>Ga0102591_1000257_pt1 | contig 118692 bp, 111 predicted proteins | sample AraplaCol_mCL_r2_2_FD_76860 | JGI IMG/M metagenome (GOLD analysis project Ga0102591, IMG submission 76860) | Arabidopsis root microbial communities from North Carolina, USA - plate scrape MF_Col_mCL_r2 (SPADES assembly) (version 2) | ecosystem: Host-associated > Plants > Roots > Endosphere...
TCCAAGCCTATAGCAGCACCGCAGACCCCGCCGCCACGTCGGAGCATGCATCTTCACGGACTAGCCATGGCCGCCTCCGGATTGCCCTTCGACGATATTCGCGAACTGATCGCAGCGATGCCCGGCCCCGACATGGCTGCGGCCAATGCCGTGCGCGCCCGCGACGCGAACCTGACCAAGCCGGCCGGCAGCCTCGGCCGCATGGAGGAAATCGCGGAGTGGCTCGCCGCCTGGCAGGGCAAGGCGCCGCCCGCGGTCAACCGGCCGCTGGTCTGTGTCTTCGCCGGCAATCACGGCGTCGTGGCGCAGGGCGTCTCGGCCTATCCGCAGGCTGTGACGCGCCAGATGCTCGAGAACTTCGCCGCCGGTGGCGCCGCGATCAATCAGATCTGCGCGGCCTATGATCTCGGCTTCAAGGTTTTCGATCTGGCGCTCGACCTGCCGACGGGCGATTTTACGCAAGGCGACGCGCTCGACGAGCGCGCCTGCGTCGCCACCATGGCCTTCGGCATGGAGGCTCTTGCCGGCGGGGCGGACTTGCTCTGCCTCGGCGAGATGGGCATCGGCAACACCACTTCGGCGGCGGCAATCTATGCTGCGCTCTATGGTGGCGAGGCGGCGCACTGGGTCGGACGCGGCACGGGCCTCGACGATGCGGGGCTGAAGCGCAAGGTCGCGGCCGTTGAAGCCGGGATCGCGCTGCATCGCGCTCATCTGAAGGACCCGCTGGAGGTGCTGCGTCGTCTTGGTGGGCGCGAGGTCGCGGCGATCTGCGGTGCAATCATCGCCGCGCGCTCGCAGCGCATCCCGGTGATCCTCGACGGCTATGTCGTCACCGCCGCGGCGGCGATCCTGCATGCCATCGATCCCGCGACCATCGACCACTGCATCGCCGGCCATCTCTCGGCCGAAGGCGCCCATGCCGATGTGCTGGCCCGGCTCGGCAAGGTGCCGCTGCTGGCGCTCGACATGCGTCTCGGCGAAGGCTCGGGCGCAGCACTCGCCGCCGGCCTCGTCAAGGCCGCTGCCGCCGTCCATTCCGGCATGGCGACCTTCGAACAGGCGCAGGTGGCCCGGAAGGACTAGCCCGCGTAATCCGTCTTCAGCCCCGCCCGTTCGGCGTGGCGCTCCTGCGCCAGCTCGATCAGGCGGGTCAGCAGCTCCGGATAGGGCAGGCCGGAGGCTTCCATCATCTTCGGATACATGCTGATCGCGGTGAATCCGGGCAGCGTGTTGATCTCGTTGAAGAAGAACTCGCCGCTCTTACGGTCGAGGAAGAAGTCGACCCGCGCCAGCCCGCTGCATTCCAGCGCAACGAAGGCGTCGATCGCGAGCTGCCGCACGCGCTCCATCTGGGCGGCGTCGAGCTTCGCCGGCAGATCGACCGTCGCGCCGTCCTGGTCGATGTATTTTGCCTCGTAGGAATAGAACTCGTGCTGCGGGCCGGCATTGAGCTCGCTCGCGACGCTGGCCGTCGGCGGATCGCCGTCGAGCACCGCGATCTCGATCTCGCGGGCGTCGACGCCCTGCTCGATCAGCACTTTCGTGTCGTAGAGGAAGGCGTCGGCGAGCGCGGCGTCGAGCGCCTCCCAGCTCTTCACCTTATGGACGCCGACGCTGGAGCCCATGTTGCAGGGCTTGACGAAGACGGGGAGCGCGAGCTTTTCGCGCGCCGTCTTGGCCGATCCTTCGGGATCGCGCCGATAGTCGCGCCGGGAGAGGGCGAGATAGGGCGCGATCGGCAGCCCCGCGAGGCCAGCGAGCTTCTTGGCGATGTCCTTGTGCATGCCGACGGCCGAGGCCAGCACGCCCGAGCCGACATAGGCCGCTCCCGCCAGTTCCAGCAGGCCTTGCATGGCGCCGTCCTCGCAGAGCGGGCCGTGGATCACCGGGAAGACGACGTCGACGGGTGGGATGGCCGGTCCGTTGCTGTCGGCGGGTAGGATCGCGGTCAGCCCGTCGCCCTGCGGCTCCAGTCGGATCGAGGGCGAATCGGCCGGGATCGGCAGGCTTTCGGTATTGGCCCCCTCGATCCGGCGCAGATCATGGCACTGCCAGCGGCCCTGCTTATCGATGCTGACCGGCACGGGCTCGAAACGCTCGCGGTCGAGATAGCGCAGGACCGAGGCTGCCGACTTCAGCGAAACCTCGTGCTCACCCGATTTTCCGCCATAGAGCACGGCGACGCGCGTTTTCCGGTTCATGGTCCAAGGGTCCGATGGGCTGGCGGCAGAATCGCCCGCGAAGGTGGGCGATCAGCGGTGTCTCTGATGGGTAAGGCAGGATTCAGGCGGCACCCCGCGCTCATGCGGCGCGCGGCTTAGGCTCGGGCAGGGCAGGCAGCGCATCCATCACGCGTTCGGCTGGCAAGGTGATCGTCACCTCCGTGCCGGCGCGCGGCTTCGACTTCAGCTGGAAGCCGCCGCCATGCAGGTCGATCAGACCCTTGACGATGGGCAGGCCGAGGCCCGAGCCCTGCTCGGCGGTCTTGATCGCCAGCGAGCCTCGCCCGAAACTCTGCATCACGATCGGGATTTCGTTCTCCGGGATGCCGGGGCCGGTATCCGTGATCGAGACATATTGGCCACCGGTCGCGGTCCAGCCGACCTTGATGGTTATCTCGCCGCCTTGCGGGGTGAACTTGATCGCGTTCGACAGCACGTTGAGCACGACCTGCCGGATGGCGCGCTCATCGGCCCAGACCCGCGGCAGGTCGGATTCCGCCAATGCGCGCACGCTCTGCCCCTTGGCCTTGGCACGCAGCGCCAGCATGTGCTGGCAGTCGTCGACGATGCCGGCGAGCGACAGCGCTTCCTCGTTCAGCTCGTATTTGCCGGCCTCGATGCGCGACAGGTCGAGGATCTCGTTGATCAGGTTCAGGAGGTGCTGGCCCGAGCCGTGGATGTCGCCGGAATATTCCTTGTAGGCGGCATTGGCATGGGCGCCGAAGATCTCGTTCTTCATCACCTCGGAGAAGCCGAGGATGGCGTTGAGCGGCGTGCGCAGCTCATGGCTCATCGTGGCGAGGAAGCGCGACTTGGCGAGGTTGGCTTCCTCCGCCTTGCGCCTTGCCTCGTCGGAATTGGCGTTGGCGGTCTCCAGCTCGGCGATCAGCGCGTCCTTCTCGGCGCGGAAGCCGATCGAGGCGACGGAGGAGGCGTAGAGCCGGTTGGCCAAGAAGATGAAGAACAGTTGGGCTGCGGCCGCCATCAGCGCCATGGTGACGCTGTCCATGTCGCGGCGCTCCCAGAAGAAGGCCATGATGCCGGCGATGATCGGGGTCAGCCCGGCATAGACCGCGATCGGGATCGTGGCCGAGAGCATGACAGTGAGCGCACTGACGATCAGCAGCGCCGTCGTGACGAAAACCTTGGCGCCCGATGCATCGACAGAGGCGAAAAGCAGCAGCAGCAACGACCAGGACAGGCCCTGAAGGCCCTCGCCGAAGGCGAAGAGCCGGCGCCAGCGTGTGAGGCGGACTTCATCGGGCGCCTTGGCGAGATAGCGGCGCGCCAGCACCACGATGAGCAGCGTACTGGCCAGTACCGTTCCGCTCCAGATCGCGACGTAAGAACTCGGTAGCCAGAGGCAGGCGGCAGCAGCGACGCCGATGACTAGCACCAGTGTCCCGACAGCGCCGGACAGGCGATATTGCGCGAAGACGCGCAGGAGTTCGTTGTCGAAGGCACGCTCGAGGCCGGTCGACGACGTCAGCCGCTCGCGCACGGATTTCACCTCGCGCGAGACGTGTTTGCGGCGCGCCAGCGACGACGGGTCGGGTCCGCGTCCGCGCTGCACCTGTTCGGCCGTCACTTCCGGCATGGTCGGGAGCGTCTATCCAAGAGTCTACGTCCAGCGTCGCGCGGGATGCGCGGCCGGCTCGCCATCATGGACACTGAATCGTTAAGCTCTTCCTGATGACACGCTTCAGATTCGGCTCCTCCGGCTCCGGACCTTTCGGCTGGCGCCGCGTCAGCCGGCCGGTTGATCTCGTCGTGGCGCTGGGGATCCTGGGCTTCCTCGCGCTCGCCGGCGCGATCCTGCAATACCGCCTTGGGCCGGCCCGGGAGTTGGTCGGCGCGGCGCAGGCGATCGACGGCGATTCGCTGCGCCTGCTCGGCGAGGAACTCCGCCTCGAAGGCATCGATGCGCCGGAATATCGCCAGAGCTGCACGGAAGCCGACGGGCGTCCGGTCGCCTGCGGGCAGGCCGCACGCCGCGCCCTGCAGGCCATGCTGGGCCGTGGCTTGACGACCTGCGAGATCGGCAAGATCGATCGCTACGGCCGCGGCCTCGCCCATTGCCGGCAGGGCGAGACCGATATCAATGCGACGCTGGTGCGCGAGGGCCATGCCGTCGCCTACGGCGCCTACCGGGCCGAGGAGGATGCGGCGCGCGCTGCCGGGCGCGGCCTCTGGGCTCTGCGCTTCGAACGGCCGGAAGCCTGGCGGCGCGCCCATTCGCGCTGAGGGGATCCTTTCCGCCATCTTGGCGTCAAGAAACCCCGGCATCTCATCGCGATGCGGTTGACCTGCCGGCTCTGGCCGTGATCCGGTGCGCCCGGAAACGGAGGGGTCTGATGAAGCTCTACGATGGCGGGCGCGCGCCGAACCCGCGGCGGGTCCGCATCTTCTTCGCGGAGAAGGGTGTGCCGCTGCCGGAGCTGGTGCCGGTCGACATGGCCGGCAAGGAGCACCGGACGGAGGAGTTCGCGCGGCTCAACCCCTGGCAGCGCCTGCCGGTTCTGGAGCTCGACGACGGCACGGCGCTGGCAGAGACCATGGCGATCTGCCGCTATCTCGAGGCGTTGCACCCCGAACCGTCCCTGTTCGGCCGCGAGGCGAAAGACCAGGCCACGATCGAGATGTGGAACCGCCGGATCGAGCTCGGGCTCTTCGCGAGCGTCTCGGCCGTCTTCCGGCACAGCCATCCCTCGATGGCGGAGTTCGAGGAGCAGGTTCCCGAATGGGCGCAGGCCAATCGCGAGCAGATCGATGACCATCTCTGGCTGCTGGAGCTGCAGCTCGCCGGCAACGACTTCGTCTGCGGGTCGACGCTGACGGTGGCGGACATCACGGCCGGTATCGCCATCGACTTCATGAAGCCCGCCAAGCTGCCGCTGCCGGAGGATTTCGTGCAGATCCGGCGTTGGCACAGCGCGCTGTCGGGCCGCGCAAGCTGGAAGGCATGATGCGCGCAGCTGTTCTTCTTCTGCTGGCCCTGCTGGCCTCGCCCGCAGCGGCGCAGGGCGTCGAGCGCCTGAACGGCGAGGCGATCGAGCGCGCCTTCCGCGGCAACACCGTCTCCGGCCGCTACACCAATGGCGGCTTCTTCACCGAATTCCATGATCCCGATGGCAGGGCACTCGGCCATAACGGCTGGCAGCCCAACACCGACGCCTGCTGGATCACCAAGCCGGACAGCATCTGCTATTACTACGGCCCGCCGAGCGACCGGACGGTGCATTGTTTCACGGTCGACCAGACCGGTGAGCTCTATGTGCTGCGCAACGTTGGCAGCGGCCTTGTGAATGCGCTGGCCAAGGTCGAGCCCGGCAATCCGCGCAACCACACCGACAACGGCACACCCTGGTACTGCGATGGGCTTATCTCGCGCGCGCCCGCGCCGCCCATGAGCCGCAGGCTCGCTCAGAGCCGATGAGCGAGCCGGAGCCGCTCGATGCGGTGCTGGCGGAGTTGCGCGCCTGCCGGATCTGCCGCGACGCGCCTCTCTACCTCCCGCCGTTGCCGCATCAGCCGCGCCCAGTGATTCAGGCCGCGGCGACGGCGCGGCTCTGCATCGCCGGTCAGGCGCCTGGCACGCGGGTCCACGCCAGCGGGCGGCCTTTCACCGATCCGTCCGGCGTGCGCCTACGCAGCTGGCTCGGAATCGACGAGAGCGTCTTCTACGATGAGAGCAAGGTCGCGATCGTGCCGATGGGGCATTGCTTCCCGGGGCTTGACGCGAAGGGCGGCGACAAGCCGCCGCGCCGGGAATGCGCCCCAACCTGGCGCGCACGGGTCTTCGCGGCGCTGCCGGATATCGAGTTCGTGCTGGCGATCGGCCGCTATGCGCAGAACTGGCATCTCGGCCCGGACAATGCCGCGAGCCTGTCGGGAACGGTGGCGAGCTGGCGGGAGATCCTGGCCCGGCCGGCGCGCCCGCGCGTCCTGCCGTTGCCCCACCCATCCTGGCGCAACAATGCCTGGCTCAGGCGCAATCCCTGGTTCGAGGCGGAGCTTCTGCCAGTGTTGCGGAGCGAGGTGGCGCGGCTGCTGACCTGAGTCCGACGCGGCTCAGTAGCGGAAGGGGCGGGCATCCTGCCCGCGGTCGATCTGGCCGCCCACGCTGAGCACCGACCGGACGGGGCCGAGCGCGGTCTGGCCGCGGCTTTCGAGATAGACCTGTCCGCCAGCGCTGCTGCCATAGCCGCGCCGCGAGCTCTTGCCGAACTCGACGCCCACCGACCCGCCGACGCGCACGCAGAAGGAGGAGCCCTCCATCCGGACGAAGCCGGCGCCGTATTCGGGACAGGGGCGGGCGCCCTTGGGCGGCGCCGCATTGGGCTTGCTGAAGGCGTCGCGCGGCGCGGCCCGGCCGGGAAGCGGCTCCCCGATCGACTGTGCCGTGGCGGCCGTGGCGATGCCGGTCAGGAGGAGGGCAAGGGCGATGCGGCGCATGATGCTTGCCTTTAGGGCGCGTGGCTTCGGGCGGCAATTGGATAGTCATGCAGCAAGGCGGCCATATGGCAACTCCTGCTCGGCAGTCATTGCGAGGAGCGAAGCGACGAAGCAATCCAGGGGGACTGGGCGGAACAGTTCACCCAGTCCCCCTGGGATTGCTTCGCTGCGCTCGCAATGACGTTGGCGGATCTGCCTTAAAATGACGGCTTAAGTCATGAAAAACCCCGGCTTTCGCCGGGGTCAGTTATTCCCTCGCGCGCGAGCTCTGTTGGTTCAGAGCGAATTCGAAACGCGCGAGCGGATCAGGAAGTTGTCGAAGGTGTATTCCGCGACCTGGAACCAGAGGTATTCGTCACCGCGGAACGCCGCCATTGATTCGTAGATCTTCTTGAAATCCGGATTCTTGGCGCAGGTCTCGGCATAGACCTCCTTCGAGGCCTTCAGGCAGGCATCGAGGATTTCCGGCGAGAATGGCCGGAGTTGCGCGCCGGCGCCGACGAGACGCTTCAGCGCGGCCGGATTGCGGGCATCGTATTTCGCCTGCATGTCGATGTTCGCGTGCGCAGCGGCCGTGGTCAGCAGCGACTTGTAGATCTTCGGCAGCTCTTCCCACTTCGCCGTGTTGATGAAGAAGTGCAGCGAGGCGCCGCCTTCCCACCAGCCGGGATAGTAGTAATAGGGCGCGACCTTGTTGAAGCCGAGCTTCTCGTCATCGGCCGGGCCGACCCACTCCGCCGCATCGATGGTGCCCTTCTCCAGCGCCGGATAGATGTCGCCGCCGCCGATCTGCTGCGGGATGACGCCGAGCTTGCTCATCACCTGCCCGGCGAAGCCACCGATGCGCATCTTGATGCCCTTGAGGTCGGCGACGGTCTTGATCTCCTTGCGGAACCAGCCGCCCATCTGGCAGCCCGTATTGCCGCCGGGCAGGGAATAGATGTTCGACTTCTTGTAGAACTCGTTCAGCAGCTCGTTGCCGCCGCCATGGTAGAACCAGGCGTTCTGCTGGCGCGAGTTCAGGCCGAACGGCACGGCGGTGCCGAAGGCGAAGGTCGGGTCCTTGCCGACATAGTAGTAGGACGCGGTGTGACACATCTCGACGGTGCCGTTGGTGACCGCATCCGCAGCCTGCAACGCCGGCACGATCTCGCCCGCCGCGAAAACCTGAATCTGGAACTTGCCGTCCGTCGCCTCCGAGACGGCCTTTGAGAGCACCTCCGAGGCGCCGTAGATCGTGTCCAGCGATTTCGGGAAAGACGAAGTGACCCGCCACTTCACCTCTGGCATCGACTGCGCGATGGCGGGACTAGCGATCACCCCCGCCGCGGCTCCAGCCCCGGCGACTTGCAGAAAATTGCGACGCTTCATTCTGTCAGCCCCTCCCTCAAGGCATTGCGCGCCGGATTTTTCCGGTCGTCGCCGACTTAGACAGCAAAGCAGGTTTATCGCGCCATGCAAGCGGTATTTGCATGAGCGATATGCGCATTACGTATGGTTATGCGCTGACGTGTGTCAGGCAATGCGCCATGCGCATGTTAGGGGTGAAGCGCGTCGAGAAGAGGGCGGCGCGAACGAAAAAGGCCCGGCTTGCGCCGGGCCTTCGATCGTTCTGAATGCTGCGGTGGTTGGCCGGGTCGTGGACCGGCCCCGCCAGGCTCAGCGGGCGCGCGAGCGCACCTGGAAGACGTCGAAGCTGAGCTCCGCCACCTGCCACCAGAGATACTGGTCGGAGCGGAAGGCGGCCATGGCGTCGATCGCCTTCTTGAAGTCGGGGTTCTTGGCCGAGATCTCGGCATAGAGCTCGTTCGAGGCCTTGAGGCAGGCTTCGAGGATCTCCTGCGAGAACGGGCGCAGCTGCGTGCCGGCCGCGACGAGGCGCTTCAGCGCCGCCGGGTTCTGCACGTCGTACTTCGCCGCCATCTGCGTGTTGGCATAGGTGCAGGCGGCGATCAGCGCAGCCTGATAGGCCTTCGGCAGGGCGTTCCACTTGTCGAGGTTGACGAAGGCGTGCACGCACGGGCCGCCTTCCCAGAAGCCCGGATAGTAGTAGTACGGCGCGACCTTCGAGAAGCCGAGCTTCTCGTCGTCATAGGGGCCGACCCACTCGGCGCCGTCGATGGTGCCCTTCTCAAGCGCCGGATAGATGTCGCCGCCGCCGATCTGCTGCGGCACGACACCGAGCTTCTGCAGCACCGAGCCGGCGATGCCACCGATGCGCATCTTCAGGCCCTGCAGGTCGGCCGCGGTCTTGATCTCCTTGCGGAACCAGCCGCCCATCTGCGCGCCGGTGTTGCCGCAGGGCAGGCCGTAGATGTTGAACTTCTTGTAGAACTCGTTGAACAGCTCGTTGCCGCCGTTCTGGAACAGCCAGGCGTTCTGCTGACGGGCGTTCAGGCCGAAGGGCACCGAAGCGGCGACGGCGAAGGTCGGGTCCTTGCCAACGTAGTAGTACGAGACCGTGTGGCACATCTCGACGGTGCCGTTGGTGACGGCGTCGGCGGCCTGCAGCGCCGGCACGATCTCGCCGGCGGCGAAGACCTGGATCTGGAACTTGCCGTCGGTCAGCTCGGAAACCATCTTGGCCATGACTTCCGCGCCGCCATAGATCGTGTCGAGCGACTTCGGGAAGCTGGAGGCCAGGCGCCACTTCACTTCGGGGTTCGACTGGGCAACGGCCGGCATAGCAACGGCGCTCGCGGCGGCGCCGGCCGCAGCGGTCTGGATAAACTGACGACGCTTCATGGAAGGCTTTCTCCTCGGGGACGTTTGGGAGCGGGCGTTGCGAAACCTGTTCTGTCGCCCGGCATTCGATCCCGCGTTGTAGCGAATGGATTTTCGAAGTGCGAGCGATTTCATCGCTGATTCTTGCGACTTTCGGCTAGTTCCCGCACCTGCCTTGGCGTGGTTCTGCGCGGGTGGTTAAAGCGGCCATGATCGAGAGCGAAAACCTGCGCCTGCGCCCGCCCGTACTTGGGGATCTGGATGCGATCCACGCCATGCGCAGCGACCCCGATGTCGTGCGTTTCCTCGGCGGTCGGACGCTTGATCGCGAGGAGGCCTGGCACCGGCTGGCACGTCTCGTCGGCCACTGGACCTTGCGCGGCTACGGCATGTTCATGGCTGTCGAGAAGCGCAGCGGCGCTGTCGTCGGTGAGATCGGGCTTTTCGACGGCTGCAGGGGCCTCTCGCCCGATTTCGACAATGCGCCGGAGGCGGGCTGGATCCTGGCTGCGGCCGCCCATGGCAAGGGCTATGCGAGCGAGGCGGCGACTGCGGTCCATCGCTGGTTCGCGGCGACTCATGGCGAGCGTCGCAGCGTGTGCATTATCGCGCCGGAGAACGTGGCGTCTCTACGCGTCGCGCAGAAGCTCGGCTACAAGGGCTTCGGACAGGTCGAATATCACGGTGGCCCGGTGATGATGCTTGAGCGCATTCCGGGTTAGCGAACGAGCGGCGGGGAGACGGGCATGGATAAGGACAAGCTCGAGCGGCTGCGGGAGCGCTATGCCGGCGCCAGCGGCGCCGACATCCGTGATCCGCACTTCGCCAAGGTGGCCGCCGCCCAGTTCAGTGGCGACAAGCGCAAATGGCCTTTTTCCGGCGTGCCGACCTTCCTCAGCGCGCCCTACCATCCCGATGCCCTGACGACACCCAGCCTCGGCGGGCTCGATGTCGCGCTGATCGGCGTGCCGATGGATCTCGGCGTCACCAACCGAGTCGGTGCGCGACTGGGGCCGCGGGCCGTCCGTGCCATCGAGCGCATGGGGCCGATGGATCACGTGATGGGCACCGCGCCTTTCGGCATGGTCAAGGTCGCCGATATCGGCGACGTGCCGTTCCGCTCGCGCTATTCGCTGGAGGGCTGCCACGAGGACATCGAGGCGACCTTCCGCACCATCGTCGAGGCCGGCGTCTCGCCGCTCGCGATCGGCGGCGACCACTCGATCACCTATTCGATCATGAAGGCCGTTGGCGCCAAGCGCCCGGTCGGCATGGTCCATATCGACGCCCATTGCGACACCTCCGGCCCCTATGAAGGCTCGAAGTTCCACCATGGCGGGCCGTTCCGTCAGGCGGTGTTGGACGGCGTGCTCGATCCGGCGCGCACGATACAGATCGGCATCCGCGGCGGGGCCGAATATCTCTGGGAGTTCTCCTATGAGAGCGGCATGACCGTGATTCACGCCAACGAGGTCGACGATCTCGGGCTCGATGCCGTGATCGCCAAGGCCCTGGACGTAATCGGCGAGGGGCCGACCTACATCTCCTTCGATGTCGATTCGCTCGATCCCGGCTTCGCTCCCGGTACAGGCACGCCCGAAGTCGGCGGCCTGACGCCGCGTGAGGCGCTGGCGATCTTGCAGGGGCTCAAGGGGCGGGACATCGTGGCCGCCGACGTCGTCGAGGTTGCGCCGCAATACGATGCCACCAGCAACACGGCTCAATGCGCGGCGCAGGTGCTTTTCACCGAGCTCTGTCTTATCGCGGAAGCGCGCGCCGCAGGAAAAGGAAGACCATGACCACGATGCGATCGATCGCGCGGCTTGCCGCGATGGGCGGGCTCTGCCTGCTCGGCCTGGCAGTGCAGGCGCAGGTTCCCGCCAACGGACCGGCCTATATCGAGGCGTCCGTCGCTTCGGTCGAAACCCTGATCAACGCCTCGCAGGGCAAGGCGCTGCCGCGGCTTGCCGATCCGGTCGAAGGCAAGGTGCTCGACGACGTCTGGAACGAGACGGCGATCCTCGGCAAGGGGCCCTATACGGGCGCCGACATTCCGGCTCTGCTCGGGATCGTCCAGAAGCAGGCGCGAGTCCTGCAGATCTATTCCCAGTTCTCTCCGGACGGTAAGCAGCCGGACCTCGCCCGCAACGCCGCGACCTACCAGGATGAGCTGACGCGCTCGCATGTCTTCACGCTGAAGGCCATCGCAGCGGCGTTCCAGGCGATGACCGATTTCGACGCCCAGCTGAAGCCGGAAGACCGGACCGAGGCGCGCCTCCAGGGCCTCAAGCAGATGCGTGCCGGCCTTTTGGAGATCGCGACCGGCGCGGCCAAGGCGCTGAGCGGTCCCGCGATGAAGCCGCAGAACCAGCTTCTGATCGCGCGCGCCTTCGCCGACAACACCGCCAGCATCGTCGGCGGCCTCGCCCCGGCAAACCGGCAGGCGCTTGCCGCCGCGCTGCAGGCGGCGGATGCCGCTCTGAAGGGCGACGCGAAGAAGCCGGTCGCTGATTTCGTCAAGGCGACCACCGCCACGGCCTGCGAGGGGCTCTGCCGCTTGAACTGAGCGGCTAACTGCGCTTCGCCAGCCAGATGACATGGCGCGCGCCGCCGCCGGTGCGGCGTGCGCGAGCCGTCACCTCCTCGGTGGCGAAGCCCGCGCTCTTGAGCCTTCGGGTGAAGCCATGGTCAGGCCCGGAGGACCAGACGGCGAGGATGCCGCCCGGCCGCAGCGCCGCCTTGGCTGCCTGCAATCCCGTGACGCCGTAGAGGCGGTCGTTTCCAGCGACGGTCAGCCCTTCCGGCCCGTTGTCGACGTCGAGCAGGATGGCGTCATAGCGCCCCTTGGCCTCGGCGATGACGCCGGCCACGTCAGCGACGGTCACCTGCACGCGCGGATCGTCCAGGCAGCCCGCAAAGACCGAGGCCATCGGCCCCCGCGCCCAATCCACGACGGCCGGGATGAGCTCGGCCACCTCGACCTCCGCATCATGCGGCAGATGGGAAAGGGCGGCCCGCAGAGTGAATCCCATTCCCAGCCCGCCGATCAGCATCCTAGTCCGGGGCAATGGCCCGAGCCGCTCGCAGACCAGTTTCGCCAGAGCTTCTTCCGAGCCGCTCAGCCGGCTGTTCATCAGCTCGTTGGAGCCGAGCATGATCGAGAATTCGCTGCCTCGCTGCTTGAGGCGCAGGTCTCCGCTGCCGTCGGGCAGGGGCGCGCTGTCGAGGACAGTCCAGGGAATCACGTCGTGCTCACTCGTGTCAGACCTGCCACATGGCCGAATTCAGCCGTGTATCCGACGGCTATGCTTTCTGCGCATGCGATCTTCTCGCTTATGCCGCTGTCGCGGCGTCCTGGGAATGGCTATTTTTGTTGCGGCGCAGCATACCCGCGCCTTTCCCAAGAAAGCCGCTGATGAGCCTCGCCGCGCACGATCGCAGCCTGAACGCAGACACGTCCGCCATTCGCTCGACACCTGTCGGGTTGGTGTTGTTCGCGCTCGCCATGGGCGGCTTCGCCATCGGCACCACCGAATTCGCGGCGATGAGCCTGCTGCCCTATTTCTCGGTGGGGCTCGGCATCGACGAGCCGACGGCCGGACACGTCATCAGCATCTACGCGCTCGGCGTCGTGGTCGGCGCGCCGCTGATCGCGGTGCTCGCGGCCCGGCTGCCGCGCCGGACGCTGCTGATTGGTCTGATGGGTGTCTTCGCGCTCGGCAATGGCCTGAGCGCGTTGGCGCCGAACTATCACTGGATGCTGGCCTTCCGCTTCCTGAGCGGTTTGCCGCATGGCGCCTATTTCGGTGTCGCGGCGCTGGTCGCCGCCTCGCTCTCGCCGCCGAACCGCCGTGCGCAGTCGGTGGCGCGAGTGATGCTCGGCCTGACGATCGCGACGATTCTCGGCGTGCCGGCTGCGAGCTGGATGGGGCAGGTGCTGGGCTGGCGCTCGGGCTTCGCCATCGTCGCCGGGCTCGCCTTGCTGACGGTCCTGCTGATCACGCTCTTCGCTCCGCGCGACAAAGTCCAGAAGGGCGCGAGCCCGCTGCGGGAGCTCGGCGCGCTGAAGCGCCGGCAGGTCTGGCTGACGCTCGCGACGGGTGCGATCGGCTTCGGCGGGCTTTTCGCGGTCTACACCTATCTCGCCTCGACGCTGATGGCGGTCACCGGCGTTGGCCCCGCCACGGTGCCGGTGGTGCTCGCCGTCTTCGGCCTGGGGCTGACCTTCGGCACGCTCTTCGCCGGCTGGGCCGCCGACCGGGCGCTCGTTCCCGCCACGATCGGCATGCTGCTCTGGAGCGCCTTCTGGCTGGCGGCCTTCCCCTTCGCCGCCGACAACATCTGGGCGATGTCGCTCGTCGTGTTCATGATCGGCAGCGGCGGCGGTCTTGGCGCCATGCTGCAGACCCGCCTGATGGACGTCGCCGAGGATGCACAGACGCTTGCCGCTGCCCTGAATCACAGCGCCTTCAACACTGCCAATGCGCTCGGCCCTTGGCTTGGCGGCATGGCGATCGCCGCCGGCTATGGCTGGACTTCGACCGGCTGGGTCGGCGCCGCGCTGGCGCTGGGTGGCCTCGCAATCTGGATCGTCGCGATCATCGACGCTCGCCGCTGAGACACGCGGCCGCGGCGGAATTTCCGCAGCTCGCCTGTCTCCTCCTTTGGCAACCTAGAGCCCGGTGCCGGCCCTTTGGGCTGTGAGCGCCCGGAAAAGCTACGCCGGCCCCTCTTGCGGCTCACGCGAAACTGCGCCCAATCTGTGCCCCGCGGGGCCGGACCGGCAAGAACGTCAATCCGGCGGTCCCGAAACTGCGGGAGGTCCCATGAAAGGTTTCGTTCGTTTTGTCGCTGCTGCGGCGCTGACCCTGGCGGGAGCGACCGGCGCGCTCGCCCAGGCCAAGGAGTGGAAGGAAATCCGCATTGGCACCGAGGGCGCCTACCCGCCCTACAACAATCTCAACGCCAAGAAGGAGCTCGAGGGCTTCGAGATCGATTACGGCAACCTGCTTTGCGAGAAGATGAAGGTGAAGTGCACCTGGGTGGTGCAGGATTGGGACGGCATAATTCCGGCGCTGCAGGCCAACAAATATGACGTCATCCTGGCTGGCATGAACGCGACCGAGGAGCGCAAGAAGCGGGTCGATTTCACCGCGGTCTACAGCAAGACCCCGATCTGGGCGATCGGCCCGAAGGCCACCAAGTCTGACGACATCTCGCCCGCGACGCTCAAGGGCAAGTCGGTCGGCACGCAGGGCTCGACCATCCACGCCAACTATCTCGAGAAGTTCTACAAGGACTCCGACATCCGCCTCTACCCGACGCAGGAGGAGGCCAATCTCGACCTGCTCAACGGCCGTCTCGACTATATCGTCGCCGATGCGCTCGCGCTGTCCGATTTCCTCCGCGGCAAGGGCAAGGATTGCTGCCGCAAGATCGCCGAGGTGAAGCGCGACGACGCCATCCATGGTGCCGGCGTCGCCGGCGCGGTGCGCAAGTCCGACACCGAGCTGAAGGACATGATCAGCAAGGCGATCGCCGAGACGATGGCCGACGGCTCGCACAAGAAGCTCGAGGACAAGTGGTTCAAGTACGACTAAGCACGGCGTCTTGAATCGTTTCCGCCGGCCCGAACGGGCCGGCGGGCATAAGCTTCTCCTGCCTCGGCACCCTCATGCTCGATAAACTCGCCTTGCTCGGCTTCGGGCCTGAAGGCTGGGGCTGGGCCCTGCTGCAGGGCGCCGGCATTACCATTTCGATCGCGCTGGCGACACTGCCTTTCGGCCTCGCGCTGGGGCTCGTCGTGGCGCTGGGCAAGCGCTCGGACAAGGTGCTGCTGCGCGGCCTCGCAACGGCCTACACCACGGTCTTCCGCGGCGTCCCTGAGCTGCTGACGCTCTACATCATCTATTTCGGCATCCAGATCGTGCTGCAGGAACTCTGGCGGGCGCTCGGCTTGCCGGGTTCCTTCAGCATCCCACCTTTCGGTGCCGGCATGGTCGCGCTCGGCGTCGTGCTGGCGGCCTTCTCCAGCGAGGTCTGGGTCGGCGCTCTGAATTCGATCCAGAAGGGCCAGCGCGAGGCGGCTGCGGCGCTGGGGCTGAGCAAGGGCCAGGCCTTCCGCCTCGTCGTCCTGCCGCAGCTCATCCGTGTGGCGCTGCCCGGCCTCGGCAACAACTGGATGGTGCTGCTTAAGGAGACCTCGCTGGTCTCGGTCATCACCTTGCCGGACATCATGTTCATCACGACCCGCGCCAATGTCGTGACCAAGGAGCCCTTCCTGTTCTTCGGCGCGGCGATGCTGATCTACCTGTTCTTCTCGCTGATTTCGGCCCGGACGATCGACCGGCTGGAACGGCGCGCCAATCGCGGCTTTGCGGCCTTCGGAGGCGCGACGCGATGAACTGGTGCGAATATCCCGGCTGGTTCCTGGGCAGCGAAGTCCTGCAGAACTACGGTTGCCGGATGGCGTCCGGCCTCTGGATCACGGTCGAGCTGGTCTTCTTCTCGGTGTTGCTCGGCTTCATCCTGGCCTTCGGCATCGCGGTTGCGCGGCTCTATGGCCCACGCTGGGCGGCGGTGCTCGTCAACGGCTACACCACCTTCTTCCGTGGCACGCCGCTGCTCTGCCAGCTCTTCCTCGTCTATTACGGGCTCGGCCAGTTCAGGCTCTTCTGGCAGGACGTTGGACTGTGGTGGTTCTTCCGCGACCCGTTCTACTGCGCGCTGCTGACCTTCACCGTGAACACGGCGGCCTATCAGGCCGAAATCCTGCGCGGAGCGATCCAGTCGATCCCGCGCGGGCAGTTCGAGGGAGCGCTTTCGCTCGGCCTGCATCGCTGGGCGACGCTGCGCCTCGTCATCATGCCGCAGGCGATGATCCTGGCGCTGCGCCCGCTCGGCAACGAGCTGATCGTGATGATCAAGTCGAGCGCCGTCGCCTCGCTGGTGACGCTGTTCGACCTGATGGGCGCGACGCGGCTCGCCTTCGCTCGTTCCTTCGACCTGTCGATCTATCTCTATGCGGCGCTGATCTACCTTGTGCTGGTCGAGATCATCCGGCGCGTCTGGGACAGGGTCGAGATCAGGCTGAGCCGCCACATGGCGCTGCGCTGAGCGGGCTGAAGTCCGCTCAGCCCGGCAGCGTCAGGACGATCGCGCCGCGTGGCGTCGCCACGACCGTGTGCTCGTACTGGACGGTCGGCGCCTGCGGCTCGCTGTAGAGCGTCCAGCGATCGCGCGGTCCGTGATCCGACCAATCCGCGCCCAGCGACAGGAAGGGCTCGACCGTGAAGACGAGCCCGTTCGATATCGTCCGGCGTTCGCGATGATCCGGCCAGGTCGCGATCTCCGCAGGCTCTTCATGGAGCGAGCGGCCGACGCCATGGCTGGCCAGGTTGCGTACCAGCGTATAGCCGTTCTTCTCGGCGAAGCGCCCGACAGCCTGGCCGATGCCGGCGAGCGGCCTGCCGGCGCCGACCTGGCCGATGCCGGCCCAGAGCGCGCGCTTGCCGTCGCGGCACAGCCGCTCGACCCGGGGCTTGACCGGCGGTACGGCGAAGGAGGCGCCGGTGTCGCCGTAGAAGCCGTCCTTCTCGGCCGAAACGTCGATATTGACGAGGTCGCCCGCGAGGATGCGCCGCTCACCCGGAATGCCGTGCGCGATCTCCTCATTGACGCTGATGCAGGTCGCGCCCGGAAAGTCATAGGCGAGTTCCGGAGCCGGGCGCGCGCCATGCCGTTCGAGAAACTCCCGCCCGATCGCATCGAGTTCAGCCGTGGTCATGCCCGGCTCGAGCGCCTTGCCCATGGCGGCGAGCGCCCGCGCCACGATGGCGCCGATGTCCTTCAGCGCTTCCAGTTCGTCATCGTTCGAAATGGTCATGGATCTGAGCTAAGCCGCCGGCCTTCCGGCCGCAACGGGAAAAGCCGCATGGGTGGCGGGCGAGCATCCGTCTTTTCGGCCGGGCGACGGCACGCTAAAGCGTGACGGTCTTCGAAAGATCGGGAGTTGTTCATGGCCAAAGTCGCGTTCATCGGTCTCGGCGTAATGGGGTATCCCATGGCCGGCCATCTCAAGGCGAAGGGCCATGAGGTCACCGTCTACAACCGCAACCCGACGAAGGCTCAGGCCTGGGTCGCCCAGCATGGCGGCGTCTCGGCGCCGACCCCGGCCGATGCGGCCAAGGGGCAGGATTTCGTCTTCTGCTGCGTCGGCAATGACGACGATCTGCGCTCGGTCACGATCGGTGAGAACGGCGCCTTCGCCGGCATGCAGAAGGGCGCGGTCTTCATCGACAACACCACCGCTTCCGCCAATGTCGCGCGCGAACTCGCCGAGGCGGCAAAGCAGGGCGGCTTCGGCTTCATCGATGCGCCGGTTTCCGGCGGCCAGGCCGGTGCCGAGAACGGTGTGCTCACCGTGATGTGCGGCGGCGATCCGCAAGTCTATGCCCGGGCCGAGCCGGTGATCGTGAGCTTCGCGCGCATGTGCAAGCTGATGGGCCCGGCCGGTTCCGGCCAGCTCACCAAGATGGTCAACCAGATCTGCATCGCGGGCCTCGTCCAGGCGCTCTCCGAGGGCGTCCATTTTGCCAAGCGCGCCGGGCTCGATGTCGAGGCCATGCTGGAGGTGATCTCAAAGGGCGCCGCCGGCTCCTGGCAGATGGAGAACCGCGGCAAGACGATGAACGCCAACAAGTTCGATTTCGGCTTCGCGGTCGACTGGATGCGCAAGGACCTCGCCATCGTGCTCGAAGAGGCCCGCAGCAACGGCGCCCAGCTGCCGGTCACCGCGCTGGTCGACCAGTTCTATGCCGAGGTGCAGAAGATGGGCGGCAAGCGCTGGGACACCTCCAGCCTGATCGCCCGCCTCGAAGGCTGATAAGCGCCCGTAAGGACGCCTGTAATCGAGTGCCGGCCCGGCTCACGCAGCCGGGCCACGCTCCCGGCGAGCGAGGCTGACCGCAATGAGGCCAGCCACAATCAGCAACCAGACCAGCACATTCATCGACTGCGGCCACTGCGTCACGAGCCAGCTGATCAGCACGGTCAGCGCGGCGCTGATGCCGAGCTGGGTGGCTCCGAGCAGCCCGGCAGCGGAGCCGGCGAGTTCCGGGCGCGCCGACAGCGCCTCGGCCGTGGCGCCGGGAATCGTCAGCCCGTTGCCGATCGCGTTCACCGCCAGCGGCAGGAAGAGCGTCAGCGGTGACCACCAGGGCGAGAGCGCGAGCGCGAGAGCCACGCCGGTTGCGAAAAACGAGATCACCAAGCCGTAGCGCACCATCCGCCGCGTGCCGACGCGCACCGCCAGCCGCGACATGGTGAAGTTGCCGATCATGTAGCCGAGCGCGTTGAGGATGAAATAGGTGCCGTAGACATCCGAGCCGCGCCCCATCGTCTCGACGACGATGAAGGGCGTCGCGGCGATGAAGACGAAGAAGGCCGAGGTAGCGCTCGTCCCCGCCGCGACATTGAGCAGGAAGCCGCGGTTGCGCACAAGCTCCGGAAAGGCACCGAACACCGCAAGCAGCGAGCTTTGCTTGCCGATATTGGGCGCCGTCTCCGGCAAGCGCGTGATGGTCAGTGCGAGCACGCAGGCGCCGAACGCGGTCATGAACCAGAAGATCGAGCGCCAGCCCAGCGCGGTCTCGATATGCCCACCGAGCCAGGGCGCCAACATCGGCGCCACCACCATCACCATCGTCACGCTGGCGATCTGGCTCGCCGCCTCGTCGCGATTGGCCGTGTCCCGGATGATCGCTCGCGAGAGCGCAAAGACGGCGCCCGCGCCGGCACCCTCCAGCACGCGGGCGGCCAGCAGGATATGGGTGGTGGGTGCGAGTGCCCCCAGCACCGAGCCCACCAGGAACAGGGCGATGCCGGCATTGACGCAAGGGCGGCGGCCGAAGCGGTCCGACAGCGGCCCGATGATGAGCTGTGTCAGCGCCACCGAGACCAGGAACAGGGTCAGCGTGAGCTGGATCGTGGCGTAGTTCGAGGCGAAATGGCGGGTCAGGGCCGGCGTCGCCGGCGCCAGCAGGTTGAGCGCGATCGGCTGCAGCGCCGAGATCGCGACGAGGATCGTGAGCGTCGGTTTGATCGCTGCGGCCGTCACGCGCCGGCCTTTCGGGTCAGCTTGAGGTTCGAGTCAGGGCGCACGCGCTGGCGATGCATGGTGTAGAGCCCGCTGCCGATGATCAGAGCGATGCCGAAGAAGGCGAACATATCCGGCACGTCGCCCCAGACGACATAACCAAGCAGTGTCGCGAAGACGATGACCGTGTAGCGATATTGCGCGATGACCGCGACATCGGTGCGGCGGAAGGCTGTGATGATGCAGAAGGTGCCGACCGTGACCAGCACGGCCGACAGCGCGACATAGACGCTCTCCATCCGCCAGATCGGCTGCCAGTCCTCGGTCATGCCGTAAGCGAGGGCGACGATGCCGACGAGAACGGTCGTGGTCAGCGAGACGACGGTGGAAGGCACGTCATCGCCGATGCTGCGGGTCGAGAGGTCGCGGCCCGAGGTGAAGAGGACGCTGATCACGGCGACCAGCGAGGCGGCATTGAAGGAATCCGCGCCCGGCCGCACCACGAACAACACGCCGATGAAGCCGACGGCGAGCGCCAGCGTCCGCCGCCAGCCAACACGCTCCATGCCGAACAGGACGGCCAGCGCCACGATGAGCAGCGGAGCGGCCATGTTGATCGCCGTGATGTTGGCGAGCGGCATCAGGCCGAGCGACCAGCCAAAGGTCAGCGCGCCGCAGGATTCCAGCGCGCCGCGCAGCAGCACGCGGGGCCGGAACGCCATGGCCAGGCGATCTCCTTCGCGCGCGGCGAAGACGAGCGCGAGGCCGACGAAGACCGCAAGCACCGTCCTCAGCGTGAGCGCCTGCCCGGTCGGATAGATCTCGCGCGCCAGCTTCATCAGCGTGTCGTTGACGACGAAGAGGGACATCGCCGCCAGCATGAACACGATGCCGCGGCGGTTTTCGGCTGCGCTGGCCAACTCGGATGATCCTGCGGGAAGGCTTACGCGTCGAAACGGGAAAGCGAGAAGGGCGTGAGGTCGAAGGCCGACTGGCCCTTGGTAGAGAGGTCGGCCAGGATTTCGCCGATGGCGCTCGCGAATTTGAAGCCGTGGCCGGAGCAGGCCGAGGCAAAGACCGCCTGCGGCACGCCGGGCACGGTGTCGATGATGAAATCCTCGTCAGGCGACACCGAGTAGACGCAGCCCTTCACCGTCAGCGGCTCGCCAGCTGCATCGGGGATATAGCGCGCCAGGCATTCCCGGATCAGCGAGACCTGATGGGCGCTCGGCGTGCGGTCCGGCTCGCGCGGGTCCATCGGCTCGCGGCCGAAATGCGGCCCGCCGAGCTTGAAGCCGGGGTGCTCGTAGAGCGGGAAGCCGTAGAAATTGCCTTCCTCGACGCTGAGGATGAAGACCGGGAAGGCGTCCTCCCGGAAGAGTTCCGGCCGGCGCGTGGTGAACCAGCCGATCGCCTGCTTCACCGTCCGGACACGCTGCGCCAGCGCCGGCACGGCGTCCGCGATCCAGCCGCCCGAGGTGATGACGAGCTGCCCGGCCGAATAGGTGCCGCGCTCGGTGCGCACGATCACGCCGCCCTGCGCAGTCGGCGTCCAGTCGAGCAGCGGCTCGTTGGTGCGGATCTCGGCGCCGTGGGATTGCGCCAGCCCGACATGGGCGTAGATCGCCTTCTCGGAGGCGACGAAGCCGCCATCCGGCTGCCAGAGCGCGTGATGCCCTGCCGGAAGTTGGAAGGCCGGGAAGCGGCGCATCGCCTCCGCGCCCTCCAGAACCTCGTGGGTCAGCCCGTGGTCGAGGCAGGATTGCAGCGAGGATTCGACCGGGCCGCCGCCCTTCGGCGCGAGATCGAGCGAGCCGGTGACATGCAGCAGCTTCAGGCCTGCCCGTTCGCCGGTCTCCCGCCAGAGCTCATGCGCGCGCTTCACGATCGGGACGTAGTGCGAGCCCTCGAAATAGGCGAGCCGGATGATCCGCGTCAGCCCGTGCGAGGAGCCCATCGTATGGCCGAGATCGAAGCGCTCGAGCCCCAGCACCTTGAGGCCCCGCTGCGCCAGATGCCAGCAGGCCGCCGAGCCCATGGCGCCGACGCCGGCGACGATGACATCATAGCTGTGCTGGCTCATGGTCACGGCTTCTCGGCTGGCGTCCGTTTGCTATGACAACTGGCATACAGGCGGGGAGCCGCGCGGTCCAATGCTTCCCCGGCAAGGGAGGCGTGCGGCGGCGCAGGCCGTCATTCCGGGGCTTCGCGACAGCGAAGAGCCCGGAACCCAGAACCGATGAGCTTCATCGCTAGCGAGCCGGCCCCGCGTGTCCTTTCAGGCAACGGTATCGGTTCTGGGTTCCGGGCTCGGCCTGCGGCCGCCCCGGAATGACGGCGTGGTTCGGTGCAACCACGGTCGGCGCTACAACCTGTCCCAGCTCACCGAGATATTGAGCTTCTGGAAGGCCTGCTTCCACAGCGTCGCAGCCTGTTCCAGCCGGGCGGCATCGTAGACGCCTTGCACCTGATGGACGCTGAGCTCCCAGCTGCTCGCGCCCGAATCCTGCCAGACCTTGCCGAGCAGGCGCCGCAGCCGCTCCGGATCACGTGCGCCCGCGGCATTGCCGAAGACGGTGAACTGGCCGGAGTTCTGCAGCATGTCCGAGACCAGCAGGATCTTGCGGTCGCCGTTTGGCACGCGGTTCTCGCGGCGCGAGACGACGTCGCCGATCGCCTCCACGATCGGGGATTGGATGCCCTTGGCCGGCTGGGTCAGCACGGTCATCGCCTCGTCGAGCGGGCGGCCGAATTTCTCGACCCATTTGACGTATTCGCGCCGCGGATTGCCGATCAGCTCGCTCGCGGTCTTCCCCGGATTGCACAGCGAGATCAGCGACGGGAAGCCGGGCTCGAACACGTCGTTGAAGACGTAGATCGACAGCATGCGGTCGGCCGGAAGCTCGTCGCCGACCTGCTTGACGAGCTTCTTCAGGCGTCCGGCCTGCACCTCGCTCCACGGGTCGCTCTTGTCGACGAGGATCAGTGTATGGCCGACCGGCCCGGTCTTCGGGCAGAGCGTCTCCTGATCGCGCGGCGGCCCGCGCAGCAGGGAAGGGGCCGCGAAGAAGCCGACGAGGGCGACGCCAGCGAGCACGGAGGCGAGGATCGCCAGATTCTCGGTTTTCATCTGACGGTCTCTAGCGCGGCATTGCGGCGAATTCCTCGGCCGCCTGCTTCTGCGCTGCCTCGTCGCGCTCGAAAGCCTCGCGCCCGGCCTGCGCCGCGCGCAGCTTCACCTGCTCGATCTCGCCGGCGAGATCGACGCCGCGCAGCAGCATCAGCCGGTCCTTGAGCTTGGCCTCGATCAGCGCCGGCATGCCGGAGAGCTGCTGCTCGAAATCCTCGATCTGCCGGCGCGTGGCCACATATTCCGGCAGCTCCGCCGGCTGGTCGATCTCGGCGAGATTGAGCGATTGCGCGAAATAGGCTGGCGGCAGGTCGGTGCGCACGCGCAGATTGGCCTCGCGATACTGCATCATCGCTGCGTCCTTGGCGGCGCGAAGTTGCCCGAGGCGGGAGAGATAGAGGTCGCGCGCCTTCTCTGCTTGAGCCTTCACGCCCTGCAGCTTGCCGAGTTCATCGCGGCAATCGGCACGGAAGCTGTCGATCTGCGTGCGGATCGCCTCCAGCTCCGGCAGAAGCTCGACATCGAGCCGGCGCCGTTCCTCTTCGACCGCGGTCCAGCGCTGGCGCCAGCGTTGATAAGCGGCGGCATGGCCCGGATAGCTGCCGAAGGCCGAGTAGCCCTTGGTGGCCGAGACGAAGGCCACGATGCAGCCGATGATGACGAGCGCGACCGACTTGATGTCGTAGATCGCGAAGGGGTTCTCCATCAGGCGCGGCATGACCTGGAAGGAGCGCGAATCCGGATTGGCGATCAGCATCTCGCGATAATGCCCGACCGCGAGGTTGAAGAGCACGATCAGCGCGATCATCCCGGCATAGGCCGGCAGCGCCCAGAACAGATGCGAGCTCTTCACATGCTGGCAGTAGCGCGCTGGCCCCACCCCCATGAAGAAGCCGAGCGCGATGTTGAGCGCCGAGATGATGACCGCGGTCGCTGCGCCGCCGATGAGGCCGAAATCGCTGGCTTCCGCGAAGAAATTGCCGTTGAGCAGGCTCTCGATCACCAGCGGCACGACGAGGAAGAACAGGATGAACTGCCACTTGTCGAGCTTGGGGTCGGCCCGGCGCTTGTTCTCGTAGTTGAAGAAGGCGTATTCGCGCTTGGCCCGGAGCGCGTCGTAGACGCGCTGCTCCAGCTCGCTGCCGTGCTTGTTCAGCATGGCGCGCATCGTCGCCTCGACACTGCGCACGCGCCCCTCGAAGCGCTGCTGGGAGAACAGCTCGCGCCGACTCGCAACCTCGGCCTGGACAGCGTTGAGGCTCGCCGCCGCTTCCTGCCGCAACTGGTCGAAATGCTCGCGTGCCCTGGCGATCAGCGTCTGCTCGGTCTGCGAGAGCATGGTCGCGTCGGCCGGCGGCAGGTTCTCGACCGCGTCGCTCGCGCCGTGATGGCCGGCCTTGACCGATTCCGCCAGATGATGGGCCGTCAGCGGAGGCAGGGTGCTGCGGGCCGGTGCAGTGTGGCCGTTCTCACTCGGCATGGGCTGCTCGCGCGAGGAAGGAGCGGGCCGCGACGACATCGACCCAGAAATCGCGGAAACCCGGATAGGCCGGGCGCCGATAGGCCCGCTCGAACCAGAGCGTCAGGGCGAGCAACCCACCCGTGCCGAGCACCGGCAACACGGCGGCCGGAATCGCAGAGATCTGGAACTCCATCAGGCGCCAGCCGAGCGCAGCCAGCGCGACGGCGCTCGCGATGACCAGCAGCGCGCGCGCGCGGTGCCGACCGGTATCGTAGGCCAGCTGCAGCGCTGCGGTCAGCAGCGTGATCGCGAAGGCTGCGACCAACTCCAGCACCGCGAGCCCAACCAGAACGGCGGCTATGCCTGCGCCGATCTGCGATACCGGGGAGAGGGTGACGAAGACGCTGCGCCCAGAGGACCAGGCCAGGTAAAAATCGAAGATCAGGACGCTGGCGACGAGGATGGCGAGCAGCGGCAAACCCTTGCGCAGCCGCGCCGCCATGATGGCGAGCCGGGCCGCATGGGTTTGGAGCACGGCTTCGTAAAGCGCGCTCGCGGCCCCGCGCAGGCGGCTGACAACAAGCTGAACCATGGAACGCAACCGAGCCGCCATGGCGCGACGGTTACCGCTTTCGTACGGCTGGTCAAGGGAAGCGAGGCTCTCGAAGGCCGCGTCGCCTTTGGAAACAAGCCCTTATCCTGAGGAGCAGCCGAAGGCTGCGTCTCGAAGGATGATCCAGTACGCTCCCGAGGCATCTGGACCGCCCTTCGAAACGGCCCTTCGGGCCTCCTCAGGACGAGGGCTCGCAGAGAGGAGATGCGCGTCGACTCAGCCGCCGGTGACGCTCATGTGCCGGCCGACAGCTGGGCGCGAATGGCGCCGGTCGATGACGAAGTCGTGGCCCTTGGGCTTGCGCGCGATCGCCTCGTCCATCGCCTTGTAGAGCAGCGTGTCATCCTGCGAGCTGCGGACGGCGGAGCGCAGGTCGGCGGCGTCCTCCTGCCCGAGGCACATGTAGAGCGTGCCGGTGCAGGTGAGGCGCACCCGGTTGCAGCTTTCGCAGAAATTATGGGTGAGCGGCGTGATGAAGCCGACGAGCCCACCGGTCTCCTTGACGCGGACATAGCGTGCCGGTCCGCCGGTGCGGTAGGGATCGTCGACCAGCGTGTACTTGTCCATCAGCCGCGCGCGCACCACCGAGAGCGGCAGATACTGGTCGATGCGGCCGACCTCGATCTCGCCCATCGGCATCACCTCGATCACGGTGAGGTCCATGCCGAGACCGTGCGACCAGAGCATCAACTGCTCGATCTCGTCGTCATTGACGCCTTTCAGCGCCACGGCGTTGATCTTGACGCGCATGCCGGCCTTGCGGGCAGCTTCGATGCCGGAGAGCACGACGCCGAGGTCGCCGCGGCGTGTGATCTCGCGGAACTTGTCGGCATCGAGCGTGTCGAGCGAGACATTGATGCGGCGCACGCCATAGCCCGCCAGCTCATCGGCATAGCGATGCAGCAGCGAGCCGTTGGTCGTCAGCGTCAGCTCCTCCAGCGCACCGGAGGTGAGATGACGCGAGAGCGAGCGGAACAGGCTCATGATGTCGCGGCGCACCAGTGGCTCGCCGCCAGTGAGCCGCAGTTTCTTCGTGCCGCGGCTGACGAAGGCGGTGGCGATGCGGTCGAGTTCCTCGAGCGTCAGCAGCTCCTTGCGGGGCAGGAACTGCATGTTCTCGGACATGCAATAGACGCAGCGGAAATCGCAGCGATCCGTTACCGAGATGCGCAGATAGGAAATATGACGACCGAATGGGTCGACCAGCGGCGCCCGCGTCAGCGGCTTCATGTCGTCGAGCAGCACGTCTGCCTCAACTCCGGATGTGGCGCCCGCTCCGCGCAGGATGCAGGCGCTTCTTCACATTGCTATAGCAAGAGACATTGGCATTGATGCGGTGAAGGTCAAGCGCATCGCTGCCGCAGCCATAGAGCATTTTCGAACGGAACGGATGCCGGTTCGCCGAAGGGAAATGCAATAGAACAAGGGATTAGAGCCATTCCGCGTTCAGAGAGACGCGGAGATGCTCTGGGAAGGACGCGCACGATCATGTCATCCTGGCCGACCGAGATCCGCCTCGCGAAGGATCGCCGGACCCTGCACGTCACCTTCGATGACGGCGCGAGCTTCGACCTGCCCGCTGAGCTTCTGCGCGTCGAGAGTCCCTCGGCCGAGGTTCAGGGCCATCATCCCAGTCAGAAGACGATCGTGGCCGGCAAGGCCGCCGTCGAAATCCTGCGCGTCGAGCCGGTGGGCCACTACGCGGTACGACTCGGCTTCGACGACATGCACGACACCGGCATCTACGCCTGGGACTATCTGCGCGAGCTCGGCGAGCAGGCCGATGAGAAGATGAAGACCTACGAGGCGGCGCTCGCGGAGAAGGGGCTGTCGCGGGAGCGGCGACGGTAGCCGCGGCCCCGTTCTCCGAATCCTCCGTTCGGCGGCTCGCGGTTCAATAGCGGCGACGCCGGCTATGCGGAGTCGATGGTTGCCGGGGACCGCATACTGAATCGGTGCGGAGAATCGAACATCGGGTCCGGCCCGCCCAACTGCAGCCCGCGCGGACGTCGACTGCACGGCGGCGATCTCTTTTGAAACCCGAGACCAGCAACGGAAAGAGGCCATCGCTCTACGCGCGATGAGCCTTTCCGTGAGAGCTCCTCAATCCGAGACGCCTCAGGCTCTGCCCCCTGCAGGGTGACAGAGGGCGGCCGCGCCTGACGTTGTCGACGCGATGAGGTCACCGCCGCGTCAAACCTCGGCCGCCACCGATTCTTGAGCTGTTCGGCCGGAAGTTGAAAGCATCCCAGTCTTATCGGTCGCGTCTGAAATGATGCCGTAATGATACCGCTTTGAATCTTCGATCGAATCCGATTCATGTGAAATAATACACTTGCATCGTAATGTGAAAAACCTCACATGTGCTCAAATTACAACAAAGATTGACTCGATAAAAATAGGTGAACATTTTCACAGGCAAGAATTACTGAAAACAATACCAATGATCGCGGGTTGAATCACAGGACTCAGCCGAGGCAAAAGACCAATTCAATTGGAGGTATTGATGAAGAGCTTCGTTTCAGCATTGGGGATGGCTACGGCGGCCTTCGCTGTTGCCACCAGTGCCGGCGCTGCCGACCTTCCTTCGCGTAAGGCCGCTCCGGTCGAGTACGTTCGCGTCTGCACCGCCTACGGTGCTGGCTTCTTTTTCATTCCGGGCACCGACACCTGCCTTCGCGTTTCGGGTCGCGTCCGTGCTGAGTACACGGTCGGCTCGCGCTACGGCGACACGATGGACGCCTACGGCACCCGCGCTCGCGGCCGCCTGAACATCGACGCCCGCACCGCGACCGCTTACGGCACGCTGCGTACGTTCATCCGCTACGAGCTGACCAACAGCTCGGGTCTGTACAGCGGCACGATCTCGGGCAACCAGGGCATCGTCGCCCCGGGTCAGGCTCGTAACGGCATCGACGGCGCCGGCACGTCCTCGAACGTCGACCTGGCGTTCGTCCAGTTCGGTCCGATCACCGCCGGTCGCGCTCAGTCGTTCTTCGACTTCTACGCGGACGACGTCACCTTCTCGACGCTGCGTACGGCCGATAGCCGCATCAACCTGCTGGCCTACACCGCCACCTTCGGTTCGGGCTTCTCGGCGACCGTTTCGCTCGAAGACCGCAACACCGGCACGACGCCGCGTGAGAACGCTGTTGTCAGCGCGGTCGGTGCTGTTCCGACCGCCTTCGGCGTCGGCGCTCTCGGCCAGGACTACCCGGATATCGTCGCCTCGCTGCGCGTCGATCAGGGCTGGGGCAGCGCTCAGCTGTCGGGTGCTATCGCTCAGCGCAACATCGGCGGCACGGGCCAGTTCGGCAACGCCACGAAGGATGAAGTCGGCTTCGCCATCCAGGGCGGCGTCAAGATCAACCTGCCGATGCTCGCCGCTGGCGACAAGCTGTGGTTGCAGGCTGCCTACGCTGACGGCGCGCTCGGCTACCTCGGCTGGCCGAACAACACCGGCGTGACCCGTCAGTTCGGCTCCGGCCGTATCCTGTCGGCGACCAATGGTCTGATCCTCGGCGACTACAGCGTCGACGCGCTCGGCAACACGCACTCGTCGACCGGCTGGTCGCTGGTTGCGGTGCTCCAGCACTTCTGGACCCCCACCCTGCGCACCGAGGTCTTCGGTTCGTACTCTGAGCTGAGCCTGAACTACACCGCTCCGGCTGCCTACCTGCCGGCTGGCGTTGTCGCTCGTCCGCTTGATCCGAAGGAGCTCATCGCTGGCGCCAACCTGATCTGGTCGCCGGTTTCGGGCCTCGATATCGGTGTTGAGGTTGTCTACACCCGCACCGAGCTGAAGCAGGCTGTTCTCGCGGCCGACAACACGGGCGCCCGCCCGTCGCTGGCCGCTGGTGGTCGCGCTGTCAGCAGCGACGACGCCTGGACCGGCCGTCTGCGCATCCAGCGCGACTTCTGATGTTGACGGGTCCCCGGCTTCGGTCGGGGACCTTTTCTTCTGTGGCCGGGCCGTCCAACGGACCGCGTCCGACCTTCGTTTGAAAATGCAAGCTGCCTCGGTGAGGGTTTGCGGATGAATAGCGAACAATGTCGTGTTGCCCGCGCGATGATGGGCTGGACGATCAAGCAACTCAGCCATAGAGTTAGAGTTGCGCAGAGAACGATCAGCGATTTTGAAGTAGATGGCCGTGTTCGTCCGGAGATAGCGGCTCGAATAAGATCGATATTTACGACCAATGGGATCGAGTTCATCCAGGATGACGATGGATTTGGCCTGAAGCGCCGGTTCAATCTGGACGAGTATATTGCAAGGGCTGCGGAGCAGACGTCTCGTTCGCGCTTTTTGGGGTTGGAGGCATCCAGCATCGAACCTTCGGTTGAGCGCCAGATGCCTCTCCATGCCCCATTTGGATGATGTGCGAGCGATCGGTTGATTGCAGTTGAGGGCGGCTCACACGTTCGGTTTTCGGTGCCGCCCCAAGGAGCATTCACAAGTATGTGAGCGTATTGACTGCGAAGCTTGTCGATGGTTGCTGAGCTTGCGTTGCCGGCGGCTGAGGTGTCGGTAGGTGAAGCCATCTCACAGTGATGGTGCCCAAGGGGAAGATGCGGGGTAGAGCGTCCGCTCGCAGCGCATTCGTGGATTGAAGGCGTATTCGCTATGGTATCGTCAGCAATGACTATCATGCCTGTAATTCATGGTGGGATGCCCATGATTCATGGTGCGATGCACGTAATACAAAGTGCGATGCACGTCGTATTATTGGGTTCATTCTCAAGCAATCATCTTCCAAAGCGGCAATTTATCAGAGGATCTTTCGTCAGGCAGCCAGAGGAGAAGGCAGACAGCATCTATCTGATTGAGGCGGGGAAGGTCGGAGCTTCGTTTCTCAGCCCTCAAGGACATGATGTGCCTCTCTTGGAACTGGGCGCGGGCGATTTCGTTGGAGATGTGTCGGCGTCTGGCCGCGACGAGCCCGGGACTTACTTTCAGGCCATTGAAGATACCCAGGTTTCCATCTTAACCCGAGGTCAGTTTCTCGAGACGTTGCGAAACCTGCCGGAGTTTGCCGAGCTTGTAACGACGTCGCTGTACAAGCGCCTCCGGACGATGAGGCAACTCTATATCGAGAACAGATTGCTGCCGATGAAGACGCGGCTCTATGCTGAGCTGATGCGTCGTGGAGTCCGGGACGCGCAGGGGCAGTTGTGTATTGCTCCGACGCCGACGCATGCCGAGTTGGCGCGCCAGATCGCCTCGCAGCGCGAGACGGTTACAAAGCAGATGAGCCAATTGACGAAGATGGGAGTCATCAATAGCTCCCGTGGGTTCATCGCGATCGCGGACGAGGCATATTTGCGCGCCGAGATCAGGAAGGATCTGGATTTTATGGATGATCAATAAAGAAATTCTGTATTTGTGAGTTTTTTCACAGAAATGGCTAGCTAAGTTGATAGTATTTAGCTTGGTTGAAGCCGGCTTGGTTCTCAACCTCCAAAAGAGACCAGACTTGAAGGGGGCGGGTTCTAGTGACCGCCCCCTTTTTTCGTGATGGGACGAGATCTGCTCGCGTATGGCGCGCTGCGGTTGCCCTGAGGAGGGGGCCGTCGTCGCACTCGGCGACAAGGGTAAGGGCGAGGGATCATCGACATTCGCTCTCGCGACAAGTCCCGCATGACCACGGTGCTTGTCGCGCCAAAGAAAAAGGCCGGCGTTGCCGCCGGCCTTCCTGTAATTCGAATATCGGTTTCGCTCAGCGGGCGACGACGACGCGGGTGCCGACCTTGGTGCGCTCATAGAGGTCGATCACGTCCTCGTTGAGCATGCGGATGCAGCCCGAGGAGACCGCCTGGCCGATCGTCTCCGGCTCGTTCGAGCCGTGGATACGGTAGAGGGTCGAGCCGAGATACATGGCGCGGGCGCCGAGCGGGTTCTCCGGGCCGCCGGCCATGAAGGTCGGCAGGTCGGGGCGGCGCTTCAGCATCTGCGCCGGCGGACGCCAGCTCGGCCACTCGGCCTTGCGGGTGATGGTCTGGCTGCCGGCCCAGTCGAAGCCCGGGCGACCGACGCCGACGCCGTAGCGCATGGCCTTGCCGTTGGGCATAACGAAATAGAGGCGGCGGGCGGTCGAGTCGATCACGATCGTGCCCGGCGCCTGGCGCGTCGGATAATCGACGACCTCGCGCGCAATGGCGGTGGCCTGGGCCTTGGCGGGATCGGCATAGACGACCAGCGGCTGGCGGGTCAGGGGATCGATCTCGGCCCGGGCGGCGGAGCCCAGTGCGAGCAAACCAAGGCCGGCGAGGAGGGCCAGGCGAGCGGAGCGGATCATCGAAGAACCTCGGGCGGACAGGGGCGGCACGGAACACGAAGTCGACACGGAAAAGTCAACATCTCCTCAATGTCCTGTCAGCTTCGCGGTTCCCTCGCAATCCAACTCGCATCACATCGCTGAGAGCGTCCGAGCTTTGCCGTGCCGCGTTGCGCAGGCGCAACATGAAACAGCCGCTCGGCCCTTGCAGACTGGGCTTATTCCAAGCAGCAAGCCTCGCTCGACCGATTCGCTGGGGTGTGCCGTCGTCCCGCTAGCTCCTCAGCACGACGCAGGCGCCGCGATCGGCCTGGATCCGCCTGCACAGAGCCGTCGCCTCGGCGCGAGTCGCGGCGGGCAGGCGCACCCGGTAGAAGGGGCGGGTGCCGCGGCTGCGTAAGCGCGTGCCGATCACCATCGGCTGAAGCTCGCCGATAATGGTGTGGTGGCGCGCCCCGGCCCGCTGGAAGCTGGCGAGCGCGCGGGCCTTCGAGAAATTGCCGGCGAGCTGCACGCCCCAGGGCGCGAATGGAGCTTCCGCGATGATCGGCAGGACCGAGCGCGCCTGCCGGATCGCGACGAGGGTCGGAGCGCAGGCGCCGTGGGCATCCTGCGTCGCGGGCCGTGGCGGCGGCGAGCGGCCATCGCCATTGGCGAGGTTCTCGGCCTCCTCCGCCCAGTCCTCGACCGACACGCCGGTGATGAGGACGACGTAGTTCTCGGTCTCCATCGGCAGGAAGCGGGACTGTCCGGCCCTCCGCGCCGTGAGCCAGCCGGCAAGCCGGTTGGGCCCGCCGTTATAGGCCGCGGCGGCGAGCCCCCAATTGCCGAAGCGGTCGCGCAGCTCAGCCAGGAAATGCGCAGCCTTCGGCACGGCCTGTTCCGGATCGAAAGGGTCGAGCAGGCCACGCTCGCGGGCCGTGCCGGGCATGAATTGCGCCACGCCCTGCGCCCCGGCCGGGCTGGTGACATGCGGGCGGAAGCTCGATTCTTGGAAGAGCAGCCGGGTCAGGAAGGCGGCCGGCACGGAATGCTCCTGCGCGGCCCGGTCGATCAGTGCGCAGAGCGCTTCCTGGATACCGGAAGAGGGCGGCAACGGCTCTTCGGCGGCCGGCAGCTGGCCAGGCGAGAGGATGAGCACCAGCCCGCAGGCGAGCAGCATCGCCGCGAGGCGCCGCGCGAGCCGAACCTGACGGCAGAAGTTGCGCCGGATCATGCGGCGTTTCTGGCATGTCCGCCGGCGCGCTGCCAACGGTGCGGGTGACGCGTTGAGGATGGGGCGCCCAGCTGTCCGCCGGACGCCGCTTGAATCCTCAGAGCACGCCCTCTTCGACGAGGGCGGCGATCTCGCTGTCCGAGTAGCCGAGCATCGTCGAGAGGATCATGGCGTTGTCTTCGCCATAGCAGGGCGCGCCGCGGCCGATCGGCCCGCCGGCATGGGACGGCGTGGCGGCGAGCTTCACCGGGAATTCCGGCACCGGCCAGAGTCCGATCTTGGTGCCGGTCACCTCGGTCATCCAGTTGAGCGCCTTGAGCTGCGGGTCGTGGTCGCAGCGGTCCTGCGCCGTCTGGCACGGCCCGGCCGCGACGCCGGCCCGTTGCAGTCGCTGCATGGCGTCCTCGGCCGTGACGGTCCTCGTCCATTCCGTGACAACCGCGTCCAGCACATCCTGGTGGTGGAGCCGGTCGGTGAGCGTGCGGAAGCGCGGATCGTCTCGCAGCCATTGCAGCCCGGCGACGGTCGTGAAGGCCTGCCATTCGGCCTCATTGAAGCAGGAGATCGCGATCCAGCGATCCTCGCCGAGGCAGCGATAGGCGCCGTTTGGAGCGGCGGGCTTGTAGGGCGAGCGGTTGCCGATGCGCTGCCAGCCGCGCTCGTTCGCGGACCAGTCGAGCACGGGCACGGCAGTCTGGAAGATGCCGGCCTCGCATTGCGAGGAATCGATCCACTGACCTTCGCCGGTGCGCTCGCGGTGATGGAGTGCACCGAGGATAGCGAGCGCGAAGCCATGCGCGCCGGCCCAGTCGAGATAGGAATAGCCCCAGCCGGCCGGCATGGCGGGTTCGGGCAGGCCGGACATGTCGGTCGTTCCGGCGAAGGAGGCGGCCACCGGCCCGACCGTGCGGAAGCGGCCGTACTTGCCGATGCTGCCCATGCCCGACTGCTGGATATAGATGATGTCAGGCCGGATCGACTTCAGCACCTCATAGCCGAGCCCGAGCCGTTCGAGCACGCCCGGCGAGAAGCCCTCCGCGACGATGTCCGAGATGCGGATCAGGTCCTTGGCGATCGCCAGGCCCTTGGGGTGGCGGATGTTGAGCGAGAGTCCGCGCTTGCCGGTGTTCTTGTTGTTGAACTGGCCGCCCATATCGGAATCGGTGACGCCCTTCAGCGGCGCGGTTGCGGCCTCGCGGGCGGCGCGGCCGCCGATCGGGGCCATGGCGGCGAGACGCGTATCGGGGTTGGCCTTCCATTCGACCTTGAGGCTTTCCGCACCCAGCGAGGCGAGGAAGCGCGTTCCGCCGGCCGAGGCCAGGAACCAGGAGAAGTCGAAGATGCGGATGCCCTGGAGCGGGAAGGGCTTGCCGTGAGGCGAGAGCGTCTGCGCCTTGTCGGACTTGGCCTGGGCGAAGACGCGCGGCTGCTTGCCGGCGGACGCCTTGGCCGCGGCGAGCACGGCCTCAGTATGCTCGCCGATATGGGGCGGACGCGTGCCGGGCTGCCAGGACGTCGCCGTGCTCAGCCACTTGCTGGTCGGATAGCGGAAGCTGCGGCCGAGCTCGGGATGCTCGATATCGGTGAAGGCCTGCCGCGACAGCCAATGCTCGTCGATGGCGTTCTCATGCGGTTTGCGGACCGGGGCCCAGAGCAGGCCGGCGGTCTGCGCCTCGCGCCAGGGCACATCCTCGTAGCGATAGGAGCGCACGAAGCGCTGGATGACGTCGAGCGTGTGGTTGCCGGCTTCGTCGCTGTCGGTCGAGCCGGGTATGTTGCGGGCCGTCAGGTCTGCTCCTGCCTCCGGCGGCTTCAGGTCGGCGGCCATGCCGTATTTGTCCAGGAACGGCACGAGCTGAAGCTTGTCCTTGGCCGAGACGCCCCAGCTCATCACCCAGCGGCCATCCTTGGTGTAGCTGACATTGGGCGTGCGGTTGGGCTTCTCGACGGCGTGGCGCGCCGTCTGGCGGAAAAGTGGCGCCCGGCGCATCACCCAGGACATCAGGTCTAGCTCGGTGTTCTTTGAAACCGCCTCATGCACGGCGACCGAGACGTCCTGCCCCTCGCCGCTGCGCAGCCGGTGCAGCAGTGCCGCGGCGATACCGGTGGCGAGCTGCTCGCCGGTGATGTGATAGGCGTGCCAGAGCTGGGGGGCGATGGGCGGCAGGTCGTAGCCATCCGGTGCTGCGTCGTAGCCGCAATTCATCATGATGCCGCCGAGCGCGAGGTGAACAAGGTCCGAGCTCTTGAAGTCCTTCCACGGACCGGTGTCGCCGAAGGGCGTGACGCGGGCGGTGACGAGCGCGGGGAAGCGGCTGTTCAGCTCGGAGAGCTCGATCCCGAAGCTCGAGAGCAGCTTGCCGCCATCGCTAACGAGCAGCACGTCGGCGCCGGCGATCAGCGACAGCACGGCTTCCGCATTCGGCGCGACCACGGATTTCTTGCCGCGGTTATAGGCCCAGAAATGCAGCGAGCCCTCGGGATCGGGCTTGTCGTCGAGGAAGGGGCCAATGCGGCGGGTCGGGGACCCTTCCGCAGGCTCGATCTTGATGACCTCCGCGCCGAGGCCCATCAGGAGAAGGCCGCAGTATTCCGCCAACTCGTCGGCGATCTCGACGACGCGCAGGCCGGCGAACATGCCCGGCTTGAGAGGCTGCCCGTCACCGTCCTTGACTGCCATGGTCTTCTCCCTGCCGGCGGGCCCATCGTCCCGCCCTCCTTTTGCCTGCCGCCTTCTGGAGGCGCGGCCTGTTCCTGTCGGCCCGGCCTCTCGCCGGACCGTTATTCCTCGAAGGCGAAGCGGAAGGCGTCACCATGGCTGACCACCCGGCCCGCGGTGGGATCGGGGAAATGGCCGGTCAGCAGGGTGATGTCGGCATCCGCGCTCTGTTCCAGCAGCTTGCGGCGCGATGCGATCGCTTGCGCCTTGTCGGCATCGGCCGGGTTCGACAATTCCGGCGCTGCGCACTGGATGGCGTGGTGGATCACGTCGCCGCACAGGCAGACGCGCCGCCCGCCGGACTTGATGAAGAGGTTCATATTGCCGGGGCTGTGACCGGGCGCCCCTTCGAGCCAGACCTGATCGGAGAGATCGGCGGCGACCGGATCACCCGGATCGATCATCACCGCCTTGCCGTGCTCGACCACGGGCAGGACGCTGTCGACGAAGCTGCCGCGATTGACCGGCTGCTCCGGCCCGGCCCGGTGGAGCGCGTCGAAATGCGCGAAGTCGCGCTTCGACATCAGGTAGCGGGCATTGCTGAAGGTCGGCACCCAGCGCCCGTTATCGAGCCGCGTGTTCCAGCCGACATGGTCGGCGTGGAGATGCGTGCACAGGACGATGTCGATGTCCTCAGGTCTCAGGCCGAGCGCACCGAGCCGTTCGAGATAGGGCAGGTTCAGGTGATGCCAGGCCGGCATCGAGGGCCGTTCCTTGTGGTTGCCGTTGCAGGTATCCACCAGGATGTTCAGGGTCGGCGTCTTGATGACGTAGCTATGGAAGCTGAGCAGCAGCTTGTCGGTGCCGGGCTCGATCAGCCGGGGGCCGAGCCACTCGCGGTTCGCGGCGATGATCTCCGGCGTGATGTTGCCGAGCAGCCAGGCCGGATCGACCGCCATGCGCTCGATCTCCACCAGCTTGTGGATTTCGATCGACCCCAGTTGCTGTGTCTTCATGATCGCAGGCGCCTTCCAGGGGAGGTCATGCCGCGGGCGGCTCGGACAGCATCACCTTCGGGATGCTCCCCTGTTCCGCGTTGGGCTCGTAGCAGATCGTCACCTCGCGGCCGATCCAGCCGCCTTCCGGCTCCGGCCCCACCAGATTGCTGATCACGAGGGGGCCCTCAGTGAGCTGCACCGCGACGACGTTGTAGGGCGGCTTGTAGTTGTCGAAATACTGGCGGTGGAAGACCACCCAGGAGATGATCTTTCCCTTGCCGGAGAGTGGCTTCCAGCTCATCGACAGGCTGAGGCAATGCGGGCAGCAGGGGCCCGGCGGGTATTGGTACTGCGAGCAGTCGTCGCATTGCTGGAGCGCCCAGCGCTGCGCGCGGATGCTCTCCCACATCGGCTCGTCGTAGAACTGGATGAAGGCTTGCGAATTCGCCATGGCGCGCCTCACCGACCGTAGATGATCGAGACGGCCTTGCCGGCGACGTCCGAATTGTAGTGCACGAAGCGACAGTCCTCGACCTGCCGGGCGCCGCATTCGCCGCGGACCTGTCGCACGGCTTCGACCTGATGGTTCCAGCCCTGCATGTAGGTCTCGGAGAGGTGCCCGCCGGCGGTGTTCACCGGCAGCTTGCCCTTCAGCGAGATGCCGTCCTCGCGCATGAAACGGCCGGCCTCGCCGGAGCGGCAATAGCCGTATCCTTCCAGCGCGAAGGGCACGTGGCAGGAGAAGCTGTCGTAGATCTGGACGGCGTCCATGTCCTGCGGGCCGAGGCCCGACATGTCGAAGACCTGCTTGGCGCAGGCCTCTTGAGCGGGGCGGTAGAAGTCGAGCAGGCGGGGTTCCAGGCTGGTCGCACCGCGATTGAGGTCGAAGCGGCCGACACCATGGATCACGGCCGGCGGCTTCTTCGCGATGCGCTTGGCCTTCTCGGCCGAGGTCACGATCAGGGCGACGCCGCCGTCGTTGATCAGGCAGTAATCGAAGAGGTGCAGCGGCTCGACGATGTAGCGCGAGTCCAGATAGTCCTGCAGCGTGATCGGCTTGCGCATCAGCGCATGCGGCGTGAGGCTCGCGGCGAGGCGCTGCGCCACGGCGACTTCGCCGAGTTCGGCCTCGGTGATGCCCGTCACCTCCATGAAGCGCCGGAACATCATCGCATAGAGCGCGCCCTGAGAGGTGTAGCCCCAGGGCGCATGGTAGACATAGGAGAGGAAGAGGTTGCCGCCCATCGCCTCCGGCCCGCCGTATTGCACGGCGGCCGAGCGCTGGTCGTTGCCGTAGACCAGCGCGACGGTCTCGCAGAGGCCGGCCTTGATCGCCGCGCAGGCCTCGATCACGGCGAGCATCGCATCGGCCTGCGAGCCCCAGCGCGGATTGATGCCGAGCACCTCGCCGACGCGCTCATAGGCGACAGTGGGGCCAACGATCAGCCCGTCGATGTCGTCGCGGGTCAGCCCCGCATCGGCCAGCGCCTCGCGAAAGGCGATCGCGGCGTAGCCATAGGAGTCATGTGGCTTTTCGCCGGCGCGGACCCTGGCATGGTCGGAGACATAGTCGCTCTGGCCGACGCCGATGACGGCGCCGACCTTGGATAGATTGCCGGTGGTCATTCCAGGACACCTTCCGCGCGCAGGGCGCTGATCCGTTCGGGCGCATAGCCGAGCACCTCGGCCAGGACCTGGTCCGTATGCTCGCCGATGAGCGGCGGCCGCTTCAGCGACACGCGCTCCTCGTCGAGCTTGAAGGGGGGAGAAGTGAAGCGGGATTCGCCGATTTCGGGATGATCGACGCTCTGCCAGTAGCCGCGATGGCGCAGCTGCCGGTCATCATCCATCAGATAGCGGCAGCTCGCGACGACGCCGGCCGGGATGCCGCGCGCCTGCAGCGTATCCATCACAGTGTCCGGATCGCGCCCGGCCGTCCAAGCGGAGACGGCGGCCTCGACGCGGTCGATCTGGGCGAGACGTCCCTTCGCCGTGGCGAGCGCGGGGTCGGAGGCGAGCTCGCGGTTCCCCATGACCTCGCAGAGCGCGGCCCACTGGCTGTCCTTGAGCACCGCGATCGCGCACCACTCGTCCTCTCCCGCGCAACGGAAGATGTTGTGCGGGGCGAAATGCGGAGAGCGATTGCCGAGACGCTCGCGCTCGACGCCGGTCACCGCCTGCTCGACGAAAGCCAGCCCCATGCAGTTGATGGTCGACTCGACCTGGGAGAGATCGATCTTCATTCCCTTGCCGGTGGCGTGCCGGTAGCGCAGCGCCGCCATCACTGCGAAGGCGGCGTGATAGGGGTTCGCCGCATGGTCCGGGAAATGCGTGCCAGGGCCGATCGGGCCTTCGCCCTCATATCCGGTCTGCCACATCAGCCCGGTCACGGCACTGATCGTCATGCCCACGCCGAGCAGGTTCGCGAGCGGCCCGTCCTCGCCATACATCGGCATGGCGAGATAGATGATGTCCGGCTTGATCGCCTTGACGTCCTCATAGCCGAAGCCGAGCCGCTCCATGGCGCCGGGGCCGAAATTATTGCTGACCACGTCGGACTGGCGGATGATGTCGTAGAGCGTCTCGCGGCTCTGCTTGTTCTTGAGATTGATCGCGACGCTGCGCTTGCCCGTGTTGCGGGAGGCGAAGTAGCCGCTGCGGTTGATGCCGTAGACGCCGTCCTTGAATGGCCCGCCGACCCGGACCGGATCCGGCCGCGAGATACCTTCGATCTTCAGGATCTCGGCACCGAAATCGCTGAAGAGCTTGGTGGAGAAGGGGCCGGCACCGGCCCAGGTGAAATCCGCGAAACGGACGCCCTTGAGGAAGTCGGGTTTCATGTGGGCCGCCTTCAATGCTGCGCGATCTTCGAGGTGACGCGGCCGAGGACCTCCCCGTCATGCTCGCCGAGGGCTGGCACGCCGCGGTCGATCCGCCAGACCGGCTCGGAGAGCCGGTAGGGCGCGCCGGGGAAGGGGACTTCGCGGCCGAGGCCGGGCATCGCGACCTTCTGGAAATAGCGGCGGAAGATGAGCTGCGGATCCGTGTGCAAATCCGATACACGGCTGACCGGGGCCATGACGATCTTGCGGCGCAGGGCTTCCGCACCGAGCTCGGCTTTAGTCTTGTCGGCGATGAAGCGCTCGAACAGCTCGCGGAACTCGGCGCGCATCGGTGCCGTTGCCCGCTTGGGTCGGTCGGCCCATTGCGCCTCGCGCAGCCGCGCCGCGCCATCGAAGCCTTCTTCCTCCATCCAGTTCAGCAGGCCGGCCCAGGAGGCGCTCAGCGCCAGCGGTGCGGCCAGGAAGACATAGCCGTCCTTGCACACGAAGGCGCTTTCGGTCGCGTCGCGGATGCCTTCGCCGCCGCGTGCCAGGATGCGATTCTCGAGATCGTAGACCTGCACCGCATTCTGCAGCGAATGGGCGATGCATTCCTGTGCGGAGACGTCCAGCACATGGCTGACGCCGCTGCGCTCGCTGTCCCAGAGCGCGATGGCGGTGGCCGCGGCCGTGTAGAGCGAGGTCACGAAGACGCTCTGCTTTCCCGGTAGTGCCAGAGGCGGCTTGCCGGGCTCGCCGGAGAGATAGGCGATGCCGCCGAGCGACTGGGCGATGAGGTCGGAGCCGGTGAAGCCGGCATAGGGACCGTCCGTGCCGAAATAGGAGACGACCGTCACGACCCTGCGGCCGGGGATGGCCATCAGCTCAGCGATCAGGCCCGGCTCGTCCTGGCCGGGCTCGCACATCACGACCTGCGAGCTTGCGACGAGCTCCTCGAATACGGCGCGGCCGGAAGCCGTCTTCCGGTCGATGACGACGCTCTTCTTGTTGAGGTTCAGGAAGGCGAACTGAACGCCGGCGGTCGTGGCCTGCTCGGCTCCGCCGGCACCAGCCGGGACCGGACGATCCGGGCCGCCCTGGGGCGGCTCGACGCGGATGACCTCGGCGCCGAGATCGGCGAAGAGGCGCGCGGCATAGAGGCCGAGTTCTCGGGTCAGGTCGATAATACGGATACCGCCATAGGGGCGTACCTGAGACGTTTCCATTCCTTGCCACCCGATTTGTCGCGGGGCTGCCGAGCCGTGGTGGGCTGCGTGCCGGGCTCATTCCCGCTCTTAGCAAAAGAATGCATCATATAAAAAGCAAATGCAACCCTGCGGCGACCGTTGGTCTGACATCGCAATGTGCAGGAAAACGCATACGGGCCAGCGCGAGGCCGGCCCGGGTGATCGAAGATTCGCAGAGACTTAGCGGAGTCTTGGCGCTGCAGGGGAGGGCGGCTTGGCGAGCCTCACCCTGATCCCTTGGCGCCAGTCAAAAAGGCCGGTTGTGTATGCAAGAGCAGCGAGTGTGCCGTTCTTCAGTGGAACTGGCCACTGCGACCTGGCCTAGGCAGACTGCGCGAGATTGGCGGCGCGCCAGCCGCTGCGGATATGCTCCACCATCGCCTCGACGGCGCCGGCGTGGTCGCCCTGTTCGGCCTTGTCCAGGAAGGTGTCGTGCTCGGCGCGCATGGTCTTCGGCCGCTCCTGCTTCACGTCCTGCATCGTGAAGGGGTATTTTGCCCAGAGGACGCGAACGAAGTGCAGCGTCTGCGGCCGCTCCGCCAGTTCGTAGAGCCGGAAATGGAAGCGGAAATTGGCCGTCCGGACCGTCTGCAGGTCCTTGGCTTCGACGGCCTTCACCAGGCCGCGCTGGATTTCCTTCAGCTCCTCGAGCTTGTCGGGAGAGAGTTTGGTGAGGGCGATCGAGGTCAGCTCGCGCTCGAGCATCACGCGCAGGTCGAAGATCTCGCCAAGCTGGCTGGGTACCAGCTCGGGAACGACGAGCCCCTTGTGCCGGACGCCCTTGATGTAGCCTTCGGCCTCGAGCGTCAGCAGTGCTTCACGCACCGGCGTGATCGAGACCCCGAGCTGCTCTGCCAGTTCGGCCTGCTTGAGCTTGGCTCCGCGATCGTAATAGCCGACGATGATGCGCTCGCGGAGGATTTCGCTGACCCAGTCCTGCTTGGTCTCGAATGCCATGGGTGCTGCTCGCTAAGGTCGTAGCTTGGGTCGAATCTCGACGGGAGGCTGAATCTCGCGGGACCATGTCATTTGCCGGTTGTCAGGGCAATCGCGTTTGCATGATGCAATGGGATCGCCCTGATTCGCGGCTCAGCCGACACTCTCCAGCATGTGGCGGGCGGCTATCATGCCGGGATCGTCGAGCCCGCGCGAGCGCTCGGCGAAGATGCGCGCCCGCCCGATCTTGTTCTCGCGGCCGCGGAACTCGGTGATCGCGGCTTCGAGCGCCGCTTTCCCGGCCGGCAGTCGCCCGTCTGGCCCGGCGCCATCGAGGCCGAGGCGGACGGCCTCGATCGCGTCGAGTACCGTCTTGTCGCCGAGCTTCGCACCGCCCCGCGACGAAAGCGCATCGCGCACGTTTGCCAGCAGGCCCGGCCATTCCGCGTCTTCGATCTGCGCCTTGCCCGCCGTTTCCTTTGTCAGCGTCATGAACGCGACGGCCAGCAGCGTGCCGAGGCTCGAGCCGGAAGCCTTGGTGCAGGCGATGGCACAGGCCTTGAACACGCCCTGGATATCGGCGGGCGACGGTGCCATGGCCGTGCGGACATTGACGGCGCATTTCGACAGCGTTGCCCCGAGGTCGCCATCGCCGAGCTTCCCGTCGAGGGCATTGAGCTCGGGCGCCGCGACCTCCATGCGGTCGGCCCAGCGGCCGAGCGCCGCGACAAGGGTCTGGGTATCCGTGCTCATGGCACGCTCCAGAACGGGCAGTCGGCCGGCGCGCCGAGCAGCGCTTCCAGCTCGGAATCGAGTCGCAGCACGCTAAGCGACGCTCCGGCCATCTCCATCGACGTCACATAGCGGCCGACAAGGGGCTGCACGATCGTGATGCCCTTGGCTGCCAGTTCGCGCGCGACATAGCGGTAGAGGATGTAGAGCTCCTCTTGCGGCGTCGCACCGAGCGAGTTGACCAGCACGGAGACGCGCTCGCCCCGGCCGAGGCCGAGATCGGTGGTGACCATCTCCAGCATCTCGCCGGCCAGCGCATCGGCCGGCTTCAGCGGGCCGCGCCAGACGCCGGGCTCGCCATGGATGCCCATGCCCATCTCGATCTCGTTCTCTCCGAGCGTGAAGGTCGGCTTGCCGGCTTCGGGCACGATGCAGGGGCCGAGTGCGACGCCGGTCGTGGCGCAGCCCCGGCCGGCTTTCTCGGCCGCGGCCGTGACCTCGCGCAGGGTCGCGCCCGGCTGGTCCGCCTTGGCGCCTGCGATCTTGTAGAGATAGATCAGCCCGGCGACGCCGCGGCGCTTTTGCCGCTCTTCATGCCGCGCGCTGGCAACGTCGTCGGCGCCCAGCACCGTCGTCGATTCGATGCCTTCCATCTCCAGCATCTCGCCGGCCATGTCGAAATTCATGCGGTCGCCGCCGTAATTGCCATAGAGGCGCAGGATGCCGGCGCCACCATCGGCCGCGCGCATCGCCTCGATGCAATCGCCGACGCTCGGGCCTGCGAAGACATTGCCGATGGAGCAGCTGTCGATCAGCCCGCGGCCGACATAGCCGGTGAAGAGGGGCAGGTGACCCGAGCCGCCGCCCGAGACGATGCCGACCTTGCCGGCGACCGCGCCAGAGGCGCGCGCAATGACGCGGCCGGTCTCGCCGAGCTGGCGGAAATACTGCGGATGGGCGGCGCAGAGCCCTTCCAGCATCTCGTCGACATAGGCATTCGGGTCGTTCAGCAGTTTTTTCATGGTTCCTCCCGTCGTCAGGCAGCGGCGAGCCGTTTGACAGACGGTCCCACCAACTTTAGCCTCACATATAATGCATTATATAAAAATAGGAACGCCTGATCCGGTGCCAGAAGGGTGCGGATCCTCGCGGCTCAGGCTGTTCCACCCGCGGGGAAGCGCATGACGAACGCCCAGTCATCGGAGAGCCGGCCGGCTGCCTCGGTTCTGGCCGAGAAGCCCCTGACTGGCGTCACGGTCGTCGAGCTCGGCCACAGCGTCGCGGCGCCCTATGCCGGTCTGATCCTGGCCGATCTCGGTGCGCGGGTGATCAAGGTCGAGAATCCGGGCTCGGGCGACTACGCGCGCGGCTGGGGGCCACCCTTCTGGAACGGCACGGCGACGGCGTTTCATGCGCTGAACCGCGGCAAGGAAGGCGTCAGCGTCGACTTCCGCCGTGAAGCCGAGGTCGAGGCGCTGAAGGGCTTCATCCTCTCCGAGGCAGATGCGGTCATTCAGAACCTGCGGCCCGGCATCCTCGACAAGTTCGGCCTGACCGCCGACGAGTTGCGGGCTCGCAAGCCCGGGCTGATCTGGTGCGATATCGGTGCTTTCGGCGCGACGGGGCCGCTCGCGGCCAAGCCCGGCTACGACCCGCTGGCGCAGGCCTCGACCGGCATCATGAGCGTGACGGGAGAGGGTGGCCGACCGCCGGTCCGCGTCGGCGTCTCGCTCGTCGACATGGGCTCCGGCATGTGGAGCGTCATCGGCCTGCTGGCGGGCCTCATCGCGCGCCGCGAGACGGGCGAGGGGCGGGTGGTCTCGACCTCGCTCTACGAGACCGGCCTCGCCTGGATGACGGTGCCGCTCGCCGGCCATGCCGCGTCAGGCGAGGTGCGCAAGCCTTTCGGCTCCGGCACGGCCGAGATCGTGCCCTATCAGGCTTTCGAGACGGCGGATGGCTGGCTGATGATCGCGGCCGGCAACGACAACCTGTTCCGCAAGCTCTGCGGCGCGTTGGACATGGGCGCTCTCGCCGACGATCCCGATTTCGTGACCAACGCCGCCCGCGTCGTCAATCGCGACCGGCTGATCTCGCAGATCGCAGCAGTAACGGCCGGATTTTCGGTCGAAACGCTGGGCCTTCGCCTCGATGCGGCGGGCGTTCCCAACGCGCCGCTGCTCGATGTCGGGCAGGTCGCCGGGCACCCGCAGACACGGGCTCTGGACATGACGGTCAAATCGGCGCCAGAGGACATCGAGCTGATGGGCGTGCCGCTGTCCTTCGACGGCCGGCGGCCACGCGCGCGTTCCGCCGCTCCGGCGCTGGGACAGCACAACGGCATTCTGGAAGAAGAAGCGGACGTGCCGGCCTCCGCTTCCCGATAGCGAAGGCTCCGGGATCGACGGGCGGGCGATACAGCAGGGGATATGACTATGAGGGTTGCCGTTCTGGACGATTGGCAGCGCATCGCCGAAGGCAGCGCGGATTGGAGCCCGCTCAAGGCCCGTGCCGAAGTGGTGTTCTTCCACGAGGCCTTCGCCAGCGAGGACGAGGCAGCGGCGAAGCTCGCCGATTTCGACGTCCTGATGACGATGCGCGAGCGCACCGCCTTCCCGTCGTCGCTGGTGGCGCGGCTGCCAAGGCTGAAGCTGTTTGCGATGACCGGCCAGCGTGGCTCGACCCTCGATCTCGCGGGCATGATGAAGCGCGGCATCACAGTGAGCTTCACCAGCGGCAGCGATACCGGCAACGGCACGGCGGAGCTTGCGCTCGGGCTGATGATGGCCGCGGCGCGCAACATCGTGCAGGGAGATGCCGCGATCCGCGCCGGCCGCTTCCAGGAGGGCGTGGCCGCCGGTCCTGAGCTCGCGGGGAAGACACTCGGGCTGATCGGGCTGGGGCGCATCGGCCAGAACATGGCGCGCTTCGGCAAGGCCATCGGCATGGAGATTCTGGCCTGGAGCCCGAACCTCACCGAGGCCCGCGCCGCCGAGGGCGGCGCAACGTTCTGCGCGAAGGACGAACTTCTGGCCCGGGCGGATGTAGTCAGCCTGCATATCGTGTTGTCGGATCGCACGCGCGGCCTGCTGGGCGCCCGCGAACTCGGTCTGATGAAGAGCGGCGCGATCCTGATCAACACCTCGCGCGGGCCGCTCGTCGACGAGGCTGCGCTGATCGCCGCGCTCCAGGCCGGCGGGATCATCGCGGCGCTCGATGTCTATGACCGCGAGCCGCTGCCCTCCGATCACCCGCTGCGGCGGCTGCCGAACACTGTGCTGACGCCGCATCTGGGCTACGGCACGAGCCAGACCTTCGCCGAGTTCTACCGGCAGGGCATCGAGAATGTCCTGGCGTTCCTCGACGGAGCGCCGATCCGCCTGCTGAAACCGGCTCAGTGAGCGCCATTGCGATCGTTTGAAAGGGTAGGAGCCATGATCAGTTTTCGCCTGAACAACCCCACCGAGATCCTGTTCGGCGCCGGGCAGATCGCCGGGCTCGCCACGCTCGTTCCCGCCGGTGCCCGTGTGCTGCTGCTCTATGGCGGCGGCAGCATCAAGGCCAACGGCGTCTATGACCAGGTGATCAAGGCACTCTCTCATGCAGAGGTCGTCGAGTTCGGCGGCATCGAGGCCAACCCCGTCTATGAGACGATCATGAAGGCGGCGGCGCTGGTGCGCGAGAAGGGCTGCGACTGGGTGCTGGGCGTCGGCGGCGGCTCGGTCGTCGATGCGGCGAAGTTCCTGGCCTATGTCGCGCCGCTCGACGTCAAGGACCCGTGGGAGCATCTGGTCAAGGGTGGGGCGGTCACCAAGATCCTGCCCGTCGGCGCTGTGCTGACGCTGCCGGCCACCGGCTCGGAGAGCAACCCGGTCTCGGTCATCTCGAACAAGACCCGTGGCCTCAAGCTGCCCTTCGCGCAGGATGGCGCGCGTCCGCGCTTCGCGGTGCTCGACCCGACCACGATGGCGAGCCTCAGCCGCCGCCAGCTCGAGAACGGCGTCGTCGACGCCTTCACCCATGTCATCGAGCAGTATCTCACCCTGCCGGTGAACGCGCCGGTGCAGTTCGGCTTCAGCGAGGCGATCCTGCGCGTCCTGATCGAATGGGGCCCGGTTCTGGTCGAGAAGAACACGCCCGAGGCGCGCGAGAACGTCATGTGGGCGGCCAATCAGGCGCTCAACGGGCTGATCGGCTCCGGCGTACCGCAGGACTGGTCGACCCATATGATCGGCCATGCGCTGACGGCGCTCTACAACATCGACCATGCCCGCACGCTGTCGATGGTGATGCCGAGCCTGCTGCGCCACAAGGCGGCGGAGAAGCTGCCGATGCTGGTGCGCTATGCCCGTAATGTCTGGGGCATCACCGACAAGGACGAGGCTGTCGCCGCCGAGAAGGCGATCACCGCGACGGCGGATTTCTTCGCCAGGATGGGTTGCCCGATCCGGACATCCGAGCTGGTCAAGGTCGATATCGAGGCCGTCGTCTCGCATATCGCCGAGGCGGGCCAGCTCCCGCTCGGCGAGGACAAGGACATCGACGCCGACGCGATCCGCGCGATCCTGCACGAAGCGGCCTGAGGCTTAAGGCCGGCTGATTTCGCGCGGAACCTCGTCGTCATCCCGGACAAGCGGCTTTAGCCGCGCAGATCCGGCATCCATCGTAGGATGCCGAGCCTTACGATGGATCCCGGGTCAAGCCCGGGATGACGGTGTGTTTCCGCAGAAAATCTGTGTGCTCTACGCTCCGGCGCGCTCAAGGAAGGCCGCGAGCTCGCGGTTGAAGGCGGCCGGGTTCTCGGCATTGGGCAGGTGCCCCGCATCGGGGACCTCCACATAGGCCGCACCGGGCGCGGCCTCGGCCATATGCCGCATGACGCCGGGCAGGGCGCCGTCGCCGGCGCCCGCCAGCATTGCGGCCGGGCAGGCGAGGCCCGCGAGATCGGCCGTGAAGTCGAAATCGCGCAGCGCGTCGGCCGCGCGGACAAAGCCTTCGATCGGCGTCGTCTCAACCATCTGCCGGACGCGCTTGCCGGCCGGCGTGTCGACATGCTCCGGCCGGAACCAGCGCTCGATCGTCGGGCCGGCCAGCGCCGCCATGCCACCCGATCGTGCGAGCGCGATGCGCTCGTCCCAGGCGCTGCCAGCGCCGGGCACGGCCTTGGCCGTACAGTCGCAGGCCATCAGCGCCGCGACGCGCTCAGGATAGCGGCCAGCGAAGCGCAGCGCCGTGATGCCGCCCAGCGACACGCCGATGACGGCGGCCCGCTCAATGCCGAACGCGTCGAACAGGCCGGCGAGATCTCCTGCCAGCGCCTCGAAATCGCAGAGGCCGGGCGGCACCGAGGTGCCGCCATGGCCGCGCTGGTCGTAGCGCAGGATGCGGTAGCGCCCGGCGAAGGCTGCGACCTGATCGTCCCAGAGCGTCAGGTCCGTCATCAGCGAATTGCTGAAGGCGAGCCAGGGCGCGTCGGGCTCGGCCGGTCCGTCGATGCGGCAGCGGAAGCTGAGGCCCCGCTGCTCGACGATCTGGTCTGCGCTCATGGTCGGCTCCGAGATGGCCGGTGGAAGGAAAGGTTCGGGCGCCGCGACTGCTATCGCGGGCGCGGCACATAGGTGTTGAAGAGATCGATCGCACCGTAGAATTCGGAGAAGATGCGCGGATCGACGGGCGCGTCGTCCGGCACGCCCGACGAGACGAAGCCGATATAGTCGACCTTTCCGCCGACCGGATAGGCGAAGACCCGCACGCCGACCGTCGAGGGCCTGCCCTCGAACGCCGTCCGCATCACCTTGACGACGCCGGCCTGGGCGGAGGCGGGAAGCCCGCGGAACCGCACGATCGTGACGCGCGAGGCGACCGGGGTCAGGGCATCGCCCGGATAGACCTGATCGCCGACCGAGCGATAGACATTAGTGCGCCCGGTGACGCGCTTGGTCCAGGGGCTGGAGCGATCGCCCGCGACCCGCAGATAGGCCTCGGTCTCGAGTACGGCCTTGTCTTTCAGATCATAGATCGCGAGGTAGTCGGGCACGCCCGCGATCGAGGAATAGCGGATCGCGGTTTCTACGCCGGGCACCGCCAGCCGCTCCGGCAGGTGCTCGCTGTCATACCAGGCGTTGAACTCCTCCTCCATATTGGCGGGAGGTTGCATCAGGACCAGCAGAAAGCCCTTTTTGGACATTGGCTTACCTCATCGGACGATCGAGGCCAGGAAGGAGTCGACCAGCGCCGCAAAGGCCTCGGGGCACTGGTAGGGAACGAAATGAGCGGCATCCGCCATGATCTCGAAGCGCGCGCCGGGGATCAGCCCGGCGACCTCCCGTCCGAGCGCCGGCGGCAGCAGCGCATCGTGCTCGCTGGCGACGACGAGGCTGGGGCAGCGCACCTCCGGCAGGAAGGGACTCGCATCGAAGGTCGCACTGGCGAGGCAGGCGAAGGCGTAGTTCTCCGCCGATTGCCGGCCGAAGGCGACGAGGTAGTCCTCATAGCGCCGGTCTTTCGGCATCTTGAGGAAGGCGCGCTCCACCGCCTGGGGCAGGATCGCCGCCATGCCGCCTTCGCGAACCGCCGCCGCACGCTCGGCGAGCATCGAGGCGGCCTGCGGCAGGGATCGCCTTGTCGCGTTGGTGAGCACCAGCGCGGCGGTTCTGTCGGAATAGCGCGCGGCATAGCAGGCCGCGACCATGCTGCCGATCGCGGAGCCAACGGGTACCACGCGCTCGAAGCCTAGCTCAGCACGCAGCGCTTCGAGGTCGTCCGCCTGCTCCTCCAGAGTGATCGGGCGCAGCCGCGGCCCGCCGACCGATTGGCGCAGATTGGCCGCGATGCAGGTGAATCGGCCGCGCCATTGTGCGATGCAGGCGTCCCAAAAGTGCAGATCGGCGCCGAGCGGATGCACCAGCAGTAGGCCGATGCGACGATCGTCGCCGGTGATTTCGTGTTCCAGCAAGAGTGATGACATCGCGGCAGTCCGACAGGGGCTCGTTTCAGGCGTCCGGCACGATGTCCGGCAGATGGGCCGCGGGCGAATGACCGCGCCGATAGACCATCATGGTGCGCAGGAAGGTGAGCACGATCTTCCCGTCCTGGTTGTAGCCCTCGGTGCTGACATCGACGATGCCGACCGAGGGGCGCTTGGTCGAAGGGCGCGCTGAGAGGATCGTGGTGCGCGCATAGAGCGTGTCGCCGGCAAAGACGGGGCGAGGCAGCGTCACCTCCTTCCAGCCGAGATTGGCCATGGTGTTCTGCCCGAAATCCATGGTCGAGAGCCCGGTGACGACCGCGAGCGTCAGCGGGCTCGGCATGATAGCCTTCCCGAAGGGCGTGCGCTTCGCGTAGTCGTCGTTGAAATGGACCTGGTTCATGCCGATGGTGAGCAGGCAGAACCAGCTGTTGTCCGTCTCGGTCAGCGTGCGGCCGAAGGGGTGGCGATAGACCTGTCCAGCCTCGAAATCCTCGAAGAACAGCCCGCTTTCCTTACGGGTCGGCGGCGTCGATACGGCGGTGTCGGTCACGGAACGGCCTTTCGCGGATCAGGTCGGGAGGTCGATCGCGCCTTGCGCGTCGAGTGCGGCGAGCTCCGCCGCCGAGAGGCCGAGATCGGCCGCCAGCACGGCGGCGGTGTCGGCACCGACGATTGTCGGCCCCGGCCGCGGCGGCTGCAGCGGATGGCCCTCGAAGCGGGGAATGACGCTGGTCATGCGCAGTGGCCCGAGATCGGGATCGGCCACGGTCGTCACCACTTCGCGCGCCACGACCTGCGGATTGCTCAAGAGCGTGCGGACGGTCTCGACGGGACCTGCCGCGCAGCCCGCCGCGCTCATCCGCGCGATGGCTTCCTCGCGGCTGAACTGCGCGCACCAATCCTGGATGATCGTGTCGAGCGCGGCGATGTTGCGGACCCGGAGCGCGTTGTTGGCGAAGCGCGGATCCTTCGCGAGTTCCTCGCCACCGATCAGCGTCAGGATGCGCTCGGCAACTGGCTGCGCGCTGCCCGAGAGCGCCATCCACTCGTCGTTCTGGCAGCGATACATTCCGCGCGGCGCCGAATCCGCATAGCGCTCCTCGACGAAGCTCGGCGAGGGCGGCGCGGTTTCGTCATGCTGCAGCAGCTCGATCTCCATGAACTTCAGCAGCGATTCGTAGATGGCGAGATCGACCGTCTCGCCCTTGCCGGTGCGCTCGCGCTGCACCAGAGCGGCGAGCGTGCCGTTGACCGCCATCATCGCCGCCGAGATGTCCCCCAGCGGGAAGGAGGTCAGGGCCGGCCGGTCCTTCGGGAAGCCGCGCATGTCGCGTACCAGCACGGAGGCGACGCCGCTCATCGTCTCCGCCAGCGTGCCGAAGCCCTGCCGCGTACTGTAAGGGCCCGTCTGGCCGAAGCCGGTGACGCGCAGGATGACCAGCGACGGGTTGACCTCGCGCAGCCGCGCCTCGCTCAGATTCCAGCGGTCGAGCGTGCCGGGCCGGAAATTCTCGATCAGCACGTCGAATTGGGGCAGCCAGCGCAGGAAGAGCTCCTGCCCCTCCGGGCGCCGCAGATCGAGCGCGACGCTGCGCTTGTTGCGGCTCAGCGTCTTCCAGTAGAGGCCGATGCCTTCGCGCTGCTCGCCGAGCTTGCGCACCGTGTCGCCCGCGCCGGGCAGCTCGATTTTGACGACATCAGCGCCGTAATCCCCGAGGATCGAGCCAGCGAGCGGCGCGGCGATCATGGTGGCGATATCGAGCACCCGGATGCCGGCGAGCGGGCCGGACCGCTGCGATGGCGGGCTTCCCGGGGATGCGTCCGGATGCGGGCGGTTCGGGGAGGCGGACTGAGGCACGGCGGTGATGTCCGGGGAGGGGGCTGTCGGTTCTCGGCGCGACTGTCGGAAGCCCATTCTTGTCGCCGAAATTTCATGCATGATGCAATATCTGAATGCAATCTGTCGAGGCGTCGGACAGAACCCTGTTTGCACTGCCCGAGCCGGGCGCCGCTTCGGCCCGTCTGGAAAGGCCTTTCGCGGTTCAGGCGATGCTTCCGAAGCCGAAGGGCAGGGCACCGCCCGCCCTTGCCGGTGATCGCTAAATCGGCATGGTTTGGTTCGGCCGGCGTGCCGGCTCGGGGAGGGCTCAATGAAGAAACTGATCAATAATCCGCGCAACATCGTCCGCGAGATGCTGGAGGGGCAGGCCGATCTCTCCCCGGGGCAGGCGCTTCTGGATGGGGAGGACGTCATCGTCCGCGCCGATCTTCCAGCGCCCGGCGCGCGCCGCGTGGCGGTCATCTCGGGCGGTGGCAGCGGCCATGAGCCGGCGCATGCCGGCTATGTCGGTCCCGGCCTGCTGACGGCCGCTGTGGCGGGCAATGTCTTCACCTCGCCCAGCGTCGATGCGGTGCTGGCAGCGATCCGCACTGCTGCCGGCGCGGCAGGCGTGGTCCTGATCGTCAAGAACTATACCGGCGACCGGCTGAACTTCGGCCTCGCCGCCGAGCTCGCCAAGCAGGAAGGCATTCCCGCCGAGGTCGTGGTGGTTGCCGACGACGTCGCGCTGCAAGGCGTCGTCGAGCCGCAGCGCCGCCGCGGCATCGCCGGCACCGTGCTGATCCACAAGGTGGCGGGCGCCGCCGCCGAGGCTGGCCGCAGCGTGACCGAGGTCGCGGAGCTGGCGCGTGCCGCTGCCGCCGGGCTCGGCAGCATGGGTGTGGCGCTCGGTGCTTGCACCGTGCCGATCGCGGGTAAGCCGGGCTTCGAGCTTGGCGAGACCGAAATCGAGCTCGGCCTCGGCATCCATGGCGAGAAGGGCGTCGAGCGCACCGCGATGAAGCCGGCCGACGAACTGGTCGACACTATCCTCGGCGCCATCGTCCGGGATCGCGGCCTGAAGGCCGGGGAGAAGGTGGCGCTGCTGGTCAACGGCCTCGGCGCCACCCCGCCGATGGAGCTGGCGATCGTGGCACGCCGGGCTCTCGCTCATCTGCGCGAGAAGGGTATCGCTGTTGCCTGGGCACAGGCCGGCGATTTCCTGACCGCTCTGGAGATGCCGGGCTGCTCGCTTTCGGTTCTGCCGCTGGACGAGGAGCGCCTCGCCCTGCTCGATGCGCCGGCGAGCGCTCCGGCCTGGCGCGGCTCGGGCCTCGTGGCCGAGAAGCGTCGTGTCGTGGCCGCGCCGAAGCCGGCTGTAGCCGCGGCCGAAGCCGTCGCGCCCGGTCCTCACGCCGCTGCGCTGAAGCAGGCGGCGCTCGCCGTGGCCGAGGCCTTCGAAGCGGCCGAGGCGCATCTGACCGATCTGGACGCGAAGGCCGGCGACGGCGATCTCGGCGCGAGCATGGTGCGTGGGGCGGCGGCCATCCGCGCCTTGCCCGATACGGTCTGGGCGACGCCGGCCACAGCGTTCTCGGCGATTGGCGACGGCTTAAGGCGCAACATCGCCGGCTCGTCCGGACCCTTCTATGCAACGGCGCTTCTGCGCGCGGCGGCGCGCCTCGCCGGCCAGCCGCAGCCCGACGCCCGCTCCTGGGACGAGGCCTTTGCGGCCGGTGTCGCCAGTGTGAGCGAGGTCGGTGGCGCCAAGCCGGGGGACCGCACCATGCTCGATGCGCTCGAACCTGCGCTCGCGGCTTGGGCGGCGGCGCGAAAGGCCGGCAAGCCTGCCGCGGAGGCCTGGGCGGCTGCCGTCGCCGCCGCCGAAGCCGGAGCCACCGCAACGGCGTCGATGATGCCGAAGCTCGGTCGGGCGAGCTATCTCGGCGCCCGCGCGCTCGGTGCTCCCGATGGTGGGGCCGTCGCCATCACGGTCTGGATGAAGGCGCTCGCTCCCGTCATTCGCTGACCCCGCAGCCACGCGGGGCCGTGCCGCATCCGGCGCACGGCCCCGTGCTTGACAGTCGATGGGTCGCAAATAGAATGCATCTTATAAAATAGGACCCATGAGGCTTCGTGGCGCGGGTTCAGGTCTTGCGTCGCGGCGTCGCCGTCTGCACCCATCATGCGGGGCGGCGGGAAGCGGGTCACCCCGCGACGGAAACGCCAGAATGAGCCCGGAATTCGAGATCCTCGACCATCAGCGCTTCAGATCCGCCATCGTCGCCAATGCGCGGGTGGAGTTGATCCATTCCGGCATGCGCTGGACGGAAGGGCCGGTCTATTTCGCCGATGGCGACTATTACATCTGGAGCGACATCCCCAATAACCGCATCTACCGCTGGGTCGATGGCGGTGGCGTCAGCGTCTTCCGCTCGCCCTCCAACCACGCCAACGGCAATACGCGCGACCGGCAGGGGCGGCTCGTCACCTGCGAGCACGGCGCCCGCCGCGTGACCCGCACCGAGCCGGATGGCAGTATCACCGTCCTGGCCGACCGGTTTCAGGGCAAGCGCCTGAATTCGCCGAATGACGTGGTGGTGAAGTCCGACGACACGGTCTGGTTCACCGATCCCGACTACGGCATCCTCAGCGACTACACGGGCAACAAGGGGCAGGGCGAGATCGGCGCCAACCATGTCTTCCGGCTCGACCCGGCGACCGGCGCGCTGGAATCCGCCACTGCCGCGATGGTCAAGCCGAATGGCCTCGCCTTTTCGCCTGACGAGAGCATTCTCTATATCGCCGACACCTCGATCACCCATGATCCCGCCGGCCATCACCACATCATGGCCTGGGACGTGGTCGATGGCAGGACGCTCGCCAATCCGCGTGTCTTCGCCGTGATCGAGCCCGGGCTTTCGGACGGCTTCCGCGTCGATGTCGACGGCAATGTCTGGACGAGCGCCGGCGATGGCGTGCAGTGCTTCGCGCCGGACGGCGCGTTGATCGGCAAGATCCGCCTGCCGGAGCAATGCGTGAACCTCACCTTCGGCGGCCCCAAGCGCAACCGCCTGTTCATGACCTGCGCCTCCAGCGTCTACGCCGTCTATGTCGGGCAGCGCGGCGCGCAATATCCCTGAACCCGGATCTGACCGAAACCGCCCTCCCGCCATGAGCCGGCGCGGGCCATCTTCCCGGACGACGCCATGACTTCGATGAAGCATCTCAGGAACAAGGTCGCCGTTGTCGGCGTCGGCAACACGCCCTACGGCAATTTCCCGCACAAGAGCGATTATGCGCTCGGCGCCGACGCCTTCAAGGCGGCGCTGGCCGATAGCGGCCTGGAAAAGCACGAGATCGATGGGCTGGTGACCTGCCGCATCCCCTATTACGCCCGCATGGGTGAGGTACTCGGCCTCGATCCGCGCTGGACCCTGACCCTGCCGGGTCATGGCCGCATGTCTGGCATCGCCATCATCGAGGCCATGATGGCGATCGAGAGCGGCGCCACCGATTATGTCGCGCTGATCTACACCAATATCGGCCGTTCGCGCCGGATGAACTATGGCGGCGACGATTCCGCCAGCGTCTGGGACCCCTGGGGCTTCACTTCTCCCGGCGCGGCGCATGCCATGATGTTCCGCATGCATCAGCAGCGCTACGGCACGACGACGCGTCAGCTCGCGGAGGTCTCGGTCGCCTTTCGCCAGCACGCGATCCTCAACCCGGACGCGGTGATGAAGAAGCCGATGACGATCGACGACCACGAGGAAGCGCGGCACATCGCCGAGCCGCTACGGCTGCTCGACTACTGCCTGATCAATGACGGCGCCGTCTGCATGATCCTGACCAGCGCCGAGCGCGCCAAGGACCTGCGCAAGCCGCCGGTGCTGATCACCGGGGTGGGCGCGCGCGACGCCTTCCGCCGTTCCGCGGTTGCGAATTTCGACCCCGATATGTGGTTCACCGAGGCGCAGGACACGGCGCGCCAAGTCTATGAGATGTCGGGCATCGGGCCGGACGATGTCGATGCGCTGATGTGCTACGACAATTTCAGTCCGACCGTGCTCTTCAGCCTGGAAGGTTTCGGCTACTGCAAGCGCGGCGAGTCCGGCGCTTTCGTCGAAGGCGGCCGGCTCGCGCTCGGCGGCGCATTGCCGACCAATACCGACGGCGGGCATCTGTCCAATACCTACATGCAGGGCTGGGGCCTCAACGTCGAGGCGGTGCGGCAGCTGCGCGGCGAATGCGGCATCCGCCAGGTGCAGAACTGTGACGTCGTGCACTATGTCGCGACGACGCCTTGCACGCGCTCGATCATGTACACCCGGGCCTGAAGGAGGCATCGATGAGCTACGGTACCCCGCTTCCGGACGGCGATCCGCTGATGGACGGCTTCTGGGAGAACGCCCGCCAGCACCGCCTCTCGGTGCAGTGCTGCCGCGATTGCGGCGATCGGCATTTCCCCCCCGGCCCGGTCTGCCCCTCCTGCCTCTCAGAGGAGCAGGATTGGGAGGTCGTCAGCGGCAAGGCCACGCTGATCTCCTGGGTCACGTTCCACCGCGCCTATTGGGACGTGCTGCAGTCGAAGGTGCCTTACGATGTCTGCCTCGTCGCGCTGGAGGAGGGGCCGCTGCTGATGAGCAACTTCATGGGCGATCGGCCGGAGAATGCGCGGGAGGGCCTGGCCCTGCGCGTCGTCTTCGACGAGGTCTCGGAGAACCTGACTCTGCCGAAATTCGTGGCGGCCTGAGTCGGCGCGACGCATGGATTCCTCGATCGACATCCTGCCAGACGATATCCTGGAGCGTCTCGACGCTGCCGCTGAGCACGCCGAGACGCCGTGCGGCGCCGGGCGCATGGTCTGGCGCATCTGGGGCTCCGGGCGTCCGCTCGTGTTGCTGCATGGCGGCTACGGCTCCTGGCAGCATTGGGTGCGGAACATTCCGCATCTCCAGCGCTCGCACCGGCTCTATGTGCCGGATATTCCGGGGCTCGGGGAATCGGACGAGGCGCCGGACCCGACGCCCGAAGGCATCGGCGCTGTGGTCGCTGAAGGCATGGCCCGGCTCATCCCGGCCGGCGAGGCGATCGACCTCGCCGGCTTCTCCTTCGGCGGGCTGATCGCCGGCCACGCGGCAGCGCAGTTCCCGCGCGATCTCGCCTCGCTGACCGTGGTCGGGCCGGGCGCGCTCGGCCTGCCGCGCAGCAATGTCGTGCTGCACCGGACCGACGGCGAGATGACCGAGGCCGAGCGGCGCGAGGCCAATCGCGCCAACCTCGCCATGCTGATGATCGCCGATGAGAGCCGGATCGATGATCTCGCCATCGCCATCCAGTCGCGCAATGTCGGGCTGGCGCGGGTGAAGAGCCGCCGCTTCGCCAATCTGGCTTCGCTGCCGGACGCGCTCCGGCAGTCGCGGCCCGGACGGCTGAACGCGATCTGGGGCGAGCAGGACGTCGTCGCCGCCGGCCGCTTCGCCGAGCGCGAGGTGCTGCTCAGGGAGATCCGGCCGGATGTCTCCTTCCACCTCGTCCCCGATGCCGGGCACTGGGTGGCCTATGAGCGGCCGCAAGCCTTCAACAGCCTGCTCGAAAGCCTGATCGGCTAGCGCTCTGTTCGGCGCGGCCCCTTGCCAACGCATCGCCCGCCCGCGATTGGCGCGGGTTCAGACGGGATATCGCTTTCTGCTACGCCGACACGACGCGACAGGCATGGTGCCGAAGCCGCGCCCCGGCACACCGCCCGATAGGTAGACCACGCCATGAAGTTCGATTTCTCGACGCTCAGCCCGATCGAGCGCTACAAGCTGATATCCTCGACCGTGGTGCCGCGGCCGATCGCCTGGGTGTCGACCTGCGACGCCGAGGGCAATCCGAACGCCGGCCCCTTCTCCTTCTTCAACGCCTTCGGCGAGGATCCGCCGATCCTCGGCTTCGCCATCAACGACCGCCGTCCCGGTGATCGCAAGGACACTGGCCGCAACATCCGGGAGACCGGCGATTTCGTGGTCAACATGGTCGCCGAGCATCACGCTGCGGAGATGAACATCACCGCGGCCGAGTTCCGGCCGGAGGTCGACGAGTTCGCCGAGGCCGGGCTCGTGCCGGTGCCGTCCGAGATGGTCAAGGCCCCGCGTATCGGCGGCAGCCCGGTCTCGTTCGAATGCAAGCTCTTCCAGATCATCGAGCTCGGCCCGCACCGCTCGCTGGTGCTCGGCCGGATCGTGCTGATGCATGTCGTCGATGAGGTGGTGCTCGATGCCAGCCGCTTCTATATCGACACGCCGAAACTGAAGATGCTCGGCCGCATGCAGGGCAACTCGTATGTGCGGACCGGCGACGCGCTGGAAATCCTCCGCGTCATCCCTGGTCCCGACAAGATCGCCGAATAGGTGGGCGATTCCTCCACGTCATTGCGAGGAGCGTAGCGACGAAGCAATCCAGGAGGGCCGGGTGAGAGGCTCGACCAAGTCCCCTGGATTGCGTCGCTTCGCTCGCAATGACGGCGCGCGGGCGTGGTCCCGGAGGGTGCTCAGCGCCCGCCGGAAACCGTCACTTCCGTGCCGGTGACGTAAGAGGCTTCGTCAGAGAGCAGGAAGACGATCACCCGCGCGATCTCGATCGGCTGCGCGACGCGGCCGATCGGCACGACGGGCAGGATGCGCTCGATGCGCGCGGCCGGGTTCATCTCGGTCTCGGTGAGGCCGGGGCTGACGCAATTGACCCGGACGCCTTCCTTGATCGCCTCGCGGCCAAGGCCCTGCGAAAAGCTCAGCATCGCGCCCTTCGAGGCGGAGTAGTGCACGCGCTCGCCGGCGCTGCCGAGACGGGCCGCGACCGAGCCGAGGTTGACGATCGCGCCGCCCTGGCCGCCGCGGCTCTTCGCCATGCGTTTCACCGCCTCGCGGGCGCAGAGCATGACGCCGAAGATATTGGTGTCGATCAGCCGGCGCAGTTCCTCGATCGGGGTATCGATCAGGTTCGAGGGGCCGCCATTCATCCCGGCATTGTTGACCAGGCCCGTGACGCGGCCGAAGCGCTTCTCCGTCTCGTCGAACAGCTTCTGGACGTCCTCCGGCAGGGAGGTGTCGGCCTGCATGGTGGCGGCCTTGCCGCCGGCCGCGATGATCTCCTGCACCACCGCCTCGGCCGGCTCGCGCCGCTCGAGATAGGTCGTCATGACGCTCCAGCCGCGCTCGGCCGCCAGTTTCGCCGTGGCCGCGCCGATTCCCCGGCTGCCGCCGGTGATGATCAGAACCTTTTCCATGCCTGCGTTCTCTCCCATCCACCCATGTTCATGGCGCCTGCATGCCCTGCGGCGGCCGCGCCATTTTCGCCTTGTTCCGCGGGGGATTTCGGCTGACCTTGCGGCAATCCGGAAATCGACTCGGCGAACAGAGGACCGTGAGTCCACTTGTTCTCGGCAGGTTCCGGTTATATAATGCATTTTACATTCTAAGCAAAAATAATGAAAAACAAGAGGCGCCAGCACCTTAGGCAGCCTCGAACCTAGGGCAGAGGAACGCGTGCGGACAAACCACACCCGGATTCCGTCTTCCGTCGGCGCAGGCTGCTTCGCGGCAGCCGTCATGGCTGGATGGTGGCTGGCTTGCTGAGCGCGCTCGAGATCGAGGAGCGTCCGGCGCCGGTGGCGTCGGCCCAGGCTCCGCTCCTGTCCGTCGAGGACCTGCGGGTCGAGTTCCACACCGGGCGGGGCGTGGTTCGCGCCGTCGATGGCGTGAGCTGGAACGTCTATCCCGGCGAGACGATGGCGATCGTCGGCGAGTCCGGCTGCGGAAAGTCCGTTTCGGCGCTGGCGGTGATGGGCCTCCTGGCCAAGCCAGCGGGACGGGTCTCCGGCGGCCGGATCATGTTCGGCGACCGCGACCTGACGCAGCTCTCGACGTCGCAGATGCGCGAGCTGCGTGGCCGCGACATCGCCATGGTCTTCCAGGAGCCGATGACGAGCCTGAATCCGGTGCTCTCCATCGGCACGCAGCTCGCCGAGCCGCTCCGGATCCATCTCGGGATGACCGCGCAGGAGGCGCGCGCACGTTCGATCGAGCTGCTCGGACTGGTCGGCATCGCCGATGCGGCGCGGCGGCTGGACCAGTATCCGCATCAGTTCTCCGGCGGCATGCGCCAGCGCGTGATGATCGCGATCGCGCTGACCTGCAATCCTAAGCTGATCATCGCGGACGAACCGACGACGGCGCTCGACGTCACCATCCAGGCCCAGGTCCTGGAGCTGATGAAGGAGCTCTCGCAGAAGCTCGGCATCGCGCTCGTCATCATCACGCATAACCTCGGCATCGTTGCGCGCTATGCCGACCGGCTGACGGTCATGTATGCCGGCCGCGTCGTGGAGGAGGGCACGGCGGAGCAGCTCTTCGCTCGGCCGCGCCACCCCTACACGCTGGGCCTGCTCCGCTCCGTGCCGCGGCTCGATCAGCCCCGCGCCGGCTCGCTCGACACCATCGATGGCCTGCCGCCCAATCTGTTGGCCCCGCCGACGGGCTGCCGCTTTGCCGACCGCTGTTTCCTGCGCGCGGCGGTCTGCGAGACCGATCCGCCGCTCTTCGACCTGGCGAACGGGCAGCGCAGCGCCTGCCATCGCCATGCCGAGTTGGAGCGGACGGTGGCTGCTCGCCCCGCCGCCCCCCTGCCGGAGGTCGTGGCGCGCAAGGACGAGGCGCCGCTCTTGTCCGTGCGCTCGCTGCGCAAGGATTTCCACGTCCCGATCGGGCAGGGCCGCGATGGCCTTGTGCGCGCCGTCGACGACGTCTCCTTCGACATTCCGCGCGGCACCACGCTCGGCGTGGTCGGCGAATCCGGCTGCGGCAAGACGACGGTCGGCCGGATGATCCTCAAGCTGACGCCGCAGACGAGTGGCGAGGTCGTCTTCGAGGGGACCGACATCGCCTCCGCTTCGGACGACGCGATGCGCAAGCTGCGCCTGCGGATGCAGGTGGTGTTCCAGGACCCCTTCAGCTCGCTCAATCCGCGCATGTCGATCGGCGACACGCTGAACGAGCCGCAACTCGTCTATCGCAAGGTCCGCAACCGGCGCGAGGCGGATGAGCATAGTGCCGAGCTTCTGCGCCGCGTCGGTCTCGTTCCCGAAATGGCCTCGCGCTATCCGCACCAGCTCTCGGGCGGTCAGCGCCAGCGCGTCGGCATTGCGCGTGCGCTCGCGATGCAGCCGAGCTTCATCGTTTGCGACGAGCCGGTCTCGGCGCTCGATGTTTCCGTCCAGGCGCAGATCATGAACCTGCTGACGGATCTGCAGAATTCGCTGGGCATGACCTTCTTGTTCATCGCCCACGATCTCGCCGTGGTCCGCCACATCTCGCAGCGCATCGTGGTGATGTATCTCGGCCGCGTGGTCGAGACGGCTGATTGCGATGATCTCTATCGCGAGCCGCTGCACCCCTACACGCAGGCGCTGCTCGATGCTGCGCCCGTGCCCGATCCGAAGATCGAACGGCAGCGCGCCGCGCGCGTGCTGAAGGGGGAGCCGCCATCGCCGCTCAACCCGCCGAGCGGCTGCACCTATCACACGCGCTGCCCGCGAGCGACGTCGGAATGCGCCGCCATCGTGCCCCCGTTGCGGGAGGTGCGCCCCGGCCACTTCGCCGCCTGCATCAAGATCTGAGGGAGGGGCCGTCATGTTGCGCTATGTCGTCAAACGCGTCGCCCTGATGATCCCGATGCTGTTCACCGTGGCGCTGCTGACCTTCTTCCTGCTGCGCGTCATTCCCGGCGATATCGTCGAGGTGAAGATGCGCGCCGATGGCGGCAACGTCTCGCAGGAGGTGATCGAGCGCGAGCGCGTCCGCCTTGGGCTCGACAAGCCGCTGGTGGTGCAGTTCGGCGACTGGATGAAGGGCATCGTGACCTTCAACTTCGGCACCTCGATGTGGACGGGCCAGCCGATCTCCCGCGAGATCGGCATCAGGCTCGGGCTCTCGATCCAGGTCGCGGTGATGGCGGCGATCATCGCAGTGCTGATAGCCGTGCCACTCGGGACGATCTCGGCGCTCTTCCGGGATAGTTGGATCGACTACCTCGTGCGTATCGTCACCATCGCGGGCCTCGCCGTGCCCTCCTTCTGGCTCGGCATGCTCATCATTCTCGGGCTGCTGACCCTGTTCAACTGGTCGCCGCCGGTGACCTACACACCGTTCCTCACCGATCCGATAGCCAATCTTTCGCAACTGATCTGGCCGGCGCTCGCGGTGGGCTACCGCTATGCCGCGGTGGTGGCGCGAATGCTGCGTTCCTCGGTGCTGGAGGCACTGCAGGAGGACTATATCCGCACGGCCCGGGCCAAGGGCGTGTTCGAGCGGCTGGTGATCGTGCGCCACACGCTGCCGAACGCGCTGCTGCCAGCCATCACCGTGATCGGGCTCGAATTTGCCTTCCTGATGGGCGGCCTCGTGGTGACGGAGCAGGTCTTCAACCTGAACGGCATCGGCCGGCTCTTCGTCGAGGCGGTGACGCGCAACGATTTCACCTTGATCCAGACGCTCGTGATGATGATCGCGGTCATGTTCGCCGTCGTGAACCTGATCGTCGACCTGCTCTACGGCGTGCTCGACCCGCGGGTGACCAACAAGTGACGACGCTCAGCCAGACCTCCTTCAAGCCGACGCGGACCCGCCGCCGCTGGCGCGACAACCCGGTGATCGATTTCGCCGTCAGCCAGCCGCTCGGTGTCGCCGGCTTCCTCGTCGTTCTCGTGATGGTGGTTTCGGCGATCTTCGCCGATGTCATCGCGCCCTACGATCCGTTGGCGATCGATTTCGAGGCGATGCTGGCGCCGCCTTCGCTGGCGCATCCCTTCGGCACCGACACCTTCGGCCGCGATATCCTCACGCGTATCATGTACGGCGCCCGCACGGCGCTGACGATCGGCTTCATCTCCTCCTTCATCGGCTGCACCATCGGCGCGATCGTCGGGCTGGCCTCGGCCTATTTCGGCGGCTGGCGGGACATGATCGTCCAGCGCGGCATCGACCTGCTGCTCTCCTTCCCGATCATCGTGCTGGCGCTCGTGGTTGTGGCGATGGTGGGCCGTAACAAGGTGGGTGGCGTCGATCTCAACCTGATCTGCGCCATTACCGTGCCGATCATCCCGCGCGCGGCCCGCGTCGTGCGCTCGGCGGGGCTTTCGATCCGCGAGATGCCCTATGTCGATGCGGCGCGTGCGGCGGGTTATTCGTCGACACGCATCGTCCTGCGCCACATGGCGCCGAACGTGCTCGGGCCGTATCTGATCCTCGTGACCGCCTATATCGCGCAGGCGATCCTGCTGGAGGCCTCGCTCTCCTTCCTCGGGCTCGGCGTCAACGAGCCGACGCCGGCCTGGGGCCTGATGCTCTCGGGCAATTCCGCCAATTTCTACCAGACCGCGCCCTGGATGATCCTGTTCCCCGGCGCCGCCATTTCCCTTGCCGTGTTCGGATTCAACCTCGTCGGCGACGCGCTGCGCGACTGGCTCGATCCACGGCTGAAGACCTGAGGTTTCAACAAACGGCGACAAGAAAACCGACCACCATAAGAAAACTGGGAGGAGACCCAATATGACTGAGGCATTCGCATTCCGTCCGAGCCGCCGGGCCGTGCTGCAGTCCGGCGTGGCGGGCATGGCCCTGCTGGCGACCGGCCCACAGGCTTTCGCGCAGGAGACGCCAAAGCGCGGCGGCATCCTGTCCTTCGCCCTCGCGGCCGAGCCGCCGACCTACGACCTGCACGGCTCCCAGACCTTCGCGGTAATGCAGCGTGTGGCGCCGCATTACTCGACGCTGCTGCGCTACAAGGGCGGCGCCTATCCGGAAGTTGTCGGCGATCTCGCCGAGAGCTGGACGAGCGCTCCCGACGGGCTGACCCATACGTTCAAGCTGCGCACGGGCGTGCTCTTCCATGATGGCACGCCCATGACCTCTGCCGATGTGAAGGCGAGCTACGAGCGTATCCGCAATCCGCCCAAGGGTGTGATTTCGTCGCGGCAGGCTTCACTAGGTAAGGTTGCCAGCATCGAGGCGCCGGATCCGCAGACGATCGTCTTCAAGATGTCGGCGGTTTCGTCCTCCTTCATCGACGAGGTCGCCGCCTCGCCCTGGAACGCGATCTACAGCGCGGCGCGGCTGGAAAAGGATCCCGCCTGGCCGATCCGCAACATCATGGGCACGGGGCCGTTCGAGTTCGTCGAGCACGTCGCCGGTTCGCATTGGGTGGGCAAGCGCTTCGACAAGTATTTCCGTCAGGGCTATCCGCTCCTGGACGGCTTCCGCGCCATCACCATGTCGCCGGCCGCGACCGTCAACGCGCTGGTCGGCAAGCAGGTCCAGGCCGAGTTCCGTGGCTTCTCGCCGGCGGAGCGCGACCGCCTCGTCAAGGGCATGGGAGAGTCCGCCAAAGTCCAGGAGGGCGGCTGGCTGCTCCACCAGGACATCAGCTTCAACCCCAAGCGCAAGCCCTTCGACGATCCGCGCGTGCGCCGGGCGCTGTCTCTGGCGATCGATCGCTGGACGGCGTCGCGCTCGCTCGGCCGCATCTCGGTGCTGCGCGACATCGGCGGCGTCATGATGCCGGGCGGCCAATGGGCGGCGACGGAAGCCGAGCTCGAGAAATTGCCGGGCTTCGGCAAGGATATGGCCGCGAACCGTGCCGAGGCGAAGCGTCTCCTCAAGGAGGCCGGGGTCGAGAACCTGAAGATCCAGCTCCTCAACCGCGCCATCGAGCCTTACATCACCGCCGGCATCTTCCTGATCGACCAATGGCGCCAGATTGGCGTGACGGTCGAGAACCACGATGCCGAGACGGCGGCCTGGTATGCCTCGATCGCCGGCGACAATTTCGACGTCGTCATGGACAGCTACACCGACTACACCGACGACCCGACGACCGGCCTGCCGAAGTTCCTGTCGGCTGACAAATGGCCGATCGCGGCGCCCAAGTTCAACGATCCCGAGCTCGACGACCTCTATGCCAAGCAGGGCGCGGCGAACGACAAGGCCGAGCGCCGCAAGCTCGTGCGCGCCTTCGAGGCCCGCACCATGGAGCAGGCCTATACGGTGCCGATCCTGTGGTGGCGCCGCATCGTGGTGATGCAGGACGCCGTCAAGGGTTGGACCATGTCGCCGACCCACATGCTCTATCAGGATCTGGCCGAAGTCTGGATCGCCTGACACCGCCACAGACCCCCCGCGCTACCACACGGAGGGTCTTTTCGTAGGGGCGCGTTTTCATAGGGAAGGAGAAGGCCGATGACTGCAAGCCAAGGGCAGGCGCCGGGCGCCGATCGATTCCGTTTCTTCTGGCAGCCGGGCTGTTCCAGCTGCGTCAGGGTCAAGGAACTGCTGGCCGAGATGGAAGTCGATTTCGACTCCGTCAACATCCTCGATGACGAGGACGGCTTCAACGAGTTGAACCGGCGCGGCATCCGTGCGGTGCCGGTCCTGATCAAGGGTGACGACATCCTCTTCACCCAGTCGCTGGAGGATGTTGCCAAATTCGTTGGCAAGACGCGCAATGTCGAGCGCCTGGCGCCGGCTGAGCTCTATGCGCGCTGGCAATACTTCCTCGACACCGCGCTCGGCCTGATCGCGCAGATCCCGGTGGATCAACTGCACGGCTATCCGATCGAGAAGCGCCCGCGCACGCTCGCCAACCTCGCCTACCACATCTTCCAGGTTCCCGAAGGCGTGATGGCGATGACCGAGGGGCGCACGCTCGATTCGCGCGACTATGACAATGCCATCTACGACCACCTCACTACGGTTGATGAGATCCTCGACTATGCCCGCGGCGTCGTCGAGCAGCACAAGCAGTGGTGGGCCCGCAGCGACCAGACCGCGCAGAAGCGGATCGCCACCTATTACGGCGATCAGCCCCTGCACCAGATCCTCGAGCGGGGCACCTGGCACTCGGCGCAGCACACGCGCCAGCTCAACCATGTGCTGGACGGCTTCGGCATCGCGCTCAAGCGGCCGATCGATCCCAAGGCCTATGACGGGCTGCCGATGCCGAAGGCGATCTGGGCCTGAGGCTCCGACGAGCTTCGCATCCCGTTGATCGCAAGCGCGTTCCTTCGCTTCGCCTGCCGGGCGATGCGCGGGGGCGCGCTTTTTTCTGTGAGCAGACCAAGTCCATCGCGCAGCAAATGTCTACACTTGAGGCTAAGTGCGGCCGGAATGTCCTTTTAGATACGTTCGCGCTGTGCTTATGTGTCGACATTGCAGGCGGAGATAGACAAGCCTGCGCATAGCCAGGGAGACCAGGAATGTCGGCAGGTTCACTCATGACGGGCAGCATGGAGCATCTGCGCCGCCCGCTCGTCCGGAACATCAAGGCGAGCAACAAGGTGCTGGTCCTGTCGGACACGGAGCATGATCCGCGCGTCTGGCAGGCGGTGATGAGCATCCTGCAGGAGATCGGCGCCGACACCACCGTCGCGCTGTTCGAGCGCCGCCCGGCCGACTATTACGACCCGCCGGCAGCCGTCTGCGAAGCGATGATGAAGTCGGACGCCAACGTCCTGATCGCCTCGACCGGCATGCTGCATTGCGCGGCGAGCCTGCGCTCGATGGAGGCCGGCATTCCGTCGATCTGCCTGGACGGCGGCATGAAACTCGAATGGCTGCAGTCCGGCGCCATCGCCGACGACATGCGTCAGATCGCGGTGCGCAAGCACTATGTCGGCGAGCGCGTTTTCGGCGCCAATGCCAAGACCTGCCGGGTGACCTCGCGCTATGGCACGGACTTCACCTACAGCGTCGAGAACCAGATCTGGATTCCGCCGCTGCCGAAGCCGGACTACGACCCCTACAAGATCATCAACTTCCAGAAGGACGAGAACCGTCCGGCCGGGAAGCTTTATTACTATCTGTACCCGACCGGCGAGTTCAACGTGGCGCCGCATGAGGGCACTGCCGAGGGCAAGCTGGTTATCGACCTAACGATGCACCATCTCGGCCGGCTTTCGAGCCCGATCGAGCTGACCGTCAAGAAGGGGCGCGTTGTCGGGATCGATGGCGGCGCCGATGCCCGCATCCTGCGCGACTTCCTTGAGACCTATGGCGACGAGAACGCCTATATGTGCCCGGCCGAGGCCTCGGTCGGCGTGAATGCCAAGGCGGTGATCCGCGGCATCCAGCGCGAGGACAAGAACATCATGGGGACGATGCATTTCGGCCTCGGCACCAATGTCGATGTCGGCGGCTCGATCTTCTCCAAGATCCACATGGACGGCGTGATCCTGCACCCGACGCTCTATGTCGACGGCGTCAAGCGGATCGAGGACGGCCGCTTCCTCGTCGACATCGAAGGCTGAACCGCACAGGAAAAGCTAGGAGCCCTCGTATCGGGGGCTCCCGGCGACCGCGCTCAGCTTCCGCCGGCAGTTTGAGGCTGGTATGGTCGAGCGACATGCTTCCGGGGAGTGGGGCCATCTCGACACAGGCAGAGGGCGCCGGGCCCGCGCAAACCGAAATCGACGACCGCTCGCTGGCGCGCGCCCAGGCCCTGGTCCAGCGCATCGTGGCCGAGCGGCATGATCGTCCGTCGCTGGTCTCGCGCATCGCGATCGAAGTGGGCGCCGAGATCATCGAGGGCATCCGGCAGCCCGGCGACGACCTCAACTCGGTCGAGCTCTCCAAGCGCTATCGCACAAGCCGCACCCCGATCCGTGAAGCGCTGATGCTGCTCGAGAAGGAGGGATTGGTCGATGTGCCGCCGCGCAAGCGGCCGCGCGTAGCATCCCCCGGCATCGAGGAGATCCGCGAGATTTATCGCGCCCGGGCGACGCTTTTTGCGATGATCGCCGGTGAGACGGCACGCTCGCTCGACCGGCAGGGGCTGGAGAAGCTCAAGACCGGCTTCCACGAGATGGAACGGGCCTATGAGGCCGGCGACTTCAATGCTTTCGTCTGGGCTAATGTCGACTTCTACGAGCTGAACACCCAGCTCGCCGGCAACCAGACGGTGAAGCGCATCCTCGATTCATTGCTGCTGCGGACGGCGAGGCTGCGCCGCCTCAGCCTGACGCGCCCGGGCCGCATGGCGCGCTCCTATGATGACCATGCCCGGTTGATCGCTGCCTATGAGGACCGGGACGCGCAGCTCGCGGCGGCGCTGATCCAGTCCAACCACATCAACGCTCTGGCGGCGCTGGAGAGTTATCTGACCCAGGGGGCGTGATCCGCTCCCGCGGCCGGGTGCCGCCTGGGAGCAGGATGGAAGCCGCTGTCAGGGCCGCGACGGCGTAGAGCGGGCCGGTATAGCTGCCGCTGCTCGCGACGAAGAGCGCGAAGATAGCGGGCCCCACGACATAGCCCGAGAAGAGCAGCAGGGTCGCGCCGGCTGAGGCCTCCCGGACGAGGCCGGGCGGCGAGAGCCGCGCCACTTCCGCGACCTGGACGCCGTTCCAGCCGGTCACCGTCGCGCCCGCCACGACGGATAGTGCAACGAGCAGGGCCCAGGAGGTCTCCGGGCCGATCAGGGCCAGGATCAAGGTGCAGAGCGCGGACAGCGCGGTGGTGGCCTTGAGCGTTACCGAAGCCGAGCCGATCCGGTCGGAAACCCAGCCGAGCGCGATCCGGCCGACGATGCCGGCCGCCTGCATGATCGCGAACAGCGTGCCGGCGGCAACGAGGCTCATGCCCAGCCTCTCGACGAGGATCGTGACGAGGAAGGCAAGCCAGACGCCTTGGCTGACCGCCAGAGTAAGGCCGCTCAGCGAAAGCCACACCAGCCCGCCGGTGCTCATCAGCACGCGGATCGGCACCGTCAGATTGTCGGCCGAGATGAAGCTGCGCAGGGTCAGTGGCGCGCCGCCGGCTTCCCCCGGCTCGATGCGCTTGCGGACAGGCTCGATGCAGGCCGCCACTGCCAGCGCGACGATGCCGGATGCGACGAGGCAGGCCGCAAGCCCGCCGAGCCCGATCAGCGGCGGCAGCAGCGCCCCGCCGAGCATCCCGCCGATCGGCACGCCCGATTGCTTGATCGAGAAGAGCAGCGCCTGTCGGTCCTGCGGTGCGGCGCGGCGCAGGATGTCGCTGCTGGCCGGCACGGAGGGCCCATAGCCCAGCCCCATCAGGAAGACGCCGGCGACCAGCAGGGCCGGCGAGGGCACCGCGATCAGCGCGACACCGATCGCTCCGCCGGCAAGGCCGAGCTGCAGCGTGCGCACCGAGCCGACCCGCGCCATCAGCGGCGCGCCCATCAGCAGGAACGCCATCGAGCCGACCATGCCGATGCCGGAGAGATAGCCGATGGCCGTGCTGTCGAGGCCGCGATCCAGGAACAGGATCGGCGCCACCACCGGCGGCAGGCGGATCAGGAAGGAGGCGGCCGACTGGACCGCGAGCGTCATCAGCAGGGGCGTCAGCCAGCCATTGCCGTCGGCGGCCGGTTCGGAGTTCGCGCTCATCGGATCAAGGGATCAGGACCGTGGCGCCGAGCGTGCTGCGAGCCTCCAGCGCGCGATGCGCCTCGGCGGCGTCCTTCAGCGGCATGGTCGCGCCGACATGGACCTTGACCACGCCCCTGAGCACGACGTCGAGCACATCGGCGGCGCGCATCAGCAATTCGCCGCGGTTGCGGACGAACCAGGCGAAGGCTGCGCTGGTGACGAAGAGCGAGCCCCGGCTGTTGAGCGTGAACAGATCGAAGGGCGGAACCTTGCCCGATGCCGAGCCGAAGGAAACCATCAGGCCGCGCGGACGCAGGCAGGCGAGCGAGGTCTCGAAGGTGTCCTTGCCGACGGAATCATAGACGACCGGCAGGCCTTCGCCCGCGGTCAGGGCGCGCACCTGCCGGGGAATATCCGGGTCGCCGGCGAGCAGCACATGATGGCAACCATTATCGCGGGCGAGTGCCGCCTTCTCCTCCGAGCTGACGACGCCGATGACGCGGGCGCCGAGATGGCGCGCCCATTGCGTCAGGAAGGAGCCGACGCCCCCGGCCGCGGCATGGACGAGGATCGTCTCGCCCGGCTGCACCGTATAGACGGCCTTGAGCAGGTACTGCGCCGTGATGCCCTTGGTGAAGAGAGCGCCGGCGGTGATGTCGTCGATCTCGTCGGGCACGCGGATCAGCTGATCGGCCGGGAAGAGCCGCGCCTCGGCATAGGCGCCGGGGGCGAAATCCGGCCCGCCGGCAGCATAGGCGACGCGGTCCCCGACGGCCACCGATTTCACGCCGGGCCCGATCGCCGCCACGGTGCCGGCCGCCTCGCCGCCGAGAACATGCGGCAGAGAGGGCAGGGGGTAGCGCCCGGCCCGGTTGTGCAGATCGGCGAAGTTCAGCCCGATCGCGCTGTGCCGGACGAGCGCCTCGCCGGGACCCGGCTCGCCGATCTCGATATCCTCATAACGGAGTTGTTCCGGCCCGCCATAGGCATGGACCCGTACGGCCTTCATCAGCATGTTCCGTCAGCGCATCGAAATCGGAAGATAGGTCGCCATTTGGGGGAAGAGCACCAGCAGCAGGAGCATCAGCGCACAGGTGGCGATGAAGGGCCAGAGCCCGCGGAAGATCTCCTCGAGACGCACGAGATCTCCCGCTGCACCCTTGACGACGAAACAGTTCATCCCGACCGGCGGCGTGATCGCCCCGATCTCGGCCAGCACGATGACATAGACGCCGAACCAGAGCGGATCGAAGCCGAGGCTCATCATCACGGGGTGGGTGATCGGGAGCGAGATCGCCAGGAGCGAGGGGGCATCCATCAGCATGCCGAAGATCAGGTAGATCACCGTCACGATCAGCAGGACGACCCAAACATCGAGGCCGTTATCGGTCAGGAGGCTCTTGATCTCGTCGGAGACGCCGCTCAGCGCCAGGAACCGTGCGAAGAGCAGTCCGCCGATGATGATCGCGAAGATCATTGCCGTCAGGTTGACTGTGTCGAGCAAGGTCTGGGACAGGACGCGCAGCTTGATTCCGCGATTGCGGATCACTGCCATGACGAAGGTCACGACGGCGCCGATGCCGCCCGCCTCCGTCGGCGTGAAATAGCCGCCATAGAGGCCGCCGATCATCACCACGATGACGATGAAGAGCGGCATGATCAGACGCAGCGACCAGAGCTTCTCCCGCAGCGAGTAGCTTTGCTCCAGACGTGGCGCATAGTTGGGGCGTGCGATGGCCACCGCCAGGATCGTCAACCCGATCAGGAGCGAGAAGACCATGCCGGGAATGATGCCAGCGATGAGCAACTCGCCGATCGAGGAGTTGGTCAGAATGCCGTAGACCACCATCAGCGCGCTGGGCGGGATCAGCACGGCGAGCGTGCCGGCGATGGCGATGCATGCCGCGGCGAAGCCGCGATTGTAGCCGCGCGCCGCCATTTCCGGCAGGGCGAGCTTGGTGAACAGCATCGCTGAGCCGACGCTCGATCCGGATGCGGCGCCGAAGGCGGCGGCAGCGCCCGTGGTGGCGACGGCGAGCCCGCCGGGCAGGCGCCCGAGCCATTTCGTGCAGGCGTCGAAGAGATCGTTGCCGATGCCCGCCTGCATGGCGAAGAAGCCCATCAGCAGGAACATCGGGATGACGCTGAAATGGAAGGAGTTGACCGTGTCGAAATAGATCGTCCCGAGGATCGAGAGCGCCGGTCCCAGCGCCGTGAGGAGGATCAGCCCCACGAATCCGGTCGTCGTCAGCGCCACCATGATGGGGGCGCCGAGGAAGATGGAACCGAGCAGAACGGCGATGCCGCAGAACCCGATAGCGACGTCAGACATGCAGCAAGGCCTTTTCGGGATCGGGCTCGCTCGCGGACAGGTCGCCATCATCGCCCGTCACCAGGGAGAGGATGGCATCGAGCGCGAACTGGATCGAAATCAGAAGCGTGCCGAGAGAGACGGCGAACTTGGCCGGGTAGAGCGGAAAGCGAATGGTCGCCCCCCAGACCTGCTCGTTCATGTTGTAGGAGCGCAGCGCGAACAGGAACGTGCCGTAGGTCACCGCCGCGAAGACGAGGCAGCCGACGCTCATCCAGAAGAAGTGCAGCCAGCGTGTGACCCGCCGCGGGAAGTTCGAGGTGAGGAAGACCGTGTTGACGTGCTCGCGCTTGAACAGCACGTAGCCGAACGGCAGCATGATCGCGAAGGTCAGCAATGACTGGGTCAGCTCGACGCCGGCCGGCACGGGCGCGTTGAGGACTTTGCGCGAGAGCGCGTTGATGTCGATCAGCCACATCATCACGAAGGTGATGACGCCGGCGATCAGCGACGCCCCGTAGAGGACCCGGCCCATGAGCCGCCGGGCCGCCAGGATTCTGTGCTTCACGAAAGAACTCCCTCCACCGATCCGGCAGGTCTGGCGGGCCGGCCGCGGCATGGCCCGCCGTCGCTGGTGCAACTGGGGCCGGCCGAGCCGGCCCCCGCCGCGGGCCGTTACTTGGTGATGTCTTCGACGACCTGCTTGGCGTCGGCCTCCGGCATGCCGGCCGCCATGGCGCGCTTGATCCAGCTGTCGCGGACCGCCTGCACCTTCGGATTCTCAAGCGTCGCCTTGGTGAATTCGGCGGCGGGGAGCTTGATGACCTCGACCTTGCCGTTCGCCTTCCAGGCGGCGAGCGTGTCCTTGATCGACTTGTCGTAGGTCGAGAGGAACTCGGACAGATAGTCCTGCCTCATATCGTCGATGATCTTCTTCAGATCGGCCGGCAGGGCGTTGTATCGGTCGAGGTTCATGACGAGGATGTGGCCCCAGGAGGCGCCCATCGGCACGTCGATGTAGTATTTGGCGACGTCGGCCCATTTCCAGCCGACCGTCAGCGGCGGATCGCCGGGCGAGCAGTCGAGAATGCCGTTGCTCAGCGCCTCATAGCCGTCGACATCGGCCATCGAGACCGGCACGGCCCCGATCGCCTCCAGCATCGCCGGCAGCGCGATGCCGTAGGAGCGGATACGCAGGCCCTTGAAGTCGGCCATGCTGCGCACCGGCTTGTTGCAGATGATGCCGTAGCTCGGCAGCGGGCGCACACTGACGAGCTTGAGCTTGTACTTGGCGAGTTCGGCGGCGAAGGCCGGGTACTTGTCATGCCATTTCAGCATCAATGCGCCGAGCTCGGCCTGATTCCTTGGCTGCGGCCAGAAAAAGGGGATGGCGTTGTTGATCGGGAACTGGTCGGGGAAATAGGGCGTCACCAGCGGGCCCATGTCGATGACCCGGTTCTCGACTGCCGTCGGCACCTCGCCGACTTTCGCGACCGTGCCGCCCCAGAGCATCGTGATCGTGTGCTTGCCGGCTGCGCGCTTGTTGATCTCGTTGCCCATCCACTCCGCGGTGCGCGAATATTCATTCGCGCCCTGGGGCATGTAGTCGCCGTAGCGGAGACGCTCCGCCTGGGCTGCGCCGGCAAGGCCGACCGCCAGCAGGGCTGCCACGGTGAAAGACGCCGTCTTCCTCATGTTTCCTCTCCCTTGTTCTTCCGGCCTGGCCCGTGGCGGATTGTCATTCCCCGCTCTCCGGACCGTCCGGATTGATTATCCCGCGACGTTCTCACGGTCATCGTGAACAGTCAACGACTGTCGACATTCAAAACATGTGGAGCCGCTGTGATCCGTTGATGGTCGATCCTGCCTTGCGTCGAGGTTGCCTCTCGAAATATGCAATTGTGCCGCACAATGGCGAGTTCGAGCGGCCTGTTGCCCTTGTGGTGCTCAGCTTCGGCGTGCTTGGGCAATTTCTATTCTGTCGACACTAATGGATTGGCTGTGCCTCCTCGGAAGCTTCGCCAGAGGCCGTGCCCATCCGTTCAGGACCTGATGCCGAAAGCGAACGTTCGGGGCGCCTTTCCCATGGGAGGAGGGCATTCGGCGGTGTGGCTGCTCCAGGCACTGCTGAATCATCCTCGCTCTTGCTCAGGATTATGCACAATGCATATTATATTTTAAGGCAGGTGGTCACGACCTGCAAGCGAGACAGGGTGGAAGACGTATGAAGGTTTGGGTTTGGAGCGGCCGCGGACGGCGAGGCGTCTGCAGTCATCGCAGCGATGCGCATCTCACGAGCGGGGAGGTGTCCCGTGGCTGAGAATCCTGCTCCGGTCGAAGACCTCATCCAGTACGAGGACCACGGCGCTTATGCGCTGCTGCGCTTCAACCGTCCCGACAAGCGCAATGCGATGAGCTCCGCGGCGCGCAAGGCTTTCCTCGCGCGGCTGGCGCAGCTTCATGGCACCCATAAGGTCGTGGTGCTGACCGGCAACGGACCCGGCTTTTGCAGCGGTGTCGACCTCAAGGAGGCGGCTGCAGCGGAGGCGACGGGCTCCGACTTTGATCGCGAGGTGATCGAGCGTGAATGGATGTCGGTGCTGCTGGCCATCCACCGGCATCCCGCCGTCTTCATCGCCGCCGTGAACGGTTTTGCGCTCGGTGGTGGCAGCTCGTTGATCCATATCTGCGATCTGGCGATCGCGGCCGATGAGGCCGAGATTGGCATGCCGGAGATGGGTTTCGGCACCTATCCGGGCATGGCCGGGCCGGCGACACAGCTGCGGCTCCTGCCCAAGCACGCCGCCTATATGATCCTGACGGCGACCCGCATCGACGGCCAGACCGCCGAACGCTGGGGTATGGTCAACAAGAGCGTGCCGCTGGCACGCCTTCTGGAAGAGACGGATACGCTGGCGCGCCGGGTCGGCCAATTCGACGCCACGGCGCTGGCCGAGAGCCGCAGGGCGCTCGGCCTGGTTCCCGGCCAGATCGGCGATCTCGCGGGAGGCTTCGAGCTTGGATTGTCGGTCAATGCCGGCATCCGCGCCCGGAGCAGCGCCCGGCGCGACGGCCTCGGCCGCTTTGCCGCGGGTGAGAAAAATCCCGGTCAGGGCAAGCAGTCTTGACGCTTCCGCTGGCCGGCCTGCGCATCGTCGAATGCGTCGGGCCGACGGCGCGGCCGGGCGAAAGCCTGGCCGTGATGCTCGCCGGCCGCATGGCCGCCGATCTGGGGGCGACCGTGCTGAAGCTCGAGCCGCCGGGCGGCGATCCGCTGCGCGCGGATGACGGCGATGGTTCCTTCGCCTTTCTCAACGCCGGCAAGCAGTCCCATCTTCTTGGGGAGGGGGATGCGGCGGCGCTGGCCCAGTGGCTGAACGACGCCGATGCGCTCCTCACCGATGCAGCCTCTCCCGCGCTGGCGCAGGCTCAGACCGTCGGGCTGCGGCCTGATCGTGCGACCGCCGTGGTGGCCGTCTCGCTGCTCGGAGCCGACGTGCCGCAAGCGACGCCCGCCAGCGAATTCACCGTCATGGCGCTCGGCGGCCTGCTCGATATCGTCGGCGATCCGGCCCGCGAGCCGCTGCGGCTGGGCGGGCATCAGCTCGCCTATTCGGCCGGGCTTTCGGCGTTGACGGGTCTCGTCGGCGCCCTGTGCCTGCCAGCCCGGCAAGAGGGCGGTGCGAGCGTGCCCGAACGCGTTGAGGTCAGCCTGCTCGAGACGGCGGTCTGGCTGAACTGGAAAACCCTGGCTTGCGCGGCATCAGGAGAGCCGGTGCCGCGTCGCTCAGGCCAGTCGGGCGACTGGCCGGTGGTGCGCTGCGCCGATGGCTGGGTGGCACTAGTCTATCAGGATGCGGATTGGCCGGCGCTGCGCAAGCTCGCCGGCGACGATCCGCGTCTGGCCGATCCGGCGCTCGCCACTGCGGGCGGACGGGCCGGCCGTACCGGTGAAATCGGCCGCGTCGTTGAGGAGCATCTGCTCGGACTGACCCGGCGCGAGATCCACGAGCGGGCACGGACGGCGCGGCTGCCGCTGGGGCCTGTTTCCAGCGTGGCTGAGCTGATCGAGGACGTGCATCTCACGGTGCGGCAGTTCATGCAGAGCGTGCGCTCCGAAGCCGGCGCGACCCTGCAGATGCCGCGCCTGCCCGTGCACTGGGACGGCAAGGTGCTCGCGGCTGGTCCCGTGCCGGCGCTCGGCGCTGGCGACTCGGAGCCGCCGGCTTCCACGAAAACGGTGCCGGAACGGGTCGCGTCATCGCGCCCGCGCCCTTCAGGCCGCGCCTCGCCGCTGTCCGGTTGCCGGGTCCTCGACCTCGGCATCATCACAGCGGGCGCGGCGACCAGCGCATTGCTGGCCGATCTCGGTGCTGAGGTCATCAAGATCGAATCCCCCGGCTATCGCGATCCCTTCCGGGCTTGGCAAGGCAATGATGGCGGTGTCGACAGCGATCTACCGACCTTCTTCCGCTACACCAACCGCAACAAGACCGGCGCCAGCATTGATCTCAAGCAGCCGGCGGGGCGGGATGCGTTCTTCCGGCTCGTGGAGCGTTCCGACGTGGTGGTGGAGAATTTCCGCCGCGGCGTCATGACCCGGCTCGGCATCGACTACCCCGCGCTGCGGGCCGTGAACGAAAGCCTGATCTTCGCCTCGCTGTCGAGCCAGGGAGAGACCGGTCCCGAGGCGGCCTATGTCTCCTATGGCACCACACTCGAGGCCATGGCGGGTCTCGCCTGGCTGACTGGCTATGCCGATGGCGCGCCGGTCGTCACCGGCAAGGATCTGAACTATCCCGACCAGGTCGTGGCGATCTTCGCCGCCGGCATGATCACCGCCGCCTGGCTGAAGCACCAGCGGACAGGGCAGGGCGCCCATCTCGACATCTCGCAGCGCGAGCTGACCGCCTTCCTCGCCGGCGAGTCCTTCGTCAGCCCGCCCGAGCGGCCGCGCCGCGGCAATGCCGAGGCTGGCTACGCGCTGCAGGATTGCTTCCGGGCGCAAGACGGCTGGGTCGCGCTCAGCGTGCTGCCGGAGCAACTCGTGGCGCTGGCTCCGGCTGGTCCGGACAGGGGCGCGCTGGCGAATTGGATCGGGGCGATGAAGCGCGACGAGGTCGTGCGGGCGCTCACCGCAAAGGGGCTGGCGGCAGCGTCCGTGCTCGACGGCGCGGAGGTGCTGGCCGGGCGAGGCCAGAGTTGGCACCACGCTTTGGCGGAGGGGCCGGAGAACCGCCTCGCCAAGGGCTTCCCCTTCCAGCTCCGTCATGCACCGCTGAGCATTCTCTCTGACGCGCCGCATATCGGCGCCGAGACCGGGCGCGTGCTCGGCGAGATCGGCGGCTTCTCCGCCGAAGAGGTCGCGAGGTTGGTCGCAGGCGGCGCGGCGGAGTGCTGGCGCCAGCCCTAGGCTTACGCGCCCGATGGGACGCGATGACGATTGTCCATCGAGCTCCCAAAACAGATCGGGCCGGAAAGTGGGTTCCACTTTCCGGCCCGATATTATTGCGAGGTGCTGTTTCCTCAGAACCGCCGAGCGAGCTTGGGGTCGAGCATGTCGCGCAGGCCGTCGCCGAGCATGTTGATCGCCAGCACCATGAAGCCGAGGAACATGCCAGGGAAGAAGATGATCCAGAAGGCGAGCTGCACATAGCTGCGGCCGTCGGAGAGGATGTTGCCCCAGCTCGGCGTCTCGGGCGGAATGCCGACGCCGAGGAAGCCGAGATAGGATTCGATCAGCACCGCCGAGGCGCAGACATAGGTCGCCTGGACGATCATCGGCGTCAGCGCGTTGGGCAGGATGTAGCGGAACAGCAGCCGTGGCGTGCGCACGCCGATCGAGGTCGCCGCCTCGACATAGGGCAGCTCGCGGATGACCATCACGACCGAGCGCACCAGCCGGACCATGCGCGGCACCTCCGGAATGGTGATGGCGATGATCACGGTGAGCAGCCCCGGCCGCGCCAGCGCCATCATCGAGACGGCCAGCAGGATCGCCGGGATCGCCATCAGCCCGTCCATGATCCGCATGATCACGGCGTCGAACCAGCGATACATGCCGGCGAGCAGGCCCAGCATGCTGCCGACCAGCGTGGTCAGCAATGCGACGCTGATGCCGACGAGGAGCGAGATCCGCCCGCCATAGACCGTGCGGCTGAACACGTCGCGGCCGAGATTGTCCGTGCCGAACCAGTGCGCAGCGCTGGGAGCGCGCAGCCGCTGGGTGACGTCGAGCGCGAGCGGATCATGCGTCGCGAGCCATGGGGCGAGGATCGCGGTCGCGATCAGGACGGCGATCAGGACGCCGCCGATCGCGACGGTGACATGGCGCGCGACACCGCGCAGGAACCAGTGTCGTCGCTTGCGGGAGAAGTCGAGCGCCGACGGCGCTGCAATGTCGGCGCTGGTCATGAGGTCATGTTTCTGATGCGCGGATCGAACAGCCCGTAGCTGAGGTCCACGAGAAGGTTGATGACGACATAGGCGAGCGAGGCGAGCAGCAGCACGCCCTGGATCACCGGATAGTCGCGTTGAGTCACGGCTTCGATGGTCAGCCGGCCGATGCCGGGGATGGCGAAGACGCTCTCGGCCACCACCACGCCGCCGATCAGCAGGGCGATGCCGCTGCCAATGGTGGTGACGATCGGGATCGCCGCGTTCTGCAGCGCATGCTTGAACAGGATCGGCACCTGGCTCAGGCCCTTCGATCGGGCAGTGCGGATGTAGTCCTCTCCGAGCACCTCGATCATGGTCGAGCGGGTCATGCGCGTCAGCAGCGCCATGAAGACGAGGCCGAGCGTCAGCGACGGCAGCACGAGATGGGTCAGGTAGAGCGTCGGCCCCTGCGACAGCGGCCGGAAGCCCTGCACCGGCAGCCAGCGCAGCTTCAGCGCGAAGCCCCAGACCAGCCCGTAACCGATGATGAAGATCGGGAAGGAGAAGGCGACCGTCGCCAGCGCCATGACCGCCCGGTCGACCCACCGGCCCACCTGCCAGGCGGCGATGATGCCGAGCGGGATCGCGGTGCAGACGGCGAAGAGCATCGTGGTTGTCGCGAGCGACAGCGTCGGTTCGAGGCGGCCGGCAATCAGCTCCAGCACAGGCTTGCGGCTGAACAGCGACTGTCCGAAATCGCCCCCCATCAGCCGGCCGACCCAGTGCAGGAACTGGTAGAGCATGGGCTCGTCGAGGCCGAGGCTTCGGCGGATGCGCTCGAGATCCTCGGTGGTGGCGTGCTCACCCGCGATCACGGCGGCCGGATCGCCCGGGCCGACGCGGATCATGATGAAGACGATGACTGCGACCACCATCATGACGATGGCGGTCGAGCCGATTTTGCGCAGGATGAAATTGAGCATGAGACTGGGGGCCCCCGGCGTGCGGGGGGCAAGCCCCCCGTCCGCTCACTGCTTCTCGATGTTCCAGTAGACCGGCACGCCAGCCTTCACGACGCCCTTGATGTTCGAGCGGAAGGCGATCGGCTGGACGTATTGGCCCAGGTTCACATAGGGCACCGAGACGAAGGCGCGGGTCTGGATCTCATCGACCATCGCGCGGCGCTTGGCCGGATCGGTTTCCTGCGCCCAGGCGGAGACGAGCTTCGTCAGCTCCTCGTCGCAGGCCCAGCCGACATTGGCCTTGGCGCATTGCGAGTTGAACCAGATGTTGGCCAGCGGCGAGGCAGGGTCCGGCCCGCCCTGCGAGGTCACGAACAGGTTCCAGCCGCCCTTGTCCGGCCGGTCGCGCTTGGCGCGCCGGGCCGTGATCGTCGCCCAGTCGAGCGACTGCACATCGAGGTTGAGGCCGGCCTTGCGCATCGCGGCGATCAGCACGTTCTCAGCAGCCTGGTATTGCGGGCGGTCGGTGGGCAGCAGAACGGTGATCGGCTCGCCGTTGTAGCCGGCCTCCTTGAACAGGGCCTTGGCCTTCTCGATGTCGACGGTCAGCCCGACGACGCCGGCCTTGGTCTCGTTCTCGGAGCCGCACATGAAATAGGTGACGCAGCTCTTGAGGTAGTATTCCGGGTCGCCGACGACGGCCTGCATCGCCTCGGACTGGTTGACCAGATACAGCAGGGCCTGGCGCGCCTTGTAGTTGTTGAAGGGCGGGAACAGCGAGTTCGGCCGCGCCATCATCTGAATGCCGAGCTTGTCGATGGTGAGGACCGTGATGTTCGGGTCGTTCTTCATCAGCTGGACGAAGTCGAGCGGCGGCGCTTCGAAATAGTCGATCTCGCCGGCCTGCAGCGCCGAGAGCGTCGTGTTGTTGTCGGGGATATAGAGCCACTCGACGCGGTCGAGCTTCGCGACCTTGCCACCGGAGAGATAATCGGGCGGCTCGTTGCGCGGGATGTAGTCGGGATTGCGGACATAGACCGCCTTGACGCCGGGCTGCCACTCGTCGCGCTTCATGATGAAGGGGCCGGAGCCGGTCGGGTCGGTGATCTGCTTGTCGATCGGCTGCTCGGCGATGGCCTTCGGCATCATGAAGGCCGGGGCCTCGGCGCCGGCGAGCGCATCGATGACCAGACCGAACTTCTCCTTCAGCTTGATCTTGAAGGTCAGGTCGTCGACGATCTCGAAGCCCGCCATCGCGCGGGTCATGTGCTGGCCCATGGCATTGCGTTGAGCCCAGCGCCGGATCGAGGCGACGCAGTCCGCCGAGGTGACCGGCGTGCCGTCATGCCACTTCATGCCCTTCCGGAGCGTGAAGCTGTAGACCAACCCGTCCGGGCTGACGTCATAGGTGTCGACCATCTGCGGCTTCGGCTCGAACTTCGAGTTCAGCGCGAACAGGTTGTCGTAGACCAGATAGCTGTGGCGGATGGTGACGTAGGCCGTCGACCAGGTCGGGTCGATGATCTTGAGGTCAGCGTTGACCACCGCCTTCAGGGTCTTGTCCGCGGCCTGTGCTGGACAGACTGCCGCTGCGAGCCCTGCCGCCAGCAGCGATGCGGACACAATTTTCCGAATGGCGTGTTTGAAAACCATTGAGCACTCCTCCCATGACGCATTTCTGTTCGAGACCATTCGCGGCCGGCTCTTTCGGCCGTCCGTGCACTCGATGATGCATTTTATATGAAATAAGATTGGCCGCGCCGGGACAGCCTGTCAAGCACGGGGCCCCCTGCGACAGATCGCCATCCACGAAGGCGGGAACGCGTTTGGGAACGCATCCCCGGCGGTCCACTATGTGATCGATCCCGATAAAGCCTGATCGATCAATGCGTTGGGTCAGTCGCCTGCCCTTGTCCGGAGGCGGCCGGCTCGGCTCCTATCGGGCGACCAGCTTCGGGTGTGGCCCGTCGATAAGCTCGTAGCTCGCCAGCACGCGTTCGCGCACGGCCTTGTGGCTGACCTTGAGCATGGCGTTGCGCGGCAGCTCGTCGAAGGAGAGCAGGGCGCGCGGGCGCTTGTAACCGGTCATCGCCGCGATGGCATCCGACAGCCTGGCTTCCCAGCCCGGCCGCGGGTTCTCCGCGACGGCGATGATCACTTCTCCCCAATATTCGGAAGGCAGGCCGAAGGCGACGATCTCGCCGCCGCCCAGAGCCGCGGCGAGCGGCCGTTCGATCTCCTCGGGAGCGACCTTGTAACCGCCGGTCTTGATCATGTTGGCGCTTCGTCCGACGAGGTGCAGGCGGCCGCGCGCATCGATATAGCCGAGGTCGCCGGTCTCATGGAAACCGTCGGGCGGCAATGGCTCGTAGCGGCGATCGGCGGTGATCGTCCCGGCCATCATCTGCTGGCCGCGCAGCAGGATCTCGCCGATCTCGCCGGGAGTGGCCGGCCGGTCCTCATCCAGCCGAATCACCACCTCGACGCCTGTCGCTGGCCAGCCGACGCAGGCATCGGCATCGACGCCGCCCTCGGCATACCAGGCGTCGGCCTCGGGCGGCTCGAGCACGGTGATCGGGTTGACCACCTCCGTCTTGCCATAGGTGACGCGGATGACCGGGCCGAAGATGGCCCGCGCCCGGGCATAGAGCGTCGGCGAGAGCGTCGCCGTGCCGCAATAGATCGTCTTGAGGCAGCTGAACTGCCGCCCTTCCGCTGTCGCGACGATCTTGGCGAGCACGGTCGGCGGAGCGAACATCTCATCCGCCTCGCCGCGTTCGAGGATACCGAGCACCTTGTCCGTGTCGACGCCATCGAGCAGCGTCACTGAGCCGCCAAGGTCGAGATAGGCATAGGTCAGGAGGCCGGCGCCGTGAGAGAACGGCGTCATCAGCAGCAGGCGGCTATCGGGGCCGGGCTTGTGCGGCATCGCCGCGCGCTGCAGCAGATTGGCGGCGAAGCGCCCGCCCTGGTTGGTGACGATGCCCTTCGGCGCGCCGGTCGTGCCCGAGGTGAAGCCGATTCGCGCCCAGTCCTCGCGCTGGACGCGTGGAAAGCTACCGATGGCGAATGCGGCCGAGCCGACATCCTCGATGGCATGGACGTTGAGCCCCATGCGCTCGAAGAGGGGCGCCTGGCCCCGCGTGGTTACGACATGGCGGATGCCGGCGAGCCCGACGCAATAAGCCAGATCGGCTTCGGCGAGGCTGGCATTGAGCGCGACCTCTGCCGCGCCCGACATGACGATGCCGATGCTGGTCCAGACCGCCGGAATGCCGTTGCGAACGAAGCTTGCCACGGGCTCGCCGGGCGCGATGCCAGCCTGCACCAGCGCGAAGCCGAGCGCCGCCGCCTTGGCTCCCAGGTCACGATAGGTGATCGTGCCGCCCACATCCTCGATCGCGATGCGATCGCCGAAGCGTTGGCTCAGCGTGGCGAATTCGTTTCCGTAGCAGAAGGTCTCGGGCATCGCGCAGCCCTCAGCGCCCCTGGAACCGCGGCTTGCGTTTCTCGCTGAAGGCGGCGACGCCCTCGCGCCGATCCTCGGTCGGGACCATCCGGTTATAGGCTTCGATCTCGAAGAGCAGCCCGTCGGCAAGACTCAGCGACAATCCGTGATGCATCGAGCGTTTTGCCTGCCGGATCGCGATCGGCGCATTCTCGGCGATGGTCTTCGCAGTGGAAATCGCCTCTGCGATGAGGCTTGCCGGTTCGCAGACACGGTTGACCATGCCCCAGGCGGCGGCCTCCTCGGCCGACCATGGTTTGCCGGAGAGGAGAAGTTCCTTGGCCCGGCGCTCGCCGACCGCGCGCGGCAGGTTCTGCGTGCCGCCCGCGCCGGGCATGATGCCGAGCGTCACCTCGGGCAGGGCGAAGCGGACATGGCGCGCCGCATAGACGAAGTCGCAGCAGAGCGCGGTCTCGCAGCCGCCGCCATAAGCGGCGCCGTTGACGGCGGCGATGATCGGCATCGGGCAGTCGATGATCGCGCGCACCATCCGCTCGAAGATGTGGTGCTGCGCCTGCCAGGCCGCATCGGTCATGCCGTTGCGCTCCTTCAGGTCGCCGCCGGCGCAGAAGGCCTTCTCGCCGGCGCCGGTGAGAATGATGGCGCGGCAATAGGACGGGTCTGCCAGCATCGTCTCGAAGACGTCGAGCAGATCGAGCCCCATCTGGGTGTTCATCGCGTTCGCCGCCTGCGGGCGGTTCAGCGTGACGAGGAGGACTTCAGGCTCGGGCCGGGTGACCAGAAGCGTTTCATAGGCGTCGCGCATGGCTTCAGAGATACTCCTCGACGATAGCGGCATCGCCGATATCGGCGACGCTGCCGCTGCGCCGGACCTCGCCGCCGCGCATGATGTAGCCGCGCGTGGCGAGCTTCAGCGCCGGGCGCGCCATCTGCTCGGTCATCAGGATGGTGGTGCCGCGCCGCTGGATCTCGCGGATGGCATCGCTGATCCGCTGGATCCAGACCGGGGCGAGGCCGAGGAACGGCTCGTCCAGCAGCAGCAGCTTCGGATAGGAGCTCATGGCGCGGGCGAAAGCCACGATCTGCTGCTGGCCACCGCTGAGTTGCCCAGCGGGCTGCTCGGCCCGCTCGGCCAGGATCGGGAAGACGGAGCTGAGCCAGTCGAAGGCTTCCTTCTGGTGCTTGCGGCCCATGCCGAAGGCGCCCGAGAGCACATTGTCGGCGACCGAAAGCGTGCCGAAGACCTTTCGTCCTTCCGGGGAATAGCCGATGCCGGCGCGCGCGCGCCGGTCGGCGGTCAGCGCGCCGATATCCTCGCCCCTGAAGCGGATGCGGCCGCTGCGGGTCTGGACCGCGCCGATGACGGCGTTGATCAGGCTCGACTTGCCGGCTCCGTTGGCGCCGATCAGCAGGACGGTCTCGCCCTCCTCGACATTAATCGAGACCTTGTGCAGCGCGGTGATGCCGCCGTAGCGGACTTCGATATCCTCGACGGACAGCATCACGCAGCCTCCTCGCCCTCGACGATGCCCATATAGGCGGCGATGACATCCGGCCGGGCCAGCACCTCGGCGGGCGCGCCCTCGGCCAGGATGCGTCCGGCATCGAGCACTAGGATGCGCGGGCACAGCCGCTTGATCAGGTCCATGTCGTGCTCGACGATCAGCACGGCGCAGCCATGGTCGGCGCGCGCGGCATCGACGAAGGCGTCGACCTGCTGGCGCTCGCGCCGCTCCAGCCCGGCGGCGGGCTCGTCGAGCAGCAGCACGCGCGGAGAGGTCGCATAGGCCAGCACGAGCCCCAGCATCTTCTGCAGGCCGTAAGGCAGCTTGTCGCTCGGCACGTCGAGGCGCGGAGCGAGGTCGAACTGCCTGAGCATGCCGTCGAGCTTGCCCCAGATCGAGGGCGGGCTGCCGCTGAAGCGGATGGCGCGGGCGAGGTTCTCGCGCAGCGTCGCGCTCTTGAAGGTGTTGGTCTGCTGGAAGCTGCGCACCAGCCCGAGCCGGCTCAGCGTGTGGAAAGGCAGGCCGCCGATGTCCCGCCCGTCGAACTTGATGCTGCCGGCGCTGGGCGCGAGCTTGCCGGAGATGACGTTGATCAGCGTGGTCTTGCCGGCGCCGTTGGGGCCGATGACACCCATCAGCTCGCCCGGCGCCAGGGTGAAGCTGACCTCGTTGAAGACGCGCAGGCCGCCGAAATTCTTCGAGATCGTGTTGACCTCGAGCGTGCCGGCCCGACCGGCGGAACCATCAGCGCTCATGGGCGACCTCCTTCACCGTACCGACGATGGGGGCAGCAGAGGTCTCGCTGCCCAGATTCCGCGTGAGCCGGCGCCAGAGGGCCGCGACCGTGCCGACGATGCCGCCGCGCGCGGCCAGCACCACCACCATGATGAGCAGGCCGTAGAGCCCTTCCGAGAATTCGCCATGGGTGCTGAAGATGCTGGACATCCAGACCAGCAGCGTGGCCCCGACCACCGGTCCGAGCATCGAGCCCCGGCCACCGATGATGGTGTAGGCGATGTAGTTCACCGAGGATTGCGGTGAGAAGGACGTCGGATGCGCGGTCAGCAGCATGTTGACCAGCGAGAAGCCCGCCATGCCGGCAAGCCCCGCCGCGACCACGAAGCCGATGACCTTGTAGCGCCAGACGACGAGGCCGAGGCTCTGCGCCAGAACCTCGTTCTCCTCGATCGCCGCGAATTCGCGCCGCAGATAGCCCGAGACGAGCGCGGTGATGATGGCGGCGGCGAAGGCGACGCCGATGGCGAGCAGCAGCACCGACTTGTTGTCGGCGAGCTCCATGCCGAAGATCGTAGTGGCCGGCATGCCGACGAGGCCGTTGGTGCCTCCGGTGAGGTCCGGCGTCTCGAAGATCAGGAGCTGCAGGATCTGCGTCAGCAGGAAGGTGACGAGCACGAAATAGATGCCGCGCAGGCGCAGCAGCAGGATACCGAGCGGAAGCGCCACAACGGCGGGCGCGACGAAGCTCAGCGCCGTCAGGAAGAAGCTGTCGACGATGCCGAACTTGAGGCCTGCGATGGCCGCGGCATAGCCGCCGACCGCCATGAAGGCCGGGACGGCGAAGGTCATCAGGTCCATCCGCAGCATGATGTAGACGCTGAAGGCGGCCGTGACCGCGACGGCGATCAGGTTATGCGTCGAATAGGCGAAGGGGCTGTCGGTGATGAAGGGGATGAGGAAGCTCAACCCGATGATGGCGATCGCGGCGATTTCGCTGCTGAACTGGCTAAGGCGCGACATTCTCACGCTCCCCGCGCTTCTTTGCCGAAGAGGCCGGACGGCCGCACGATCAGCACGATGAGCACCAGCACGAAGAGCGCGAGCGCGCCCTTCGAACCGCCGAGATAGACGACAGAATAGGCCTCGATCAGCCCGACCAGGAAGGCCGCGACAGTCGCGCCGATGATCGAGCCGAAGCCGCCGAGGATGACGGTAAGGAAGGCCGTCGCCAGCACCGGCTCACCGACCAGCGGGCCGAGCGACAGGATCGGCGTGACCAGCGCGCCGGTCAGCCCCGCCAGCCCGCAGGAGAGCGCGAAGGCGAGCGGGAACAGCAGTTTCGGACGCAGGCCCTGCGTGGCCGCAACCTCTCGGTTGTCTGCCAGCGCCCTCAAGCCCCGGCCGAGATCGGTGCGGTACATCAGGAAATAGACCCCGCCGATCGCGACGAGGCAGACCGCCAGTACGACGAGATTCTCGAGCGGCATGTAGAAGCCGGCGAAGCGCAGCGTCCCGGTGATGGGGAAGCTGAACTGCGGCGATTCCGGCCCGTATACGGCCTGGATGCAGGTACCGATCATGAGGTAGAGGCCCAGCGTCAGCATCAGCGTCGCGAGATGGTCGTCGACGACGCGCTCGACGAGGAAGAGCTCGAAGACATAGCCGAGCGCGGCCGTCGCGAGCATCGCTGCGAGCACGGCCACCGGATAGGGCAGGCCGAGCATGGCGACGCAGCTATAGGCCACGTATCCGCCCAGCACGTAGAAGCCGCCATGGGCGAAGTTGACCACGCCGAGGATGCCGAAGATCAGCGTGAAGCCGAGTGCCAGCAGCGCGTATTGTGCGCCGAGGCTGATGCCGATCAAGCCGGCCGACACGAAGCTGGCCATGTGCCGCTAACTCCTTGGTGCGTTTCGACCAGTGCGGGGCCATGGGCCCGAGGCGCTGGACTGAGTGGCGTTTCCTTGCGCGCTCTTGCGGCGCGTTTGCTGCCGGCAGACCGGCGGATCGTCCGATGCCGTCTTCTTCCCCTCGCTTCCCGGCGGGCCCCGGCGAGAGCCGAAGTCGGGGAGGGGAGATCTCAATAATGCATCATGCATTTTTATCGTGCAACAAAAAGCCCGCAGCGCGATCCGGATCGTGAGGTCGCGCGATTGCGGCGGCCTGCGAAGGCGCGGCTCGCCGGACTGGCCGGCAAGCCGCGCTAGCTGGTGTCAGTCGACCTCGGGAACCTCGGCGCGCATGATCGGCTGGACCTTGCCGTCGACGATCAGGCCGATGCCGAAGGGGAAGGAGACCTCCTGCTGGATGCCGAAGAAGGACTTGCCAGTCCAGCGGCCCTTGCCAAGGTTCTTGTCGTTGATCGGCAGCTTGCGCAGCACCTCGGCGACCTTCTCGGTATCCGTGATCGTACCGGCATCCGAGATCGCCTGGAAGAGCAGGCGGCCTACGCCGACCCAGAGATACAGCATCGTGTTCTCCGGCGGATCGGTGTTCATCAGCTTCTTGTAGTCGGTCGCGATGGCGCGGATGTTGGGATCTTCCAGCGGCACGTTCTCGTACCAGTAGAAGTTCTTCAGCACCTCCGGCCCGCCGGCGACGCGCAGGATCTCGTCCGTCGCCGGGCCGCCGAGGCGCCCGATCGTGCCGGTGAAGCCGGCCTGGCGCAGCTGCTTGACCAGAACGCCCGCATCGCCCGGCGCGGTCGAGGAGGTGTCGACGGTGTCGGGGTTCTGCGCGAGGACGCGCGCCACGACCGCCGCGAAGTTCGGATTGCCGCGCTGGTAGAACTCCTCCGTCGCTTCGATGCCATGGGCCTTGTAGGCCTCGATGTCGACCGAAGTGATGTCGGTGCCGCCCTGGTCGTTGGGGGCGACCAGCACGACCTTCTTGATGTTGAACTTCTCCTTGGCGACCTTGACGATCGAGCCTGCCCAGACGCTGGGGCCGGGGCCTTCATGGAATACCAGCGGCCAGCGCGGCCCGATCGCGTCCTTGGCGAAGCTGTTCTGGAAGACCAGCAGCTTGTTGCGCAGTGCGATCGGCTTGATGCCGGTGGCCTCCGGTGTCACCACCGGGCCGAGGATGAACTTCACGTTCTGGCTGACGAGCTGGTTGGCGGCCGCAGCCGCACCCTCCGCCGTCGCCTTGCTGTCCACGGCGATCGTCGAGATCTTGCAGGTCTCCTTGCCGACCTTGAGACCGCCACCGCCGGCCGCATTAGCCTCCGCGGCGAGGTATTCGGCGGCGCCCTTCAGCGCGAGGCCCCATTGGGCCGTGGCGCCGGAGAGACCGCCGACGACGCCGATCTTGAGCTCGCAGGCTGCGAGCACGGGTGTCGCGGCGAGCAAGGCCGCCGCGGCGGCACCGGCAAACAACGTCTTTCTGATAGATTTCATGGCTTTACCTCCCGATATGCGGCGCATCTTCTTCTGGATGCGTCGGGGTTGATCGAACGCGGCCGGGAGAGGTGATGGCCTCTTCCTGCCGTCCGTTTGGCAGTCAGGCCGGCCGGCTCTTCGCCGGTCGGTTTCGTTTGGGCCGGCTCAGGCGGCCGGCGGCACGAATGGGTAGGGAACCGCCGGCCCGTCGCGGAACGGCAGGGCCACGGTCGCGGAGCCGGGCGTCGACTCGACGCCGGCCTCGTTCCTGATGCCGAGATCCAGATCGACGAGCCCATAGGCCTCGGAGCTGTGCAGGGCCGTGACCTTGCCCCAGATCGACAGTTTTTCGCCGGCGAGGTTCATGGCCCGGAACTGGAAGCGCAGCTTCCAGAGCCAGCCTTCCCGGCCGGCCCAATCCTTCAGGAGCTGCGCCAGGAATTGCTGCTTGAGCGATCCGTTGACGAGCAGACCCGGCAGCTTGTCGTGGCCGGTCGCGAAGGGCAGGTCGTAGTGGATCTTGTGCCAGTTCTCCATGGCGGCCGACCAGCGCATCAGATGTGCCGTCGTCAGCGGCCCCTTGAACAGCGGGCCGATCTCCTCGCCGACGGCGATGTCCTCGAATACACGGCGAACCGGCTGGGAAGCCTCGCGACGCGCCGACGCGACGGCGGCGTTCATGGCCGCGTTCCTGTGGCTGGCCTTGACCGGAAACTGGGCTGGCCAAGCGGCAATGCGTCTGCAGACACCGTGGCATTCTCCCTGTATTCGCTATGCGAATTATTCATTCGTTATTAACGACGATCACATGCCGCGCTGGGATCGTCAAGCATCGAATCGCGGGTGATCCGTCACGACGGCGCAAGCGCCGCGCGCAGCGTTGCCGTAAAGGCATCCGGCGCCTCAAATGCGACCCAATGACCGGCGCCGGGAATGACGTGGAAGGGTATCTCGGGGCGGACGGAGCGCAGCACCGCCTCGACCTTGTCGAGCGAGCCGCGCACGGCGTGGTCCTGCTCGCCCCAGATGCCGGTAACGGGGATATCCAGCTTGCGCAGCTCGTCCGGCAACAAGGCGCTGCCGCCGATCGGCCGGCTGTCGAAGCGGGCATGGTGGCTGTTCCAGTCCTGGATGGCGAGGGCCTGCGCATCGAGGCGGGCGGGGTCCGCGATCATCCAGCGCAGCAGATTGGCCCCGTTCGCGGCTTCGCGTTCGGCCCCGGTCTTGTCGCGCACGCGCTCCAGGGCGACCTTGTGGATGGGCACGCCGAGCCCGCCCGAGCCGACCAGCGTCAGCGAGCGAGCCCGCGCTCCGGCCTGCGCGGCGACGAAGCCGGCGAGCACGCCGCCATAGGAGAAGCCGGCGATGTCGAAGCGCGGCCGCTCGCCCGGCACGACCTGCGCGATGACCTGTTCGAGGCCTTCGAGCATGACGCCGGCGATGGCGCCCGGCGACGGATCGGGCGGCAGGGCCGAGCCGCCCAGCCCCGGAATATCCGGCACGATCACCAGCCGGTCCGTTGCGAAGGCCGGGATCGTGCGCAGCCAATGGAGCCAGCTTCCGGCGCCGCCATGCAGCAGCACGAGCGGCGTGCCACCCTTGCCCCAGCAGCGCCAGATCATCTCGCCGTCGCCGCAGGGCGTGCGGAAAAGGCGAGAGGCGGCGTCCAGCGCGGCCCAGGGCAGCGCGCTCTCCGTCGCGGTTTCGCGGATGCCGTCCATGGGCGTAGCGACCGTCACGCCAGCAGCTTGCGGGCGATGAGCACGCGCTGGATCTCGCTGGTGCCGCCGCCGATCTGGGCGTGGCGCAGCACGCGGTAGAACAGCGTCAGCGGCAGCTCCAGCGACTCGCCCATCGCGCCATGGATCTGGATGGCATGGTCGAGGCAGCGCGCGCCCCAATCTGTCGAGGTCATCTTGATCAGCGCAGCCTCGGTGCGGACATCCTCGCCGCTATCGGCGCGGGCGGCCATCTCGTAGGTCATCGAGCGCAGAGCCTGGATGTCGACGAACATGTCGACGAGCTTCCACTGGATGGCCTGGCGCTCGGCGATGGGCTTGCCGAAGGTCTTGCGCTGCTTGGCCCATTCGATCGACATGTCGAGCGCGCGCTGCATCTTGCCCAGCGCATAAGGACCGCGCATCAGCCGGTCATGGATCGTCAGCCATTGCTGGCCGAGCACGAACCCTTTGCCGACCTCGCCGAGCACGTCGGAATCCGGCACGCGACAATTGTCGAAATGGATGATGTGCTGCGAGGCGCGCGGCCCGAGCCAGGTGGCGATGCCGGGCACCTCGACCTTCATGCCGGGGTTGTCGCGCTTGACCAGGAACATGGTGATGCCGCCGCGCTGGCGCTTCTCCGGATCGGTAACGGCCTGGACCATGACCAGCTCGCAGTCGCCGGCATTGGAAATCCACATCTTGGTGCCGTTGAGCACCCAGCCGTCGCCGTCGCGGGTCGCGCGCGTCGTCATCATGCCGCCGGGGTCGGAGCCGGCGCCGGGCTCGGTCTGCGCGAAGGCGGTGGTCCATTCGCCGCTGACGACCGGCTTCAGGAAGCGCTCGACCTGGTCGCCGCGGCACTCGTAGAGGATGTTCGGAACGCTGGCATAGGGGAAGGGGACCGGCGAGTAGTTGAACTCCTCCTCGAGTACCACCTGCGCCAGGAGCGACAGGCCGGGGCCCCCGAATTCCTCGGGCACCAGCACATTGAACAGGCCGCTGTCCCGCGCGATCCCTTCAAGCCGGTCGGCGGTCTTCTTGTCGAAGACCGAGCGGATGTTGACCGTCGGTGGCAGGCCATAGGCGTGGTTGGGGCTGGCCAGGAATTCGCGCTCCAGCGGCATCAGCTCCTCGCGCACGATGCGGCGGGCGAGATCGCGATATTCGCGCACCGAGGGCGGAAGCTGGAAGGCGCCGATCTCGTCATCGGCGCGCGAATGGGCGGAGTGCATGTTCACGGCTTCGCTCCCTGTATGAAGGCGTTCGGCGGCTTTCAGCGCCGGATCGCGGTCTTGCGCACGCGCAGCAGCAGATCGTCGCCGGCGGTGCGGTATTCGGTTTCGGTGACGACGAGCAGCATCGGCCCGCTCTTCGACTCGCGCTCGTAGATGTCGGCGTAGTGCGAGCGCTGGATCACGGTCTCGCCATGCCGGGCGTAGCGGAAGAACTCGACCTCGGAGCCGGCATTGAGCATGGCGAGCCCCGGCAACGGCAGCTCCGGCAGCCCGTCGCCGGCGCCCAGCGACAGCCCGTCGAAATCCGGATCCTCGGCGCGCTCGGCCACCGGGTCGGGCTCGCCGAACGGGCGACGGAACATGAAGGAGGGGTAGAGCGGCGGCGCCACCGGCCCGCCATGCCGCAGATTGCTGGCGCCGGGCGCATAGTCCGGATCGTCGTCCATGATCGCCTGCGCGTAGCGGCGGACGGCGCCGGGCTCGACGGCATCGCAGGCGGTGATCGCCTCGCTTCTCATCCCGATATAGCCGCGGATCTCGTCGGTCAGCAGGGTGCTCATCGCGCTTCTCCTCGGATTCAGGCGGACCGGCGCAGGCTGCGCAGGCCGATCGCGCCACGCTCCGCCAGCGCGGCGACCTTGGTTCCGTCGTAGCCGAGCTCGCTCAGCACCTCGGCGGTGTGCTCGCCCAGATGCGGCGGATGGCGCGTGATCGCGCCCGGCGTCTGCGAGAATTTCAGCGGCAGCCCCGCCACCTTGATGCGGCCGAGCTCCGGCACCTCGATCTCGACGATCATCTCGCGGGCGCGCACCTGCTCGTCCTCGACGATCTGGTCGATGCGGTTGACGAGAGTGCAGGGCACGCTCGCCGCATCGAGCCGCGCGATCCAGCTCTGGGCCGGCTGCGTGCCGAGATGGTCGCTGATCAGGCCAACGAGAAGCTCACGGTTGTCGGCGCGGTCATTGGCCCGCGCGAAGCGCGGGTCGCGTTCCCAATCCTGGCGACCGACCGCCTCGCAGAACCCCGCCCACATCCGATCGTTGAAGGCGGCGATGACGAGCCAGTCGTCGGCCGCCTTGAAGGCCTGATACGGAACCGAGAGCGGCGCGCCGCTGCCGCTCGGCTGGGGCACCAGCCCGCTCGCGAAATAGCGGGTCAGATGGTAGGACAGCATCGTGATCTGCCCCTCGAGCAGCGAGGTGTCGATGCGCTGTCCGCGCCCGGTCCGATGCCGCGCCTCGAGCGCCATCAGGATGCCCGTGGTGCCGAGGAAGCCGGCGCCGAGATCGGCCACCGACAGCCCCATCTTCATCGGCCCGCCGCCGATCTCGCCGGTGACGCTCATGCCGCCGCTGAAGGCCTGCATGAACAGGTCATTGGCGGGATCGTCCCGCCGCGGCCCGCTCGCGCCGAAACCGCTGATCGAGCAGTAGATCAGGCGCGGATTGCGGGCAGACAGCGTCTCGTAGTCGAGGCCCGCGCGGGCGAGCGCCCCGAAGCGGTAATTGTCGATCACGACATCGGCCCGGTCGATCAGGTCGAGCGCGATCGCGACGCCCTCCGGCGACTTCAGGTCGAGTGCGACGCTGCGCTTGTTGCGGTTGGCCGAGGCGTAATAATGCGACATCTCGCCGTCGAAATGCGGCGGCCATTCGCGACTGTCGTCGCCCTTGCCGACGCGCTCGATCTTGGTGACCTCGGCGCCGTAATCCGCGAGCATCATGCCGCAGAACGGCCCCGCCATCGCGACGCTGATCTCCACGACCTTGATGTGATCAAGGGGGCCCGCCATGCCCTCACACTCCTCCGCATGTCTTTTTTGTTTGGCCGGAGAAGCTGGCGGCTCTGGCCTGCGTCTTGACGGCTTTTATTCGCTATGCGAGTAGATCACTCGCTAATCTCGACCGTATTGATTTTTGCGCTGCTTGTAAATGGCGGATAGGACTGCGAATCGATGCGAAGCGCGAAGATTCCCAAACAGACGCGGCCCGTGGCGGCTTCGCGCCAAGGCGGTGCGCAGGACCGGCAATTCGTTGCGGCGCTGGCGCGGGGGCTCGAGATTCTCGGCTGTTTCAGCGAGGCTCGGTCGAGCCTGACGGTCACCGAGATCGCCCATCTGCTCGGCATCCCCCAGCCCAGCGTCTGGCGGCTGTGTCACACCCTGATCAAGCTCGGCTATCTGATGACCGATGCCGGCGACCGGCTGCGCCCGGCGCTCGCGGTGCTGCGGCTCGGCTACATGGTGCTCTCGGATCTGAGGACTGCGGAGCTCGCCAAGCCTTATCTGCAGGAACTCGCCGACCGCTATCTCGCCGCGTCCGGCATCGCCGTCTGCGAGGACAGCGGAATGCGGCTGCTGCTGCGTTGCGAGGGCAGTTCTGAGCTGGTGCTGAACCTCCAGACCGGATCGCGCGTGTCGCTCGCGACCTCTTCGCTTGGCTGGGGCTATCTGGCGGATTTGTCGCCTCGGGAGCGCGAGGTCGCGCTGGGCACCAATGAAGTCGTGCGCCGGAGCTGGAAAGCGGCCGAGCCGGCCTTCCTCGAAGCCTGCGTCGGCTATCGGGAGCACGGCTTCATCATCAATGCCGGCGTCTTCCACCCCGGCTATAACACCGCTGCCGTGCCGGTGAGGGGCGCCGATGGCCGCACGGCCTTCGTGCTCAACTGCGGTGGCGAGAGCTCGCTGCTGCCGATGTCCGTGCTCGAAAGCGAGGTCGGGCCGCAACTGAAGGACCTCGCCCGGATGCTGGAAGGCGTGGCGGAGCGCAACCCATGACGGACGGCGTGAAGCAGCCGCGGAAGCGCGCTGAAAAGGCAAAGCCGGCGAAGGCGACGAAGACGGCGAAGAGTGTAGCTGAGCGCCGCGAATCGCTGCTCGACGACGAGGCCCATCAGAGCGACCGCCAATTCGTGACGGCGCTGGCGCGCGGACTGGAGATCCTGAGTTGTTTCGGGCCGCGCAAGGCCGAGATCGGTGGCACGCAGCTCGCGGCGATGACGGGGCTGCCGCAGCCGACCGTCTGGCGGCTGTGCCATACGCTTTCCCGCATGGGCTATCTGATCCCGGCCGAGGGCGACAAGCTGCGCCCCGGCATCCCGGCCCTGAGGCTCGGGCGCGCCGCGCTGGCCTGTGTGCCGCTGGCGGAAAAGGCGCGGGCCCGCATGCAGGCGCTGGCCGACAGCACCGGCTCGGCCAGCGGTCTGGCCGCACGCGACGGCGGCCGGGTCGTCTTCGTCCAGCAATGCCTGAGCGAGGCGCAGCTCGTGATGAACCTGCGTGTCGGAACCCGGCTGTCGCTGATTACCTCGGCGGCGGGCTGGGGGCTGCTCGCCGGCTTCCCCGAGGCGGAGCGTGAGGAGCTGATTGAAGCCTATGCGCTGCCGAACCCACGCTGGCAGGAGGTCGAGCCCGCCTTCCGCGAGGCGATGCGGGATTTCACCGAGCGCGGCTACATCCTCAACATCGGCGTCTTCCACAAGAGCTACAACACGGCCGCCGTGCCGATCTACGGGCGGGACGGCGTGCCGGCCTATGCGCTCACCTGCGCCGGCTCCTCGGCGACCCATAGCCCGGCCTTCCTGCGCAAGGTGATCGCGCCGGAGCTGATGAAGCTCGCGGCCGAGCTGCAGGCCGATCTGCGGGCGATCGACGCGGCGGCGGTGCCGCCGCGCCGGGGGTAGGCGGCTTCAGATCTCGTAATTCCACGGCTCCGGCAGCAGGCGATATTGGCCGTTGATCTCGGCCATGCGGGCGAAGCCCGGGAAATGCACATGCATTCCGGCGACCAGCAGCCCGTCGCGCACCACCGTCTCGAAGATCATCCGGCGCGAGGCGGCCGCCATCGCCGGCGTGCTGTCGTAGAGCATGGTGATCTCGGGGCGGGGGACCTGGATCTCCGGGATATGCACCGTGTCACCCCAGATCATCAGATCGGGCCCGCCCTGGCCGCTGGCGATGCGGTAGGAGGCGTGGCCGGGCGTATGTCCGGCGCAGGGCACGCCGACGATGCCGGGCAGCACCTCGCCGTCGCGGAAGGTGCGGATGCGGCCCTTGTCCTTGTAGGGACCGAGCCGGAAGCGCGCCGCGGCGAAATAGCGGGTCTTGGCCCGCTCGGTCGCGACGGCCATCGCGGCATCGTCGAACCAATGCGACATCTCGGTCTCGTGGACGATCACTTCGGCCCGCGGAAACAGCGCCTCGCCCTCGTCGCTGGTCAGCCCGTTCGAATGGTCCGGATGGACATGGGTGAGCAGGATCGCGTCGACATCCTCGGGCGCGATGCCGGCCGCCGCCAGCGTCTCCGGGAGGCGGCCGCAGCTCGGCCCCATGGTGGTGCCGGAGCCGGCATCGAACAGATAGGTCTTTCCGTGCCCGCGCAGCGCGAACATGTTGACGGAGGTGCGGATTGGCGCTGTGCCCTGCGCCGCGATCATCAGCCCGTCGACCTCCTCCTGGCTCAGCGCCGGGATCGCGCCGGGAGGCGAGTCGACATATCCGTCGCTGACCGTGGAGACCAGCCAGTCCCCGAAACGACGATGATAGACGGCCGGCACCTGCCGGGCGGGAAGCTTCGACATCTGCATCACTCTCTCGAAGGTCAGCGGGAGGAAATCTGTTCGCCGGCGCCGCCGATGCCGGCACCCCAGGTCGATGGCTGGACGGCGACCCGCGAGCGCGCCCGCTTCTCCAGCCAGTAGCCATAAGGCGCGGGGATATGATCGAAGCCGGGCTTCACGCCGAGCTTCTGGGCGGCGTCGATCGGCCAGTTCGGGTTGTGCAGCATCTCGCGGCCGATGGCGACGAGATCCGCCCGGCCCTCGCGCAGGATCGCCTCGGCCTGGTCGGCGTGGACGATGTGGCCGACAGCCATCGTCATGACTCCGGCTTCGCGGCGGATGCGCTCGGCATGCGGCACCTGATAGCCGTAGCCATAGTTCGTCGCGCCGGATGTCCCCGCGACATGGTTCATGTCGGCGAGCCCGCCCGAGCTGCAGTCGACGACGTCGACGCCGACCGCCTTGAGCCGCTCGGCGAGGGCGACGCTGTGATCGATCTCCCAGCCGGCACTGTCGACGGCGGAGATCCGCATGAAGAGCGGCTTGTGCGCCGGCCAGCAGCGCCGCGTCTCGGCCGCCACCTCGACGGCGAAGCGCATCCGGTTCTCCAGCGAGCCGCCGTACTCATCCTGCCGCTGGTTGGCGAGCGGGGAGAGGAACTGGTGGATCAGATAGCCATGGGCGGCGTGGATCTCGACGACCTCGAAGCCGGCCTTGTCGGCGCGGATGGCGGCCTTGCCCCAGGCCTCGACCAGCTCGCGGATGCCGTCACGCGTCAGCGCGAGCGGCACCGGATGGTCGGGCTCGTGCGGCACGGCACTGGGCCCAACGAGATCCCAGGTGCCGCCACCGGGCAGCTCCGGCACGATCTCCAGCGGGCCGCGTCCTTCCCAGGGGCGGGCATGGCGGGATTTGCGCCCGGAATGGCTGAGCTGGATGCCGGGCACTGCGCCGAACTGCTTGATAAAGGCGGTGATGCGTTGCATCGGCGCGATGAAGCGGTCGTCCCACAGGCCGGGGTCGGCCGGGGTGGTGCAGCCACGCGGGTCGACCTTGGTCGATTCCATGAAGACGAGGCCGGTGCCGCCGGCAGCATATTTGCCGAGATGCACCAGATGCCAGTCGCTCAGATTCCCGTCGACACAGGAGTAGGTGAGCATCGGCGACAGCACGATGCGGTTCTTGAGCCGGATTCCGCGCAGCTCGATCGGGGTGAACAGCAGGCTATCCACGGCGCTTCCTCGTCCTTGTCGTTTTCTCGAATAGACACCCATCGGGGATGGATTTCAATACGCGAATAGATTATTTGCATTGCGAGAAACGGCCCGTCGAGAAGGCCGCTCCAGGCCAGCAACAAGGCCGCCCAGGGACCGAACGCACGCGAGAGGATGAGGCATGTCCGATCTGCCCAAACAGGTGAAGATGGTGGAGGTCGGACCGCGCGACGGGCTCCAGATCGAGCCGCAGATTCTCTCGACGGAACAGAAGCTTCGTATGGTTAATTCACTCGCCGATGCAGGTTTGCGCGAGATCGAGGTCGGCTCTTTCGTCAACCCGAAGGCCGTGCCGCAAATGGCCGATACGGCTGATGTCTTCGCCGGGTTGGAGAAGCGGCCCGGCGTTCGTTACACGGCGCTCTGGCTCAATCCGAAAGGGCTTGAGCGCGCGCTCGAAAGCGGCCGGGTCGATGTCGACGGCAAGCTGACGCTGACCGCCAGCGAGACCTTCGTGAAGCGCAATACCAACCGCAGCATCGACGAGACCTTCGCCGAGATGCCGGACTGGATCGCGCGCTACCGGGAGGCCGGCATCAAGGCCGATGGGCTCGGCGTGATGGCGGCCTTCGGCTGCAATTTCGAGGGCTATATCCCGGAGGAGAAGGTCGTCGGGTTGATCGCGCGCACCATGCAGGTGATGGCCGATAACGACGGCAGGCTGAAGAACCTGCTGCTAGCCGATACGATGGGCTGGGCCTCGCCGCGCCAGATCAAGAGCCTCGTCGGCAAGATCCGCGACAAATGGCCCGAGCTCGACATCACGCTCCACCTGCACGACACGCGCGGCTGCGCCGTCGCCAATGCGGTGGCGGCGATGGAACTCGGCGTCGCGACCTTCGATTCCTCGGTCGGCGGCCTCGGCGGCTGCCCCTTCGCCGGGCACAAGGGCGCGGCCGGCAATGTCTGCACCGAGGATCTGGTCTTCGCCTGTGGCGAGATGGGCATCGAGACCGGCATCGACCTCGATGCGCTGATCGAGGCGGCGAAGCTGGCGGAGGAATTCGTCGGCCATACCTTGCCCGGCAAGGTGATGAAGGGCGGAAGCCTGACGCGCTTCAAGACGCTGCACGCCTGACGGAGGACGACCGATGACGAGCCATCAACCTTCCATATCGTCCGATGCGGACGTGGTCGTCGCGCTGGGCGAGGACTATCCGGAGCTGCGGGAATCCGTGCGGCGGATCTGCGCCGGCTTTCCGGGCGAGTACTGGCGCGATCTCGACAATCGCAGCGGCTATCCGACCGAATTCGTCAAGGCCCTGACGGATGCCGGCTATCTCGGCGCGCTGATCCCCGAGGAATATGGCGGCTCCGGCCTGCCGCTGCGCGCTGCGGCCGTGATCCTGGAAGAAATCAACGCCAGCGGCTGCACGGCGAGCCCCGCCCATGCGCAGATGTACATCATGGGCACGCTGCTGCGGCACGGCAACGAGGAGCAGAAGCGGCGCTATCTGCCGGGCATCGCCTCGGGCGAGTTGCGGTTGCAAGCCTTCGGCGTGACCGAGCCGACGACCGGCTCCGACACGACGCAGCTGAAGACGCGGGCCGAGCGCAAGGGCAATAGCCACTACCTCGTCAATGGCCAGAAGGTCTGGACCTCGCGGGCGCTGCATTCCGACCTGATGCTGCTGCTGGCGCGCACGACGCCGGTCGATCAGGTGAAGAAGCGCACGGAAGGGCTCTCCGTCTTCCTCGTCGATCTGCGCGAGGCGAAGGGCAGGGGCATCGACATCCGCCCGATCAGGGCGCTGATCAACCACAACACCACCGAGGTCTTCATCGAGAACCTCGAGGTTCCCGTCGAGAACCTGATCGGCGAGGAGGGGCAGGGCTTCCGCTATATCCTCGACGGGATGAACGCCGAGCGCATCCTTGTCGCGTCGGAATGCGTGGGCGACGGGCGCTGGCTGCTGAAGAAGGGCGTGGCCTATGCCAATGAACGCGTCGTGTTCGGCCGCCCGATCGGCCAGAATCAGGGCGTGCAATTCCCGCTGGCGCGTGCCTATGCCGAGCTGGAGGCCGCCGACATGATGTGCCGGCGGGCGGCGGCTTTGTTCCAGGCGGGCCTTCCCTGCGGAGCGGACGCCAACATCGCCAAGCTGCTGGCCTCGGAAGCGACCTGGAAGGCGGCCGATACCGCCCTGCAGACCCATGGCGGCTTCGGCTTCGCCCAGGAATACGACATCGAGCGGAAGTGGCGCGAGGTGCGCATCTACCAGACCGCCCCGATCTCGACCAACATGGTCCTCGCCTATGTTGCCCAGCACGTTCTGGGTTTGCCGCGGTCCTACTGAAGCGACCTGCGAAGAGGGCCGGTGACTGACCGGCCCTGGCGGCGGGCGCTGTCGCGCCGGCCGGGGTGGGGGCATGATATGGTCCCCATCGCACCTATGCGCCCGGACCGTATGGCGGGCTTGCAGAACAAGCATGTCCGCGCGCTGCGCAAATCCCTAGGCTTAGTCTGTTGGTCTCGCGTCGATCGGCGCGGGAATTTCCATGCCCGACGGCCAATTGCGGCCGCAGCAGCACGGGATCGTCGCCATTTTGCTTTCTGGCGATCTCTCCGTCCGGTGAGGGGCCGGGGCCCGCGGCCCCCGATGGCCGTGCCCGGCGTCCCATTGACACCCTCCGGACCACAAATATAATGCATTATATAAATTGCTGCAGCAGACAGCGCCTAGAGGAAACAGCACTTGGAACTCGGAATCTTCCTCGAAGATGCCGCGCAAGCCCTCGCGACCGGAATCCTGGTCGGGGGCGCCTACGCCCTGATGTGCGTCGGCCTTGGCATCATCTTCGGCTCCATGCGCGTCATCAACTTCGCCCAGGGCGACTTCATGATGCTCGGCATGTACGCGACCTATTATCTGGCGACATCGGCGCTGGTCGGCCTCTTCGGCCTCTATGCGGGCCCCGCGGTGGCTGCGCTGCTCTCAGGCCCGATCCTGTTCGCTTTCGGCTGGATCCTCCACAAGACGATGATCAGTCGCGTCACCGGTGCGCGTGTCGCGGATATGGACGGTGGCGGCGGCTATGCGCAGCTCATCCTGACGCTCGGCATCGGTCTCGTGCTGCAGAATGGTGGCCTCATCCTCTTCGGCTCGACGCCGATCGCGGTGCTGACGCCGCTGTCGCGCCAGTCCTGGGAAGTGGGCACGGTCCTCCTTAATCAGGCCCGCGTCGTCGCTTTCGTGGCGGCGGTCGCAATCGCCGCCTGCGTCAATATCTTCCTGACCTATTCGCGCACCGGCAGGGGGCTTCGCGCCGCAGCCGATAACCCAGTGGCCGCGACCTATATGGGCGTGGACGTGACCAAGGCGCACCGCATCGCCTTCTCGCTCGGCGTCGCCGTGACGGCGGTGGCGGGCGGGCTTCTCGCCAGCTCGCAGTCCTTCCAGCCCTATATCGGCATCGACTTCGTCATCGTGATGTATGCCGGCGTCGTGCTCGGCGGGCTGGGCAGCATCATGGGCGCCTTCTGGGGCGGGCTGACCATCGGCCTCGTCCAGCAGCTCTCGACCCTGTTCCTGCCTTATCAGCTCCAGAACACGACGATCTTCCTCGTGTTCCTGCTGATCATCTTCTTCTGGCCGCAGGGTATGTTCGGCCGCGTGAGCGAGAGGACCTGACGGATGGCCTCGCTCTCGTCCTACCGGCGCCAGCAATGGGCTATCGTTGCTATCGCGCTCGTCTATCTCGCGGTCGCGCTGCTCGTCCCGAGCTCTTACTACCAGCTCATCATTGCGCAGGTCGTGCTCTGGGCGACGCTCGGTGCGGCCTGGAACATCCTCTCCGGCTATAGCGGCCTGGTCTCCTTCGGCCACGCGGTCTTCTGGGGGCTCGGCGCCTACACCGTCGCGTTGGGCATGGTGTTCTTCAATATCTCGCCCTGGTTCGGCATTCCGCTGGGCGTCGTCGTCGGCGTCACCGCGGCCGCCATCATCGGGCGCATCACCTTCCGACTGACCGGGCACTACTTCGCCCTGGCGATGCTCGCCTATCCGCTGTCGATCCTCTACCTCTTCGAGTGGATGGGCTTCCAGGAGGTCTCGCTGCCGATCAAGCGCGAGAACCCCTTCGCCTACATGCAGTTCCAGGACCCGCGCGTCTATTGCGTGCTGGCGCTCGTGCTGCTGACCGCCTGCCTGTTCGTGTCGCTGCGGGTCGAGCACTCGCGCTTCGGCATGTCGCTGCTCGCCATCAAGCAGAACGAGCGGGCGGCGGAAGCCTCCGGCATCAACACGCTGAAGTGGAAGATGCTCGCCATCATGCTGAGCGGCGGCTTCTCGGCCGCGGCCGGCGGGCTTTATGCAGTGCTGCTGCTGATCGTGACGCCGCCTTCGGTCTTCGGCGTGGCGGTCTCATCGCTAGCGCTGATCGTGACGCTCTTCGGCGGCATCGGCTCGATCTGGGGGCCGGTGATCGGGGCCTCGATCCTAATCCCGCTGGCCGAGGTGCTGCATGGCGAGTTCGGCGACAAGGTGCCCGGCATCCAGGGCGTGGTCTACGGCCTCGCCATCATCGCGACCATCCTGTTCGCTCAGCAGGGCGTCTACTGGCGCCTGCGCGACTATGTCCGCAGTAGGCGGGGCGCTGCTCCGTCGGAAGCCGCGGTCGAGCTCAACGCCGCGACGACGGCTCCCGTCATCCCGCTACCGGTGGGCAAGGGCGCCGGGAAGGTCCCGGCGGATGCCGAGCCGATGCTGCAGCTCTCAGGCGTCAGCCGTCGCTTCGGCGGTCTGCTCGCCCTGAACGAGGTCAGCCTCAAGGTGTATCGCGGCACCATCCATGGCGTCATCGGGCCGAATGGAGCGGGCAAAACCACGCTGTTCAACACGATCAACGGCTTCCTCGATCCCAGCGCCGGCTCGATCCGCTTCGAAGGGCGGGAGATCGTGGGCTTAAGGCCGGACCAGCTCTGCAAGCTCGGCATCGGCCGCACCTTCCAGATCGTGCGCCCCTTCGCCCGGATGAGCGTGCTTGAGAACATCATCATCGGCTCCTATGTGAACACGACGAGCGATGCCGAGGCCGAGGAGCGGGCCTGGGAGGCGATCCATCGCGTCGGGTTGACGAAGGTCGCCAATGTCGCCGCCGGCAACCTGACGACCAAGCAGCTGCGGCTGATGGAGCTCGCCCGCGCGCTCGCTCCGCGCCCGAAGCTGTTGCTGCTCGACGAGACTCTGGCCGGCCTCGCCGAAGCCGAGCTAGACGACATCCTGAACGTGGTGCGCCAACTCTGCGACCAGGGCGTCACCGTCGTCATCATCGAGCACACCATGCACGCCATGGCGCGCCTGGCACATCATTTCACGGTTCTCGACCATGGCAGCGTCATCGCCGATGGCGCGCCGCAGCAGGTCCTCGCCGACCCGCGTGTGATCGAGGCCTATCTCGGAAAACGTTGGGTGGAACGTGCTGCGCATACGGGAACTTAGCGTCCATTACGGGGGCCTCTGCGCGCTCGACAAAGTGTCGATCGATGTCGAGGCCGGGCAATTCGTCGCGATCGTCGGCCCCAACGGCGCCGGCAAGACGACCCTGTTCAAGGCGATCTCCGGCACGGTCGAGCCCAGCAGCGGCACGATCGAGTACAAGGGGCGCGATCTGCTGGCGGTGCCGCCGCATGAGCGGCCCGCGCTCGGCATCGCCCATGTGCCGGAGCACCGGCAGGTCTTCCCGTCCATGACCGTGCTGGAGAACCTCCAGATGGGCGCCTATTCGCCGGCGGCCGGGGCGCAGTGGAAGCGCAGCCTCGAGCTGATCTACGAGCTGTTTCCGATCCTGGAGGAACGCAACACGCAGCTCGCCGGCACGCTCTCCGGCGGCCAGCAGCAGATGGTCGCGATTGGGCGCGGCCTCGCCAACGTGCCGGAACTTCTGATGCTGGACGAGCCCTCGATGGGCCTCGCACCGACGGTCGTCGACATGATTTTCGACCGCATCCAGCAGATTCACAAAGAGCGCGAGCTGACGATCCTGCTGGTCGAGCAGAGGGCAGCCGAAGCGCTGGAGAGTTGCGACCTCGGCTACGTCCTCGAGACCGGCCGTGTCGCGATGGTGGGCGATAACCAGCAGCTGCTCAACGACAAGCGGCTGCAGCAATCCTACCTCGGCCTCTAGCCGGGTGAGGCTCAAAGATATGACGGGAGGAACCCCATGAAATTGCATACGGCCTTGCTGGCAGGAGCGGCGGTCGCCGCCGGCCTGATCCTCTCCCGGGCGGAGCCTGCCTGGGCACAGCAGAAGGATGTGAAGGCGGCGCTGATCGTCCCGCTCTCGGGCCCCTGGGCGCGGCAGGGCGAGCTCGTCCGCTCCGGCGCTGAAACCGCCATCGAGGAGATCAACGAGAAGGGCGGCATCAAGGCGCTGGGCGGCGCGAAGATGCAGCTCGTCACCGCCGATGCCGGCGACAGCACGGAAAAGGCGAAGAACGCGGCTCAGCGCCTGCTCTCGCAGGAGCCCGAACTGGTCGGCGGCGCCGGTGCCTGGCTGAGCTCCTTCACCATGGCGATCACCGAGGTGACCGAGCGCGCGCAGCTGCCCTGGCTGACGCTCTCCTATTCCGACCAGATCACCGATCGCGGCTTCCACTACGTCTTCCAGCTGTCGCCGACCGCCAGCCGCCAGTCGGAGCTGACGTTGCCGACGGTGGTGGACTTCGCCGAGAAGGCCACCGGGAAGCGGCCGAAGACGGTCGGGATGATCAGCGACAATACGGCCGGCGCCGCGAGCTTCGCGAAATGGGTCCGTGAGGGCGGGGCCGAGAAGAATGGTCTCAAGCTCGTCGTGGACGAGGTCTTCACGCCGCCGCTGGCGGATGCGACCGCGCTGATCCAGCGCGTGCGTTCGACGCGGCCGGACTTCCTGCTCGTCATCCCCTCGAACGTGCCGGACAACAAGCTGCTCTTCGAGAAGATGAACGAGTTCCGCCTCGGCAAGGGCGTCGTGCCGGTCGTCGGCAATTCGGGCTCGCTCGGCGCGCCCGAGCTGCTGCGCACCGTCGGCAAGGAGCTGCTCGAGGGCCTGATCGTCAGCGTCGGCACCTGGAGCATGAAGGGCCAGGAGGACATCGTCGCCCGCTACAAGAAGCGCACGAATGAGCCGTGGATGACCCAGGACAGCCTGATGGGCTATGCCGAGATGTGGATACTCAAGGAAGCCGTTGAGCGCGCGGGCACCGCCGACCGCGTCAAGGTGGCGGAGGAGATCCGCAAGATGGACCTCAAGGAAGGCCCCGCGGCGCTCTCCCTGCCGGGCGGGATCAAGTTCGACGAAAAGGGCCGCCGCGTCGATGCCCCGCTGGTTCTGATCCAGTGGCAGGACGGTGAGCCCAAGAGCATCGCCCCGACCGAGCGGGCGAACACGCAGGCGAATTGGCCGAAGAAGTAGACCGTGCGAACGCCTAAGTCGCCGGCAGGCTGCCCCTTGCCTCCGCTTTTGCGGGGCGAGGGGCGGGCCCGCCGGTTCTCCTGTTTGATTGCCCCTCCGCCGTTGGAAAGAGGTCGCCCGTGTCCGACTATGTCTACGTCCCGCAGAACGCCCCGGCCTTCAGGGGCAACAACCCGCGCGTGCTGGCGGAAAACAACGTCTGGCTCGGCGACAGTGGTAAGAAGGAGAAGGTGGTCGACGCCGACCTGCCAATCATCGACGCGCATCATCATCTCTGGGAGAACGCCAACGGCCGCTATCTCATCCATGAGATCGCGGCCGATATCGAGGAGGGCGGGCATCGCGTGCTGGGCACGGTCCATGTCCAGGCCCGTTCGATGATCCGCGCCAAGGGCCCCGCGGAGCTCGCCGTCATCGGTGAAACCGAGTTCGTGCGCGGCATCGCGGCGATGTCCGCCAGCGGTGGCTACGGCCCGGCGCAGATTTGCGCCGGCATCGTCGGCGAGACGGATTTCCGGCTGGGCGATGCCGTCGGCGCTGTGCTCGACGCGCATATCGCGGCGGGCGGCGGTCGCTTCCGCGGCATCCGCCAGAACACCACGTGGCTGGCCGAGGAGGAATTGTCGCGCCATCTGCCCCACGCGCATGACCAGGGCGTCCTCAAAGACCCGGCCTTCCGGCGCGGCTTCGCGCAGCTCGCGCCGCGCGATCTCTCCTTCGACGCCTGGGTCTTCCATACGCAGCTCGACGAGCTGATCTCGCTCGCTGCGGCCTTCCCCGACACGCGGATCGTCATGAACCATGTCGGTGGCCGCCTCGGCATCGGCAGCTACGCCTTCCGCTATGAGGAAGAACGCGCCCGCTGGGAAGCCTCGCTGCGGGAGCTGGCGAAGCACCCGAACGTCCATCTCAAGATCGGCGGGCTCGGCATGGTCTATGGTGGCTTCGGCTTCCACGCTCTGCCCGGCCCCCTCGATTCCGACACGCTCGCCAGGGTCTGGAAGCCCTTCATCATGACCGGCATCGAGGCCTTCGGCCCCGAGCGCTGCATCATGGAGAGCAATTTCCCGGTCGACCGCCAGACCTGCAGTTACCGCGTGCTCTGGAACGCGCTGAAGAAGGCGGCCGCGGATTTCTCCGCCGAGGAGCGCCTGGCGATGTTCTACCGCAACGCCCGCAGCTTCTATCGGCTCGACGATCTTCCGGTGCTCTGAGCTGGGGCGGCCGGTACCGGACCTGAAAGCGAACGACCTGGCGTTACGGCCGCGAAGGGGAAAAGGCGAATGAGCGAGAAACGCATTCTGGCCACCGGCTTGCAGTTCCCGGAGGGGCCGATCGCCTTTCCCGACGGTTCCGTTCTGGTCGTCGAGATCCAGCGCAAGACCATCACGCGGGTCCATGCCGAGGGCCAAGTCGAGATCGTCGCCGAGCTGGATGGCGGGCCGAACGGCTTGGCGCTCGGGCCGGACGGCGCGCTTTATATCTGCAACAATGGCGGCTTCCTGTTCCAGCAGCTGTCCGGCTTCAACCGCACCAAACCCGGCGTGCCGGAGGGCTATACCGGCGGTTGGATCGAGCGGCTCGATCTCGAAACCGGTGACCGGCGCGTGCTTTACACCCATTGCGGGGAGAACGCGCTCGTCGGGCCGAACGATCTCGTCTTCGACGCTCATGGCGGCTTCTATTTCACCGACATGGGCAAGACCTATCCACGCATGCGGGTGAATGGCGGGCTCTATTACGCGCTGGCCGACGGCTCGCGCATCGTCGAAATCGCCTATCCGATGATCATGCCGAACGGCACGGGCCTCTCGCCGGACGGCACGGTGCTTTACGCGGCCGAGACGGAGACGGGCCGGCTCTGGGCCTTCGATCTGGAGGCGCCGGGTGTGGTCCGGCGCGCGCCGTTCCCCTCGCCGCATGGCGGGCGCATCCTCTGCAGCCTGCCGGGCTATCAGCGTCTCGACAGCCTGGCGGTTTCGGCCAATGGCAACATCTGCGTCGCCACGCTGGTTTCCGGCTGCATCAGCGTCGTCAGCCCGCAGGGCGAGCTGCTGCGGCAGGTGCCGACCGGTGATCTCTTCACCACCAACATCTGCTTCGGCGGCCCTGACCTGAAGACCGCCTACATCACACTGTCCGGCACGGGCCAGCTCATGTCGATGCCCTGGCCGGAGCCGGGGCTGAAGCTCGTCGGCGACCAGAACTGAAGACAGGGAGGGGATCGTGATACTCGACGACATCAAGGGCCTGCGGGTTCTCATCACCGGCGCGAGCTCCGGCATCGGCGCCGCAGCGGCCCTGGCTTTTGCCGAGCACGGCGCGGCAGTGGCGGTGCACTACAACAATGGTGCCGATGCGGCGCAGCAGATCGTGGCGAAGATCAACGCCGCGGGTGGGAAGGCCGTTCCGGTCAAGGGTGACGCCCGCGATCCGGAGCAGGCGACCACGATCGTCGAGCAGTCTGTCGCGATGCTCGGAGGCCTCGATGTGCTGATCAACAATGCCGGCGGCATGGTCGAGCCGCAGAGATTCGCGAGCTATTCGGACGCGATCTTCGACGAGGTCATGGCGCTCAATCTGCGTTCGGCGCTGGCGGTGACGCGGGCGGCCTATCCGCATCTGAAGGCAACGGGCCGTGGCTCTATCATCAATACCGGCTCGGTCGCGGGCCGCAGCGGCGGCCAGCCGGGCTCAGGGCTGTACGCTTCGGCCAAGGCCGCGCTGCATTCGCTGACCAAGGGCATGGCCAACGAATTCGCCCCTGAGATCCGGGTCAACACCGTGGCGCCGGGCGTGATCGCGACGCGCTTCCACGACCAGACGCCGCGCGAGCGGCTCGAGTCGGTGAAGGCGACCGTGCCGCTGCGCCGGCTCGGCACGGCGGAGGATTGCGCGGGCGCCTTCCTCTTCCTCGCCTCGCCGGCGATGAGCGGCTACGTCACCGGTCAGATCATCGACGTGAATGGCGGGCGCCTGCTCCCGGGTTGAGGCGGAGTTCGCGTTTGTTGCTTGGTCCCGGAGGCGGCGCCGCGAGGCGCTGCGCGATCCAGGAAAGGGGTCATGCCGGCTGCTGCTGCAGCCATTCCTGCAGCAGCACGTAACTCACCGCCAGAAGGACGGGCCCGACAAAGAGGCCGAGAAGCCCGTCCACGATCATGCCACCGATGACGCCGATCAGAATGACGGGCATGGGTACGTCCGAGCCTCTGCCGAGCATCAACGGCCTCAGCAGATTGTCGCTCAGGCCGGCGACCAGATTCCAGATCAGGAAGATGACCGCATGCTGCGTCGCTTCGGTCATGAACACATAGGCGACGACCGGCAGCGTGAGCAGGATCAGCGGCACCTGCATGATGCCCAGTAGCAGCGCGATCAGAGTCAAAGCGCCGGCCACGGGAATCCCGATGGCGAAGAAACCGAGACCCAGTAGCAGCGACTGGATCAGCGCCACGCCGACCACACCGAGCCCGACGCCACGGATCGTGGTCGACATCAAGGTGACGAGCTGCGCCGCACGCGAGCCGCTCTCCGTAATGCGCTCCAGCACCCTTTGAGCGAAGGCGGTGGCTTCCCCGCCATAGGCGATCAGGATGGCGGCGATCGCGAACGAGACCACGAATGACCCCCCGCCGATGGCGAGGCCCCCGGCGAAGGATGCCAGCCATGCCGCGGGGCCGCTCAGCAGATGGCCGTATTTCGCCAGCGCCGCCGGCAGGTTGGAGGCGACGAGCGCCCAGATCTCGGCCAGCTTCTTGCCCACCAGAGGCGTGCCGTCGAGCCACAGGGGCGGCTGCGGCAAGGCAAGGTCCTGAGCCTGCAAGCCCGGAATCAGCGCGTAGAGCGATGTCGCCAGCGACGTTACCATGAACAGCATCGGCCCCAGCATCGCCGCCACGCCGATCAGCCCGATCAGCAGCGCCGAGCCGCGATTCCCGAGCCAAGCTGCCAGACGCCGATGGAGCGGTTGCAGCATCACCGCCAGGATCGCCGACCAGATCAGCAGGAAGGCGAAGGGCAGGATGATCCGGATGCAGGCATAGACGAGCAAGGCCACGAGCCCGACCCGGATCGCCGTGTCGATCATGGTCGAGGAGACGACCGTGGTGTCGTGAGCTGGTGTTTTCCGATCCATCGCGCTCGATGTCCGCACGGACGCGCACAACGCGCTCCAGCAAGCCCGAACCGTTCTGAACTGTCAGGGGCGGACCGCCATTGCCAATAGGTATGCGCGCGAAGCCGATGCCTATTGGCCTTTGGGACATGTCGTTTTGTCCCTGATCGCGACAGCTGCGATCTTGGTCGGCATTCAAATCGAAAAGCATGGAAGAAGTTTGATCCAGCCCTGCGCAGCAGCGCCGTTGTTGCCTCGGTAGGCCCGACTTCCAAGCCGGGCTTCCAAAGCTCACTGTGTTTGCTGGATCGAATGGTGGGCGGCACAGGGATCGAACCTGTGACCCCTCCCGTGTGAAGGGAGTGCTCTACCGCTGAGCTAGCCGCCCGGAATGCGCCTCTCCTAGTCGGCGCGGTTCATGCCGTCAAGGACGTACCGATGCGAGGCCGAGCGCGCGCTCCACGGCATTCGGCAGTTCGGCGAAATGCTGGATCACGAAATCCGGCTCCAGCGTCTCGATCGGCGCGTCGGTATAGCCGAAGGGCACGCAGATCGAGGGGATGCCGGCGGAACGCGCCGTGGCGATGTCGGTGCGCGAATCGCCGATCATCACCGCGCGCTTGGGGTCCGCCTTCGCCGCCTCGATGGTGAGCGTCAGATGGCGCGGATCGGGCTTGAAGAAGGGGAAGCTGTCGCGCCCCGCCACGGCGGCGAAGCGCTCGGCAATGCCGAAATGGTCAAGGATCAGCCGCGTGTGCAGGATCGGCTTGTTGGTGCAGACGGCGAGCGCATAGCCATCGCCGGCGAGCGTATCGAGCGCATTGAGGACGCCGTCGAAGAGGTGGCTGATCGAGGCGGTATCCTCGGCATAGATCGCGAGGAAGTCCTGGAAGAGCCGCTCCAGCGTCTCGCCATCGAGCGCGCGGCCCGAGACCTTGAAGCCGCGTTCGATCAGCGCCCGCGCCCCGGCTCCGACGAGCTCGCGCGCCCGCGCCAGTGGCAGGGCCTCAAGCCCCTCGCGCACCAGGATGACGTTCAGCACCCGCATGATGTCCGGCGCGGTCTCCGCCAGCGTTCCGTCGAGATCGAAGACGACGATGGGAGGCAGGCTCATGGTTCGGGCTTCCGGCTGGCTGCGAGAGCCTCGCTTAAAGGCGCTCGCGCGCGGGCTGACAAGTCACGTCGCCGCCGCCTCCCCAAAATCGCTGCGCATGATGGTATCGTTACCCAACGATTCGCCGCGCTTTCGGCGGCAGGGAAGATGGGCATGTCGAAGATCATTTCAGGATGGGCCCGCATGGCGGGCGCTGCCGTGGCGCTGGGTTCTTCGCTGGCGGGCCTGCCCGCCTTCGCTGGCCCCTTCGAGTTCGCTCCGGCGCCGCAGACCGACCTCAATCGCGTCTACAAGGTCGACAAGTCGACCGGCGAGGTCGGCGCCTGCCAGTTCCAGCTCAAGGAGGGCGGCATCGGCCTCACCGTCTGCTTCCCGGCGGGCGAGGGGGCGGGACCACAGCCGCCGAGCGATTATTCGCTGATGCCCTCCCGGCACGAGCGCGAGGGCGGCATCTTCCGCGTCAACCTGCGCACCGGCGAGATGAGCATCTGCTACGTCTACGAGGACAAGACGGTGTGCACGCCGCAGGCGAAATGACCCTTCGCGGCACCGGCCCGCTGGACTTGGGCGCCCGATCACGGCAGGAGAACGCCATTATCCGTTTCGGATAAGGACGTTTCCCGCAACCCGACCTGGGACAGGATCATGGACGCCGACGCGCTGAAGAAGCAGGCTGCCGCCCGCGCTCTCGAACTGGTGCGGCCGGGCATGCGGCTCGGCCTCGGCACCGGCTCCACCGCCAAGCATTTCGTCGATCTGCTCGGCGCGAAGGTAGCGGCCGGCTTCTCGGTTCTCTGTGTCGCGACCTCCGAAGTGACGCAGGCGCAGGCCCTCTCGCTGGGCATCCCGATGTCGACCCTCGACGAGACGCCCGAGCTCGACCTCACGGTCGACGGCGCCGATGAGGTCGACCCCGAGCTGCGCCTCATCAAGGGTGGTGGCGCCGCGCTGCTGCGCGAGAAGATCGTTGCCGCCGCTTCGGCACGCATGGTCGTGATCGCGGATGACGGCAAGCTGGTGCAGCGGCTCGGCCGCTTCCCGTTGCCGATCGAGGTCGTGCCCTTCGGGCTGGAAGCGACGCGCCGCGCGGTCGCGGCGGCAATTGCGGCGTCAGGGTCCGCCGGCGAGCTCATTCTCCGCCAGCGGCCCGACGGCTCCGTGCTCGTCACCGATGGAGGGCACTATATCCTCGATGCTCATCTCGGCGCGATCGCCGAGCCGGAAAAGCTCGCGCTGGCCCTCAACGTCGTCCCCGGCGTCGTCGAGCACGGCCTGTTCATCGGGCTGGCCTCCGGCGCCATCCTGGCCGGGGCGAGCGGGCTCACCATCCTGGGTCGGATCGAATGATTTCAATCCGACGCAATCTAGGCTAAGGGACGCGCCGTCACGAGACCGGCGGGCGCAGCCGTTCCGTTCAACGATCAAGAGGTTTTGAACGCATGATCCGTCTTTCGCTCACCGGCGTAGCGCTCAGCCTGGCGCTCCTCTGCGCCGTTCCGGCTTTCGCCCAGAGCACGGCGACGCCGAGCCATCTGCAGGCCGCCCGCGAAGTCGTCGAGCTGAGCGGCATCTCGCAGAGCTTCGAAGGCATCTTCCGGGAGTTCGAGGGCGCCGCCAAGGATCTGCTTGTGACGCGGCCCGAGGCGGTTAAGGACATGAACGAGGTCGTCGCCTCCCTGAAGCCCGAGGCTCAGAAGCGTATCGACGAGATGACGAAGACGGCGGCCGAAATCTTCGCGTCCAAGATGAGCGAGGCCGACCTCAAGGAGGTGGCCGCTTTCTTCAAGTCACCGGTCGGGCAGCGCTACAGCACGCTGCGCCCGCAGGCGATGGAAGCTCTCCTGCCGCTCCTGCAGCCCTGGAGCGTCCAGACCAGCAACTATCTATTCGATCGCTTCTCGCAGGAAATGCGCAAGCGCGGCCACCAACTCTGACGCCGGCGCCGCCGCGGCGGCGCTACGCGATGGGTTTCGACGCCTCCCTTGGCCACGGCCGGGGAGGCGTTTTCTTTTCAGCTCTCAATTGACCGGGCCGCCGCGGCCAATATCGGCCATCAGCGGCTCGCTAGCCGCCGTACCCGTCCTGCGATTGACGAAGACGGTCACGATCCAGAGCAGCACGCCGATGCCGATCAGCACGCCGGCGATCGTGTATTGAACCGACGCGCGGCCGGTCCAGGGACCGGCGAGGAAGGCGCAGCACAGGGCGCCGATGATCGGCAGGAAGGTCGGCGTCCGGAAATGCTCGTGCTCCACACTGTCCTTGCGCAGCACGAGCACGGCGACATTGACGACGGTGAAGACGCAGAGCAGCAGAAGCGCTGTGGTGCCGCCGAGTGCCGGCACCTCGCCGACGAAGGTGATGAGCGCGAAGGCGAGCAGGCTGGTGAAGCCGATCGCGACATAGGGCGTGCGCCGCGTCGCGTGGACCTTGCCCAGAACCGGCGGCAGCACATGCTCGCGGCTCATGCCATAGACCAGCCGGCTCGCCATCAGCATGTTGATGAGCGCGCTGTTGGCGACGGCGAACATCGTGATGAAGCCGAAGATCCAGATCGGGAAGTTCGGCGCGCCGGCCTGCACGACCTTGAGCAGCGGCGTTTCGCCCTCGCCGAGTTGCTCGGGCGGGACGAGCGTGATCGCCGAGATCGAGACCAGCACGTAGATCACGCCGGTGATGACGAGGCCGGCGAGCAGGACCTTCGGGAAATGGCGGGTCGGATCCTTGCACTCCTCGGCCATGTTGACGGAGTCCTCGAAGCCGACCATGGCGAAGAAGGCGAGCGTCGTCGCGGCGATGACCGGCCAGAACAGGTTGCCGTCGGTTGTCGTCTTGAACTGCATCACCCGCGAGACGTCGCCCTGGCCGGCCGAGATTGCCATCATGCCGATGGCGATGATGATCAGCAGGCCGGTGAGCTCGACGCAGGTGAGCACGACATTGGCCTTCACGCTCTCGCCGACGCCGCGCAGGTTCACCGCCGCGACGAGCGCCATGAAGGCCAGCCCGATCAGGGTGATACCGATGCCGCCGGAGAGGCCCAGCCCGAATGCGTTCGACATGTTCGCGGCGAAGGCGCGCGAGGCGGTCGAGGCCGAGGTGATGCCGGAGCACATCACGGCGAAGGCGACGATGAAAGTGACGAAATGGATGCCGAAGGCCTTGTGCGTGTAGAGCGCGGCTCCGGCCGCCTTGGGGTATTTCGTGACCAGTTCGAGATAGCTGAACGCCGTCACCATTGCGACGGCGAAGGCGACGAGGAAGGGCAGCCAGACGACGCCGCCGACCTGGTTCGCCACCTGCCCGGTCAGGGCGTAGATGCCGGTGCCGAGAATATCGCCGACGATGAATAGCAGGAGCAGCCACGGCCCCATGACGCGATGCAGGCTGGGTTCGGCTGTCGGTTTGGCTTTGTCGGCGGCGGCGCCGAGTGTCATATCGGTCATGGCGTGTCTCCCTCTGCCGCGGCGCCGAGCGGGCGCCGGCTTTCCGAACAACACGGTTCCGCCACATTGGTTCATGCGCGAACGCGTCATGCGCGCTGCCGCCGATGGCTGGCGCGGGGTCCGGCCTCGCCTTATCTGCGTGACGACGACGAATGAGCCTTGGAGCCCGGACCATGACCCGCGATCTTGTCCTCGTGACCGGAGGCTCCGGCTTCCTGGCCGGGCACTGCATCCTCGCTTTGCTGAACGCCGGCTACGATGTCCGCACCACCTTGCGCTCAGCCGACCGCGAGGCCGGTCTGCGAGAGGCACTACGGTCCGGCGGGGTCGATACCGGTGCGCGGCTACAGGTCGCCATTGCCGACCTGATGCGCGACGAGGGCTGGAATGAAGCAGCCTCCGGCTGCGCCTATGTGCTGCATGTCGCTTCGCCGCTCGCTGCAGCAGTGCCGAAGGACGAGGACGAGCTGATCCGCCCGGCGTGGGAGGGTACGCTGCGGGTCTTGCGCGCTGCGCATCGGGCCGGGGTCAAGCGCGTCGTGCTGACCTCCTCCTTCGCGGCCATCGGCTATGGCCGCATGCTGAAGCGCCCCTACGATGAGCGCGACTGGACCGATCCGGCCGCGCCCGGTCTTGCCGCCTACCCGAAGTCGAAGACGCTGGCCGAGAAGGCGGCCTGGGAATTCGTCGACGGGGAAGGGCAGGGACTGGAGCTTTCCGTCGTGAATCCGGGCGGCATCTTCGGACCGCTGCTGGGCCCGGACCTCTCGGCCTCGATCCTGCTGGTGAAGACCATGCTGGAAGGCCGGCTCTGGGCGCTGCCGCGGCTGATGTTCGGCGTGGTCGATGTGCGCGACGTCGCCGAGCTGCAACTGCGCGCGATGGTCGATCCTGCCGCCGCGGGTGAGCGCTTCCTCGCCGTAGCCGGCGATTTTATGACGATGCAGGCCATCGCGCAGGCGTTGAAGGACGGGCTCGGCGACAAGGCCGCCAGGGTTTCGACGCGGCTCCTGCCGGATTGGCTCGTCCGGTTCGCGGCGCGCTTCAGCGCCACGGCCCGGCAGGCGGCGACGCCCGAGCTCGGCCGCGTCAAGAACGCCAGGAGCGTGAAGGCGCAGGCCATGCTCGGCTGGCAACCGCGCCCGCCCGAGGCCGCTCTCGTCGCGACGGGCGAGAGCCTGCTGCGCCTCGGCCTCGTGAAGCCGTAAAGGGGCGGGGCGTCCCCTAGTCCTCGCTCGCCTTGAAGCGGTTCAGCCCTTTCATCAGGAAGGGCGCGACCAGGGCGAGGAAGGCGATGCCGAGCAGCGTCGCCGAGCCCGGATTTTCCAGCAGGATCATCGGGTCACCGAGGCTGATCTGCAGCGCACGGCGCAATTGCTGTTCCGCCATCGGCCCCAAGATGAGACCGACCACCATCGGCGCCACGGGATAGTCATAACGGCGCATCAGGTAGCCGACGAAGCCGAACAAGAAGAGCTGGGCGAGCTCGACGGGCGAGCCGTTCACCGCGAGCGTGCCCATCGTCGAGAAGACGAGGATGCCGGCATAGAGCCAGGGCTGCGGGATGGCGAGCAACCTGACCCAGAGCCCGATCAGCGGCAGGTTCAGGATCACCAGCATGACGTTGGCGATGAAGAGCGAGGCGATCAGGCCCCAGACCAGGTCCGGCTTCTCGGCAAAGAGCAGCGGGCCGGGGTTGAGCCCGTATTGCTGGAAGCCGGCGAGCATGATCGCCGCCGTCGCCGAGGTCGGCAGGCCGAGCGTCAGGAGCGGCACCAGCGTGCCGGCGGCCGACGCGTTGTTGGCGGCCTCCGGCCCGGCGACGCCCTCGATCGCGCCCTTGCCGAACTCGTCGGGATATTTGCAGAGCCGCTTCTCTGTCGAATAGCTCAGGAAGGTCGGAACCTCCGCGCCGCCCGCCGGCAGTGCGCCGATCGGGAAGCCGAAGGCCGTACCGCGCAGCCAGGGCGCCCAGGAGCGCTTCCAGTCCTGCTTGTTCATCCAGAGCGAGCCCTTGATCGGGATGATCTCCTCCGGGTCGCGGAAGCGCTTGGAGGCGACGTAGAAGGCCTCGCCGACGGCGAAGAGGCCAACGGCCAGCGTCGTCACCTCGACGCCGTTGAGTAGCTCCGGCACGCCGAAGGTCAGCCGCGCCTGGCCCGTCAGCTTGTCGATGCCGACGAGGCCGAGCGTGATGCCGAGGAAGAGGCTGGTGAGGCCGCGCAGCGGCGAGTCGCCGAAGGTTGCCGAGACTGTGACGAAGGCGACGATCATCAGGGCGAAATAGTCCCAGGGACCGAACTTCACCGCGATCTCGACGAGCCAGGGCGCCAGGAAGGCGAGACCGATCGTGGCGATCAGGCCGGCGACGAAGGAACCGATGGCGGAGGTCGCCAGAGCCGGGCCGCCGCGACCGGCCTTGGCCATCTTCGAGCCTTCGAGCGCAGTGGCGAGCGAGGCGCTCTCACCCGGCGCGTTGAGCAGGATGGCCGTGGTCGAGCCGCCATACATGCCGCCATAGTAGATGCCGGCGAACATGATGAGCGAGCCCGCTGGATCGAGCTTGAAGGTCACCGGCAGTAGCAGCGCGACCGTCAGCGCCGGCCCGATGCCCGGCAGCACGCCGACGGCGGTACCGAGGAAGACGCCGATCAGGCAGAAGAGCATCTTGGAGGGCTCAAGCGCGACGCCGAAGCCGTGGAAGAGGGAGAGCAGCGTGTCCATGATTCAGCTCTCCTTCAGAGGAACAGGCGCTCGAGCGGGCCCGACGGCAGGATCAGCGTCAGGAGCTTGGCGAAGACGAGAAAGATGACGAGGCCGAGCACGAAGCCGATCACCGCATCGACGACGAACGCATGCCGCCCCATGCCGCGGGCGGTGCAGGCAAACACGGCGGCGATGGCGATGATGAAGCCGCCGCCGAGCGCGATGCAGGCGATCAGGAAGACGAGGCCTCCGGCGATCCAGAGGAGGGCCTTGCCATCGGCTTCCTCCGGCTCGGGCAGCCCCTCGCGGAAAGCGACGACGAAGTGCGCGAGGCCCAGGATCACAAGCCCGGCCGCTACTACGTAGGGCACGGCGGTCGGCCCGACGCCATAGGTGGAGGTGATGGTCTGCTGCGATGCGTCGTAACCGACCAGCGCGGCGACGATCAGCAGCAGCACGCCCACGATCAGGGCCGGCTTGTTGGCTCCTGCCTTGCTAGTCTCGTTCGTCATGGCGTTCCCGCTCAGGAATCTGCGGAGAGAAAAGGGGCCGGTTTCCCGGCCCCTGACTGGGTTTGGCGTCGAGGCCGGCTTACTTCACCAGGCCGACTTCAGTCATAACCTTGGAGACGCGCTCGATCTCGGCCTTCAGGAAGCTGTCGAAGGCGGCGCCGGCGAGGAAGGAATCGTCCCAGCCGCGAGCCTTCAGGATCTCCTGCCACTCCTTCGACTTGACCATCTTCTCGACCGTGTCGATCAGCGCCTTGGTCTGGTCGGCGGAGAGGCCGGGAGGAGCGACGACCGAGCGCCAGTTCAGGAGCTCGAGATCGATGCCCTGCTCCTTCAGCGTCGGCGCGTCCGGTGCGTTCTCGAGGCGCTTGGACGAGGAGACGGCGAGCACGCGCAGCTTGCCGGCCTTGATCTGGCCTTCGAACTCGCCATAGCCCGAGACGCCGGCCGTGACGCGCCCGCCGAGCATGGCCGCGAGAGCCTCGCCGCCGCCCGAGAACGGGATGTAGTTGATCTTCTTGGCGTCGGCACCGACCGACTGCGCAAAGAGCGCGGCGAGGATGTGGTCCGTGCCGCCGGCCGAGCCGCCGGCCCAGGTCACCTTGGCCGGATCAGCCTTCAGGCGCTCGGCCAGGTCCTTGGCGGTCTTGAGCGGCGAATCCGCCGGGACAACGATGACCTCGGCCTCGGCGGTCAGCCGCGCGATCGGGGTGACCTGCGATAAGTTCACCGGGGACTTGTTGAGCAGGATGGCGCCGACCATGACGAAGCCGTTGACCATCAGCTGGTCGCCGGCGCCCTTGGCGCCGATCAGCTGGGCGAGGCCGATGGTGCCGCCCGCGCCGGTGACATTGTTGACCTGCACGCTCTTGACGATGCCGGCCGTGGTCAGCGCCTGCTGCATCGAGCGGGCCGTTCCGTCCCAGCCGCCGCCCGGCGCCGCGGGGGCCATGATCTTCAGCTCGTTCAGCTGGGCGAAGGCCGCGGTGGAGAAGGCGGCGAGCGCCACAGCCGTCACGGCCGTGCGCTTCAGGATGGATGTCAGCATAGTGTCCTCCGCTAGCGGGCTTTCCCGCGGGTTTCTTGGGGCGCGGGTTGGCTCAGTGCCTGCGCCTGTGGCACCGTGCCGCGCCGTTCGTCAATTCCTCTGAGCGGACAATCCAGAGTCAAGGTTTTTCGGCGACCGCAGGCTTTCGCGGCGGTTCTTCCGCCTTTCGTTCTACGACTGCCACGCGCCATCGCGAGAAGCCTCTGGCCGCCTCGGGCTGGATCGCGTAAGCGCGGGGCCATGAGCCAATCTGCCGCCTCCGCCATGCCGGCCTCGTCCTCGCTTCCGCTACGGCTGGTGCGCGCTGGCTACGCTCTTCTGGTCCTGCTGCCGCTCGCGATGTGGCTCGCCAATCGCTCGTCGCCCCTTGTCCTCGGATTGGCCGTGCTCTGTTTTGTCGCCTCCGCCGTGGTGGAGGAGGGTTGGCGCGGCTTCCTGCGGCGCATCCTGGAGTTGTTGCGCAGCCCGGTCGGCATCGGCCTCTCCGGCTTCCTGCTGTGGTCGCTGGTGACGGTCGCCTGGAGCCATCGACCGGCCCAGAGCCTTGCCGCGTGGGGCGAACTCGCGCTGCCGATGGCCAGCGGTCTCGCCATCGCCGCCAGCAGCCGCTTCCGCCCGGGCCGGGTTGAGAGCCGGGCGCTCGCGGTAGCGCTCATCGCGGCCGCCGCTTTCATGCTGGCGGAGCTGGCGACTGACTTGTCGGTGCGGACGGCGCTCGGCATCGGCAAGCAGGTGACCTACATCTTCAACCGCCCGGCACTGACCTGCCTGATGCTGCTGCCGGTGGCCGTTGCAGGGCTGCTCGCCGCTCGCGGCCGGTCGCTGCTCGATTGGCTGCTCTGCGGGGTCCTCGTCCTGGTCGTCGGCGCACTATCGTTCGACTCGGAAAGCGGAGCGGCGGCCTTCGGCTTGTTGATCCTGCTGGCGTCATGGCTCGCGGCCCGGCTGCTGCCGCGCCTGACGCTGGTGCTCGTTGCTCTCGGCTTCTTCGCAACGATGGTGCTGGCGCCGGTGATGGGGCGGCTCGGCGACGAGGCCTTGCCGGCGTCGCTGCACCAGCGGCTGGCCAATTCGCATTCGCGCGATCGGGTCGACATCTGGCTGAGCTTCGGCGAGGCGATCATGGCCCGTCCGCTACAGGGTTCGGGTTTCGGCACCTCGCCGACACTGGATCGCCACCCCGTGGCGCTTGAAGTTTCGCCTCCGCGCCGCCAATTGCTCGCGGTCGGGCATCCGCATAGCGCGTCGGTCCAGGCCTGGGTCGAGACCGGCGCGGTGGGCGCGATGTTCATCGCTTTCGCCGGCCTCGCCTTCCTCTGGCGCATGCGGCAGCTTGCTGCGCCCGCGCTGGCGCCGCGGCTGGCGCTGGCGGCCGCCGCTTTCGGGGTGGCCACGGTGGCGCATGGCGCTTGGCAGGGCTGGTGGATTGCGGCGCTGGCGCTGGCAGCGGCGTGGCTCTATCGAGCCGTACCGTCAGCAGACGACGAGGTTTGAGAGGGTCACATGGCTGAATACGACGTCGATCTCTTCGTCATCGGTGCTGGCTCGGGCGGCACGCGGGCCGCGCGCATCGCCTCTGGTCACGGTGCCCGCGTCATGATCGCGGAGGCCGATCGCATCGGCGGTACCTGCGTTATCCGCGGCTGCGTGCCGAAGAAGCTCTTCGTCTATGCCAGCCGCTTCACCGATGATTTCGAGGACGCGGCCGGCTTCGGCTGGACCCTGCCCGAGAAGCCCGTCTTCGACTGGCCGACCCTGCGCGATGCCGTCGCGAACGAGGTGATGCGTCTCTCTGGCCTTTATCGCAAGGGGCTCGATGCCGCGAAGGTCGAGATCCGCGAGGAGCGCGCCGTCATCGAGGACGCCCACACCGTCCGGCTGGTGAAGAGCGGACAGACGGTCACAGCCCGCCATATCCTCGTCGCGACCGGCGGCTGGCCGTCCTTCGATCCGCCGATCCCGGGCGGTGAGCTCGGCATCTCCTCCAACGAGGTCTTCCATCTGCCGGCGCTGCCGAAGCGGATGCTGGTCGTAGGTGGCGGCTATATCGCGCTGGAGTTTGCCAGTGTCTTCGCCCGGCTCGGTGTGGCGGTGACCGTGCTCCATCGCGGCGACAACATCCTGCGCGGCTTCGATGAGGACATTCGTAACCGTCTGCGCGATGCACTGAAGGAGGCCGGCATCACCATGCGCCTCGGCTGCACGGTCGAGCGCATCGAGGAAATGCCGGACGGAGCCCGCCGTGCGCATTGTGCCAGCGGAGCGCCGATCGACGCCGATGTCGTGCTGGTCGCGACCGGCCGCCGGCCCAACACCCAGGGGCTCGGCCTGGAGAAGGCCGGCGTTGCACTCGGGCCGCTTGGCGAGATCGAGGTCGACGCCGCTTCCACCAGCAGCGTGCCTTCGATCCATGCGGTCGGCGACGTGACCAACCGCGTCAACCTGACGCCGGTCGCGATCCGCGAGGGCCATGCCTTCGCCGACTCGACCTTCGGCAGCAAACGCTGGACCGTCGATCACGGCACGATCGCCTCCGCCGTTTTCACCACGCCGGAGATCGGCACCGTCGGCCTCTCGGAGACGCAGGCCGTCGCCGCCGGCCATGAGGTCCAGATCTTCGAATCCGGCTTCCGTCCGATGAAGGCGACCATCTCCGGCCGTCACGAGCGGATCTATATGAAGCTCGTCGTCGACGCGAAGACCGACCGCATGCTCGGCGTCCATATGCTCGGTCACGACGCCGGCGAGATCATCCAGTCGGTTGCCATCGCCGTGACGATGGGCGCGACCAAGGCCGATTTCGACCGCACGGTCGCGCTGCACCCGAGCGCAGCCGAAGAGCTCGTGACGATGAGGACGCCGCGGGCGGGGTAGGGCGGGGCTGAACTTGGCCGCGCCGTTCTTCGGCGTCTTCGCAAGTCGTTGAATCAAGCTGCGAAGCCGTTGAATCGCCATGGCAGGTGGCTGAATCAACCTGTCAGCGCAAGCCGCCATCCCCTTGCGAAGAATCGCCTTTCCGACGCGGG
>Ga0102591_1000261_pt1 | contig 117487 bp, 109 predicted proteins | sample AraplaCol_mCL_r2_2_FD_76860 | JGI IMG/M metagenome (GOLD analysis project Ga0102591, IMG submission 76860) | Arabidopsis root microbial communities from North Carolina, USA - plate scrape MF_Col_mCL_r2 (SPADES assembly) (version 2) | ecosystem: Host-associated > Plants > Roots > Endosphere...
ACAGAGTCGCGAAGGCGCTGAACTATCGGCCTCGGGCGGTTCTCGACTTCGCCACTCCCGCCGAAGCCATGGCCGAAGAGATCAACAAATTACGAACTGGTGTTGCATCTCAGACTTGAAACCGCCCTATTTATTTGGTTGACGACAATGACGCAGACTTCGCGTGGATTTTTATGGATGAGAAGTTCTTTAAAAATCTGATTCTTCAATGTCAAGGAGGGATGAACGTGAGGACGCGGCGGATGAAAGGCTTGGGGGTCGTGTGTGTGGCGCTGGCGACGATGGCGCTTCCCGTGACGGCCATGGCGACGGGGATGGTGCCCGAGACCTCGGTGGTGCTCATCAACGAGGCCGATGGCGAGGCCACCATGAACGTCAGGAACAGCGAATCGACGCCTCAGTTGCTCCATACCTCCGTGAACCATATCGAGGAGGACCAGGAGGAGCTGGTCATCGTCACGCCTCCCGTGGCGCGGGTCGAAGGCAACGACACGCAGGTGGTACGCTTCATTCTGCGCAACAAGACGCCCCTCAAGACCGAGCGGCTGGCTCGTGCCATTTTCGAAGGTATCCCGCCGAAGAATCCCGCCACCGGCGAAGCACGCGTCACGATGACGGTGCGGCAGGACTTGCCGCTGGTCATCCATCCGAAGGGCCTCCCCCTGGAACGCGAGCCCTGGAAGAAGCTGCGGGTTTCCGTCAACGGCGACCAGCTCGTCATCGAGAATCCCAGCCCCTATGTCGTGCGTCTTGCCCAGTCCGTGGTGTTCCAGCCCGGCCAGGAGGCCGCGGAGTTGCCACGGCCATACGTGCTGCCGGAAACGAGCGTCACGGTTTCGCTGAAGACGAAGCCGGCCGCACCCACCGCGGCGCGGCTGTTCCCGGCCACCCTGTACGGATTCGCGGTGGAAAACTACGATGCCCCCCTGACCAACGCCGACGCGCGCCGCTGATGCATCAAGGCGCGACATGCTGGCAAGGAACAGGAACGCTTGCGCCCGCGGAAAGGTTGCGCAGAGGAAGCCGCGCCTGGCGCCCGTGGCGGTAGCGGCATGGTTGCTGTGTGTGCCATGGCAAGTGGCGATGGCCACCGGGAGCGCGGAGCAGCAGCCAGGAAAGATCGGAGGCGGACCCGGGGCGGAAGGCGAGCAGGACAACAAGGACCACAAGGACCACAAGGACAACACGGACAACACGGACAACACGGACAACACGGACAACACGGACAACACGGACAAGGCGACGGGCGCCGACGGCCATGGCAAGCAGCCGGACGCAGATGTCACCGGGTTCGACCTGGAGATGATGCGGTCACGCGGCATCGATCCTCGGGTGGCCGAGTATTTCATGGAGGGGGCGCGGTTCTCGCCCGGCATGTCGCTGGTGGCGCTCAGCGTCAACGGTCAGCGCAAGGGTAATGCCATGGCCCGCTTTGACGATCAAGGCAAGCTCTGCATCGACCGGCGCTTCATGACACGTGCCGGCCTGCGCATGCCGGGCGAGAGCGCCGGCGTGGCGCCGGCCATCGACCCGGCTGACGCATCCGCCGCTGCGCAGCCGGCATCGCAATGTCTCGATTTCAGTGGAGCGTGGCCGGCGGCCGTGGTGACACTCAAGCCAAACCAGTCAGTGGTGGAACTGCTGGTGCCTACCGATGCGCTGCTGCCGGACGCCCCGGCGCAGACCGACTACGCCACCGGTGGCGTTGCCGCACTGCTCAACTACGACGTGTTGACCACGGGCAGCCGCGCGAACGGCAGCAGCATGCGCTATGTTTCCGTGGCGAACGAGATCGGCTTCAATGCGGGCGACTGGATCGTACGCAACCGCAATATGTACAGCAACGACGGGAACACGTCGGACTTCTCGCACCTGTACGCGTATGCCCAGCGTACGTTCGTGCGACAGGAAGCGGTGTTCCAGGGCGGCGAGATCAACGTCAGCAATTCGATCTTTCCCGGGCCCGCCGTGTATGGCGCGCAATGGGTGCCGGAGATGGCCCTCAAGCGCACCACTGGAAGCGGCACGAATATCGAAGGTATCGCCCAGACGCAGGCGCGTGTCGAGGTGCGACAGGCCGGTGCGCTGCTCTACACCACGATGGTGCCGCCGGGCCCGTTCTCGCTGCCCAACGTGCCGCTGCTCAATGGCGGCAACGATGTGGAGGTTACCGTGATCGAGGCAACCGGCGAGTCGCGGCGGTTCGTCGTACCGGCCGCGCAATTGCATGCCGGTACGCTGGGCGTGACGCCCGGCTACGCCTTTGCCGTCGGCAAGCTGCGCCAGTTGGGCGGCGACGTGCTGGTCAAGCCGTGGATGGCGACCGGCACGGGAACGTGGCGCGTGGGGAAGAGCCTGGGGCTGACGGGCGGGCTGATGATCGGTACCCAGTACCAGGGTCTCGGATTGGGCGCCGATGCCCGGGTGTTTGGCGGCACCACCAACGTCAGCGCACGCGCGCTGCATTCGAATGCCGCACGCGAGAATCATCGTGGCACGCAGCTGACCGGGTCGATCATGACTACCCTCGGCCAGGGGTTCAGCATCAACGGCTCTGTCACGCAGCAGTCATCCGGCTATCGATCGCTGTCCGATACCACGCTGGATACCACGCAGGACTGGATCGACAACCACTATCGCGGACAGTACACGGCCGGCGTGTCCTGGAGCCAATCCACGCTGGGTGGCTTGTCGCTGAGCTACAACCGCTCGAACCTGTTCGCGGGCGCCGACACGCAGCGGTTGACCGGTTCCTGGGGCAAGACGTTCCGGCACGCCACGGTCTCGTTGAGCGTGGAGAAGGAAATCGGAGGCGGCACGGGCCGCGGCAATGCGGTGTATCTGAGCGTTTCGGTGTCGCTCGGCCGGCGCAGTGTGCGCGGATACGTCAATCGCGTGGATGGACAGACCAGGCTGGGCGCCACCTACAACGACACGGTCAACGACATCTTCAGCTACAGCCTCAACGCGGAAGGCCGGCCGGCGGAGGGCATTGCGGCTGGCTCGGCCACGGCCTCGGTCACACCTTATTACACCAAGCTGAATGTTGGCGCGTCGCAGTACGGGGCGGACAGCACGTCGTACAACGGCAACATCAGCGGCGGCATCGTGGCGCACAAGAAGGGCGTCACGTTCTCGCCCTACAGCATCGGCGATACGTTCGGCATCGCGTCGCTGGGCGACGTGTCCGGCATCAAGATTTCCACCCCGCAAGGGCCGGCGTGGACCGATGCGTGGGGCCGGGCCGTGATCTCGAATGCGCCAGCGTTCTCGACGAGCCGCGTGGAGGTGTCGACCAAGTCGCTGCCGCGCAATATCGATGTCTCCAACGCGTTCACGCAAATCCTGCCGGCGCGCGGGTCTGTCAGCTATGTCAATTTCGATGTGGTGAAGGTGCGGCGCGTGCTGCTTCATGCCGTGGACGCCCAGGGCAAGCCGTTGCCGCGCAACGCCACGGTCATGGATGCCGGAGGCACTTTCGTGACCACCGTGCTTGGCGACGGCACGATCTTCCTGCCAAACACCGAGGCATCCGAGGGCTTGCAGGTGGTGGATCTCGAAGGCAGGCTCTGCGAGCTCGACTTCACATTGCCGTTCGCGCAGGATCGCAACGCCTATTTCGACGAGGCCAACGCGGTGTGCAAGCCCGTGGCGGCTGCGGCACCAGGAGGACAGGCAAGATGAAAGCACGAGGCCATACGGCGGGGCGGATCGTCGCGCTCCTTGCGGCTTTTTCGGTCCTGGCAAGCATATCGGCGGCCCGGGCGCAGACCACGGCACCTGCGAGTCGGACAACCATGCCCACGATGGTCGCACCGCCGGAGAATTGCCAGCTTTCCGTTAGCGAGGCGGACCTGGACTACGGCGCCACTACGCGATACGGATTGCAGCGCGGGGTCGGCGATGGCAATGACCAGGGGCTCTCGCTGGGCAAGCGGCGCGTGACGTTGAACGTCAGCTGCCGCACGCCGGCCAGGATCGGCTTGCGGTTCCGGGGCCCGTCCGTCGGGGCGGAATACCAGTTCGGCAGCCAGGGCCGCGTCGCCTTGCGGCTGATGGAGCCTCGCCTCGATGGGCGCTCGATACTGGTGGGCACGGCCAGCGCGGCGGGCCTGATGCCGGTGGCGCCGGCCAATGCTGTGCGATTCGCGCCCGGCCAGGTCATCGTTCCCGTCGAGAACGGCAAGGCGGTGCCGGGGGAACGCTTCTCCGCCGTGGTCGAGATCGATCCGGTACTGCCCGAGAGCGCCACGCACGTGCGCAACCGGACGGCCGTGGAGACACAGGGCACCTTCGAGGTGGAGTGGCGCTAGCGCCGCCATACATTCGCGCCCAGCAGGGTCTTTCGCAGTGCATCACGGCGCGCCGTGAAAAGTGGCATGCTGTTGCCGCGGGCCGGGCTGCGACAGCGTCAGTCTTAGCCTTAACCTCAGCCTTAGCGCCAGCCCGCTCGCTGTCCGATCCCCGCGTGGAGGTGTCCCATGACACGTCAATTCACCGAGTTCCCCAACGAAGAGCGGCAGGATGTTGAAGCCGTGTTCCGGCAGGTAGGTCTCGCCATCCAGGAGTTCGAGATCTCCGACGTCAATGGCACGACGGCCCGCCAGGTGACCGTGCGAAGACAGCGGACCGGGGCGGAAAGCGTTTATGACGCCGGCCCCGGCACGGCGTGGGTTGAGGAGTTCGAGAGCGATCTCGAATGTGGTCTGTTCGGCCAGCTCCAGGCCTGAAGCAACCCCGGTTTGCCAAGCTGCGGGCGCGCAAGCGCCCGCTGGCTTACCCGCGGCCCCGTTCCTGGCCGCGCCCGACGATCGACGCCCCCGCGCTCAGCTCCTTGAGCAGTGCCAGCGATGCCGCACCCGGCATGCGCAGGGGGTCGAGTTCGCCCTGCGCCGAGTATTTGAGCAGCGTGGCGGCGTTGACCTTGCTGGCATTCACGCGTCCCATCGACCAGCCGGAGAACGTGCGCTCGGCGATTTCCTCGTAATGCAGCAGGGTCACGTCGTGATGGCGCGCGTCCTGGCAAATATTGCGATAGAGCCGGGATACCGCCTCCCGGCTGCCTTCGAGCGCTTGCAGGAAGATGCTGTTGCTATGGCAGAGCACCCCGGTAATGCCATGGCGGGGGTTCTGCGTCAGGCTGGTGTCGAAGATCGCGTCCAGCACATCGGCGGGCAGCGGTTCACGGGCGCGGCTGGCGTAGAGCAGGCGAACTAGCATGTGTCACCTCCGGAGGGCACGGCGGGCGTTCAGCGGCGGTTGAGGTTCAGCAGCGTGAGGAATTCACGGCGCAGCTTGTCGTCCTTCAGGAACGAGCCGCGCATCACGCTGTTGGTCATCTTGGCGTCGGTATCGCGCACGCCGCGCCAGTGCATGCAGAAATGCTCGGCCTCCATCACGATGGCCAGGCCGTCGGGGTTCATCTTTTCCTGGAGCAGGTCGGCCACCTGGGCCACGGCTTCTTCCTGGATCTGCGGGCGGCACATGACCCATTCCGCCAGCCGCGCGTACTTCGACAGGCCGATCAGGTTGGAATGCCGGTTCGGCATGACCCCGACCCACAGGCTGCCGATGATCGGGCAGAGATGGTGCGAACAGGCGCTGCGCACGCGGATCGGGCCCACGATCATCAACTCGTTGAGCTGCTCGACGTTGGGAAACTCGGTCACCTGCGGCGCCTTGGCATAGCGGCCAGCGAAGATTTCCTTCAGGTACATCTTCGCCACGCGTCGTGCGGTCTCGCGCGTGTTGTGGTCGTGGTCGACGTCGATCACGAGCGTACGCAACACCTCTTCCATACGCGCCTCGACTTCGGCCTGCAAGGCATCGAGCTCGCCATGTTCGATATGGTGGGCGATATTGTCGTTGGCGTGGAAGCGTTCGCCGGCCGCGGTAATGCGGGCGCGGATGCGGTCCGAGACCGGTGTGTCGGCAGGGTCCGAAGCCCCTTCGGGGTGATGCTTGTGTGACATGTGTGGCCGCCTGCGGCAGGACAGGAAGGGCGCGGTGCGCGGTGCTTCACTATAAGCGAAACCCGGCGCACAGACCTAGTGCAATACCGCCAGCGCCGGCAGCAGGGCCAGCGGCATCACGATGGCACCCGTTTTCAGGAAGGTGCCGGCACCGATGGCATGGCCCTCGCGGCGCAGCGCGGTCAGCCAGAGCAGCGTGGCCAGCGAGCCGGTGACCGAGAGGTTCGGACCCAGGTCCACCCCGATCAGCACCGCCGCCGTCATGGTTTCCGAGGCGTGGCCGGCGGCCAGTGCCGACGCGGCGAACAGGCCGGCCGGCAGGTTATTGACGACGTTGCTGACTACCCCCACCAGCACGCCAGCCATGCCGGCGCCCAGCACGGCATCGGCACCTTCGCGCATCGACAGCACGTGCACCCAGTGGGCCAATTGAGCGGTCAAGCCGGTTTGCGACAGGCCCGCCACCAGCACGAACAGCCCTGCCACCAGCGGCAGCACGCCCCAGGAAACTTCGGACAACGCCGGACGCAGCAGCCGTGGCTGGGTGGCGCAGACCGCCAGCAGCGTGGCGGCGCCGCCGATGAACGTGGGCCAGCCCAGGTCCATGCCCCGCATGGAAGCGGTGAGCAGCGCGGCGCCGGTCAGCACGATGCCGGCCGTCGTCAGCCAGGCCTGCAGCGATAAGGGCGGGGTCTCGACGTCGTCGGCAATCCGCTCGCCCAGCGCATGGCGCTGGGTCCAGTAGAGCGCCACGAATGTCATGACGATGGCGACGATGGACGGCAGCGTGAAGCGCGCGAGCCAGCCCATCAGCGGCGGCATGCGCTCGCCGAACAGCACGAGGTTGGCCGGGTTGGAGATCGGCAGCACGAAGCTGGCGGCGTTGGCGATGAAGGCGCAGGCGTACAGGTAGGGCAGCGGATTCCTGACCCGCGCGGCCCGCGTGGCCGCCAGCACGGCAGGCGTGAGCACCACCGCCGTGGCGTCGTTCGACATGAAGGCGGTGACGGCGATGCCAAAACCGTAGACCAGCACGAACAGGCGCCGTGCCGAGCCACGGGCGCTGCGTACGGCCAGCGCGGCCACGTGGTCGAACAGGCCGGTCTTGCGTGCCAGTTCGGAGATCAGCATCATCCCCGCCAGAAACAGGTAGACGTCGTTGCCGCGCGCCACGGCTGCCAGCGCGTCGTGCCATGGCAAAAGCCCGGCCACGCAAAGCACCAGCGCGCCGGTCATGGCCCAGAACGGTTCGGGCAGGCGGAACGGGCGGAACAGTACGCCCATGGTGGCCAGCGCGGCAACCGTCCAGATCAGCGGGGTGGCGTAGGCGGCCATGTGCGCGTGTTCAGAGAGCGGCGCCGTTGGCGCGCGGTGCGGTTGGCGGCGTCAGGTCGAGCGCCGCCGGTGTTGGTGCGGGCATGGCCGGCGCGCCGGGCGCGCCATCCACAGGTACGTCCGGCACGGCGGGCGGCGGCGGGAAACCCAGCGACGCCATGCCATGCACGCCGTCGGCGTTCTCGGCATAGGCCCAGTCGTTGTTGAGCCGGGCCAGCTGGGGCGGTGCCGGGAAGTCGGCATCGGGTACGCCCGCCAGGCGGCCTTCCATATAGGCAGCCCAGATCGGCAGCGCCGTGGTGGCGCCAAACTCGTGCCTGCCCAGGCTGCGGTTGTCGTCGAAGCCCATCCACGCCACGGTGACCACATTTCCCGCGTAGCCGGCGAACCAGCCGTCCACCGCATCGTTGGTGGTGCCCGTCTTGCCGGCCACGTCCTCGCGGCGCAGGTAGCGTTTCACCGCGTTGCCCGTGCCTTCGTCCACCACGCTCTGCAGCAGGCTGTTCATCACGAAGGCATTGCGATCCGAGATCACGCGCGGCGGCTCGGCGGTATCGGCGGCGAACAGCACCTTGCCTTCGCCGTCGGTGATTTTCTCGATCAGGAACGGCTCGATCCGATGCCCCTGGTTCGCAAAGACCCCGTAGGCGGCGGCCAGCCGCAGCGGCGACGTGGTACCGGTGCCCAGCGCCATCGGCAGGTAGGGCGGCAGCCGCTTGGTCGAAAAGCCGAACTTGCCGGCGAAATCGATTGCGTACGGAATGCCGATGGCCTGCAGCGTGCGGATGGCCGGCAGGTTGCGCGATTCGGCCAGCGCCTGGCGCACGGTGATGGGGCCCACGAAGCGGCCATCGTCGTTGCCGGGCTGCCAGCGCGGCGAATTGTCCAGCGGGGCGTCATTGATCAGCGTGCCTGGCGAGAGCCCGCGTTCCAGCGCCGCCGAGTAGATGAACGGCTTGAACGTGGAACCCGGCTGGCGCTGGGCCTGCGTGGCGTGGTTGAAGCGGCTTGTCGCGAAATCGGTGCCGCCCACCATGGCCTCGATGGCGCCGGTGCGGGCGTCCAGCGAGACAATGGCGGCCTGCGGCAGTGCCACGGCGGCCTTGGCGGCGCCATGCCGCTTGCCGTAGCGCTCGATGCCGGCCTGCACCGCGTCATGCGCCAGGGTCTGGTGCATCGACGACACCGTGGTGTAGACGTTGATGCCGCGCGTATAGGCTTCGTCGCCAAAGCGGTCGTGAGCGAGCTGGCGGGCCAGTTCGGCCACGTACTCGGCATGACCGTCGAAGCGGCCATTGGCGTCGCGGCTCACCACGATGGGCGCGGCGCGCGCCTCGCGGTACTGGTCCTGGGTGATCATGCCCAGCCCCAGCATGCGGCCCAGCACATATTCCTGCCGGCGCTTGGCGCGTGGCAGGTTGACCAGCGGATTCATCGTGGACGGCGCCTTGGGCAGGCCCGCCAGCATGGCGGTCTCGGCCAGCGAGAGCTGGGCGAGCGGCTTGCCGAAGTAGGTCTGCGATGCGCTGCCGAAGCCGTATGCATGCTCGCCCAGGTACACCTGGTTCATGTACAGCTCGAGGATGCGGTCCTTGGGCAGCGTGCGGTCGATCTCGAAGGCCAGCAGTATCTCGTACCACTTGCGCGACAGCGTTTTCTCGCGCGACAGGTAGAAGTTGCGCGCCACCTGCATGGTGATGGTGGACGCGCCCTGCGCATACCCTTCGCCCAGGTTGGCCAGCGCCGCGCGCACCAGGCCCGGCACATCCACGCCCACATGTTCGTAGAACTGATCGTCCTCGGCCGCCAGCAGCGCCTCGGACATCAGCTTTGGCATGCGCTCGATCGGGATGAACTCGCGATGCTCGGTGCCGAACTCGCCGATCAGCACGTCGTCACGGGTGTAGACGCGCAGCGGCACCTGGGGGCGATAGTCGCGCAGGGCATCGACGGAAGGCAGCTGCCGCAGGCTGATCACGGCGGCAAAGCCGGCGATCAGCACGCCGGCAGCCGCCAGCGCCGCCGTCAGGCCGGCGGCCTTGACTACGATTTTTTTCATGGCGCGCATTCTACCGTGCCGCGGGTAGCGGCAACGGCATACCGGCTGCGTTGACGTCTTCGGGGGGCGACTGCGTCACGCGCGTGGGCGACAGGTGGACGGGCGGCGGCGGCTGATGGGGCACCTGCTGGGCGAATTCGCACAGCGCCAGCCAGGTTTCCGGGCGTTCCACGATGGTGTGGTGGTTGGTGCCGGCGATGGTCTGCACCGCCACGGGGCCGGGCCAGGCGGCCATCAGCCGCTCCGAGCAGGCGTGCGGCACCACGTCGTCGGTCTCGGCCAGCAGCACCTTGGTGCTTTGCACCACCTTGCGGCAATGCGAGATGGAATCGAAGTGGTGGCGCATCAGCTGTCGCAACGGCACCAGCGGAAAGCGCTTGCGCACGATCTCCAGCAGCGAATCGTAGGGCGTGATCAGCTGCAGGCTTTCGAAGTCCTGCAGGTCGGCCAGCTGGATCGCCACGCCGGTACCCAGCGAGCGGCCCACCACGTGCACGCGCACGCCCGGAAACGCGCGCCGGATATGGAGCAGGAACTGGCTGGCATCGGCCACGGCGGCGGCTTCCGAGGGCATGCCGTCGGAATGGCCCAGGCCGCGATAGTCGAACGTGGCGAATCCCATGCCGGCGGGCAGCCAGGGCATGTACTGGAGCGTCTCCAGTACGTCCTCGCCGCGGCCGGGCAGATAGAACAGCAGGTCGCGCACGCCCGCATGGTCGGCGTGGTAGGTGTAGCCACGGAACAGGCCGCCCGGCACGGGGTGCGAATAGGCGTCGATGCCTTCGGGCAGGTCGCGGGGTGGGCGGCGCCGTGCGTCGAACAGCAGGCGTTCCTGGTTGACGGCGAGATAGGTCCAGTAGCAGGCAAAGCTGCCGGCCGTCACGAGCGTGGCGGCCAGTGTCCTGCGTAAAAACGACGATGACATGTGGGGCGAGGAGGGTCTGGTCGGGCTGGCGGTTCCAGCCTACCCGAATTTCTGGCAATGCGGCGTTGGACCGCCCGGCCCCGGTGCAAGTTCTTGTACGATATGCCGCATATCGATATCAAGGCCACCGGGGGCTGATACATGAACGACGAACAGAAGCGCGCCGAAGAGGCGCAGGCGATGGAACGGGTCGTCAATGCCACGCGCCAGGTGCAGGTGGCATTCACCGCGCTGCTGAGCCAATACCCGCCGCAGGGCAGCGGCAAGCCGTCGAAGATCGCGCTGCAGACCTTCGACGCCGCGCTGCAGGCGCTGGAAGACGCCCAGGGCGCCTTCGACGAGGTTCTGAACGACCTGCTCGACGGCAACCGCTAAGCGCTGGCCGCCGGCCACGGCGGCGCTCACTCGAGCGTGAACTTCGCTTCCTTCACGGCTGCCGAGTCCAGGCCCACCTGCACGTTGAACTCGCCGGGCTCGGCCACGTATTCGAGTTTTGCGTTGTAGAACTTGAGCTTGTCCTCGTCGATCGGGAAGTCAACCACGCGCGCTTCGCCCGGCGCCAGCATGAGCTTGCGGAAGTCCTTGAGCTCCTTCAGCGGCCGTACGGTCGACGCCATCACGTCCTGCAGGTAGAGCTGCACCACCGCCTCGCCGGCACGCTTGCCCGTGTTCCGCACGGTCACGCTGGCGGTCAGGCGGCCATTGCGCGCCATCTTCGTGCCGGACAGGCGCACGTCCGACACGCTGAACGTGGTATAGCTGAGCCCGTAGCCAAACGGATAGAGGGGGCCGTAGTCTTCCTCGAAGTACTGCGAGGTGTAGTTGGGCGCCTTGCCCGGCGTGAATGGCCGGCCGATGCGCGGTGCGTTGTAGTACGTGGGAATCTGGCCCAGCGAGCGCGGGAACGTGATCGGCAGCTTGCCCGACGGATTCTCGTCGCCAAACAGCAGGTCGGCAATGGCGTGCCCGCCTTCGGTGCCCGGATACCAGGCTTCGAGGATGGCGTCGGCGTTCTCCTTCTCCCAGTTGATGGTCAGCGGGCGGCCGTTCATCAGCACCAGCACCAGCGGCTTGCCGGTGCTCCTGAGCGCGCGCAGCAGCGTGAGCTGGCTGCCCGGCAGGCCCAGGCTCGAACGGCTCGACGCCTCGTGCGACATGCCGCGCGTCTCGCCCACGGCCACCACGATCGCGTCGGCGCCGCGTGCCACGCGCACGGCTTCCTCGATCATGTCGCCGGTGGAGCGCTTGTCCTGCACCACTTCGGGGTTGTCCCAGTTCAGGAAGTTCAGGTAGCCCACCACGCGTGCGTCGTCGGTGATATTGGCGCCGCGCGCGTACACCACCTGTCCCTTGCCCGCCAGCGCATCGCGCATGCCCTGCAGCAGCGTCACGGACTGCTTGGCCACGCCCGCGGCGGACCAGCTGCCCAGCATGTCGATCTGGGTGTCGGCCAGCGGGCCGATCACGGCGACGGTGCCGGCCTTGCGCAGCGGCAGCGTCTGGTTGCGGTTTTCCAGCAGCACCATCGACTTGCGCGCCGCCTCGCGCGCCTCGGCGCGGTGCAGGCGGCTTTCGGCATTGACATCGGGGGGATCGTCGGCGGCCTTGCCGATGCGCAGGAACGGGTCGTGGAACAGGCCCATGTCGTACTTGGCGCCCAGCACCTCGCGCACGGCCTCGTCCACCGTGGAGACCGGCACCGCGCCGGACTTCACGAGCGACGGCAGCTGTTCCAGGTAGCGCGTGTCGGCCATGCTCATGTCCACGCCGGCCTCGATGGCCCGTTGCGCGGCCTCGCGGCCATTGCTGGCCACGCCATGCCGCAGCAGTTCGTCGATGGCGCCGTGGTCGCTGACGGTTACGCCCTTGAACCCCCATTCTTTGCGCAGGAGGTCGCGCAGCAGCCATTTGTTCGACGTGGCTGGCTGGCCGTTGACCGAGTTCAGCGCGATCATCACGCCGCCCGCCCCGGCATCCAGGCCGGCGCGGTAGGGCGGCAGGTAGTCGTTGTACATGCGCTGCGGGCTCATGTCGACGGTGTTGTAGTCGCGCCCGCCTTCCACCGCGCCGTACAGCGCGAAGTGCTTGACGAAGGCCATCACGCTGTCGGCGTTGGCCGGCGACGTCCCCTGGTAGCCCTTCACGCTGGCCCGCGCGCACTGCGAGACCAGGAACGGATCTTCGCCAAAGCCCTCGGACGTGCGGCCCCAGCGCGCATCGCGGGAAATGTCGACCATCGGTGCGAAGGTGGCGTCGAGGCTGTCGGACGCCGCCTCCAGCGCCGAGACGCGCGCGGCTTTTTCCACCACGCCCATGTCCCAGCTCGACGCCAGCCCCAGGCTGATGGGGAACACGGTGCGATGGCCGTGCACCACGTCGTAGGCGAAGAACATCGGAATCTTCATGCGGCTGCGCATGGCCGCTTCCTGCAGCGGGCGGTTGTCCTTGCGCGTCACCGAGTTGAACGTGCCGCCCACGCGGCCAGCGGCGATTTCCTCCATCAGCTTCGGCGCCGGCATTTCAGGACCGATGCTGATCAGGCGGAGCTGGCCGATCTTCTCGTCCAGCGTCATCCGGGCGATCAGGTCGTCGATGAAGGCTTGCCTGGCGGCCATGGTGCTGGCCGGGCTGGATGACGCGGGCGCCTTGGCAGGCGCGCCGTCGGCAGGTGCGGCGCCGGCAAACATGGGCGCGCAGGCAAGGCTGGCGGCTACGGCCAGCAGGGAAAGCATTCGCATTGTTCGTTGTCTCGGAGGGGCGGACTGCCGGCATCGTCACCCGCCATCTTGCAGCAAGTGGCGCGTGGCTGGCTGTCGCCGCGTGTCTGACAGGCACGTCAGGCGAAATCGGTTATTTTTCTGAACTGCGCCGCAAGTTTACAGCCATACCGTGCTTAGAATGGCTGCTTTGTGGCTTTTCCCCGATGTTGAACTGGAGATCGATTGGTGCTTGCCGTTTTTGCCGCGTCGTTTCGTAACAGGATGCAAATTGTCTTGCCGGGCATCGCGCTCGCCGGCTGTCTGATCGGCGCCGCGCCGGCGCACGCGTTTTCGCTCGACGACGTGACCGCCCGTGCGAAGAAGCTCTCGGAGCAGCCCTACACGGCGCCCGCTAGCAACCTGCCGCCCGTATTCGCGCAGATGCAGTTCGGCGACTACATCAAGATCCAGCCGAAGATGGACAACGTCGAGTGGAAGGGCCAGGGCACGCCGTTCAAGCTCGGGTTCTACCACCAGGGCATGCATTTCAGTACGCCCGTGCGCATCAACGAGATCGTCGACAGCCGCGTGCACGAGATCCGCTACGAGCCCAGCCGGTTCGACTTCGGCGATCTCAAGCTCGACAAGGCAGCCACCAACAAGCTCGGCTACGCGGGCTTCCGGGTGCTGTATCCGATCAACCGGGCCGACAAGCTCGACGAAGTGATGAGCGTGCTGGGCGCGAGCTATTTCCGCGTGATCGGCAAGGGCCAGGTGTACGGCCTCTCGGCGCGCGGCCTGGCCATCAACACGGGCCTGTCCGAACCCGAGGAATTTCCGGCCTTCCGCGAGTTCTGGATCGAGCGTCCGAAGCCCGAAGACAAGCATCTGGTGTTCTACGCGCTGCTCGATTCGCAGAACGCCACCGGCGCCTACCGTTTCGAACTGCGGCCCGATTCCGATGCGGTGCTCAAGGTGCAGGCGCGCGTGTTCATGCGCGGGGCGGTCAAGAAGGTGGGCATTGCGCCGCTGACCAGCATGTTCCTGTTCGGCCCGCAGCAGATGCGCGACGCCAACAACTTCCGGCCGGCGCTGCATGACTCGAATGGCTTGTCGATCCATACCGGCGACGGCGAATGGCTGTGGCGTCCGCTGAACAACCCGAAGTACGTGGCGCTGAGCCTGTTCCAGGTGAACAACCCGCGCGGATTCGGCCTGATGCAGCGTGGCCGCGAGTTCTCGCAGTACGAAGACCTGAAGGACCGCTACGACCTGCGCCCGAGCGCGTGGATCGAGCCGCAGGGCGACTGGGGGCGCGGCAAGGTGGAACTGGTGGAAATTCCCACGCCGGACGAGACCAACGACAACATCGTCTCGTTCTGGACGCCTGACCAGCTGCCGCCCAAGGGCACGCCGATCAAGGCCGACTACACGATCCACTGGACCATGGACGAGCGCGGCATGTTCGCGAAAGACCTGGCCTGGGCCCGCCAGACGTTGCGCACGGCCGGCGAGATTACGCAGAAGAACCTGATTCGCCATCTCGATGGCAGCCTGGGCTTCGTGATCGACTTCGAGGGCGGGCCGCTGGCCAGCCTGCCGCCGAATACGCCGGTGCAGGCGCAGTTCAACGTGGGCGACAACGCCGAGGTCATCGAGAACGTGTTGCAGCCGAACCCGGTGACCAAGGGCTATCGTGTGACGCTGCGCATCCGCGTCAAGGACCCGAACAAGGTGGTGGAGATGCGTGAGGCGCTGGTGGTGAACGGCAAGCCCATCAGCGAGACCTGGAGCTACCAGATTCCGCCGGGCACGGCGCACCAGCCGACGCCGGCGCAGGCCGCCAAATAATCAGTCCCTCGGCAGGGCCCAGGCCCCCATGCGCATCAGCGCCTGGGGGCTTTTTCACGCAGGGGCCTGAGCAGGTCCGACAGGCCGTTGTGATCGAGCTCGTGCATCAGCGCCAGCAGGCGGCCGATTTCCCCGGGCGGAAACCCTTCCCGCGCGAACCAGTTCAGGTAGTTGCCCGGCAGATCGGCAATCAGCGTGCCCTTGTGCTTGCCGAAGGGCATCTCGCGTGTGACGAGCAGAAGTAGCGATGCGCTGTCCGGCAGCATGGCAACGTGGATTCCGTGGACGATGAGCGCGCATTGTAGCGCCGCGCCGGCTGCCCGGCCGCGCACTGCGGGCGGCGGCCTAGCAGGGTTTGGCTGACCCGACATGGGTCTTGCGTGATACCACGCATTTCCGGTAGTCTCCGTTTTGCATACAAAAAATGAACACAAATCGGAGACAACATCATGGAGCTTGCCGCTCAAATCCCCCAATTGCTGACCGGACTCGAATGGTCCGGCTGTGCCCTGGCCATGAGTGGCTCGTTCCTGGTGGCGCTGCATAACCGCGCCTCGCGCTGGGGATGGATCGCCTACCTGTGCTCGAACCTGGTGTGGAGCGCCTTCGCGCTGGTGACGGGCACCTATGGCCTGTTCGTCCAGCAGCTTGGCTTTACCGCCACCAGTCTTTACGGCCTGTACCGGCACACGCGCCACTACCGGCAGATGGCCCGTGAGGCGCATGGGACCCAAGATGCCCGTACCGCACAGGCCTGACCCGTCGGCGTGAAACTTCCTGGCGCGCCGCGCCGTCGAAGTGGCATCGTTGCATCTTCAGGTATCCCCCATGCGAGCCATTTCCAGCGCGGTTGCGCTGCTAGTCCTGCTGATCTCTGCCGCCGGCTGTGCGGCGCCCGGCGACGGCGGCCGTGAGTCGAGCATCACCACCTACGGCACCATCGACGCCGGGGTCAGCGTGACGCGGGACCGTTAGCCTCCACGGCTGCTCGCCTTCATGCCACGCCTCAAGCGGCGCGCACATGTGCGGCAAAGCCGTCCTGTCCCGGCGCGATGTCGGGGCGTAGCGTGAGGGCCGGAATCTCGTAGGCACCGCTGTTCTGCGGGTGATAGGCAATCGGCGCGGTGGTGAACAGGTGGTCGAGCCGTTCGCCCAGCGCGGCCGTGGTGGCGGCATAGCGGTCGGCGTCCATCTTGCTGGTGCGATACACCAGAAACGGCGGCAGCACATCGAAACCCGGGTAGTACAGGATGCCGTGCTGGATCGGGAACAGGATGTCGTCCATCGGCCCGTTGATGCCGCGCGGGCTGTAGTGCGATTCCCATCCGCCGGTGGTCACCACCAGCATGGCCCGCTTGCCGGCCAGCTTGCCCTCGCCGTAACGATTACCCCAGCGCACATCGGAATGCTCGCCCACGCCATAGGCGAAGCCGTAGGCATAGACGCGCTCCACCCAGCCCTTGAGGATTGCCGGCATCGAGAACCACCAGAGCGGAAACTGCAGGATCACGGCGTCGGCCCACGCCAGTTTGGCCTGCTCCTGCGCGATGTCGGGGCTCTGCACGCCCTGCTCGAAAGCATGCTTGGAATCGAGCGAAGGATGGAACGGCTGGCCGCCAGGCCGGCGCTCGAGCGTGTCGCCAGCATCGAGCGGGGCCTTCCATTGCATGGCATACAGGTCAGAAACCTGCACGTGGTGGCCGGCGGCTTCGAGCCGCTGCACGGCGAAATCCTTGAGCGACCCGTTGAGCGAGGTGGGCTCGGGGTGGGCGTAGACGATCAGTACGTTCATGGTGGCCTCCTGCGGCAATGCATCGTTGAATGGCGATGGAGGCAGGATAGGGCGGCGCAAGGTATATCGGAAATGAATTTCAGGGATTCCAGGTATTGAAGATGCTGATGCCGACGGCAAGCGTTGGGCGAAAGCCGCGCGCTGCCGAAGGCTCCGGTATAGTCAACGCCAATTGCTGCCGTCCCAAGGTATTGCCATGACCAATCTGCGCCGGCTGGACCTGAACCTGCTGGTCACGCTCGATGTGCTACTGGCCGAGCACAACGTCACGCGCGCGGCCGAGCGCCTGCATTATTCGCAGCCGTCGGTCAGCGTGCACCTGGCCCGGTTGCGCGAGATCTTCGACGATCCGCTGTTGCTGCCGGGGCCACGCGGTATGCGCCCCACGGCGCGCGCCGAATCGCTGCGCGAGCCCTTGCGCGAGGCGCTGGCCGCGCTGGAGCTGGCGGTGTCGCCGGAACGGCCGTTCGATCCGGCGGCCGCCACCGCGACGTGGCGCATTGCCGCCACCGACTACAGCGAGTCCACCGTGCTGCTGCCGGCCCTGGCCACGCTGCGCCAGGCCGCGCCCGGCTCGCGCGTGGCGGTGGTGGAGATGGTGCCGGCCAACCTGGCGCGGCTGGCCGAACGCGGCGACATCGACCTGGCGTTTCACACCACCGAGGGCTCGCCGGCCTCGCTGCATCGGCTTGCCCTGTTCACCGAGCGCTACGTGCTGGTGGGCCGCACCGGACATCCGCGCCTGAAGCGCAAGCCGACGCTCGCCCAGTTCTGCGCGCTCGAACACGTGATCGTGTCGCCCGATGGCGGGGGCTTCTTCGGCGTCACCGACGAAGCGCTGGCCGCGGCCGGCATGGCGCGCCGCGTGGCGCTATCGGTGCCGCACTTCCTGTACGTGGCGTCGGTCGTGGCCAGCACCGACCTCGTGGCGATGCTGCCGGCGCGGCTGGTGCCCGGCCATCCGGCCCTGCAGATGGTGGACGCGCCCGTGGAGGTGCCCGGCTACGAGATGTCGATGCTCTGGCACGAGCGCGTGCATCGCGACCCCGCGCACCAGTGGTTGCGCGACACCATCGCCGCCGCCCTCCCGGTCAGCTGAACCGGCCACCCTGAACGCGCACGCGTCTCAGTTGCACGCGGTGCCCGGCACGGGCTTGCCGGAGCTGGTCAGGCCCTGGCAGGTGTCGCCGGCCATCAGCGCCGCGTCGCCAGACTGCGCGGGCGTCAACCGCAGCTTGCCCGCCACGGTGCAGCAACTGCGCGGCGCGCTTACGTGCTGCTGCTGGGCTTGCGGCGCGACGGGGGGCGGTGACTGCGGAGCGGGAGACGGCGGCTGCGGTGCCGACTGTGGCGCGGGCGATGGCTGCGGCGACAGCTTGATCGTCGGCAGCGATTTCGATGCCGGCGCCGACGATGCGGGCGCATCGGCGCCGTCGGCGTCGGGCGCCATGCATACGCCCATGCTGCATATGCGCTCGCCCTTGCATTGCATATCGTGCTGGCATCCCTGCCCGGCGGCGGGCAGGGTCCAGGCCAGGCCAATGGCCGACAACAGCAGAGCATTACGCAGGGACATATCCCCTCCCACACGACGAGACGCGCGGCACCCGGCGCCATCTTTCACGGGTACGGTACCCCGGCGCCGCATGTCTTCAGCATAGGGCGGCGCAGGCGCGCCCTGCAATGCTCGTTGTGCCCTATCCCACAGTGCGCCACAAATGAATACTGGCGGATACCGGACCCGCGCGCGGGGCCTTTGCGGCGTGCCCGGCAAGGGTCACGGTTTTGCTTCACAATAGCGCCCTTGCGTAGCGCGCCGCCCCAAGGCGATGCGCGTAGTACTACGCAGGCATCAATTTCAGCATCAACCGCAACACCAACCGCAGCACGCCGCACCCGGAGCACGCTGGAGCCCCCGAGGCAGGACGCAAGATCCCGCCCGCCAGCACGCGGCGCAACGCTACAAACAGAAATCTCGCGTTTCTCTCTTCATGACCGCTCCTTCCGGAAATTTCGACAATCTTCCCGACGCCCCGAACGCGCATGCCGACACCCCCCGCAACCGAGCCGCAGACCGCCGCGCGCTGCTGGCGCTGGGCGTGGGCAGCTTCGGTATCGGCACCGGCGAGTTCGTCATCATGGGCCTGTTGCCCGATGCCGCCCGCGAACTGGCCATCACCATTCCCGAAGCCGGCCACCTGATCAGCGCCTATGCGCTGGGCGTGGTGGTGGGCGCGCCGTTGCTGGCGGTGCTCGGCGCGCGCTGGCCGCGCCGCAACCTGCTGATCGCGCTGATGGCGTTCTTTGCCGTCGGCAATGTCGCCAGCGCGCTGGCACCCAGCTATCTGTCGATGCTGGTGCTGCGGTTGCTGACCGGCTTCCCGCACGGCACCTACTTCGGCGTGGCAGCGCTGGTGGCGGCCGGCCTGGTGGCGCGCGAGCGTCGCGCGCAGGCCGTGGGCCTGGTCATGCTGGGGCTGACCGTGGCCACGCTGGTGGGCGTGCCGATCGCCGCCGGCATCGGTACCTGGCTGGGGTGGCGCGCCGCGTTCATGATCGTGGGTGCGATCGGGGCGCTGACGGTGCTGCTGGTGTGGCGCTGGGTGCCGTTCGTCCCGGCCGACCGCCATGCCAGCCCGCTGCGCGAACTGTCGGCGCTGGCGCGCAAGCAGGTGTGGTTCACGCTCGGCATCGGCGCCATTGGCTTCGGCGGCATGTTCGCCGTCTTCAGCTATGTCAAGCCGACGATGCTTGAAGTGGCCCACATGCCCGTGGGCGGCATTCCAATCGTGCTGGCGCTGTTCGGCGTTGGCATGGTGGCGGGCAACCTGGCGGGCGCCAGGCTGGCCGACCGCGCGCTGATGCCTACCGTGGGCGGTGTGCTGGTGTGGTCGGCGCTGGTGCTTGGCGCGTTTGTGTTCACCGCGCCGTATCCGTGGCTGGCCTCGCTGAACGTGATGCTGGTGGGTACGGCGGTGGCACTGGGCCCGCCGCTGCAGATTCGCCTGATGGACGTGGCCGGCGATGCGCAGACGCTAGCGGCGGCGCTGAACCATTCGGCCTTCAACATGGCCAACGCGCTCGGCGCATGGCTCGGCGGCGTGACGATTGCCGCCGGCCTGGGCTGGACGTCCACCGGCTGGGTGGGCGCGCTGCTGGCGCTGGGCGGCCTGGCCGTGTTCGGCTGGTCGCTGGCAAGCGCGCAGCGCCGCGACGCTACCGTGCCGGCTTGAGACCGGTGAGGTCCGTGGCGGCGGTAGCGGCGGGATTGACCGGGCTGGCCTGGCTGACCGTGCTGGTATCGGCGGCCCCCTCCCGCGCCGCGGCATCCACCACCCGATGCACGAACTCGAGCTTGGCCACCACGGTGGGCGAGAGCGTGAACGGATAGCTGTCTGGCGCGCCCAGGCTGCGATTCAGGCTGTTCAGCACATAGGTCAGCGGAAACCAGCGGTTCATCAGGCTGCGGAAGCTGGCATCTTCCACCGGCGTCTGGTCGGTCAGCGTGGGTTCCTGCGGACTGTCGGGCCTGAGCACCAGTCCGCATGACACGGCCGTGTCCAGCGTATCCACCATATGCAGGTAGTGCGCCCAGGTTTCGGCCCAGTCTTCCCACGGATGCATGGTCGCGTAGGTGCTGATGTACGACGCCTGCCAGTCAGCCGGCGCCCCCTGGTCATAGTGGCGCTTGAGTGCCTCGCCGTAGTCGGCCTGCTCGTCGCCGAACAGCTTGCGAAACGGTTCCAGCCGCCGAGTGCCGGCAATCAGTCGGTTGAAATAGAAGTGCCCCACCTCATGCCGAAAATGGCCGAGCAGCGTGCGGTACGCCTCGCCCATCTGGCTGCGCGTCTGCTCGCGGTGCGCGTCGTCGGCCTCGGCGATGTTGATGGTGATGCGGCCGTTGTCGTGCCCGGTCATCACCGGGTTATGCGGTTCCGTGTTCGCCAGGAAGTCGAACTGCAGCCCCGACGCCGGATCGTCGTCGCGCGAAATCACCGGCAGCCCCAGCCCCTGCAACGTATAGAGCAGCCGCCGCTTGGCCGTTTCCAGCCGATACCAGTAAAGCCGGTGCTCGGGCACGTCGAGGTTCGGAATCGTATGCGTGAGCCGGCAGGCGTCGCATAGCGGGTTGGCATCGGTGGCCGGCACCATCCAGTTGCACACCGCTTCCACCTGATAGTTGTGGCAGCGCCGGAACAACTCGCCGCTGGCGTCCGGATGCAGGCTGCGCCAGCCGTTTTCGTCGTCGCCCTCGAAGGCCGCAATCTGCGACAGCGCCGGAATGAAGCCGAGCGTGGCCTGGCAGCGTTCGCAGGCGATGTTCTCGAAGAACACGAGATTGCCGCAGCGATTGCAGTGGAATGTCTTCATGGCGCCTGGCTCCCGAGCCGATCTGCGAAAGATCGTGCCTTGCGGCGGGGTGGCGTGCAACCGGGCGTAGTCCTACAAGCGGATCAAGTCTGCGCCCACTCCCCAAGCGGGGAGCGGGGCTGAGGCAGGGAAGAAAAAGCGAAGGGAAGGGCGGTCAATCAGAAGAACGACGAGTCGTCGTCCTGGCTGGCATCGACGTAGTCGTCCAGCCCGTTGTCGAGGTTGCCGTTGTCCTGGCTGCCGTTGTCGGCCAGCAGTGTGTTGTCGCGCTGGCCGCCGTTATCGCCGTCATTGCCGTAGAAGTTGTTGACCACCGTTTCAGAGCCGCTGCCGCCGGTTGCCGACGAGTCGCCGAAGAAGCCGTTGCCGCTGCCGCCACGGTGGAACAGGTTCTCGATGCCCTGGAACAGCATGGCGCCGCCCGCCACACCGGCCGCCGTGGTGGCGATGGTGCCGAGCGTGCCGCCCAGCCCACCGCTCAGGAAGCCGCCACGGGCGGGCTGCTGTGCCGGCGCGGCCTGGTAAGGCGAAGGTTGGGGCGAAGGTTGGGGCGAAGGCTGGGGCGAAGGCTGGGGCGAAGGCTGGGGCGAAGGCTGGGGCGAAGGCTGGGGCGCCGCCTGATAGGGCGACGACGGGTACTGCGGTGCCGGCTGGTAGGTGGCCGGGCCGGGCTGACCGGGCTGCGGCGACCGTCCGGCGCTATTGCCCCATGCGTTGTCGTTGTCGATGAAACCGCGTCCGCCATTGCCCGCGGCGGCTTGGGCAGCCTGCAGCTGGTGCTGCAGCGTGACGACCTGCGCCTGGGCCTGCTGCAAGGCGCGGTCCAGCAGCATGGCGCGCTGCACCAGCAGGTAGGCGCTGTCGGGTTGCCGCGCGGTGGCGTCGGCAATCATCGCGGCGGCCTGCGCGTCCTTGTTGTCCACGCGCGCCTGGGTCAGTTGGCTCAGGAAGGCTTCCAGTGCTTGCACGTCTTGGGGAGTCATGGCGTTACCTCTGTGGTTCGGTTGCGGTACGGCTTCAATCTAGGGCCGCAGACTTAAACGAAACTTAAGGCCAATCGGCCCGGCCCGGGGCTACACTTTTGTTTCGATTGATTTCGCGACGACACACTTCATGGCCGACCTTCGCACGCTCTACCCCGACATCGAACCTTACGAAACCGGCACGCTCGACGTGGGCGACGGCCACGTCCTGTATTTCGAGCGCGTGGGCACGCGGGGCGCCAAGCCGGCCGTGTTCCTGCACGGCGGGCCCGGCGGCGGCATCTCGCCCGATCACCGTCGGCTGTTCGACCCCGCGCGCTACGACGTGCTGCTGTTCGATCAGCGCGGCTGCGGCAAGTCCACGCCGCATGCCTCGCTGGAAGCCAATACCACATGGCATCTGGTCGACGATATCGAGAAGCTGCGGGCGTTGATTGGCGTGGAACAATGGCTCGTGTTCGGCGGTTCGTGGGGGTCGACGCTGGCGCTGGCCTACGCGCAGGCGAATCCGAAGCGGGTCAGCGAGCTGGTGCTGCGGGGCGTGTACACGGTGTCGCAGGCCGAGCTCGACTGGTACTACCAGTTCGGTGTCTCGGAAATGTTTCCCGAGAAATGGGCGCGCTTCCAGGCGCCGGTGCCCGAGGCCGAGCGCGGCAACATGATGGCGGCCTATCGCAAGCTGCTGACTGGTGACGACGCGGCCAGGCAGGTGGAGGCCGCACGGGCCTGGAGCGTATGGGAGGGCGAAACCATCACGCTGCTGCCCAACCCGGACAACAGCGCCAAGCACGACGACGGTCATTTCGCGCTGGCCTTCGCGCGCATCGAGAACCACTACTTCACCCATCGCGGCTGGCTCGAGGATGGCCAGTTGCTGCGCGATGCCCACAAGCTGGCCGGCATTCCCGGCGTGATCGTGCACGGCCGCTACGACATGCCGTGCCCCGCGCGCTACGCCTACGCGCTGCACCAGGCGTGGCCCGATGCGGATTTCCACCTGGTGGAAGGCGCCGGCCATGCGTGGACCGAGCCCGGCATCATGCACCAGCTGCTGGCCGCCACCGACCGTTTTGCCAGGCGGGTGAAGGAATAGTCTATCCGCCGGAAAGCCCGTGGCGATCGAACGTTCGTGCGCCTATACTGGCTCTGCTGCGCTGCAACAATGTCTGCAAGGCAGGTGGACATGGTTGTTGCACTGTCCGAAGTCAGAGTCTGGAGAGCACGATGGTTCCTTGCGAACTTTGCAAGAGCCTGCTGGGTCGTCCTGGTTATGTTCCGCCTCACCCCCGATTGACGCGGTCCGATGATGCCTTGTCGAGCACTGGCAAGCAGGTCTTTGTCTATACATGCCAGCATTGCCGGCAGCGCATCGCCCTGTCTACCCATGACGATGGCGCCGACTACTGGACCGGCCGCGACGCGGGTGCGCCTTAGGCGACGGCAGCGCCGCCCAAGTTGGCGCGAAGGCGCTTAGGTGCCCAGCGCCGCCGCCATGTTTTCCACGCGCAGCGTCTGCGGCTCGGACAGCGAGATGTCGGCGGCGCGCAGCCGCTTCAAAATCTCGAACAGCAGGTCGCTCTTGGTGCCCGCCGCAATGCGCGGGCTGGCCACATAGCCCGTCACGCTCAGCGTGATGCCGTTCGGCGCCAGTTGGCTGAACGTGACCGACGGCGCCGGAATATCGAGGATGGTCTCGTTCGCGCGATACACGTCGAGCAGCAGGTCGCGCACCTGCTCGGGGTCGGTGTTGAGCGGGAAGGTCAGCTGCAGCGTGGCCACGCCCTGCGTGCTGTTGCTCATGGTGACGTTGCGCACGTTCTGGGAGATCAGCTGCGAGTTGGGCACGATCACCGTGGAGCGGTCGCCCAGCTGGATCTCGGTGGCGCGCACATTGATGCGGCGGATATCGCCCTCCACGCCGGCCAGGCTGACCATGTCGCCCACCTTCACCGGGCGCTCGGTCAGCAGAATCAGCCCCGACACGAAGTTCTTCACGATCTCCTGCAGGCCGAAGCCGATACCCACCGACAGCGCGCTGACGATCCATGCCAGATTTTCCCATTTCACGCCCAGCAGCGAGAGCACCAGCAGCACCAGCAGCACATAGCCGACGTTGCTGAACAGCGTGATCAGCGACGCCCGCAGCCCGGGCTCGTGGCAGAGCTTGGGCAGCAGTTCGGCGTCGAGCCAGCGCCGTACCGAGCGCAACAGCCAGATGCCCACCACCAGCGCCACCACCGCGTTGAGAATGCGGTCCGGCATGATGTTCATCGCGCGCAGCTTCTCGCCGCCCAGCACGCCCAGCAGGCTGTTGAGCAGGTCGGCCGGCGTGGTGCCGAAGCCGCCGGTCAGCAGCGCCAGCACGGCCAGCAGCAGCAGCACGCTGGCGCCGATGCCGGACAGCACCGTCGACACCTGTTCCAGATGGCTGTCGCCCACGCCGAACAGCTGCTTGATGATGCGGCCGCTGCGATGCTGTGCCGAGAACAGCGCCTCGCAGATATCGCGCGTGAGCTGGGTGAGCAGATAGAGCGAGCACAGCACGATGTCGAACCAGACCAGTTCATAGGTCAGGAAGCGCGCGAAGCTGATGTAGCCGACCAGCAGCGCGCCGAACGACACCGCCACGATGACCGTGACCGCCGCGTGAATCAGCCCCGCCAGCGTGGCGCGTTCCTCGGGCCGTTCGCCGGCGGCAACCAGCTCGCTGCGTACGCGGTTGGCGCGCAGCAGCGCGGCGCCGATCGTCAGCACTACCACCAGCGATACCAGTCCACGGCCCAGCAGCGTGACCTGCACCGTGGTATCGGCCATGCGGTTGAGCTGTTCGAGCGTGCCCGCAAGCAGCAGCATGCCGGCCAGCGCGGTGGGGAACGGCTTCATGGCCAGCGCCACGGGGTCGGCCAGCGCCGGCAGCCGCCAGCTTGGGTGGCGCGTGCACAGCATCGCCCGGCCCAGGCCGGCGATCAGCGCGCTGGTCATGGTCAGCTTGGCCACCTCGTTCATCAGGTCCTGCAGCGCGGGCGACACCTCGTCGCCGCCCGTGAAGGCCGCGAACACGATGCGCACGGCGAAGGCGGTGGTCACGACGGTGGTCAGCGCCGTGGCCAGTGCCAGGGCGCTGCGGCGGATGCGCGTCTCGGGCAGTTGCGTCAGGCAGAACCATGCCAGGCCGCGCTCCAGCAGCCGGCGGCCCAGCGACCAGACCGCGAGCGCCACGGCCAGCAGTATCAGGGTCTTGCCGCGCTCCGTCGGCGCCCAGGCGGCCTTGAGCATCGGCCCGATCTCGTCGGTGAAAATGCCGAGCCGGTCGCGGTCTTCCTCGGAAACCTTGAACAGCGGCGTCCAGAACGTCGGGTTGAGGATGCTTTCGGAGCGTAGCGCGAGCTGGTCTTTCAAGCGGCTGCGCTGCAGCTTGGCAAGCTGATCCTGCAGATGGGCGATGTTTTCCTTGCTGTCGGCGGCCTGCTTCAGTTCCTCGTCGAGCTGGTCGCGGCGCGCTTTCAGTTCGGCGCGCTGCTTCACCACGGCGGGGGCTTCCTTCGGGGCGGGCGCGCCCTTGGCCGCGCTGGCGGCAGCGGCGCCGACGGTGGCGGCCTCGGGGGGGGGACCCAGCAGGTCCACCTGGGCCTGCAATTGCGCGCGTTGCGGCGTGAGCGCGGCGGTCAGCGCGTCGACGTCATCGTCGAGCTGCTTCAGCGTGTCGTGCAGGTCGCCGAGCTTGACGTTGCCCGAGGCGCTGGACGCGAGCTGCTTGACGTTGTCCTGCTCGGATTGCAGGCGCTTGAGTTCGGCAACGGCTTCGGCGTGCGTGAGTGTGGGGATTTGTTGCGCCTGGGCCTCGGAAGCGGGCTCGGCGGCAACGGCGGACACCTGGATCAGCGGGACCAGTGCCGCGATGACGAGGCTCATGACGAGCCAGGAGATTCGGCGCATGGGAGAAGGGGCGCGGTGATTGACCGGCCGCGCAGTATAAAAGCCGCCTGCCCACGGGCCGGTGTACATTACGCCTTGCACTGCACAGCTACACATGCTGTTACATAATCGCCGCTCGCCCCCGCCAGTACGGATCACAAAGGACTCGCCATGACGCTCGCTGTCGAACGCCTCGACCACCTCGTGCTCAACGTGAAGGACGTGGAGGCCAGCGCGGCCTGGTACGAGCAGGTGCTGGGCATGCGGCGCGAGGATTTCGAGTCGCGCTCGGGCCGGCGGGTGTCGGTGAAGTTCGGCCAGCAGAAGATCAACCTGCGGCCGATCGACGAAGACACCGTGGCGTGGTTCACCGGCGTGCATCCCACGTCGGGCAGCGACGACCTGTGCTTCATCACGAAGATGCCGCCGCAGGAAGTGGTGGCCCATTTCCTGGCGCACAAGGTGCCCGTGGAGGCGGGGCCGGCGGCACGCACCGGCGCGCTCGGGACCATCACCTCGGTGTACTGCCGCGACCCCGATGGCAACCTGATCGAGGTGGCCAGCTATCCCGTGTAGCTGGTGGCGGCAGGACTCGGGCTTCGGCTCATTCACACATCAAGCATCACGCATCACCGATCATGAAGTACGCCGTACCGCTCGCCCTGGCCTGGCTTGCCATCGCGCCGGCCCACGGCGCAGGCGACATCGACAAGGGCCGCGACATCTTCACCACGCGCTGTGCGTCGTGCCATCACGTCGGGCCCTCGGCACGCGCCGCGTTCGGGCCGCAACTGAACGCGGTGTTCGGCCGCAAGGCCGGCGCCACCGACGACTACCGCTATTCCGATGCCATGAAGGCGTCCACCGTGGTGTGGAGCGACGAGACGTTGCGCGCGTTCGTGCAGTCGCCGGCCAAGGTGGTGCCGGGTACCAAGATGCGCTTCTGGGGCATGAGCAACGCGCGGCAGATCGATGACCTGCTGGCCTACCTGCGCTCGTTCCAGTAGCGGCTTACTCCACGTGGGCTTCGAGGATCTCGATCATGCGCTCGGCCAGCGGCGAGAGATAGGCCCCGGCGCGCGACATGATGCCCACGCGCCGCCCCAGGTCCAGCGCATCGGCGCGTAGCGCCAGCGGCCGCAGTCCTGCCCGCTTGCTGTTGGTGGTGGCCCCGGCGATGCACAGCATCTGCGTGCCGCGCACCAGTTCGAACAGCGTGGTGCTGCCGAAGTCGGTTTCCACGCGCAGGATCGGCAGCGGCAGGCCCAGCCGTGCGAACGCGGCGTCGATCTGCTGGCGAATCAGCACGTGCGCGGTGGGCAGCAGCCATTGCTGGTCGACCAGGTCTTCCAGCGAGAGGTTGTGACGGCCTTAGTGATGGCCTGCATCTTACAGACTTGGCGCCATACAGACCAACAAGGAGACACCGCATGACGTTCGCCTATTTCCTCAGGCGCGCGGCGCGCTATTGGGGCGACAACCCCGCCGTGCTGTACCGCGACCGCGTGCTGACCTACCGCCAGCTCGACGAGCGCTCCACGCGCCTGGCCAATGCGCTGCTGGCGCTGGGCCTGAAACCGGGCGACCGCGTGGCCATCCAGTCGCGCAACTGCCCCGAGGTGGTCGAGATCGAATGTGCGTTGTACAAGGCCGGCCTGGTCAAGGCCGCGCTGAATCCGCGCTTCACGGCCCACGAGGCGTCTGATGTGGTGGAGAACTGCACGCCGCGCGTGATGATCGCCGGCCCGGGCTACACCGGCTATACACGCCAGACGCGCGGGTTTGCCCATGTCGAGCACTACTTCGCGATTGCCGGCGCCGAAGGCTGCTACGGGGGCTACGGGGCCTACGAAGCGCTGATCGAACGCGGCGCCAACACGGCCATCGACTACGTGCCGCAGCCCGACGACCTGGCGGTGCTGCATTTCTCGTCCGGCTCCACCGGCAAGATCAAGGCGGCCATGCAGAGCTACGGCAACCGGCTGGCCTCCATGCGCAAGATGATCCTGACCATGGACCGGCCCGCGCGCCCGGGCGACCGCCTGGCGCTGATCGGCCCGATCACCCATGCGTCGGGCATGCTGATGCAGCCCTACCTGTTCCTGGGCGCCACGCTGGTGCTGTTCGAGAAATTCGAGCCGGCGCGCTTCCTGGCCGATGTGGCGCGCCTGCAGCTCACGCACGTATTCATGGTGCCGGCCATGATCAACATGCTGCTGGCCGAGCCCACGCTGGCCACGGCCGACCTGCGCAGCCTGAAGACGCTGGCCTATGGCGCCGCGCCGATGGCGCCGGCGCGCATCCGCGAGGCGTGGGAGCGCATCGGGCCGATCCTGTCGCAGGGCTATGGCGCCAGCGAATCCACGTCGGGCGTGACGCGGCTGTCCACAGCCGACCATGCCCATGCCATCGCGCACCAGCCCGAGCGGCTGGCCTCGTGCGGCCGCGCGATGGGCGAGACCGAGGTGCGCGTGGTGAACGAGCGCGGCGAGGAAGTGAGCGGCGACGAGATCGGCGAACTCGTGATTCGTGGCGCCGACGTGTTCCACGGCTACTACGGCGAGCCCGAGCTGACGCGCGAGGTGCTGGTCGACGGCTGGCTGCATACCGGTGATCTCGCGCGCGTGGATGCCGAGGGCTACATCTACCTGGTGGACCGCAAGAAGGACATGATCATCTCGGGCGGCTTCAACGTGTATCCCACCGAGGTGGAAGCCACGCTGTACCAGCATCCCGACGTGATGGAGGCGTGCGTGATCAGCGTGCCCGACGACACCTGGGGCGAGAGCGTGAAGGCCGTGGTGGCGCTGTGGCCGGGCCGCCAGGCCAGCGCCGCCGAGCTGATCGGCCATTGCCGCGCCCGCATTGCCGACTACAAGTCGCCGCGCACGGTGGACTTCGTGGCCGAGCTGCCCAAGAACGCCAGCGGCAAGCTGGCCCGCAAGCTGGTACGCGAACAGTACTGGCTGGGCGCCAGCCGCCGCGTGAACTGAGGAACGACCATGTTCGACCATCTGACCAATCCGGTACTGATCGAAACCCGCGCGGCGGTGCAGCGCTATATCGACGAAGAGCTGCGCCCGCTGGAGCGCGAGCTGGGCCTGGGCACCGAGGATGCCTGGCCGCGCGAGGTGCTGCGCGGCGTGTGGCGCCGCTCCAGCGAACTCGGCCTCTACGCCGCCTGCCTGCCCGTGGAACTGGGCGGGCGCGGTCTCAATATCGCCGAGCAGTGCGCGCTCAAGGCCGACCTGGCCGCCAGCGGCGCGGTGCTGGCACCGCATGTGCTGGGCGACCTCGGTGGCCCGCCGCGCGTGGGCAACATGCTCAAGTACGCCACGCCAGACCAGGTGGCGCGCTACTTCCAGCCCGTGATTCGCGGCGAGAAATCCACCTGTTTCGCGCTGACCGAGCCGCATTCGGGCTCCGACGCGCAGAGCATCAGGACCAGCGCAGTGGCCGATGGCGATGACCTCGTCATCAACGGCCAGAAGCACTACATCAGCGGCGCGCCGTTCGCGGATTTCGCCATCGTGATGTGCGTGACCGATGCCACCACCACGCCGCCGGCCATCACCGCCGTGCTGGTGGACCTGGACCTGCCCGGCGTGACGGTCAGCACCGAGTACGTGCCGATGTCGGGCCAGCACATCGACGCCGACATCACGTTCGAGAACGTGCGCGTGCCGCGTGCGAACATCTTCGGCGGCGAAGGGCGCGGCTTCAAGCTGGGCATGTCGCGCATCAACGTGAACCGGCTGCTGCACTGCCCGTCGATGCTGGGGCTGGCCACGCGCGCCTACCAGGCGTCGGTGGAATATGCGGGCCAGCGCCGGCAGTTCGGCGGGCCGATTGCGCGCTTCCAGGCCATCCAGCATATGCTGGCCGACATGGCGAGTGCGCTGTGGGCTTGCGAGAGCATGATCGCGCAGACGGCCATGCTGGCCGATGCCGGCGCAGACCTGCGCATGAAGGCGGCCGCGTGCAAGCTGTTCGTGTCGGAGCGCTGCTTCGAGGTGGCCGACAAGGCCGTGCAGATCCACGGCAACCTGGGCGTGACGCGCGGGCATCCGGTGGAGCAGACCTGGCGCAAGCTGCGCATGTTCCGCATCTTCACCGGCACCAGCGAAATCCAGCGCAACACCATCGCCAAGGCCATTCTCGATCCGGCCGGGGCCTGAGCCCCTTCATAAGAACATAGGAGACAACCATGAATCGTCGTCAGTGGCTTGCCACGGCAGGCGCCGCGGCCGGGGCCGCGGCATTGGGTGGAGGCATGTTGAGCCGCGTGGCCGTGGCCGCCGCCCCGTATCCGTCGCGCCCGATCCGCCTGATCGTGCCGTTTATCGCCGGCACCGCCCCCGATTCGATTGCACGCACCATCTCGCTGGAGCTGTCGCCGGTGCTGGGCCAGCCGCTGGTGGTGGAGAACATCGGCGGGGCCGGCGGCATCATCGGCGCCCGTGCGCTGAAGCGCGCCGAGCCCGATGGCTATACGCTCGGCATCCTGGCCAACCAGCACGTGATCAACGTGCACCTGTATCGCGAGCAACCGTACGACGCGACGAAAGACTTCACGGCCATCTCGGCGCTCTCGGGCGGCCCGGTGGTGCTGGCCGTGCCGGCATCGTCGCCGTACAAGACCGCGCGCGAGCTGGTCGACGCGATGAAGAAGAAGCCCGGCGCGCTGAACTATGGCTCGGGCGGCAAGGGCAGCGTCTCGCACCTGGCCGTGGAATCTCTGCTGCACCAGACCCACACCGAGGCCGTGCATATCCCGTACAAGGGCGCCAGCGAAATCCTGACCGCGATGCTGAGCGGCCAGACCCAGTTCGGCATGCCGGTGCTGTCCACAGCCGCGCCTTTCCTGCGCAACGGACAGATCCGTGCGCTGGCGGTGTCGTCGGCCGCGCGCTCGATCTATTTCCCGGACGTGCCGACACTGGCGGAGGTAGTGCCGCCGGGGTTCGTGCTCGACAACTGGAGCGGGCTGTTCGCACCGGCCGGACTGCCAACGCCGATGGCGAAGCGGCTGTTCGATGCGGTATCAGCGCTGCAGGCAAGCGGCAAGCTCGATGCCACGATGAAGGCCAATGCGGGGGAAATTCGGAAGAGCGACTCGCCGGGGCAGTTCACGCAGATGGTGGCGGCAGAGAACGCGCGGTACGGGAAGCTGATCGGGGAGATCGGGATGCGGGGGGAGGTGGGGTGATAGGTGGTTTGGTCACCCAGAAATGAAAAAAACCCCGGGGAAAGGCCGGGGTTTTTTGCGGTACGTACTGCAATTAGTTGGACGGGCAGCCCGAAGGAGCGAACGTCGTCTTCCAGCCGGTACCCGTCGGCTTCGTGATTGCGCAGGTCCACGTACCGTTGATGTCGCGGGCCAGCGTCACAACTGCGCCTTCCACTGCAGCATTGGCGTTCTTCGGCGGCGTAGCTCCGGCATTGCGCGTGAGGGTGGCAGCGTAAGATACGGTGCCACCAGTACCAATTGCGGTCGGGGTGGTCGGGTCAGCATAGAGATTCGACACGACAAATCCCAGATCTGCATTCGAAACACTCGCGGCGCCTTGGTTAATGCGGTCTTCGAACGCCGTCTTGTAAGCCGAAAGTTCACCGACCACACGTGCCATTTGCGACTTAGCCACGTAATCCTGATATTGCGGAATCGCAATAGCAGCCAGGATACCGATGATCGCGACCACGATCATCAGTTCGATCAGCGTGAAACCCTTCTGGACCCGTTGGTGGATTCCCATCCGTGCTTTTTTCATGGAATTGACCCCTGTAATTAATAGAGAACAGCAGTTGCTGTCGGGGTCATATAGAGCAACAGGTGTGCCAGGCCCAAAACCGGCCGGAATTCGTAGAAATGTGAGAATTCTTGTCACCTGTAACGAGATGTATCTGCCAAAACCTGTCACCCCACTCTCGGAGGGTAGGGCTCAAGATGCACAAAGTGACGGTTTTTGTCAGCAAAAGTGGCGATTAAAACGCCCTTAATTCTGACTTTAGCGAGGCTGAAACACGATCACCGCCATGCCGGCGACGGCGATTGTGACACCTGTCATATCCCAGATACTGGGCCGCACGCCGTCTACCAGCCAGAGCCAGCAGAGCGCCACTGCTATATAGATACCGCCGTACGCGGCATAGACCCGGCCCGAAGCGTCGGGGTGCAGCGTCAACAGCCACGCGAACACGGCCAGCGAGGCGGCGCCCGGAATCAACACCCACGGGCTGGCGTTCTGGCGCAGCCACAGATAGGGCAGGTAGCAGCCGAGAATCTCGGCGACGGCGGTCACCACGTAGAGCGCTACGGTTTTCATGTCTTGTTTTCTTGCCTTGGTTGAACGACGGGGTGCCCTCTCCCCCGGCCCCTCTCCCGCGTGCGGGAGAGGGGAGAACACACGGGTCTAGTAAAGCCTGCCGGTTTGCTCCCCTCTCCCGCCTGCGGGAGAGGGGCGGGGGGAGAGGGGCGCAGCAACGCAATCCACAACCGCCCTGTCTCGAGAAACCCCTCACCCACCAGCACCAAACCGACCCTACCGCACCGCCGCCTTCAGCGCCGCCACCAGCGGCATCACCAGTTCCTGCTCGTCAGTACCGCGTCGCCACATCACGCCCACCGACGGCAAGTCCCAGCTCAGTGAAAACGGCAGCGTGGCCGCGTCGCCAAGTTCGACCAGTTCCGCTGCCACCGCGCGCGGCACGATCGTGATGGCTTCGGGCTGGCTGCGCAGCAGAGTGGCCATTGGCTTGATGGAATAGGTTTCGACGATCGGCAGCGGCGGGGCCACGCCGGCCACGGCGAACATCGTGTTGATCGTGCGGCGTACCGGCGTATGCGGCGGCGGCAGTATCCAGTCCAGTTCGGCCAGCCGTTTCCAGTCGAGCCCGCCGCGCGCCAGCCGCGCCTTGGCCCGCGAAGGTACCACGAGCACCGGTTCCTCCCGATACAGCGGCTCCTGCACGATGTCCTCGCCGGCCAGGTAGAACGAGCGCGCAATCACGCAGTCGAGTTCGTGCTGCCGCAGCGCGTTGACCAGTTCGTCGGTGGTGCCCTCGCGCACCAGCACCGAGATCCTGGGCGTCTGGTTGAGCCCGTAGGCCAGCGCGGCGTCCAGCACCGCGCGGGCCGTGTATGGAATCACGCCGATTCGCAGGCGGCCGCGCCGGCCGGCCTCGATCACGGCCAGCTGCCGCCCCAGCGCCTCGGCATCGGCCAGCGCCATGCGCGCGTGCGCCAGCACCGCCGTGCCGGTGGCCGTGGGTTCCAGTCCGTTGCGCGTGCGCGTGAACAGCGGCGTCATGAAGATGTCCTCGATCTCGCGCAGCGCCTTGGTCACGGCCGGCTGGGACAGGTTCAGCTCGGCGGCCACACGCGACACCGAGCGCTGGCGCTCCAGCGCCAGCAGCAGCGGCAAATGGCGCAGGCGCAGGCGCGACACGATCTGGTGCAGCAGCTTGTCGGTGGCAATCGGCATGGGCGGGGTGGGGCGGAAGGGCGGAAGGGCCGGCGAGGGCGCGGACGGGTATAACCGGATAGTAATACAACGATAAGTAATTCGATCTTGGCAGTTATTCCAGGTGCCTATACTCGAATCACCCGGTCAATGCATCAAAGAGGAGACATTTGCGCATGTTCACGACACGTCCCGAGATCGTCGGCACTTTTGGTGTGGCCGCGTCCACCCACTGGCTGGCCACGCAGACCGCGATGGGCGTGCTGGAGCGCGGCGGCAATGCCTTCGACGCCGCCGTGGCCGCCGGCTTCGTGCTGCAAGTGGTGGAGCCGCACCTGAACGGCCCGGGCGGCGAGGTGCCGATCCTGTTCTGGAGCGAGAAGGACCGCGCGGTGCGCTCGGTGTGCGGACAAGGCCCGGCGCCCGCGCTGGCCGACCCCGAAGCGCTGCGCCGCCAGGGCATGGAACTGATGCCCGGCATCGGTCTGATGCCGGCCACCGTGCCCGGCGCGTTCGGCGCCTGGCTCACCATGCTGCGCGATCACGGCACGTGGTCGGTGGCCGATGTGCTGGCGCCGGCCATCGGCTATGCGCGCGACGGTTTTCCGCTGGTGCCGCGCATCTCGCAGGCCATCCTGGCCGTGCAGTCGCTGTTCCGCGACGAGTGGCACAGTTCGGCCGACACCTGGCTGCCCGACGGCAAGGTGCCGCGCCCCGGTGCGCTCCACACGCTGCCGGTGCTGGCCGATACGTACACGCGCGTGGTCGAGACGGCCATGTCGAAGAGCGACACCCGCACCGGCCAGATCGACGCCGCGATGGACTGCTGGTATCGCGGCTTCGTGGCCGAGGCCATCGACGATTTCTGCCGCCACACCCCTGTGCGCGACACCACCGGCGAGAAGCACACCGGCCTGCTGCGCTACGACGACCTGGCCAACTGGCAGCCCACCGTGGAAGCGCCGGTCTCGCTCGATTTCGGCCGCTATTCGGTGGCCAAATGCGATATCTGGAGCCAGGGCCCGATGTTCCTGCAGCAGCTCGGCATGCTGCGCCACGCGGGCATCGAAGCCCACGCGCCCACCTCGCCCGAGTTCGTGCACAAGATTGCCGAGGCCGCCAAGCTGGCCATGGCCGATCGCACCGCCTGGTATGGCGATCCGCTGTTCGAGGATAGCCAGCTTGGCGCGCTGCTCAATCCGCACTACCTGGCCGCGCGTGCCGCGCTGATCGGCGACACGGCGGCCACCGCGATGCAACCGGGCGCGCTGAAGGGCCGTGCGCCGCGCATGCCTGACCTGACCGTGGCCGATCGCACGCTGGCCGTGGCCGATACACGCTTCGGCATTGGCGAGCCCACGTTTGCCGCGCTGCCGCCGGTCAGCGAATGGGCCGAGCGCGAGGTATTCGTCGGCGATACCTGCCATATCGACGTGATTGACCGCCACGGCAACATGGTGGCGGCCACGCCTTCGGGCGGCTGGCTGTCGTCGAGCCCCACGATTCCGTCGCTCGGGTTCGCGCTCAATACGCGCCTGCAGATGACCTGGCTGGAGCCGGGCCTGCCGGGCACGCTGGCGCCGGGCAAGCGGCCGTGCACCACGCTCTCGCCGTCGCTGTGCCTGCGCGATGGCGAGCCGTACATGGTGTTCGGCACGCCGGGCGGCGACCAGCAAGACCAGTGGTCGCTGGCGTTCTTCATGCGCCATGCGGTGCATGGCATGAACCTGCAGGAAGCGATCGATGCACCGGCCTGGCACATCGACCACTTCCCGCAATCGTTCTGGCCGCGCCAGACCACGCTGAACCGCATTACCGTCGAGTCGCGCTTCCCGGCTGCCACCATCGAAGCGCTGCGCGCACGCGGGCACGAAGTTCGCGTAGGAGAAGACTGGTCGGAAGGCCGCATGTCGGCCTGCACCCGCGAGCGCGACGCGCGCGGCCGTCTGGTACTGCGCGCCGGCGCCAACGCGCGCGGCATGCAGGGTTACGCAGTGGGCCGCTGAGCGCCGCTGATTACCCATGCGCACCACGCACACACGATTACATCGCTGAAGACAGAAGGGGAGTTGCATCATGAGGTCCGTATTGAAGAGTTTGCTGTGCGGCGCGGCCGCGATGGCGATGTCGTTCGCCGGCCATGCGGTGGCCGCCGATGCCTATCCGGCCAAGCCCGTCACGCTGATCGTGCCCTGGGCCGCTGGTGGCTCCACCGACATCCTGGCGCGCGTGCTGTCCGAGCACCTGACCAAGTCGCTCGGCCAGCCCGTGATCGTCGACAACAAGCCGGGTGCCTCGGGCAATATCGGCTCGGCGATGGTGGCGCGTGCCCAGCCGGACGGCTACACGCTGCTGGTGGGCTCCATGAGCACGCACGCCATGAACCCCGCGCTGATGGCCAACATGCCGTTCAAGGGCGTGGACGACTTCACCCCGCTGGGCCTGCTGGCCTACGTCACCAACACGATGGTGGTGAATCCGTCGGTGCCGGCGAACAACGTCAAGGAACTGATTGCCTACGCCAAGGCCAACCCGGGCAAGCTGGCCTATGCCAGCGCCGGCCCGGGCTCCACCAACCACCTGAGCGCTGTGCTGTTCGAGAAGATGGCCGGCGTGCAGATGCTGCACGTGCCGTACAAGGGCGGCGCGCCGGCCGTGGTGGATACGGTGGCGGGCCAGACCCAGCTGCTGTTCTCCGCTGGCACGCAGACGCTGCCGCACGTGAAGGCCGGCAAGCTCAAGCTGCTGGCCGTGACCGAGGCCAAGCGCTCGCCGCTGTTGCCCAACGTGCCCACCGTCGGCGAGACCATCCCCGGTTATGAACTGGCCGTGTGGTACGGCGCATTCGGCCCGAAGAACATGCCGGCAGACCTGGTGGCGAAGCTGAACAAGGAGATCAACCGCGTGATGTCGCTGCCCGAGGTGAAGGCCAAGATGGACGCCATCGGCGTGGAAACGGCTACGTCCACGCCGCAGGAGTTCGGCAAGATCCTGCGCCGCGATGCCGACCGCTACGGCAAGCTGATCAAGGACCTGGGCATCCAGGGGGAATGACGATGGCGAGCGTGGATACGCTGGGGCATTGGCAGACCCATCTGCACCGGCTGTTCGACGGCCTGCGTGGCGCCGCAACGCCCCAGGCCGTGATGGACACGGTTGGACAGGCCACGCTCGACATGGTCGGGCCGGGCCTGCTGACGATCAATGCGTGGCACGCACAACCGCGCGAGATCCGGCGCCTGTGGTCGTCGGACCCGGCCGCTTACCCGGCCGGCGGCAAGAAGGTGAAGGGCGACACGGCCTGGACGCGCCAACTGCTGGACCGCGGCGAAGTGTTCGTGGGCGAGGGCGATGCCGCGCTGGCGGCGGTGTTCGACGACATCGCCACCATCCGCGGCCTGGGCCTGAACGGCGTGGTCAACGTGCCGCTGTGCCACGGCGGCAAGGTAATCGGCACCTTCAACTACCTGGCCGCCGTGGACGCATGGACCGCGGAAGACCTGACGGCCCTGCGGATGCTTGGGCAGTTTGTGGTGGGGGCGGTGCGGGAGAGGGGAGCGCATCGCGGCGGCTAGACGCGAAATTTGGCCGCCGGTTTTCTTCCCTCTCCCACTCGTGGGAGAGGGGTGGGGGAGAGGGCGGGAGTCTCAAGCTGCGACTGATGGCAATTTGAACCGCTGTGCCCTCTCCCCCAACCCCTCTCCCGCAAGGCGGGAGAGGGGAGCCAGTCAGTGAAGCCTTTACACCCTACTCCGTCGTACTCGCACTCCAGAATGCCTGGCTGACCACGCTGGTGCCGCCCAGGCGGGCCACGATCTTGTCGAGCACGTCGCCGTCGACCGAAGTGGCCGCCAGGGCCGCTTCGATTTCCACCTCCTGTTCGCCGAATGCGCGCACCTCCAGGTCGCTGGTGGGATACTGCGCGGCTTCCAGCGCTTCCTCCAGCAGTCGCATCGCGGTCTTCTGGTAGTCGCGGCCGGTGATCACGTGCACGGTGTGCGTGACTTCCACCGCCGTGGTGTCCAGTGGCTGGCGGTTGATGCGGTCCACCACGGGCCGCAACAGCGTGTTGGCCGCCAGAATGAACAGGGCGGCGATGGCAGCTTCGGCGATCATGTCGGCGCCGGCGCAGGCGCCCACCGCAGCCGAGCACCAGAGCGTGGCGGCCGTATTGAGCCCGCGCACATTGCCTTCCTCGCGCATGATCACGCCGGCGCCCAGGAAGCCGATGCCCGATACCACGTAGGCAATCACGCGCACGGCGCCGTCGTGGCCGGCGATATGGTTGGCCAGGTCCACGAAAATCGCGGCGCCCACGGCTACCAGCACGTTGGTGCGCAGGCCGGCCGTGCGCTGGCGGTACTGCCGCTCGAACCCGATCATCCCGCCCAGCACGAAGGCCGAGGCCAGGCTGATGGCGGTATCGAGCAGCGATTGCGGATTGATGTTCTGCAGGGCTTCCAGGGACATGGGCAGCATCCGGTCGGGCCAAAAACTGGCGCGATTGTGGCACAGCTGCCTGCCATCGTTCGTGAATTCCGCTGGAAGCGTCAAAAAGTCCCGGGTAGGGGCGCGCCCGAGCCGCTCACGCCTTCGAACCCCAAGACTTCCCGACGCCCCCAACGCCCTCGTTCAGCCCCAACTGCCGGTCGCCAATGCCTGCGGCGATGCACCGTCCGGATCGATGTCCCAGCGCAGCGGCAGCGCGCGGTCGCGCCGCACGATCTGCTCGGGCATGAAGCGCCAGAGCCGTTGCGCGCCGTCGAAGCGGGCGATGTCCGGCGCGTCGATCAGCACCTCGGCGCGGCCGGTCAGCTGCAGCAGGTCGCCGGTGGCGTAGCTCACGAACACCAGGCCTGCCAGCGGGTTGACCATGATGTTCCCGAGCGTGTTGAAAAACGTGTTGCCGGCGAAGTCCGGAATCGTCAGTCCGCCATCGTCATCCACGCGCACAAAGCCCGGCTTGCCGCCGCGGTGCGACACATCCACCTGCCGCTGCCCGCCCGGCAGGTCTACATAGGTGGCCACGAAGAAGGAATCGGCATGGCCGATCAGTGCGCGGGCGCGGCTGTCGAGCGCATCGAGCACCTCCACCGGTACATCGGTCGGCGTGGACGGGTCGCGCGTCATCACCGGCGCACGCTTCTGGATGTACTGCGGGCAATTGCCGAAGCTTTGTCCCACCGCCACCTCGAATCGCTGCGGTCCCGTGCGATGGACCACGCCATTCATGCGGTTGCGGCGCCGCGACGCGGGCTGGATGCCGAGCAGCCCGATGGCGTTGCCGTCGTCCATGCCGGAGTCGGCGGGGTCCTGGGCGTCGCGCACCAGCGCCACGTGCAGCTGGCGCGGGTCCGGCGAATGCAGGAAGCCGGGATGGCCGGCACGCACCGTAGCCCACGGACGGCCGTCGGGCGCCACGGTGCCGATCACGATCGACGGCAGCATGGCGAAGAAGTCGCGATGCTGGTCGGGCATGAAGTCTCGCACCACGCGCGAGCCCACCTCGGCCAGGCGCGCCTCCATGCCGATGGACGCCTGCAACAGGCGCTCGCCCGTATGCCACGGCGTGCCGGGCAGGATTTCCACATGCGGAAGCGGTTGCGAGGTCATGGCAGGCTCCTTTTCAAGTGTTCGATTGGACGGGGTGGCGGTGGCCAGTCAGGCAGCCAGTCCGATGGCGGTGCGCTGGAACGGCGTGAAGCCCGGCAGCGCTTCCACACGCGCCAGCCACTGGCGCACGTTGGCGTAGTCCGCGAGATCGACAAAGCCCTCCGGCGCGCTGGACGTGTAGCTGTAGAGCGCCACATCGGCAATCGTCGGATGCGCGGCGGCGATCCAGGGTTGCTGCGCCAGGGCGTCATCCATGCGGCGGAGCACGACATGCGCGCGCTCGATCGCCTCCTGGCCGTTGAACGGCGCCTTGAATACCGTCACCAGGCGCGCGCGGGCCGGGCCGAACGCCAGGTCGCCAGCGGCCACCGACAGCCAGCGTTGCACCGCCGCGGCTTCGGGCGGCGCCTCCGGCAGCCAGTCGGTGCGGCCGAGCTTTTTGCTCAGGTAGACCAGGATGGCGTTGGAGTCCGGCACCACCGTATCGCCGTCGACGAGCACCGGCACCTGCCCGAACGGATTGAGCGCCAGGAATTCTGGGGTCTTGTGGGCGCGCGCCAGCAAGTCCACGTCGATCCATTCGGCCGGCTGGCCCACGAGCGACAGGAAGAGCCAGGCACGGTGCGCGTGGCCGGAGAGGGGGTGGCCGTACAGTTTCATGAGAATCCTTGGTCGATTGTTGCGGTTTTGCGGCGGAAGGCCGCCTACGCATCGACTATAGGATCCAGTCAGGCCCCGAAAAATGGGCCGGCGACGAAGGGACTCTTGCGAAATCCAGAAGAATCAGCGTGGGGCACCTAGTGCGGCGTGGCCACGCAGGGTGTCGACGGCCAGGTCGATGAACGCGCGCACCTTGTGCATGGCATGGCGGCCTTCGCGGTGGATCACGTGAATCGGCAGCGGCGCGGGTTCGAAGTCTTTCAGCACGATGCGCAGTCGCCCCTCGCGCACTTCGTCCGCAATCTGGTAGGACAGCACGCGCACCAGCCCGAACCCGGCCACGGCGGCGGCAATCGCCGAATCATTGGTGGTGGTAGCCATGCGCGGGGTCAGCCGAATCGGCAACGGCTCGCCGTCACGCATGAAACGCCATTCCGGCGCCGCGGAAATGCCGGTGGTCTGAATCACGCTGTGACGGGCCACGTCGGCCGGCGACGCCGGTACCCCGTGGCGCGCCAGGTAGTCGGGCGCGGCACAGACCACGCGCCGCACCTGGCCCACAGCCACCGCCTGCAGCGACGAACTCGGCAAATCGCCGATGCGGATGCCGACGTCGATGCCCTCGTCGATAAAGTTCACCACGCGATCGATGAACAGGCAGTCGACATCCACTTCCGGATAGCGCCGCAGGTACTCCACCACGATGGGCGTGACAAAACGCCGCCCGAATAGCACCGATGCCGTGATCGACAGCCGGCCACGCGGCGCCTCATGCGTGCCCGCGGCGGACAGCTCGGCCTCGTCGATCTCGGCCAGGATGCGACGGCAGTTCTCGTAATAGTTGGCACCGGTGGCGGTGGGACGCACCAGGCGCGTGGTGCGCGTCAGCAGCCGCACGCCCAGGTGCGCTTCGAGGTCGGTAATGACGCGGCTGACCACGCTCAGCGATGCGTCCAGCTTGCGCGCGGCCGGCGTGAACCCGCCGCATTCCACGACGGCCACGAACGTCTTCATCGCCTGCAATCGGTCCACGCGTTGGTCTCCGTATGGGTGGGAATTCACCCGGGGTTTGGGGTGTCACGGTTGGCGGGATTGTGGCACAGCTGCCGCATCTCGACCGCCGTCGACTGTCATGGAAACCAGCGCCGAGAAATCGGAGAAGTACGAACTCTTCCCATCGCTTGATCCAATCTTGCTCGACCGCGATTTCTGACGACGCAGCCATATTCACACCAGGAAAGATCGCTTACCGTCGCGTCGCGACGAGGCACCTCATCGCAGAGCCACGAATAATTTCGCACTCACGACACCATGATCATTAGCCCTCCCTTCCTTCCCGCCATTGATGTGGATGGTAGTGCCGCCGGTAGCACAGACCGACAGGGTAAATGTCCTCGTCAATGGAGGCAGCTTTGGGTATTTCGAGAGGTTTGTGTTTTCCTGGTATGCGAGATACATACTTACCGACTGGATTCCCCAAAATGACATTGAGGTTGTGATGACGGCTCGGGCGAACATCGGCGTACGCGTTAGCTACAGGAGGCCCCAACAATGAAGCCCGATTTCAGATGGCTGCTCATTCTGGCGCTGGCTTCCAGTTTTTCATGGGCAGCGCCCGGACACGTTCAACGTGATCCTTTTCAGCAATGCATGATGCGTACTGAAACCGATCGAAGGACTTGCACGGCAGGATGCGGGATGATCGTGGGCGCCTGTTACGAAGAAGCAATTCTTCCCCTGGAGCGCGACATCGAGGCTGTCAGCATGGCGTTGCAGCAAAGCGGTAACGACGAATGCGTGTCGTTGGGCACGCTCTACGTGCAGAGGCATTCCGAGTTAATGCAATCTGTGGCTGACAAGGCAGAGGCCAGACCAGGCTGGATAAATGCCGAGCTGCGGCTCAATCTGACGAGGCAGAAGCTCGGCAACCTTGGATTGATAGCAAAAGAGTGCAGCTAGATTGCATGCATGAGAAGCCTGTGAATGCGGGGCTGACCGGGCCCGAACCCGACCATCGCGCGCGCTGCGTTCAATGCCCCACCGCATCCACACTGTTCAAATCCCAGCACGCGATGAACAGCGCCGCGACCAGGGGGCCGATGACGAAGCCGTTCAGGCCGAACAGCGCCATGCCGCCGAGCGTGGAGATCAGCACCACGTAGTCGGGCATCTGGGTGTCCTTGCCCACCAGGATGGGGCGCAGCACGTTGTCCACCAGGCCGATGACCAGCACGCCGAAGCCGATCAGGATGCAGCCCTTGAGGAGGGCGCCGGTCAGCAGGAAATACAACGCCACGGGCGCCCAGATCAGCCCCGCGCCGACGGCGGGCAGCAGCGACAGGAACGCCATGACCACACCCCAGAGCAGCGAGCCCTGGATGCCGAGCACGGCGAAGATGCCGCCGCCCAGCACGCCTTGCACCCCGGCTACGGCAATGTTGCCCTTGACCGTGGCGCGCACGACGGTGGTGAATTTCTCGATCAGGTGCTGCTTGTGGGCCGCGCTGAGCGGCACCGCCGTGCGCACGCGGCGCGACAGCTGCGGGCCGTCGCGCAGCAGGAAGAACAGCAGGTACAGCATGATGCCGAAGCCCAGCATGAACTGGGCCGTGTTCTGGCCAATGCTGAGCGCGCGCGTGGCCAGCATCTGGCTGGCCACCAGCGCGCTGGCGCTGAGCTTGTCCTTGACGTCGGAAATGCTGGCCAGGTCGGCACGCGTGAGCATGTCGCGCACGAACGGGGGCAAGGCGTCGGCGGCGGACTGGAAGTAGTGCCCGAAGTTGATGCGACCCGACCGGATGCTGTCGTACAGGCTCACGCCTTCCTGGATCAGCGACATCGTGATGATGGTGATTGGCAGGATGACGAGCAGCAGTACGAGCACCAGCGTGAGCAGGGCCGCCAGGTTGGTGCGGCCGCGCAGCGCCGTGACCAGCCGGCGCTGCAGTGGCGCGAAGATGATGGCCAGCACGGCGCCCCAGAAGACCGCGCCGTAGAACGGCAGCAGTATCCAGAAGAACGCAATGGTCACAATCGCCAGCAACAACAGGAACGTCTTGTGATGCAGACCGGCAGGTTCGGCCATGAGTCGATTCCTCAGATCGCGGGACAGTGGCCATTCTACGATGATTGTCCGGCGAGCCCCGCGGGAGGGTCAGACGGGCGGCGGTGGGTTGGTCTCGCCAATGCCCGGCTCGACGAGGTCGTCCCACATCGCGAGCAGTCGTACGGCACATGGATAGAGCCGGCGCGCCGCTGCCGTGGGATGCATCGACGACGCCTCGCGCACGAACAGCGCCGTGCCCAGCCGATCTTCGAGCCGGCGGACGGCGTAGTGGAAACAGGGGGGATTGATACCGGAGTGGCGCGCGGCCTCGACGGCCGAGCAGTACTGCATCAATAGCACGAAGCGGCGCAGATGGCTCGTATTGACATGCCGGATTGGCTGCGCGGCCATGGGATCGCCTGGCGGACGCACCGGCAAGGCCACCGACATGCGGCGGCGATAGGGCATGCCGCGCGCATGGCCGGTGCGGTGCTGTGGATCGAAGTCCAACATTTTGTTTTTGGGGTCTGAGGCAGTTGAGCGGCATTGTCAGGCGATTTCCGAGGCCCCGGCTTGCGCTTGCGCAATGACAACCGCGCCGCGCCGTGGCGCCGGATCACGGCATCCCCAGAACTCGTAGAAGCACGATGCGCGGCAACGGCTTTGGTGTGTCACGGCGCCCCGAGCCGTCCTACTTTTGGGTGACGGCCGAGCGGGCTGCGGAGAGATTGGCGGCGACGCGCGTGGCCGTTTGCGAATCGGGCGGCAGCAACCGGTACAGGTGCTCCCAGAAAACGATGGCCTGCGCCGCGTCGCCGCGCTCGGCTGCCGCGCTGGCTGCCAGTGCCAGGGCCTTCGGATCGTCGGGGTCGGCGGCCAGCGCGGCCTGGATCTGCGCCATTGGCGCGCCTTCGAGCGAGCCGCCGTTGAGGCTGGCCAGCACGTCGGCGTAATCCGAACGCAGCGACGCCACCTCTGGCGCCAGCGCCACGGCCCGCGCATAGGCGGCCGCCGCATCGTCGAAGCGCTCCAGCACCGTGTAGGACCGCGCCAGCATGACCCAGCCGCCGGCATCCTGCGGCTTGGCGCGCAGGCGTCGCGCGAGCTGGTCGACCATCGCTTCGATCTGTGCGATATCTGGCGCGTGCGACGCGCCGGACAAGCTGTGCGCGCCATCCGACTGCATCACCGCTGCCGGATTGCCGAGATGGAGGTAGAGCAGCGCCGCTGCGGGCGGCAGCGCCACGCACAGCGTTGCGGTGGTCCACCTCGAGCGTGGCCTGGCGGGGGGGCGGTCAGGCGCCGGCACAGGCGGTGCGTCGGCGATGCTGTCCTGCGGGAGCGCGGCCGTCGGCACGCGCGGTCGTCGGGAGCGCCACCACAGATGCGCCACCACGGCCGCCAGCAGGGCGAACGGACCGAGCCACAACAGCCACGTGGACGGCTTGAACGGCGGATCGTAAAGAATGAAGTCGCCATAGCGCTGTACCAGGTAGTGCCGCACGGCGTCTTCGCTGGCGCCCTGTGCAAGCTGGGCCCGCATCTGCCGGCGCAGGTCGACGGCCAGGTCGGCGTTCGAATCGGCCAGCGTCTGGTTCTGGCAGACCAGGCAGCGTAGTTGCTGAGACAGCGCGTGCACGCGTGCATCGAGGGCGGCGTCGGGTGTGGATGGCGCGGATGATGCTGACGGTGCCGAGGGCGCGGCGGGTGCAGCCCAGGCATAGGCGGGCATGGTCAGGCACAGCAGCAGCGCCAGCCGCCACAGCAGCCCGCGCGGGAACGCGGAAAGACGTCTACGCATGGCCGGCCTCTTTCTGCAAACGCTTCAGCAGCGGCTTGATCTGGCGCTCGAGCACATCGGGGGTGACTGGCCCCACCTGCCGATACCGCACCACGCCCTGCGCGTCGATGACGTAGGTTTCCGGCACGCCGTAGACGCCGAAATCGATGCCGACGCGGCCATCGGCATCAACCAGCGACTGGACGTACGGGTTGCCCATCTGCGCCAGCCAGGCTTGCGCGGCAGGCGCGGCGTCCTTGTAGTTGAGCCCGTAGAGCGGCACCGGCGACGCCGCGGCGAAGTCCACCAGCAGCGGGTGTTCGGTGCGGCAGGCGGTGCACCACGAGGCCCAGACGTTCAGCATCCAGACCTTGCCGTGCAGATCCGACTGCCGCACGGTGTGCGCCGGCGCGGCTTGCGCTGGCTCGCCCAGGGCCGGCAATGGTGCCAATGGCGGCAATACCGGCAACGCGAAAGCGGGCGCAGGGCGGCCCACCAGCGCCGAGGGCAGTTCGCGCGGATCGTGCCGCAGGCCGGCGCCAAGCGCGATCAGCATCGCCACGAAGAGGGCCAGCGGCAGCAGGTAGCGCGTCATGGCCGGGCCTCCGCCTGTGCCGATGCCGATGTCGATGCCGATGCCGATGCCGCGCTCTGCGTGGCCGTGGCGTCGCGCTCCATCGCCTGGCCATGGGTGGAGAAGGGCGCAGCGGGCGGCGAGCGCCAGGCGGCAGTGGCGGGGCGCACCCGGTAGCGGCGATCGCTGGCCGCCACCAGCCCGCCCAGCGCCATCAGCGCGCAGCCTGCCCAGATCCACTTCACGAACGGCTTGACGTAGATGCGCACGGCCCACGTCTTCTCGCCCGCCGCTTCGCCAATGGCCACGTACAGGTCCCGGGCAAAACCGGTGTCGATGGCGGCCTCGGTGGTGGGCATGTCCTGACTGCGATAGATGCGCCGCTCGGTGGTCAGCGTGGTCACACGCTTGCCATGCCGGCTCACGCTCAGCACGCCGTGCAGCGCTTCGTAATTGGGCCCGACGGCCGGCGCCACGCCGTCGAAGCGAAACGCGTAGCCATCCACGGTCACGGTGTCACCGGGCCGCATCGGCAGCTCGCGCACGCTTTCCTGGCTATTGACCAGGGTGACGCCCACGATGAACACGCCCACGCCAGCGTGCGCCAGCAGCATGCCGCAATAGCCGGCCGGCAACTGGCGCAGCGCTTGCCGCCAGCCGAGCCGTTGGCGGGTGTGCCGAAGCTTGTCCGCCAGGCTGACCAGTGCGCTGGCCAGGCACCAGAGCGCCAGCGTCAGGCCCACGCCGGTCAGCGCGGACGGGTTGCGCAATGCCAGCAGCAGGCCGCCGCCCACCATCAAGCTGGCTACGGCCGCCCAGCGCAGCCGCCTGCCCACGCGCGGCAGTTCGCCGCGCCGCCAGCGTGCCAGCGGTGCCGCGCCCATCAGCAAGACGGCGGGCGCCATCAACGGCACGAACACCTGCTCGAAATAGGCCGGGCCCACCGACACCTTGCCCAGCCCCAGCACATCGAGCAACAGCGGGTACAGCGTGCCGAGCAGCACGGCCGACGCCGCCACGGCCAGCAGCACATTGTTGGCCAGCAGGAATGCCTCGCGCGACGCCAGGTTGAAATCGGTGCCGCGCTTCAGTTGCGGCGCGCGCCACGCGAAGATGGCGAGGGCCGCGCCGGTCACCAGCGCCAGCAGCGTCAGGATGAAGATGCCGCGCCGAGGATCGACGGCGAAGGCGTGCACCGACGTCAGCACGCCCGAGCGCACCAGGAACGTGCCCAGCAGGCTCAGCGAGAACGTGAAGATTGCCAGCAGCGCCGTCCAGGCCCGGAAGGCGCCGCGCTTCTCGGTGACGGCGAGCGAGTGGATCAGCGCGGTGCCGGCCAGCCACGGCATGAACGACGCGTTTTCGACGGGGTCCCAGAACCACCAGCCGCCCCAACCGAGTTCGTAGTAGGCCCACATGCTGCCCAGTGCGATGCCCACGGTCAGGAACAGCCACGCCAGCAGCGTCCAGGGCCGCGACCAGCGCGCCCACGCGGCGTCGAGCTTGCCTTCGAGCAAGGCGGCCAGTGCGAAGGCAAAGGCGACGGCGAAGCCTACGTAGCCCATGTAGAGGAACGGCGGATGGAACACCATGCCAGGGTCTTGCAGCAGCGGATTGAGGTCGCGCCCTTCCATCGCGCGGGGCAGCAGGCGGATGAACGGATTCGACGCAAACAGCAGGAACAGCAGCAGGCCGGTGGCGATGGCACCCATCACGCCCAGCACGCGCGCCACGAACGCGGGCGGCAGGGTGCGGCTGCCGACCGCCACGGCCAGCGACCAGCCCGCCAACATCAGCGTCCACAGCAGCATCGAGCCCTCGTGCCCGCCCCACACGGCGGCCAGGCGGTAGATCAGCGGCAGGGCGCTGTTCGAATTGGCCGCCACGTAGCGCACGCTGAAATCGTTGTCGACGAAGGCCATGGTGAGCGATGCATAGGCCGCCAGCACCAGCAGGCACTGCGCGACGGCGGCGGGCCGCGCCAGCCCGATCCACGGCAGGTAGCCGCGCGCGGCACCCACCAGCGGCAGCGCGGCCTGCACCATGGCCGCCAGCAACGCACAGATCAACGCGAAGTGGCCCAGTTCAACGCTCATCGCTGTGCTTTCCCGGTGGGTGGCGTGTCATTGGCGGCGCGCTTGAGCGCTTCGGCCGCTTCGGGCGGCATGTAGTTCTCGTCGTGCTTGGCCAGTACCTCGCTGGCCACGAAGGTGCCGCCGGCATCGAGCGTGCCGCGCGCCACCACGCCCTTGCCTTCGCGAAACAGGTCGGGCAGCAGGCCTTTGTAGACCACGGGCACCTCGTGCCGGGTATCGGTGACCATGAAGCGGATGAGCAGGCTTTCGGGTTCGCGCCGGATCGAGCCGGGCACCACCAGCCCGCCGAGCCGGAACGCGCGCGCCTGCGGCGCCTCATGGGTGGCCACTTGGCTGGGACTGAAGAAGAACACCAGGTTGGCGCGGAAGGCATTGAGTACCAGCGCCAGTGCCAGCCCGCCGCACAGCAGTGCGGCAAGCAGCAGGCCGAGCCGGCGCTGGCGGGCGTTCATCGCGGGTCTTCCGCGTCGAGGGGCCGACGGCGGCGCCTGGCCAGCCCGAGCAGTTCGATGGCAATCGCCAGGGCGGCCACGCCGAAGGCGCCCGCGATATAGCCCAGGTGTCCGCTCATTGCATCGCCTCGCGGATGTCGCCGCGTTCGCGCATCAGGCATCGCACGCGCACCAGCGCCACGGCAATCGTGTAGAGCCAGCAGGCCAGCGTCATCACCAGCATGCCGGCGAGCATGGTGGCAGCCATGGTCGGCGCGGCGGTCAGGCTGACCGAGGCGCCCTGGTGGAGCGTGTTCCACCACTGCACCGAAAAATAGATCACGGGCAGGTTGACCACGCCCACCAGCGCCAGCACCGCGCAGGCGCGCTCGGCGCGGCGCGGCTCGTCGATGGCCGACTCCAGCGCGATGAAGCCCAGATAGAGAAACAGCAGGATCAGTTCGGAGGTCAGCCGCGCGTCCCAGACCCACCACGTGCCCCAGGTGGGCTTGCCCCACAGCGCGCCGCTCCAGAGCGCGAGGAACGTGAACATCGCGCCGGTCGGCGCCAGCGCCGACGCCATCATCGACGACAGCCGCGTGCGCAGCACCAGCGCCAGCGCGCAATAGATGGCCATCACCAGGTAGATGAACATCGACATCCAGGCCGCCGGCACGTGGATGAAGATGATGCGGTAGACCTCGCCCTGCTGCGCATCGGTGGGCGCCACGATAAAGCCGAGCCAGAGGCCGATGGCCAGGCATGGCGCGGCCAGCGCGAAGCACCACGGCGCCAGCCGGCCAGCCAGCGGATAGAAGCGGACCGGCGCCGCGAGCTGCCTCCAGCGGGCGCGCACGGCAGGCGGTGTGTGCGCGGGCGGTGTGCGGGCGGGTGGTGTGCGGGCGGGTGATTCGGGCAGCGAAGCGTGGCGCGTCATCGGTTCACTCCATGGCAATCCGCAGGCCCGCCGCGGCTGCCAGCGGGCAGACCAGCAGCGAGAGCATCAAGCAAGCGCCCAGCAGCGACAGGTGCGGCGCCACATCGAGCCCGGCATCGGCGGCCGCGCCGGCACTCGCGCCGAAAACGAGAATCGGGATCGACAAGGGCAGCACCAGGATGCACAGCAGCACGGCGCCGCCGCGTACGCCAAGCGTGAGGGCGGCGCCCACCGCGCCGATCAGGCTCAGGGCCGGGGTGCCGATCAGCAGCGATGCCGACAGTAGCAGCGTGGCGCCGCCGGGCAGGCTGTATTGCTGGGCCAGCAGCGGCGTGAGCATCAGCAGCGGCAGGCCGCTGGTGAGCCAGTGCGCGCAGATCTTGCCCAGCACCAGCCAGGCCAGCGGATGGGGCGAGAGCAGCAGCTGGTCGAGGCTGCCGTCGGCATGTTCCTGCACGAACAGGCGCGATAGCGACAGCATCGATGCCAGCAGCGCCGCCACCCAGAGAATGCCGGGTGCCAGCGCGCGCAGTTGCTGCGGATCGGGCCCGATGGCCAGCGGGAACAGGCTGCAGACGATCACGAAGAACATCACGCTGGCCAGCAGGCTGCTGCGCCGCCGCCAAGCGATGGCGACATCGTGGACAATGACGGCGCCGAGCGTGGCTAGCATGTCGGGCGCGCCGTCGGGCCGGGCAGTTGGAGTACCGCGCCTGCACATGCGGAGCGCATCGTCAGCAGCTGGTGCGTGGCGATGACCGCCATGCCGCCACTGGTCAGATGGGCGTCGAGCAGGGCGTGGAACTGGCCGCACGCGGCGTGATCGAGCGAAGTCAGCGGCTCGTCGAGCAGCCACAGGCTGCGCGGTACCAGCGCCAGCCGGGCCAGCGAGACGCGCCGGCGCTGGCCCTGCGACAGCGTGCGCACGGGCACGTTGGCCACGGCGCCAAGGCCGAACTGGTCCAGCGCCAGGCGCAGGGTATCGGCATCGGGCTGGCGTGCGGCCATGCGGGCGATGAACCGCAGGTTCTCGGCGGGGCTCAGGTCGGCATCGATGCCATTGACGTGACCGACGTAGGCCAGCTGTGCGCCGTACTCCGCATCGCCGGCGCGTACCGCCCGACCGTGCCACGTCAGCCGCCCGGTCACAGGGGTGAGCAGGCTCGACAGCACGCGCAGCAGGCTGGTCTTGCCCGCGCCGTTCGCACCGGTAATCTGGACGAGCTGGCCCGGCGACAGCGCCAGGCTCACGTCGCGCAGGATAGTCCGGCCCATTCGGCGGACGGTCAGCTCGCTGGCCTCCAGCACCGCGCCCGTCATGGCGTTACTTCTCCTCGGCCTTGGCCACGTCAGGCAGCCGGTGGGCAATGCCCTTGTGGCAGTCGATGCAGGTCTTTTCCTTGTTGGCCAGGTACGTGGAGTGCATGGCCTGCGCGCGCGGGCTCTGGCGCGTGAAGTCCATCGACTGGTAGTCGTGGCAGTTGCGGCATTCCAGCGAGTCGTTGGCCTTGAAGCGCGCCCATTCGTGCTGCGCCAGTTCCAGCCGGTGCGCCTGGAATTTCTCGCGCGTGTCCACCGTGCCGAAGATCTTGGCCCAGACCTCCTTCGACGCCTGCATCTTGCGGGCCATCTTGCTCGTCCAGTTGTGCGGCACGTGGCAGTCCGAGCATTTGGCGCGCACGCCGCTGCGGTTGGTGAAGTGGATGGTGCCCTGCAGTTCCTGGTAGACGTTGTCGCGCATCTCGTGGCAGCCGGTGCAGAACTGCTCGGTATTGGTGAGTTCCAGCGCGGTATTGAACGCGCCCCAGAACAGCACGCCCGCGATGAAGCCGCCCACCGTCAGGAAGCCCAGGCTGAAATACGCGCTGGGCCGGTTGATCGTGCGCCAGTAACGCTTGATGAGATCCCAGAGTCTGCCCGTCATCGCTCGCCCCGATCGGTCCGGCTATTTGGTGCTGGTGGTGCCAGCCTTGGCACTGCCGCCCTTGGTGCCTTTCTCGCCGCCGGTGCGCTTGAGCATGGTATCCACGTCCACGAACGTATTGCCCACCAGCGGCTTGGCGTCGGCCTGCGGCACATGGCACTGCGTGCAGAAATAGCGGCGCGGCGAGACTTCGGCCAGCACGTTGTTGTCGCGGTCCATGTAGTGCGTGATGCTGACCGGGATGGCGCCGGTTTCCTCGGTGCGGGTGCGGGCGTGGCAGAACATGCAGCGGTTGAAGTCCTTGTCGAGCTGGTAGCCGTCGATCTTGTGCGGGATCGTCGGCGGCTGCATCGTGTAGTTGCGCGTGCGGCGGATGTCCTTGTTTTCGGTCGGGTACAGCAGCGGGGCCTTGGTTTCGTCGCCCACCGGCGTGGGGCCGCGCATCGAATCGACCAGGCCCTGCGCGCCGGCGGGCGGCACCAGCAGCGTGAACAGGGCGATCAGCAACCAGGCGCTGAACGCCAGCAAGGCTGTCCAGGATCGGCTCGGCATCATGGCGTCTCCTTCATGGCGTCTCCTTCATGGCGTTTTTTTATGCGTCCATTCAGACCTTCACGATCTTGACCGCGCACTTCTTGAAGTCGGTCTGCAGGGAGATTGGGCAGGTGGCGTCCAGCGTGACCTTGTTGATCAGCTGGCTGGCATCGAACCACGGCACGAAGACCAGGCCGCGGGGCGGTGTGTCGCGTCCGCGCGTTTCGATGCGCGTGCGCATGCGGCCCCGCCGCGACACCACCTCCACCTCCACGCCGCGCCGCAGGCCCATTGCCCTGGCATCTTCGGGATGCATGAAGCAAACGGCATTCGGAAACGCGCGGTACAGCTCGGGCACGCGCCGCGTCATCGAGCCCGAGTGCCAGTGCTCCAGCACGCGCCCCGTGGCCAGCCAGAACGGGTACTCCTTGTCCGGGGACTCGGCGGGCGGTTCATAGGGCAGGGCGAAGATCACGGCCTTGCCGTCAGCGTTGCCGTAGAACTGGAAGCCGGTGCCGGCCTTCACGTACGGATCGCTGCCCTCGCGGTAGCGCCAAAGCGTTTCCTTGCCGTTGACCACCGGCCAGCGCAGGCCGCGCGCCTCGTGATAGGCGTTGAACGGGGCCAGGTCGTGCCCGTGCCCGCGCCCGAACGTCGCGTATTCCTCGAACAGCCCCTTCTGCACGTAGAAGCCGAATGCCTTGGCTTCGGCGTTGTGGTACTCGGTGCTGACCTCGGTGGCCGGGAACTTGTCGACATTGCCATTGCGGAACAGCACGTCGAACAGCGTCTTGCCGCGCGCCTCGGGCTTCTTGGCGATCAGCTCGGCGGGCCATACGTCCTCGACCTTGAAGCGCTTGGAGAATTCCATCAGCTGCCACAGGTCGGAACGGGCCTCGCCCGGGGCATCCACGAGCTGGTGCCAGAACTGCGTGCGGCGTTCGGCATTGCCGTAGGCGCCTTCCTTCTCCACCCACATGGCGCTGGGCAGGATCAGGTCTGCCGACAGCGCGGTGACCGTGGGATAGACGTCGGACACCACGATGAAGTTGTCGGGGTTGCGGTAGCCGGGCAACCCTTCCTGCATCATGTTGGCCGCCGCCTGCATGTTGTTGTTCACCTGCACCCAGTACGCGTTGAGCTTGCCGTCCTTCAGCATGCGGTTCTGCAGCACGGCGTGATAGCCCACCTTGTCGGGAATCGTGCCGGCCGGCAGCTTCCAGATGCGTTCCGCCTCTTCGCGGTGTTTCGGGTTGGTCACCACCATGTCCGCCGGAAGACGGTGCGCGAACGTGCCCACCTCGCGCGCGGTGCCGCAGGCGGACGGCTGCCCCGTCAGCGAGAACGGGCTGTTGCCCGGCGTTGAGATCTTGCCGGTCAGCAGGTGCACGTTGTAGACCATGTTGTTGACCCACGTGCCGCGCGTATGCTGGTTGAACCCCATGGTCCACAGCGACATCACCTTCACGTTGGGGTCGGCATAGAGCTCGGCCAGCGCCTCCAGCTTGTCCTTCGGCACGCCAGACAGCTTGCTCACGTAGTTGGCGTCGTACTTCGACACGAACTTCGCGAATTCGTCGAACGTGATGGGCTTGGCATCGGTCGGGTTGCCGGCATTCTTGGCCGCCTTCTGCAGCGGATTGTCGGGCCGCAGGCCGTAGCCGATATCGGTCACGCCTTCCTTGAACACCGTGTGCTTGTTGACGAAATCCTTGTTGACGCGGTTCGTCTGGATGATGTGATGGGCGATGTAGTTCAGCATCGCCAGGTCCGTTTGCGGCGTGAAGATGATCGGCAGGTCTGCCAGGTCGAACGAGCGGTGCGTGAACGTGGAGAGCACCGCCACGCGGGTCTTCGGGTGGCTCAGCCGGCGATCGGTGATGCGCGTCCACAGGATCGGGTGCATCTCTGCCATGTTCGAGCCCCACAGCACAAAGGCATCGGCGTTCTCGAAGTCGTCATAGCAGCCCATCGGCTCGTCCATGCCGAATGTGCGCATGAAGCCGGTCACGGCCGACGCCATGCAATGGCGCGCGTTGGGATCGATATTGTTCGACCGGAAGCCCGCCTTCATCAGCTTGGAAGCGGCGTAGCCCTCCCAGATGGTCCACTGGCCCGAGCCGAACATGCCCACGGCGGTGGGGCCCTTTTCCTTGAGCACGCGCTTGAACTGGCCTTCCATCTCGTCGAATGCGCGTTCCCAGCTGACGGGCGCGAATTCGCCGTTCTTGTCGTACTTGCCGTTCTTCATGCGCAGCAGCGGCTTGGTGAGCCGGTCCTGGCCGTACATGATCTTCGACAGGAAGTAGCCCTTGACGCAGTTCAAGCCCTTGTTGACCTCGCACTGCGGGTCGCCCTGCGTGGCCACCACCTTGTTGTCGCGTACCGCCACCGTCACGCCGCAACCGGTGCCGCAGAAGCGGCATGGCGCCTTAGACCATTTCAGCTTGGTGACTTCGCTGTCCGTGACAAAGTTGGCGGATTCGGCCGGCAGCGGAATGCCGGCCACCGATGCGGTTGCCGCAATGGCCGTCTGCTTGATGAAATCACGACGCGTAACTGACATCCGAGACCTCCTCGTACATGGCTGCAGCGTCTTCGTTGTGCTGGTACACCAGCGTGGCGGAAATCACGCCTTCAAGCTGATGCAGGCACGTGAGCTGGGCGACGATGGCGTGCGACGAGGGCGCCTCCACCGTGACCACGAGCTTGCCCGCATCGCTGACGGCATGGATCTCGACCCCGGTCATGGCAAAAATGGCATGACGTACAGCATCAAGCCGGGTGGGATGCGCATACACCATGATGCCGGCGATATGCCATTCGTCGTCCGACGCCAGCGGAACCGGGTGAATGGGTATGGAAGGTCTTTCAGGCATGCGGGTACCCCCTCCTGACAAGACTGCTTTTGCAGGTTTTCTTTATTTTTGCAATTGTCCTTTGGGCCAATGCCGAACCGTCAATGCGAAGGCGGTCCGCTGATCAACTGGCTCATCCAGACAACAAAGCCATAGCCGGCCACGATGACGACGGACAGCACCGGCACCATCACGGCGGTCAGGAACAGGAAGCTGCGCAGCTCTTCCTTCTTGCGCTGCGGGTCTTCAGCGGTGCCCGGTTGCATATTTCCCCTCGGCGTGTGAACAACGGTGCCGATGTCACGTCGGCATAGTGATTAAAGGAATCACGATGCCGAGTGTCAAGCCGCGCACTCGCTTGCAAATTCGGATTGACGGTTATCTGCGCCGCGGGGCGCCGGCATAAATCGCGCGCTGACCGAATTCGCGCATATCGTCACCCCGTGATTTAAATATCTTCTTATTCGTTCTGAATAGATTTGAAAGGCGCGGTGTGTCGGCCGACGGCCCGGCGAAGGCGGCGCGCTGCGCTCTTGTTATCGGGTGCCCAGCCGCGGAAGCTGGGCTCCGTCGCCGATGCGCCCAAACGCGTCAGCCAGCCGCCTCCCCCTGCGCAATGCGCTGCGCCACGCCGATGAAGCGCTGCACGTGCCGGTCGTCGGCATCCTGTTGCGTGGCCAGCGCAATGCCGATGCGCGCGGCCGGGCGGGGGCTCGACAGGCGCAGGAAGCGCACGCGCCGGTTGGTGTAGCGCGCGGTTACGCCCGGCACCAGCGCCACGCCCAGGCCGCTCTCTACCAGGCTGACGATGGTCTGCACCTGCACGGCTTCCTGCGCGATGCGTGGCACGAAGCCGGCCTGCTGGCACAGCAGCATGGCCACGGCACGCAGGTTGGGCACGTCGGCGCCGGGATGCATGATGAACGGCTCGTTCGCCAGTGCTTTCAGCGCGATGCTGTCCTGGGCCGCGAACGGGCTTTCGGCGGGCACGGCGGCCATAAACGTGTCCGATTCCAGTGGCAGGAGCTGGAACGGGCCGCTGTCGAGAATCGGAAAACGCACCAGGCCCGCGTCGAGCTGGCCGCGTTCGATGCGCTCGAGGATCGATGCCGAGGTGGATTCGTGCAGGATCAGTTCGATGCCCGGATGCTCGTCCCGAAACGCCGGAATCAGGCGCGGCAGCAAGGCGTAGGTGGCGGAGCCGACAAAGCCGATGCGCAGCGCGCCCCGCTCGCCGTGCGCCGCGGCCTGCGCTGCCACGCGCACCTGTGCGGCGTGGAACAGCGCGCGGCGCGCATCGTCTAGCGCTGCTTCGCCAGCCTGCGTCAGCTTCACGCCGCGCGTGGTACGCACGAACAGCGCGGTGCCAAGGTCCGCCTCAAGCTTGCGAATCGAAATCGACAGGGGCGGTTGCGCCATATGGAGTTGCTCGGCGGCGCGATGGAAGTTGCCGGTCTCGGCAAGCACGACGAACTGGTGAAGCTGGCGCAAGTCCATGGCGATATACAACCAATATCGGTTTCTAAAAAACTAATATTAGACGGGATCGGATCGCTCGACTACGCTTGGGGCGCATCGGAACTATGAAAACCACAAGGAGACACCCAGATGCTGCCATTGTCGGGTATCCGCGTCGTCGATCTGTCGACCGTCGTGATGGGGCCGTACGCCAGCCAGTGGCTGGCCGACCTGGGTGCCGAGGTCATCAAGGTCGAGACGCCGGACGGCGACTCTACGCGCCGCACCGGGCCCGCCACCGAGGACGGCATGTCCGCCATCTTCCTGGGCGTGAACCGTAGCAAGAAGAGCATCGTGCTGAACCTGAAGCGGCCCGACGCGCAGGCCGCCCTGCACCGGCTGCTCGATACCGCCGACGTCTTCCTGCACAGCATGCGGCCGCAGAAGCTCGGCAAGCTGGACCTGGCCCCCGACAGCGTGATGGCGCGGCACCCGCAGCTGGTCTATGTGAGCCTGCTCGGCTTTGCCGAGGAGGGGCCCTATGGCGGACGGCCCGCCTATGACGACATCATCCAGGGCCTGTGCGGCAACGCGGCGCTGATGGCCGCGCAGACCGGCACGGTGCGCTATTTCCCGACGATCTCGGCGGACAAGACCAGCGGGCTGGTGGCGGCGCTGTCGATCTCGGCGGCACTGGCCGGCCGCGCGCGCAATGGCGGCAAGGGTGCGCTGGTGGAAGTGCCGATGTTCGAATCGATGGTGGCGTTCAACCTGGTGGAGCATCTGTACGGCCAGCATTTCGAGCCGCCCCGTGCCACGGCCGGCTATCCGCGCGTGCTGGCGCCGCTGCGCCGGCCGTACCAGACTGCCGACGGCTACGTCTGCATGATGCCGTACACCGATGCCCACTGGCGCGACTTCTTCCACGCGGCCGGGCGCGATGACCTGGCCGCCGACGCGCGCTTCAGCGATATCGCCGCGCGCACGCGCCATATCGAAACGCTTTACGAACTCACCGGCGAACTGGTGCGCGCCCGCCGTACCGACGAATGGCTGGTGCTCTGCGAAACGCTGCAGATACCAGTGGCGCGTGTGAACGACCTGCACGAACTCGTCGACGATCCGCACCTGCGTGCCACCGGCTTTTTCGACCAGGTGGAAGACCCGGCCATGGGCACGCTGCGCTTCCCGGGCGCGCCGGTGCGTTTCGATGGCGAGCGCGCGCATGCCGGCGTGCCGCCCCGGCTTGGCGAGCACACGCGCGAAGTGCTCGGCAGCCTCGGCCTGAGCGACGCCGAGATTGCCGCGCTGGACTGATCCCGGCTACCCCTTTCGCATTCCCTCACATCACAACACGCGACACCGCCGCGACCAAGGAGACACTGATGACGCAGCCGCAACGCCTGGGGCAGGGCTTCTATTGGCAGGACATCCGCGAAGGCCAGGTCTTCGAGACCTTCCGCCGCACCGTAACCGAGACCGACCTGGTCAACTTCATCTCGGTCACCGGCATGCTCGAAGCCATCTTCATCGAAGAAGGCTACGAGGCCGGCGCAATCAAGGGACGCCCCGTGCCGGCGGCGCTGACCTACGCGCTGATCGAAGGCTTCATCCTGCAGACCATGATCCAGGGTACCGGGCTGGCCATGCTCGAACTGACGCAGAAGATTCTGGGCCCGGTGCTCGTCGGCGACACCATCCACGCGCGCATCACCGTGACCGGTATCCGTCCCACTTCCAAAAGCGGGCGCGCTGTGGTCGATTCGTCGATCGAAGTCTTCAACCAGCGGCAGGAACTGGTGATGACCTATACGGCGCGACGACTGCTGGCGGGGCGCGATGCCTGACGCCAGGGCCTGACGAACCGACGCGACCCGCCGGCCCGGGGGCGTGGCAGCACAAGCCGGGTGGTCAGGGAAGTGAACGCTTTCATCGGAGGAGACATCCATGCCAAGAATGCCAAAACAGAGCATCCATGCCAGGCATCGCACCCACGCACCGGCACGCCGTAAGTGGCTGCTGGCCCTGGCCGCCAGTACGCTGGCCTTGAACGTGCTGGCCTTGAACCCGTTGCCGGCGCAGGCCGCCGACTATCCCGACCACCCGATCCGGCTCGTGGTGCCTTTCCCGCCGGGCGGCCCCACCGACCTCGTGTCGCGCGTGATCGCCAAGAAGATGTCGGAGGAACTGGGCCAGCAGGTGCTGGTGGATAACCGCCCCGGCGCCAACGGCAACATCGGCAACGAGATCGTGGTCAAGGCGCCCGCCGATGGCTACACGGTGCTCTACAACACGTCGTCGATCGCGCTCAGCCCGGCGCTGTACAAAAAGCTGTCGTACGACGTGAAGCGCGACCTGGTGCCCGTGGCGCTGACGGCCAACGTGCCGCTGGTGCTCGAAGTGAATGCTCAGGTGCCGGCGAATACGGTGCCCGAGTTCGTGGCGTGGCTGAAGGCGAACCCGGGCAAGATGACTTATGGATCGGCCGGCAACGGCAACGTCACGCACCTGACCGCGTTCCTGTTCCTGCAGGCCAACGGGCTCAGCGCCGTGCATGCGCCTTACAAGGGCAGCGCACCGGCGCTGACCGACCTTGCAGGCGGGCAGGTGCAATTCATGACAGACACCATCAACTCCTCGCTGCCTTTTATCCGCGACAAGCGCATGAAGGCGCTAGCCGTAACCAGCACCACGCGCAGCGCGCAACTGGCCGAGGTGCCGACGCTGGCCGAATCCGGCATGCCGGGCTTCGAGGCGGGCGCATGGCAGGGCATGATGGTGCCCGCGAAGACGCCGCCGGACGTGGTGCGCAAGCTCAACGCGGCCGCGCTCAAGGCCCTGGCGTCGCCCGACGTACGCGCCAGCCTGGCGGCACAGGGCGCCGAGCCGCGCGGCTCCACGCCCGAGGCCTACGCAAAGTATCTGGCGCAGGAGATCGACCGCTGGCACAAGGTGGTTCGCGATACCGGCGTGACGCTCGATTGATGACGCCGGAAGGAGACCGACCTTGCGTTCCCTGTTTGCCACGTTCGCTCTGACCCCATTGCCGCCGGAGGCCACGGCGTTCCGGCGCGAGGTCAAGGCTTTCCTGCAGCAACACTTGCCGCCGCTGCCACCCGACCGGCGCGCACGATCCTGGATGGGCTTCGATGCCGATTTCAGCCGCGCGCTGGCACAGCGCGGCTGGGTGGGCATCACGCTGCCGGCAGCGTATGGCGGCGCGGGTCTCGACGCGTTCTCGCGCTTCGTGCTGGTGGAGGAACTGCTGGCCTGTGGCGCGCCGGTGTCCGCCCACTGGATTGCCGATCGCCAGAGCGGGCCGCTGATCCTGCGCTACGGCACCGAGGCGCAGCGCGCGCAGTATCTGCCGCGCATCTGCCGGGGCGAGGCGTTCTTCTGTATCGGCATGAGCGAGCCCAATGCCGGATCGGACCTGGCCAGCGTGACCACGCGCGCGGTGCGGCAGCCGGACGGCAGCTGGCGGCTGAACGGCCGCAAGATCTGGACGACCAATGCCGACCGATGCCACTACATGCTGGCGCTGGTGCGCACCTCGGGCCAGCCCGGAGACCGTCAGCAAGGGTTGTCGCAGGTCATCGTCGATCTGTCGGCCGCGGGCGTGTCCGTGCGTCCCATCCACGACCTGGCCGGCGACGCGCATTTCTCGGAAGTGGCGTTCGACGACGTGCTGCTGCCGCCTGAGGCGCTGATCGGCGCGGAAGGGGCCGGCTGGGAGCAGGTCAATGCCGAACTGGCGTTCGAGCGCAGCGGGCCGGAGCGGTTGTACTCGAGCGTGGTGCTGCTCGAGGCCTGGATCAAGGCGCTGCGCACGCTGCCCGCCGTGCAGCGCGACGTGGTGGCGGTGGGCCAGATCCTGGGCCGCCTGGCCGCATTGCGTGCCATGTCGGTGGCGGTGACCGCGCGGCTCGCGGCCGGCGACAGCCCGCTGGTGGAGGCGGCGCTGGTCAAGGACCTTGGCACCGGGCTCGAACAATCGGTAGGCGCGCTGGCCGAGGCTGCGCTGGGCGACACGCCGGCCCTGGCGGCCGATGACGCGCTGTACCGCACGGCCGCCTATATCAGCCAGATCTCACCGACATATTCCTTGCGCGGGGGCACGCGCGAGATTCTGCGGGGCATGATTGCGCGCGGCCTTGGCCTGCGCTGAACGTTGAACCGGGAACGCGAGATGGACAATGCTTATTCCGATGCAGTCGAATCGCTGCTGCACGACCACTGCACGCCGGCGGTGGTGCGTGGCATCGAAGCCGGTGCCGATGCGTCGGCGCTCTGGACGTTGCTGCACGAGAGCGGCTTCGCCGACTGCCTGCTGCCCGAGGCGGCACTGACGTTGCACGATGTCTTTCCGATGCTGCGGGTGATGGGGCAGTACGTGCTGCCGGTGCCGCTGGCGCAGACGATGTTTGCGCGCGCGGTGCTGCACGCGGCAGGGGCACAGATACCGGACGGCCCGATTGCGCTTGCCAGCGTCGATGGCCAGGCGCGCGTACGGGTGGCGGACGGCGCCACGGCGCAATGGTTCCTGATCCAGCACGGCGCAGAGGCCAGACTCGTGCGGCGCGACGCCGCTGACGTACGGCCAACCGGTGTGCATGGCGATCTCACGGTCAGCGTGGCGGCGTGGTCGACATCCTCGGCACCGGCTGCGCAGTCAGCCAAGTCGCTTGCCCTGGCGCCCGGCGCGCTGCGCACGATGGGCGCCGCACTGCACGCCGCGCAACTGGCCGGCGCGATGGCGCGCACGTTCGAGATGACACTGCAGTACGCAAACGACCGCACCCAGTTCGGCCGCCCGATCGGCAAGTTCCAGGCCATCCAGCACCAGGTCAGCGTGATGGCCGAGCACGTGGCGGCCGCGCGCATGGCCGCCCAGCTGGCCTGCGCCGCCGATGGCTGGCAGCCCGATCCGATGCGGGCGGCCATCGGCAAGTTCAACACCAGCGACGCCGTGACGCCGGTCACCTCGATTGCGCACGCGGTGCACGGCGCCATCGGCATCACGGCCGAGTACGACCTGCAACTGCTGACGCGCCGCCTGCATGCATGGCGCATGGCCGACGGCTCTGAACGGTACTGGGCCGGCGAGATCGGCGCAGCAGCCTGCAACGACGGCGGCGGTGCCGTCGATCTGATCCGACGCTGGAGTGGGGAGGCGGTGTAGCGGCAGACGGGTTCGGCCGTGCGTCGCGTCGGTCGTTGGCGGGACGTCAGCGCGACGTCAATGCCCCGTCATTTCCACCCGGCACTGCATATCGGGCTTGCCGGGCAGCACCAGTTGGGCATCGGGCCCTTTGTCCCAGAACAGCGCTTCGCCGTCCTTGAGCGTGGCGGCGTAGCGAGCGCCCGATGCGGCCGGTGTCTGGCGCAGCACCACCTGTTGGTCCAGCCAGCGCAGGTAGGCGAAGCCGGGGTCGGTTTGCACGAAGGTGCCGGCGATGACGGCGTCCATGCCGGGGCAACGGACGTTGTACGGGCCGCGGCTGATGCCCCGGTCATCCTGGGTGCGGGCGCCTGCGTAGCCATGGCGCAGGTCGTAGATGCGGCGCAGATAGGCGGTGGTCATGCAGCTGCTGGCGTCGTCGGAATCCGCGCAGGTGTTGCGCCCCTTGATCCAGCCGCGCTGCTCGGCCAGCAGCGTTTTCTTCTGTGCGGTGGGCAGCGAGCGCGCATCGAGCGCCAGCCCGTACAGCCGCGTGGTCTCGCGGTCGAGCCTGGCCAGCGTACTGTCCTTGCAGACCAGTTGTTCGATCTGCCCTTCGGCCTTCCTGCAATCGAAACCGGGGCTCGCGGGTGGCGCCGCGCTGGCCGTGGCGCTCCATCCCGCCAGGCCAGATAGCGCGAATGCCGCGAGCGCGGCAGGCAGGCGGTCAGGGCATCGTCCGGTCATGGCAGGGGTCTCCTGCGGGCGCAGCTAGCCCGCGTTGCGATCGATCACGACGAAATGCTTGCGTACGTGTTCGATGACTTCGAACACGCCTTCGAAGCCGGCCGGAATCACGCAGGCATCGCCCGGACCAAATTCCCGGGCCTCGCCGGCGTGGCTGGTAATGCGCAGCCGGCCGCTGATGACATGGAAAAACTCTTCCTTGCCGGGCGCGAACGCGATGCGCCAGGCGCCCGGTTCGCACTCCCAGATGCCGCAGTCGAAATCGCCGGGGGCCGCGCTGTAGTGCGTCCACGTGGTGCGGTCGGGGTTGCCGGCTACCAGGCGATCGGGGCGCGGATGATCCACCACCGGTGTGGGCGCGGCGCGGAAATCGGTCAGCGAGGGGGGCGCCGGGATGGCGGCGCCAGTGGAGGTGGGGTTGGCGATGGTAGCGGCCGCAGGATTGGGGGCGGACGGCGACAACGTGGATTGCGACACGGCGTTTTTTCGGCGGGATGAAGCGTGAGGGGAAGCCGTAAGTGTAGCTGTCCGATTCTGCGGTGCCGTGGATTTCCGGCGCGGACGGCGGCGGCGGTCGTGCGTCCGGGCGCTTCGAGTACCCATCTCATGCGTTGCGTCGGGTACACGCTTTGTTACGGTTCATTACAGCCGAAGGAAGAACAAGAAGCAGGCTTAACAACTGCGGTTCGATACAGAAGCGCGACGATTCTGATACAAGTGCATGGCACGGCGCTTGCGGAATGATGTTTGCCGCATAAATTATCGCTTTGAATGCGAATGCTTCGCATTTGTGTTTTCGTTTTTGTGTCCCTACAATCGCGCCCCGGGGAAAAGCGACGCCTTCAAGTCGCCCTCCGATGTCTGCAATCCATGACAACCAGACATCGACACACGCCATCCACGGGGAAGCATAAATGAGCAAGTATTCGGAGGTATTCCGGCCTAATGTGCTGGTGACGGCGCTCGCAGGTCCGATGGCCGCCATGGCCATGCAGGGCGCCGCCGCCCAGGAAACCTCGCCGGCCATCACCACCGCCCAGTCGACGCGCAAGCCGGTGCCGACGCTGCAGGGCGTTACCGTCCAGGCCGCACGCGAGGACGGCTACAAGGTCGATACCGCCGAATCGCCAAAATTCACGGCGCCGCTGCTGGACACGCCCAAGTCCGTCACCGTGGTGCCCGCCGAAGTGATCCAGCAATCCGGTTCCAACTCGCTGCAGGACGCCCTGCGCACCACGCCCGGCATCACGTTCGGCGCGGGCGAGGGCGGTAACCCGATCGGCGACCGTCCGTTCATCCGGGGCTTCGATTCGGGCGCCAGCATCTTCGTGGACGGCGCACGCGATGCCGGCTCGCAAACGCGCGACACCTTCAACATCGAGAACATCGAGGTCATCAAGGGCCCAAGCTCGGCCTACGGCGGCAAAGGCTCGGTCGGCGGCATGATCAACCTCGCCACCAAGCTGCCGACGAAGGAAAACTTCGTGCAGGGCTCGGTGGGCCTGGGCACCGACGCATACAAGCGCGCCACGCTCGATGGCAACTACGTGCTCAACGACAACACCGGGCTGCGCCTGAACGCCATGGCCATGGATGCCAACACGCCGGGCCGCGAGGCGGTGGGTGGCCACTCGTGGGGCTTCGCGCCGTCGGTAACGTTTGGCCTGAACAGTCCGACCAAGGTCACGCTGTCGTACTACCACCTGCAGGGCCAGAACATGCCGGACTACAGCATTCCGTATGCGCGTCCGGCCGCACAGTCGTCGAAGGCCAACCCGTCGGCGCCGGTCAAGGTGAACCGCAACAACTTCTACGGCCTGGTCGACCGCGACTTCCAGCACACCCAGTCAGACATTGCCACGGCCATCGTCGAGCACGCGTTCAGCGACAAGCTGACCTTCCGCAACACCACGCGCTGGGGCCGCAGCACCAACGACTACATCGTCACCAACCCTGACGACAGCCGCGGCAACGTGGCGAATGGCTACGTCTATCGCAGCAGCAAGAATCGCGATTCGGCCACCGACACGCTGATCAACCAGACCGACTTCATCGCCAAGTTCGACACCGGCCGCCTCAAGCACTCGGTGCTGTTCGGCTTCGAATTCAGCCGCGACGACACCGACAACACCCCGTACAACGTGGTGCCGGGCGCCACGGGCAACACCTGCAACGCGGCGCTGCTGGCCAGCGGCGACTGCACGAACCTGTACAACCCGAACCCGGGCGACATCTGGACGGGCCGCGTTGGCAAGATGGGCTACACCCAGAAGACCAAGACCGACACGCGCGCGGTGTACCTGTTCGATACGGTCGAGATCACCAAACAGTGGCTGGTCAACGGTGGCGTGCGCTACGACAGCTATCGCACCAGCTCGTTCACGCCGGCCTACACCAATCCGAACACCGGCGCGGCCGTGGCGGCCGTGAACCTGGCCAACAACTCGAGCTTCTTCAACTACCAGGCCGGCATCGTCTACAAGCCGGTGGAAATCGGCAGCATCTACGTGTCGTACGGCACAGCCTCCACGCCGCCGGGCACGTCGAACGGCGATGGCTCCGACAACCTCACGGCACAGGTGCAGAACCTGGACCCCGAACGCAGCCGTGCGTGGGAACTGGGCACCAAGTGGGACCTGCTGGATCGCCGCCTGTCGCTGACCGGCGCCGTGTTCCAGATCGACAAGGACAACGCCCGTGTGGCGGTGGATGCCAATACCACGCAGAACGTGGGCAAGCAGCAAGTGCGTGGTTTCGAGCTGGGCTTCGCCGGCAGCGTGACCGACAAGTGGAACGTGTTCGGTGGCTACACCTTCCTGGACAGCGAGCTGAAGAACAACGGTCCGGTGGCGGCCAACGCGGCCAACAACGGCAATCAGTTCCCGAACACGCCGAAGAACAGCTTCAGCCTGTGGTCGACGTACCAGGTGCTGCCGGCGCTGACGGTGGGCGGTGGCGCGTACTACGTGAGCAAGGTCTACGGCAACGTGGCGAACTCGCTGTACGTGCCGGCCTACTGGCGTTTCGATGCAATGGCTGCCTACCGCGTGAACAAGAACCTGACGCTGCAGCTGAACATCCAGAACCTGTTCGACAAGACGTACTACACCAAGGCGTTCACTGCCCACTACGCCTCGCTGGGCGCGGGCCGCTTCGGCATGCTGACCGCGAACTTCCGGTTCTGATCCGCTACCATCACAACTCTCCGCTCACGCGAGCCGCGACACCCCGGGGGTCAACCCCGGGGTTTTTGCCATCATGATGCTGCACATTCCGGACGTGCTGTCCAAGACCCAGGTGGCCGAGTGCCGGGCGCTGATCGACGCCGCCGACTGGCACGACGGCAACCAGACCTCGGGCCACCAGTCGGCCCTGGCCAAGCGCAACCTGCAATTGCCAGAGGGGTCGCCGGTGGCGCAGCAGGTGGGCGGCCTGATTCAGGATGCACTGGCCAACAGCGCGCTGTTCTTCTCGGCCGCGCTGCCGCTGAAGGTGTATCCGCCGCTGTTCAACCGCTACGCGGGCGGGCAGACGTTTGGCAATCACGTGGACAACGCGATCCGCTTCCTCGGCGGCACCGACTTCCGCATCCGCAGCGACCTTTCCGCCACGCTGTTCCTGACCGAGCCCGATGACTACGACGGCGGCGAACTCGTGGTTGAAGACACGTTCGGCCAGCAACGCGTCAAGCTGCCGGCCGGTGACATGGTGCTGTATCCCGCCACCAGCGTGCACCACGTGACACCGGTCACGCGCGGCGCCCGGGTGTCGTCGTTCTTCTGGATCCAGAGCATGGTGCGCGACGACGGCCAGCGCGCGCTGCTGTTCGACCTCGACACGCAACTGCGGCAGGTGTCGGCGGCGCTGGGCAACGGCAACGAGGCCGTGATCGGCCTGACCGGCGTCTATCACAACCTGCTGCGACGCTGGGCGGATGCCTAGGCGCCACCCCATCCACGGATAACCGCCAGGCGGCGTCAGGCGTCAGGCGTCAGGCGTCGGCGCTCGCGCCGCGCTCACCGCGCTCGCCGCTCTCGGCATCCAGGCCGCGCGTCATCGCTAACTGGGCAGCCTTGTCGCGCAGGAATGCAATCAGCGTGGTGACCGCCCGCGTCTGGTAGCGCGCCGGCATATATAGCAGGTACATGGTGGTGCGCAGGAAGGCCAGGTCTTGCGGCGGCAGCGGCAATTGCTGCAAGGCGCCCGAGGCGAGGTCACCGTCCACCATGTAGCGCGGCACCAGCCCCACGCCCAGGCCCTGCAAGATGGCATCGCGCAGGAAGAAGAAGTTGGCCGACATCAGACGGGGGCGGATACTTGCCGCGCGGCCAGAGCGCCCGGCGGCCTGCAGCTTCTGGCCCGTCAGCTCCGAGGTGATCAGCGGCAGGTCGGCGAACGCGTCCAGCGTGCGCGGCATGCCATATTCGCGCACCCGCTGCGGCGTGGCGCAGGCCACATACGCCACATCGCCCAGGCTCCGGGCCACCGCATTGGTCGGCGTTTCGCCCATCACGCGCACCGCGAAGTCCACCGATCCCTTGATCAGATCCTCGATGTCGTTGTCGAAGATCACGTCGAGCGTGATGGCCGGATACATCGTCATGAACTCGATGAACCACGCTGACATCGTATGTTGGCCAAATCCGCCCGGCACGCTCAGGCGCACCGTGCCGCCCAGGCCCTGACCCAGGCTCTGTACGGATTCCTGGGCGGCCATCAACTCATGGCGAATCGCCTTGCCGTGCTCGTACAACTGCCATCCCAGTTCGGTCGGCTCCAGTTGGCGCGTACTGCGCCGAAGCAATTCGGCGCCCAGCTGGCGCTCGAACTGGTTCAGCCGCTTGCTCACGTTGGCCCGGCTCATGCCAAGTTGGGTGGCCGCCCGGCTCAGGTTTCCGGCCTCGATGATGTCCACCAGCAAAGACAGGGCGCCTTGATCCATTGTCAACCTCAAGTTGTCATATATGTTGAGAAATGGTAGCAATTGTCAAGCATTCAGAACATATGGACAATCTCTGCTATTCAAGACAACCGGACCTCCCCTTCAGGAACAGATCCGGACGCGGGGAGACCTTTCCACATGCATCAAGAGAATCTGGCCCAGGCGCTGCCGCTGGCCGGCGTGCGGGTACTCGACCTGTCGCGCGTGCTGGCCGGCCCGATGTGCGCCATGGCCCTGGCCGACCTCGGCGCGGACGTCATCAAGGTCGAGCACCCGGCGCGCGGCGACGACACGCGCGACTGGGGCGTACGCATCGGCACGCGCAATACCTCCTATTTCAATAGCGCCAACCGCAACAAGCGGTCGGTCACGCTGGACCTGCAAAGCGAGGAGGGCGCCGATATCGCCCGCCAGCTCGCCGCGCAATGCGACGTCGTGATCCAGAACTTCAAGGTTGGCGGCGCCGAGAAGCTGGGGCTGGGCTATGAACAGCTCAGCAAGCTCAATCCGCGCCTCGTCTATTGCTCGATTTCCGGCTATGCCCGCTTTACGCCCGAAGCGGAGCGCCCTGGCTACGACCTCGTCGTGCAGGGCGAGGCGGGCGTCATGGCCACCAACGGCGAAGCCGGGCAGGGGCCGCTCAAGTTCGGCGTGGCCGCGGTGGACATGTTCACCGGCATGTACTCGGCCCAGGCCATCCTGGCCGCGCTCTATGCCCGCCACGCCACCGGCCATGGGCGCCATGTGCAAATGGCGCTGTATGACTGCGGCCTGATGATCACCTCGTACTACGGCATGGAGGCGTTGCTCAAGGCCGGCGACCCGCCCAAGTTCGGCAATGCCCATCCGTCGATCGTGCCCTACGGCGTGTTCGAGGCGGCCGACGGCCCGCTCGTGATCACGGTCGGCAATAACGGCCAGTTCCAGCGCTTCTGCCGCGAGGTGATCGGCCGGCCCGAATGGGTCGAGGACGAACGCTTCGCCACGAACACGGCGCGTGCGGCCAACCGCGAGGCGTTGCTGGCGCAGGTGCGCGAGGCCCTGCTGCGCTTCACGCGCGCCGAATTGCTGGAGCGTCTGACCGCGGCGCAGATTCCGTGCGGCGAGGTGCTCGGCATGCTCGATGCGCTGCAGTCGGAACGCACCGCGCAGGCGGGCCTGCTGCACCGCTTCGAAGACAGCGAAGCCGGCGACCAGGCCGTGCTGGCGCCACCGTATGCCCTCGACGGCCAGCGCATGCCCGTGCGTCGGCCTCCGCCCCACATGGGTCAGCATACCGAGGAAGTATTCAAGGAACTGCTGCAACTCGACGACCACGCCATCGCGGGTCTGCAAGGCCGCGGCGTGATCTGACGCCCCGCGCAATATTTCGAATTGGAAAAGGAGACAACACAATGACCAAGCTGCTTCTGAAGCGCCGCCAGGTGCTGAAAGCCGGCGCCGCCGCAGCGCTGGCCGCCGTCATGCCGGCCGCGCTGGCCAACACCAAGTGGCCGGACAAGTTCATCAAGATGGTGGTGGCGTTTCCGGCCGGCGGCCCGACCGACACGGCCGCGCGCATCGTGGCGCAGAAGCTGTCCGAACGGCTGGGGCAGCAGGTCATCATCGAGAACAAGCCGGGCGCATCCGGCTCCATCGGTACGGGCGCGTTCATCCGTAGCCCGGCCGATGGCTATAACCTCTCCATGTTCGGCATGCCCGCGCTGCTGGCGCCGCTGATGTACAAGACCAACGCCTACGACGTGAAGAAAGACTTCCTGTCCGTGGCCACGGTCTACGTGCTGCCCATGGCCATCGTCATCAATCCCGCCGTGGTACCAGGCGTGGAAACGCTTGCCGATCTGATCCGCTTCGCCAAGGCCAGCAAGACGCCGCTGAGCTATACCAGCTCGGGTACGGGCAGCTTCGGCCATCTGGCGATGGAGCAACTCAAGGATCTGGGCCATTTCGACATGCTGCACGTGCCGTATCGCGGCAGCGCCCCCGCCGTGGCCGACCTGCTGGGCGGGCAGGTGGGCATCATGTTCGCCGACGTGGTGGCGGCATTGCCGCATATCCGCGCGGGCAAACTCAAGGCCATCGCGCTGAGTTCGCCAAACGCCCGCGTGCTGCTGCCCAACGTGAAGACGGTGTCGGAGCAGGGCTTCGCCGGCTTCGACTTCGACTCCTGGGGCGGCCTGATCGCCCCGCTGGACACCCCGCAGCCCATCGTCGACCGCATCGCCAGCGAGACCCGCGACATCATCGGCAAGGACAAGGAGTTGCAGCAGAAGCTGGTGACCGCCGGCGCGATTGCTTCGTTCCAGGACGGCAAACAGATGCAGGCGCGGCTCAACAAGGACTACGACCGCTGGAGCGCCATCGTCAAGGCCAAGAACATCAGCGCCAACTGATGAACGGTGGCGCCGCCCCCAGACCGCCGCGCCAGTGCGCGCCGGTGGCTCCCGGTCGAACGGATTGCGCGTGCGCACGCCGGTCTGGGCGAAGTCGCGCACATTGCGCGTGACCACGGTCAGGCCATGTACCAGCGCAGTGGCGGCAATCATCTTGTCCAGCGGATTCTCGGGATGGGGCACGCGCAGATGGCCCCATAGCTCGATGATGCGCCCGTCCACGCCAAGGATGTTGCGGGCAAAGCGGCGCTGCACGCTCGTCAGCCAGTTGTCGAGCATGCACGATTGCTGACGGTCGCCACGGAACCGCTTCAGTTCCACGCCACGCCGCAGTTCCCCCATTGTGACCACCGACAGGTACAGCGCATGCCCCGCCGATTCCGCCGTGGCGAAGAATGCGCGCACCCCTGGGTCCGCGCGCAGCCCCTTGCGGCTTTCGCTGATGACGTTGGTATCCACGAGATACATGGCCAGCCCTCCGTCACTGGATACGCGCGAAGTCCTGCTCGTCGAAGGCATCGGCGGGCGGGATCGACATCAGGAAGGCGGCAAACGAGGGCCGCTGGGCGGCGCGGATGCGTTTGCGCCCCGGGGCCGGCGCGCCATGCGCCATCGCCGTGTTGTCGGGGTGGGGTTGGGATTGGGTTTGCGATTGGGGTTGGGATTGGGTTTTCGATTGGGGTTGAGATTGGCCGTCGGACACGGAAGGTTTTTCGTGTTGCTGCATGGGATACCTCCTTCACGGTTGGTGAGCGAGGCGCCATCCTGCACGCGAAAGGACCCTAAAGTTGTGTCGGTTTGTGCCCGGGTGCGGATGGTTGATGCAGCGCAAGCGCCCGTGTGGCGGGCGCAGACCTGACGGCGACCGACGCATTGCGGCGGCCCAAAAAGAAATACCCCGACGCGCGGGATCGTCGGGGTAGTAAGAGTTGCCAAGTCGTTTAGGGTCGTGTCGAATGACCCTCCGGCAAGTGTGACGTCCCAGCCCTGATGCGCCAATAACTCACATGAGTTATTGCTGATTCAAGTGCCAATCGCCGAAAAATGGCTCCTGCGTTGCTGGATTCTGAACAAAAGAACGCAATTCCGAATGTGGTGGGCATCGAGGGCCGCCAGCCCTTGTCCCTTCGAAGGCGGCGCCCCATCGGGGTCTGCGCTATGCGCCGGGTTCGGGGTCGCCGGCCCGGCATTCGGCCGCCCCATGGCGCGGGTAGCGCGCCAGTAGCGCGCCCACCACGCCGTTGGTCCAGCCAAAGCCGTCCTGCAACGGATACTCGCCACCGCCGCCGCCTTCAGCAGAGCCCGCGCGGTCGCGCTGCAGGCGGTACTTCTCCACCAGCTTGTATTCGGCGGCATAAAGGCTGGCGACGGTCTTGAGCCAGCGGTGGGCAATGTCGTCCGCCAACGCGTCGAAGCCGTAGCGGCGCAGCCCGATGATGCCGATCCACTGCAGCGGCGCCCAGCCGTTCGGACGGTCCCACTGCTCGCCGGAATCCGTTTCGGTGGTGGCCAGGCCGCCATCTTCGAGCAGCCGGGTCTCAACGATGTCCGCCACGCGCGCCGCCTGCCCGGGGGTGGCAAGCCCCAGGAACAACGGCATCAGGGTGGCCGCGCACAGTTGCGGGCGCAGCGCGTTGCGGTGCCAGTCGAAATCGAGATACGCGCCGGTGCGGTCGTCCCACATCGTGGCGTCGATGGCCAGCCGGCGGCGCTCCGCGGCTTCCCGATAACGTGTGGCGCCGGCGCTGTCGCCCGTGCTTGCGGACATTTCCGCCAGGCGGCATTCGGTGTGCCAGAGCAGCGCATTGAGGTCGACGGGCAGGATGGCCGTGGTGCGGATGGTGGCAAGGTCGCACGTCGGCTTGCCGTTGACCATCTCGGGCTCGCACCAGCGCGAGCTGAAATCCCAGCCCGATTCCGCCGCCGCGCGCAGGTCGCGGAACACCAGGTGCGCCGGGCGGTTGCTGCGCCGCGCCGTGGCCACGTCCTCCAGATAGGCTTCCTCGCGCGGATGTGCGCGGTCGTCCCAATAGCGGTTGAGCAGCGCGCCGCCGGGCAGGCACACCAGGCGCCGGTAGGCCTGGCCTGGTTTCAGGTGCGCCGCGCCATCCATCCAGAATGCGTACTCGCGCGCCAGCTGAGGCAGGTAGCGCGCGGCCACGTCCACGCCATGGTCCTCGAACAGGTCGGTCATCAGCGCGAACACGGGCGGCTGCGAGCGGCTCAGGTAATAGGAGCGCGTGCCGTTCGGCACCAGCCCGTAGGTATCCAGCAGGTAGGCGAAGTTGTCCGCCATGGCGCGCAGCAGGTCGTGCCGGCCGCTGGCGGCGAGGCCCAGCATCGTGAAGTAGGAATCCCAGTAGTACAGCTCGCGGAAGCGCCCGCCGGGCACCACGTACGGGCGTGGCAGCGGCAGCAGCGAGCAGCGCGGCGGATGCTCGGCCGGCTCGCGCGTGAGCACGGGCCACAGGCCGTCGATATGCTCGCGCAGCGAGTTGTCCGGGTTTGACTCGTAGTGGTCTTCGGGCATGGTCTCGCGCGCAAAATGCTCGCGCACGAAGGCCTCGAGCGAGAAGCCCGGTGTGTCGCGCAGTGCGCGATACCGCGCCAGGATGACGTCGGGCATCTGCAGCGGAATGCAGTCTGGAAACGTCTTGCTGTCGGCAAACATGCCGCTGGCCTGCACGTCGACGAACAGCTCGGCATAGCGTTCGGCGGGCGAGGCCGTGTCCGCGTCGGCGCAACCGGGCAGCGTGCACGGCGCCGGCGTGGGCAGGTGCGTGACCGAGGGGGCGTGTGCGTGACAGTGCGACGGGCGGCTGGCTGTGTCGGCCGCGTCCGGCGTGCGAGTGGCGGGGCGTGTGGCCGGGTGGGCAGGAGATGTGGCCGGCCGCTGCTCGGCGTCGGCCTGGGCCGGCACCGTGCGCGCCGGCACGTGGGGTACGCCGTTGCTGGCGGCGTGCTTACTGTTCCGCATAGTTCCAGAGCAGGCCGCCGTCCACCACCAGCGTGGCGCCCGTGATGTAGTCTGCATCGGTGCTGGCCAGGAAGGCGACCAGCCCGGCCACTTCCGCGGGCGTGCCCAGCCGTCCCAGCGGAATGTTCGCCAGCAGAGACTGCAACTGGGCGCTGTTGGCCATCAGGCTCTGATTGATAGGGGTCTGGATCGCACCGGGCGCGATGTTGTTGACCGTGATGCCAAGCGGCGCCAGTTCGATGGCCAGGTTGCGCATCATCATGCGCAGGCCGCCCTTGCTGGCGCAGTAGCTGGTGAAGTGCGGAAACGGCAGGTCCTCGTGCACCGAGCTGATGTTGATGATCTTGCCGCCGGGCTTGCTGCCTGCGTGATGCAGCCGGTGCTGCACGAACCGCTGCGTCAGGAAGAACGGGCCCTTGAGGTTGGTGGCCAGCACGCGGTCGTAGTCGGCCTCGGTCACCTCGGTGAACGGCGCGCGCACCTCCACGCCGGCATTGTTGATCAGGATGTCGAGGCCGGCTGCCTTGCCACTGTTACCGGCGCCATTGCCGGCGCCATTGCCGGCGCTGGTGCCCGCGCTGTTGCCCCAAGCGGCGAGGGCGGCCACCGCCTGGTCGACGATGGCGAACGACTGGCTCACGTCGCCGATATCGCCGGCCACCACCCAGGCGTTGCGTCCCGCCGCACGTACGCCTTCGGCCGTTTCGTCCGCCGCGTCGTTGTGCCGGTGCACTGCAACAACCACGTCCGCGCCGGCTTCAGCCAGCCGCAGGGCGATGGCACGGCCGATGCCGCCCGCGCCGCCCGTAACCAGTGCTGTCTTGCCTTGCAACTGCATGTGGGGCCTCCCCTCGCTCGGTGTCACGATCAGAGCCACGCGCCGGGCGCAAAGTTCAAACGTGCTGCCGGGGCCATGGCCTGACGGAATTCGACCTTGCCAGCACGGCCGCGCGCGCGCTGTCAGCGCATTCCGAAACCGCTGTCGGCAGGCGGCTCAATCATGGGTGGCGGGATCTTGCGCAGCGGCGTCGTCGGCGGCCAGGCCCAGCTGGGCCAGCACACTTGCGGCGGCCTGCGCCACGCTGCCGCCATGGGCCGGCATGATCAGGTGGGCCAGGTTGCGGTACAGCGCTTCGCGCTCGCAGAACAGGGATTCCAGCCGTGCACGGGGGTCCTGCACCTGCAGGAGCGGACGGTTGCGGTTGCGCCGCACGCGGCGCCAGATATCGGGCAGCGTGGCTTCCAGGTAGATGACGTGGCCGCGCGCCTGCAGCATGTCGCGGTTCTCGGGGCGCAGCACGATGCCGCCACCGGTGGCCAGCACAATGCCGCTACGGCGCGTCAGTTCGTCGAGCACCCGCGTTTCACGGCGCCGGAAGCCGTCCTCGCCTTCCAGTTCGAAGATGGTGGCAATGCGCACGCCGCAGCGCGATTCGATCTCGTGGTCGGTGTCGAAGAACGGACGGCCAAGCTGGCGCGCCACGGCCCGGCCGATCGTCGTCTTGCCGGCGCCCATGAAGCCGATGAAGAAGAGGTTGTCCGAGCCGGCGGAGGGGTTCAAGTGCATACGCCGCAGCGTGTGGTGCTGTCTTGCGCCACGGTAGCACGTAATCGGCTGCGCGTATCGACCGTTGGCGGAGGGGAATCCAAACGGTCGTACGCGGGTAGCCTGGGCCGGCGGGGGCGCCACGCCCGCCGATCGGTGTGCGCAGGGCCGGTGCCCGCGCGGCGCGTCAGTGGCCGGACGCCATGTTTCCGGCCGGGCCGCCGTTGTTTGGCGTGGCGGGGGCGCCGGACAACTGCTTGATCACCAGCGCACCGGTCGCCACGAATGCCGGCAGCGCCAGCAGCGTGAAGATGGTGTCGAAGCCCAGGTGCAGGCGCAGCAATTCGGCCCCCAGCAGGGCGCCGGTGATGCCGCCGAAGCGGCCGATGCCGAGCATCCATGCCACGCCGGTGGCGCGGCCCTGCGTGGGGTAGAACGTGGCGGCCAGCGTCGGCATCGACGATTGCGCGCCGTTCATCGCGGTGCCGGCCAGGAAGATCAGCAGGCCCAGCACGAAGGTGTCGCCGCCAGCGCCGTGGCCCACCGCGTAGATCAGCACGCCGGTCAGCGCATAGGTCATGGCGATGACCTTGTTCGGGTTGAAGCGGTCCATGAACCAGCCGGCGGCGATGGTGCCGATGCCGCCGCCGAGCGGGAACAGCGCTGTCAGCAGCGAGGCACGTTGCAGCGTGAAGCCGGCATCCTTCATCAGCGTGGGCATCCAGCTCGTCAGCAGGTAGAAAATCACCAGGCCCATGAAGTACGTCACCCAGAGCATGACCGAACCCACGCGGTAGCGCGGCGCCAGCACCGTGCCGATGGCCGACGTGGCGGCCGGGGCAGCCTCGTTGACCGTGAACGCGCGGGCATCGTCGAGCCGCGCGCCGGTCACGCGGGCCAGCACCTTGCGGATCTGGTCGGCCGGGTACTGCCGCACCACCATGTAGCGGATAGATTCGGGCAGCGTGGCCACCAGCACCACGGCCAGCACCAGCGGCACGATGCCGCCGAAGACCAGCACGCTATGCCAGCCGAAATGCGGAATGATGGCCGCCGCGAAAAAGCCGCCGCCTGCCGACCCTAGCGGGAAGCCGCAGAACATGGTGTTCACGAGGATCGCCCGCCGGCGTGCCGGCGCGTACTCGGACATCAGCGTCACGGCGTTCGGCATGGCGGCACCGAGTCCGACGCCGGTCAGAAAGCGCAGCACCGTCAGCCAGGTGACGGTGGGCGCAAATGCCGTGGCCAGGCTGCAGGCGCCGAAGAAGAACACTGACAGCACCAGTACCCGCTTGCGACCCACGCGGTCTGCCATCGGACCCGCGAAAATCGCGCCGAATGCCAGGCCGAAGAGTGCGGCGCTCATCACGGGGCCCAGCGTGGCCTTGTCGATGCCCCAGTCCTGCACCAGGGCCGGCGCGATGTATCCCATGGCCGCCGTGTCAAAGCCATCAATCGCGACGATGAGGAAACATAGGATCAAGATGAGCCACTGATACGCGGAGAAGCGGTGGCTGTCGATGAGCGACTGCACGTCGAGCGTGCCGGTCGCGGGGGGCGTGGTCTGGGACATCCTGGTCTCCGTTTTGCAAGTCGTCTGCCGCGCCGAAGCATGCCTCTTTGTGCACTTTATCGGTCTCCGCGGGCGGTGTTGTGGTTGATTTGTTCTAAGAGCGAACGTGTGTTCTCAATAGGAACGGATCATACGCAGCGTTTTTGTCGCCGAAATATCGGCGTTAACCCGCAAGGGGCGGCGCCTGGCACCGCGCGAAAGCGCTGCCAGGCCGCGCGGCAAAAGGGTTGACGATGGGTTGGCGCACGCCGCAAAAAAATCTTCGGCGCGGAGGGCGGCCGGCGTCGGCGCGGCGAAAAAGTGCCGCGCGGCGCTCAGCCCGGCTGGGTGCCGGCGATGCGGCGGATGGTGTCGGCGAACGCTTCGGCCACCGGCTCGGGTGTGCGATCACTCCGGCGCAGCAGGCCGATCGGCTCCTCGGTGCCTTGCGTGTCGATCGGCAGCAGCGTCATCTCGCCGGTTTCCACCGCATGGCGCGTGGCCGATACCGGCGCCGCCCACACGCTGTCGCTGCGCTGCGTGACCAGGCGGCCCAGGTAGGCATCGGCGGTTTCCAGGCAGCCTTCAGGCAGCGCGAAGCCGTGGCGCGCCAGCAGGCTTTCGGTGCTGTGGCGCGGAATCGAGCCGACGGCCGGCACCACCATCGGCCAGGCCAGCACGTCACGCATCGTGGGCCGCGACTGGTCGGCCAGCGGGTGCCCGGTGCGCACGGCCAGCACCAGCGGCTCGGCCGCGAGCGACTCGAACCACAGCCCCTCCATCGCGGCCGGATCATCCATGCGCCCGATCACCACGTCGAGCACGTCGGCCTTGAGCAGGTCGATCAATGTGCGGTTCATGCCGCTCTGCACGGCCAGCGCCACGTCGGGGTGCGAGGCGCGGAAGCGGCCCACGGCATCCACCAGCAACGCCGGCACCACGCTCGGCAGCGCCCCTACGCGGATGCGCTCGTGGCGCGGGGCGTCGGCGCCCGTCAGGCTGTCGGCGGCGGCGTCGATGTCTTCGAGGATGCGCAGCGCGTGCCGCAGAAAGCGCATGCCGGCGGCCGTCAGTTCGGTGCCGGCCCGCTGCCGTACCAGCAACGGCAGGCCGACCAGCGCCTCGAGTTCGGTCAGCGTTTTCGACACGGCGGGCTGGGTCAGCCCGAGCGCCTCGCCGGCCCGGCCCAAGTGGCGCGCCTGGGCCACGGCCACGAAGCAGTGCAGGTGCCGCAGCCGGATGCGGCTGCGAAAGCCCCCGGTTGCCGATGTCGATTCCATAATAAAAATTCATCGTAATAACGCCAAAACTCAATTTACATGACTTCTGGCGTTGCATACAGTCCATCCCATCGACTCACAAAACACCGGAGACTGCGCGATGCCCCCACGCAGCGATCGTCTTGCCCAGTACCGCCGTCCGTCCTGGGACACCCAGCCCGAATACCGCTTCGACCCCTATGCCTCCACGCAACTGCGCGCGCCGTCGCAGCCGCTGATCGCGCTGCCGCAGTCGCTGTCGGAAGTCACAGGCCCGACCTTCGGCCCCGAGTTCGTCCGCGAAGGCGACAACGACCTGACCGTCGGCAACGGTGGTGCCCCCATCGGCGAGCGCATGCTGGTCACGGGTCGCGTGCTGGACGAGAACGGGCGTCCGGTGCCGCACGCGCTGATCGAGATCTGGCAGGCCAACGCCGCCGGCCGCTACACGCACAAGCGCGACCAGCACGACGCGCCGCTGGACCCCCATTTCTCGGGCGAGGGCCGCACCATCACCGACGCCAACGGGCACTACCAGTTCAAGACGATCAAGCCGGGCGCCTACCCCTGGCGCAACCACCACAACGCCTGGCGGCCGCAGCACATCCATTTCTCGCTGTTCGGCAATGCCTACGCCACGCGGCTGGTCACGCAGATGTACTTCCCCGGCGACCCGCTGCTGGCGTATGACCCGATCTTCCAGTGCGTGCCCGACGAGAAGGCGCGCAACCGCTTGATCGCCGCCTTCGACTGGGAAACCACGGCACCCGAGTACGCGCTTGGCTACCGTTTCGATATCGTGCTGCGCGGCCGCGATGCCACGCCGATGGAGTAAGGCCATGCTGTACGCCACCGCATCCCAGACCGTGGGTCCCTACCTGCATATCGGCCTCACCGGCCTGAACTGCGCCGACCTGACCGCCGACGCGCCCGAGCTGGCCAGCCAGCGCATCGTGATCGAAGGCCGTGTGGTCGACGGCCGCGGCGAGCCCGTGCCCGACGGCATGGTAGAGATCTGGCAGGCCAATCCGGCGGGCCGCTACCGCCATCCCGAAGACACGCGCGAGCTGCCGCTGGTGCCCGGCTTTACCGGCTTTGGCCGGGTGCCCACCGAGGCCGACGGCTCGTTCCGCTTCACCACCGTGAAGCCCGGTGCCGTACCCGATGGCGCGGGTCAGCCGCAGGCGCCGCACATCATGGTGTCGGTGTTCACGCGCGGGCTGGTCAAGCACGTGGCCACGCGCCTGTACTTCCCCGAGGAAGCCGCCGCGAACGGCGCCGACGCCGTGCTGGCGCGCGTGCCCGCCGAGCGTCGCCAGACGCTGATCGCCCGCGCCGACGGCCAGCACCGCTACCGCTGGGACGTGGTACTGCAAGGCCCCGGCGAAACCGTGTTCTTCGACATCTGATTGCGCCGATCGCGCATCCTGCACAGCGCGGCGTCCGGTGACACGGGCGCCGCGTTTTGCATCACAATCGGCCCATCCTTCCTGGCGCATCATCCTTGGCGATCAAGCGGTTCGCCCCCGACCGACCATGCCCACGTTCTCCCGCCTGACCGATCCGATGTTCGGCAGTCCCGCCGTTCTCGATCTCTTCTCCGACGTTGCCACCGTGCGCCGCATGCTTGATGTGGAGGCCGCGCTTGCGCTGGCCGAGGCTCAGTGCGGTGTGATACCCGAAGCCGCCGCGGCGGTGATTGGCGAGGTCTGCGCCACCGACCCCATCGATCTCGACGCCCTGGCGCTGGCCGCGGTCTCCGCCGGCAACCTCGCGATTCCGTTCGTCAAGCAATTGACCGCCGCGGTGACGCAGCGCGATGCCGACGCGGGCCGCTACGTGCATTGGGGCGCCACGAGCCAGGACATCATCGACACGGCGCTGGTACTGCAACTGACCGACGCGCTGCAGGCCATCGACGCCAACCTGCTGCAACTGGGCGACGCGTGCGCCGCGCTGGCATCGGCGCACCGGGCCACCCCGATGGTGGCGCGCACCTGGCTACAGCACGCGCTGCCGGCAACGTTCGGCCTCAAGGCCGCCGGCTGGCTGGATGCCGTGCGCCGCGACCTGGCGCGCGTGGATCAGGCCCGTGACCACGTACGCGTGCTGCAGTTTGGCGGCGCGGCCGGCACGCTGGCGAGCCTTGGTGACGATGCCCCGGCCGTGGCCGCGCATTTCGCGCGCGCACTGCAATTGCAGGCGCCCGTGCTGCCATGGCACGCCCACCGCGACCGCCTGGTGGAAGTGGCTACCACGCTGGGCATGGTCACCGGCACCCTGGGCAAGATGGCGCGCGACATCTCGCTGCTGATGCAGACCGAAGTGGCCGAGGTGGCCGAGCCGACCGGCGCGGGGCGGGGTGGTTCCAGCACCATGCCGCACAAGCGCAACCCCGTGGGTTGCGCGGCGGTGCTGGCGGCCGCCGTGCGCGTGCCGCCGCTGGTGGCCACGATGCTGGCCGGCATGACGCAGGAGCACGAGCGCGCGCTGGGCGGCTGGCAGGCCGAATGGGACACGCTGCCGCAGATCGTGACGCTGGCCGCCGGCGCGCTGCGCCAGATGGGCGAGGTGGTGGGCGGCCTGCAGGTCGATGCCGCGCGCATGCGCGCCAACCTCGACCTCACGCACGGCCTGATCCTCGGCGAGGCGGCCATGCTTGAACTGGGCCGACGCATTGGCCGCCTGCCGGCGCATCATTTGGTAGAGCAGGCTTCGCGCCGTGCCGTGGCCGATGGCACCACGCTGCGCGAGGCGCTGGCCCGCACGCTGGCGGAAGATCCCGCGCACAAGGATCTGCTCGACGATGCCGCGCTCGACCGGCTCAGCGATCCTGCCCAGTACGCCGGCTGCTCGACCCACTTTGCCGAGGCCGCCGTGGCGGCGTGGCGCGACCTGCGTGCAACCCGACAACAAGCCTGACTGGAGACCACCTTGCCTTATCTCGATCACGCCGGCGCCCGGCTGTTCTATACCGTCGATGGCCCGGACACTGCGCCCGTCATCATCTTCTCGAACTCGATGGGCACCGATCACACCATGTGGAAGCCCCAGGCCGATGCGCTGGCCGGGCGCTTCCGCGTGGTGCGCCACGACATGCGCGGCCACGGCCGCTCCACCACTGACGCCACCGAGGCCAGCGTCGACGTGCTCGGGCGCGACGTGCTGGCCATCCTCGATGCGCTGCAAGTGGAGCAGGCGGCGTTCTGCGGGCTGTCGATCGGCGGCCTGATCGGCCAGTGGCTGGCCGCAAACGCGCCCGAGCGCTTCTTTAGGGTCATCGTCGCCAATACGGCGCCAAAGATCGGCACGGCGGAGTCGTGGTCGGCGCGCATCGATGGCGTGCTGCGCGATGGCATGGGGCCGCTGGTCGAGGCGTCGCTGGGCCGCTGGTTCACCGAGGGTTTTCGCCAGACGGCCGGACATGCGCTCGACGACCTGCGCGCCGTGCTGCAGGGACTGGACCCGCGCGGCTACGCGCTGGGCTGCACCGCGCTGCGCGACGCCGACCTGCGCGAGGCCGTGAAGACGATTCGCGTGCCGGTGCTGGTCATTGCCGGCAGCGACGACCCGTCCACCACGGCGGCGGAAGGCCGTGCGCTGGCCGAGGCCATTCCCGGCGGGCGCTGTCTGGAATTGCAGGCCGCGCACCTTTCGAACCGCGAGCAACCGGGGCGCTTCACGGCCGCGCTGCTCGACTTTATCCAGGGCCGCCTGCCGGTGACCGATGATCACGCGCGCTACGACGCCGGGCTCTCGGTGCGCCGCGCCGTGCTCGGCAGCGCGCACGTCGATCGCTCGCTGCAAAAGCTCACGCCGCTGAACGAGGAATTCCAGAACCTGATCACGCGCTATGCCTGGGGCGAGATCTGGACGCGCGAAGGCTTGCCGCGCCACACGCGTAGCCTCGTGACCATCGCGATGATGGTGGCGCTGAACCGCTCGGAGGAATTGAAGCTGCATCTGCGCGCGGCCGCCAACAACGGCGTGACGCGCGACGAGATCAAGGAGGTGCTGCTGCAGACCGCCATCTACTGCGGCGTGCCGGCGGCCAATTCGGCCTTCCACATGGCCGAGGAAGTGTTCGCCGAAGTGGACAAGGCGCGCGGCTGACGCCGTGGCGGTGACGGCGGCACGCACCGGGCGCGCCGCTCATCCCTCGCGCGTGGCGAACGCGGGCAGCCGTGCCCGCCCCGACTCCCGGAACGCGGTGGGCGTCTGGCCCGCCAGCCGCGCAAAGAAGCGCGAGAAGTAGCCCGCATCGGAAAAGCCCAGCGTCATGGCGATCTGCTTGATGTCGAGATCGCCGAACAGCAGGTCGCGCTGGGCTTCGGCCAGCACGCGCGCGTGTATGAGTTGCAGCGCGCTTTGCCCGGCCAGTTGCCGGCAGATGCGATTGAGCTGCGTCGACGTCACGCCGATGGCGCTGGCGTAGTAGGTGATCTCCTTCTGCTCACGGTAAGCGGTTTCCAGCAGATGCTGGAACTGCTGGAAGTGCCGCGCCGGCCGGCTGCTCGCACGTGCCTTGGGCGTGGCCGCGGCTTTGGCAATGCGTGCGATACCCAGCAGCACCAGCGTCAGCAACGCCGAGAGCGCAGCCCCGCGCCACGGCGACACTGATTCCATCTCCGTCCTGAACATGGCCAGCGCATTGGCCAGCGCGTGGCGCCGCGCCACCCGCTCATGGTGCGGCTGCTCGAACAGCGGCAGCGTGCCGGGCACGCCGGCCAGCAGCGTGCGCAGGTAGCTGTCGGTGATCGTCACGATAAAGCCGTCCACATCGGGCGCGAACACGAAGCCATGCACATGGTGCGGCGGCACGCAGATCAGCGAGCCGCTGGCCAGGCGCTCGCGCCGGCCTTCCAGCAGCGCCTCGCCGCTGCCGCTGTGGATGTACAGAATTTGAAGGAAGCGTTCGTGGCGATGCGGCCGGATCTCCCACGCGTAGAGCTGGCTGCGCGAGGCGATCGATTCGAAATGCAGCTGGTCCAGCAGGGGCTCCGACGAATTGACGCCGTAGAGCGAGTAGGTGGGGACGGTTTTCATGGGGGCGTGCTGCGGACAACCGGCAATGTTCGGATTTTCACGTTCTTCGTTCGATCTGTCCATTCCGGCCTGGCGCGCAACGCTCTATCGTTGAGCCCAACACATACATAACGATAGACAGGAGACGCCCCATGGCCGCCATTGCCTCCAATGGATCCCCCACATCCCGTTCCACGCGTGTCGCCATCGTCGGCGCCGGCCCCGCTGGCCTGCTGCTGGGCCAGTTGCTGACGGTGGCGGGCATCGACAACATCATCATCGAGCAGCGCAGCCCCGACTATGTGCTGGGCCGTATCCGCGCCGGCATCCTGGAGTGCGTGACGGTCGAGGCGCTCAAGCGGGCCGGCGTGGACGCCCGCCTGCGCGAGGAGGGATTGGTGCACCACGGCATCGAACTGTCGTTCGGGGGCACGCGGCACCGCATCGACTTCCACGCGCTGATCGGCCGCGACGTCACCGTGTATGGCCAGACCGAAGTCACGCGCGACCTGATGGCTGCACGCGCGGCGGCCGGCGCGCTGACCGTGTACGAGGCCGAGGAGGTCTCGCTGGACGGCTGGGATGGCTTGGGCGGCAACCGGCCGTGCGTGCGCTATCGCCGCGATGGCGTTGCGCACGAGGTCACGTGCGATTTCATTGCCGGCTGCGACGGCTTTCACGGCGTGAGTCGCGCCAGCGTGCCCGATAGCGCGAAGCGTATTTTCGAACGCGAGTATCCGTTTGGCTGGCTCGGCATCCTGTCCGATACGCCGCCGGTGGCCGACGAGCTGATCTACGCCAGCCACGCGCGCGGTTTTGCGCTGTGCAGCATGCGCTCGCCCACGCGCAGCCGCTACTACGTGCAGGTGCCGCTGAGCGAGAAGCCCGGCAACTGGTCTGACGAGCGCTTCTGGGACGAACTGCGCAGCCGGCTCGACGCCGAAGCCGCCGAAACACTGGTGACCGGCCCGAGCATCGAAAAGAGCATCGCGCCGCTGCGCAGCTTCGTGTGCGAGCCGATGCGCTTCGGCAGGCTGTTCCTGGCCGGCGACGCGGCGCACATCGTGCCGCCCACCGGGGCCAAGGGCCTGAACCTGGCAGCCAGCGATGTGCTGTATCTGGCCGACGGCCTGATCGCCCACTACCTGCACGGCGACACGCACGAACTCGACCTGTACTCGGAGAAGTGCCTGCGGCGGGTGTGGAAGGCCGAGCGGTTCTCGTGGTGGATGACGTCGCTGCTGCATCGCTTTCCGGATGCCGACGCGTTCGCGCACCGCATCCAGCAGGCGGAACTCGACTACCTCGTCAGCTCCGATGCTGCCTGCCGCTCGCTGGCCGAAAACTACGTCGGCCTGCCTCGATGATCCATACGTAGTGCGTATGGATCGGCGATGCGGCATATATTTTACGTAGCACCACCCCGGTGATACCGTCTCGCTCCAGCATGCCGGCACAAGTACCGGCTGCACGGAGGAGACGACGATGACAACAGGATGGAAGCGCGGCCGCCACGCCTGGCGCGGGGCGGCTGCATGCATGACGGCATTGCTGATGGCGGCGTGCGGCGGCGACGATGCGCCGGCAGGGTCCGGCACGAACAGCGGCAACCCGGGCAGTGGCAGTGGCGGCGAAAGTGGCGGCGAGAGTGGCACGCCTTCGACGCCGGCGCTCAGCGCGCTGGACGCGTGCCAGGCGTTGAACGGCGTCAGCCTGCCGGCAGCGCGGCTGGCCTTGCCCACCGGCGGTGCCACGGTCAACGCGGCCACGCTGATCCTGGCCAATGCCAGCGGCAATACGCTTGGCGAGTACTGCCAGGTTCGCGGCGTGATTGCGCCGGTAGACGCCAGCGCGCCCAACATCAACTTCGCCGTGAACCTGCCCACGCAGTGGAACGGCAAGGGCATCCAGTTTGGTGGCGGCGGCTTCGACGGCACGCTGATCGATGGCACCGAGACCGTGCGGTTTGCGCTGCCCGACGACCCCGCGCCGTTGTCCCGAGGCTATGCCACCTGGGGTGACGATTCCGGCCACCAGAGTTCCAGCATCACCGACGGCCGCTTTGCCGTGAACGACGAGGCGCTGGCGAACTACGGCGGCGACACGCTCAAGAAAACCCACGACGTGGCCATGGCGCTGATTGGCCAGCGCTATGGCAAGGCGCCCACACGCGCCTATTTTCTTGGTACTTCCACGGGCGGACGCGATGCGCTGAGCTATATCCAGCGCTGGCCGGCCGACTACGACGGCGTCATCGCCAACGAGCCGGCGCTCAACTACACGGGCACGCGGCTCTCGAACGTGGCATTGGGCCGCGCGCTGTATCTCAACAGTGGCGCGGGCTGGCTCAACGTCAACAAGACGCTGCTGGTGCAGAAGGCTGCCATGGATGCGTGCGACACGCTCGACGGCGTGGCCGACAAGGTGGTGAGCAATGTGGAAGGGTGCCGCGTGGGCGCGCTGCAGGTGCTGGCCAGCCTGCGCTGCGCGGGCGGTGCCGATACCGGCGATACCTGCCTGTCCGATGCGCAGATTGCCACCGTGAAGACCATCGAGCAGCCGCTGCAACTGAGCTATGCGCTGGCCAACGGCGTGACGGTGGCCGGGGGCTACAACATCCTCGAAGGCGCGCTCGTGGCCGGGCCGTTCACCTCGCGCGACCTCGGCACGCGCCCCGTGCCCGGCAACCCGGCCACCACGGCCGACGCCAACATGTACCTGACCGGCGACCAATGGGTCAAATACTTCGTCACCCGTAACGCCAGCTTCGATGCGCTGACGTTCGATCCGGCCAGCCCGGGCACATGGACATCGCGTGTGCAGGCGGTGTCGGCGCTGACCGACGCCACGAATCCCGATCTTTCCGCGTTTCTCGGCAAGGGCGGCCGCCTGATCCTGCTGCATGGCCTGGCCGATGAAGTGATCAGCCCGAACTCGACCATCGCCTGGTTCAAGGCCGTGATCGCGCGCGTGGGGCAGGCCGCCGTCGACCAGGGCGTGCGCTTCTATACGGTGCCCGGCATGGGCCACGGCACGGGCAGCTTCCTGCCGGCCTGGAATTCGCTGACGGCGCTGGAGAACTGGGTCGAGATGGGTGTGCCACCGGGCACGCGCGAGGTCATGGACACCAACGCCGGCACGTATGGCCGCACCCGGCCGCTGTGCCAGTATCCGGCGTGGCCCAAGTATCGGGGCACTGGCAGCGCCGATGCGGCCGTGAACTACACCTGCGAAGGGGCGTCGGGCATCGTGCAGACCTGCCTGAACATGCCGTCGGTGGCCACCACGTGGAAGGGCGGCAATACCCATGGCGAGGAATTGTCGGTCAGCATCGACCCCGCCACGCTGCGGTACACGGTGACGATCGACGCCAGCGCCCAGCGCGCGCCCGGTACGCCGCTGTCTGGCCAACTGGTGTCGCAAGGCGGGTGTACCTATGCCAGCGACGAGAACGGCGCGCAGTTCTCGCTGACCAGCGGCGGCGTGCTGGCGGGTGGCGTCAAGCCTGTGTCTGGCGTCGGGTTCCTGCCGCTGGTGGCGTTCCAGAACGTGTCGTCCGACTTCAAGCAGGTGGCGGACATCTACAACGTCAACGGCATCCAGACTGCCGTGGCCGACGGCACGGTCACGCTGCGCACCGGCTCGGCGCGCCTGCGTTCCTCGGCGGCAACCTGGCAGACCTGCGGCGCCACGGCGAGCGGCGGCTTTATCGTCTACGACGCCGCCTGCGCGAACACCACCAAGGGCTACATCGCGTGGAACGCAACGCGCCAGGCGTTCGACTACTACGTGGGCGGCACCATCGCGGCGAACGATGGTGTGCTCAGCGGCTCGCTGATCAGCGGCATGGTCAACGGCACGCCGGTGCCCGTCATCCTGACCCGCTCGGCCACGGCCTACGGCATGCATGTCTACGCGCCGCAGGGTACGACGGGGCTAACCGCCGGTGCCGCCGACGGGGCCTTCCGCGTGATGACGGCCGACGGGGCACAGGTGAACGCCACGCTGAACGGCACCAGCCTCGTGCGCGACGGTGTGTCGGCAACCCTGACCTACAACACGCCGGTCAATGGCGTGATCGGCGTCACGGGCGGCGTGACCGCCTCGTACCTGTACAACGGCGGGCTGTTGATCGGCACGTCGGCGAACCGGTTCGAACTCGGGCTGCTGCACTGACGTGAGTCTGGCTGAAGGCATCGCCGCGCTGCATCGCGGGGAGTGGGGCACGGCGGCGACCCGCGTCGCAGCCAGCCGTCCATCTCACTCCTCCTGCCCCTTCCGGCGGTGCCGCGCGGCCAGGCGGTGCGTCAGCGCCACCAGCGCGGCCAGCGAGGCATCGTCGCTCTGCTCGCGATAGCCGAGTGTGAGCGGGGCGCGCAGCCGGTCTGCCTCGACCATGCGGCAGTAGGCCACGCCATGACGGTTGAGCCCGGCCATCGATGCGGGCACCACGCTTACCCCCGCGCCCGCCGCCACCAGGTTCAGGTTGGTCAGCATGCGCTCCACCTCGGCGCCGATGCGTGGCGTAAAGCCCAGCGCCTCGCACTCGCGCAGCAGGTCGCCGTACATGCCCGGTGCGCCGGGGCGCCGTACCAGGATGAACGGATCGGCCGCCAGCTCGCTCAGCGATACCGGTGCGCTTGCGTTCTGCCCGCGCAAGGCGCGGCGCCGCAGCAGCGCATGGTCGAGCGGCAGCGCGATCACCATTTCCTCTTCGAGCAGCAGGTCGAAGCGCACCCCTTCCGGATGCAGTACCGGCGCGCGCAGCAGCGCCGCATTGAGCGTGCCGTCGGCGAGCCTTTCGATCGCCTCGGCGGCATTGCATTCGGTCAGCGACAGCGCCACGCGCGGAAATTGCCGGCGGCAGGCGCGCAGCACTTCCGGCGTGAGCTTGTGCGCGGCGGCCGAGCTGGTGAAGCCGATGGCCAGCGCGCCCTCGTCGCCGCGCGCCATGCGCTGCATGCGGGCGCGCATCTGGTCGATACGTGCGAACAGGTCGACGGTGTCGGCATGCAGCGCCGCGCCCGCGGGCGTCAACGCCACGCCGCGCGGCTGGCGCTCGAACAGCGTCACGCCCAGCTCGGTTTCCAGCGCCTTCAACTGCTGCGAGAGCGGGGGTTGCTGGATGCCGAGCTGTTCCGCCGCGCGCGTGACCGAACCGCTCTCTGCCACGGCCAGGAAATAGCGCAGGTGTCTCAACTCCATTTATCTATATCCCTTATGTATGGGAATCGGCAAAAGCATATATTTTACGGGCCACCCCTGCAGGCTTAGTATTGGCGTTTCGCCCGATGCGCCGGGCGGCAAGACATAGACAAGGAGACAGTTCATGCGCCGCGTTTGGAATTTCCCGGCAGCCCTGCTCGCCGCCGTAGCGGCTGTAGCCGCCGGCATGGCGGCCGGTTGCGCCAGCCAGAGCGGCGGCACGCCCGCCGCTACCGGTGCCAGCATCGCCAAGCCGCAATGGCAGCGCGTGCACCTGGGCACTGGCGCCGGCTACGACTTTCCGGTCTACGCCAACCATGCGCTGGGCGGCGACCTGAGCCGTATCCGCGAGGTTGTGTTCGTGCAGCACGGCCTGCAGCGCAATGGCGACGACTACTACGCGGCTGGCGCGGCGCTGCTGAAGGCCAGCGGCAGGAATCCGGACGAAGTACTGCTGATCGCGCCGAACTTCCCGGGCACGCCCGATGCCGCCAAACACTTCGACAACATGCCGGTCTGGACGGTGCAGGGCTGGATTGGCGGCGAGGATGCCGTGTCCGGCCCCGGCGCGGGCGTCAGCTCTCTGCAGGTACTGGACGACCTGGTGGCCTACGTGACCAACCGGCAGCGGCTGCCGATGGTCAAGGCGGTGACCGTGGCCGGGCACTCGGGCGGCGCGCAGATCGTGCACCGCTACGCAGTGCTGAACAACGTGGACGAGAAGGTGCGCGCGTCGGGCATCAACCTGCGCTACGTGGTGGCGAACCCGTCGTCCTATCTGTACTTCACGCCAGACCGCCCGGTGGCACCCGACTACAAGCGCTTTGCGCCCTACAGCACCGCCGTCTGCGCCGACTACGACAAGTACCGCTACGGCATGCGCGACATGGTGGCGTACGCGAAGGGGGCCGACGGCATGGCGCTCTACCGGCGCTACATGCAGCGTCAGGTCACCTACCTGGTGGGCAGCGAGGACAACGATCCCAACCATCGCGTACTGGACAAGGCCTGCGGCGCCGAAGCGGAGGGCCCCACGCGGCTGCAGCGTGCGCGCGCCTACTGGCGTTATGAACAGACGCTGGCGACGGCTGGCCAGGCCGACGCCCACCGCGCGTTCGAAGTGGTGGGCGTGGGGCACGACCAGTCGCGCATGTTCGGCTCGCGCTGCGGTGCGCAGGCCGTGTTCGGCATGGACCCCGCTGCCAACGCCGCCGGCGCGGCGTGCCGCGCGCCGCAGCCATAGGCGGCACGCAGTACCAAAGGCACACCGGAACACAGGGACGGCCGCGCTGCCCCAAGCGGGTTTGCCCGGGCAGCGGGCGCGGGTGCGCGGTGCTACGATGCCGCCAGCAATTTCGATTCGCGCCGCCGCCCCCATGTCTGTCCTCCATCGCCGGCGCGTGACGGCGGCGCTGTTGTTGCTGCCGTTTGCGCGCACCCGGCCAGCCCTCGCCGCCGACGAGCCACTGCACCTGCTGGTGGGTTACGCCGCGGGCGGCGGCGCCGACAACATCGCCCGCATCGTCTCGGCGAGTCTCTCCGTCGATGGCGCGCCCACGCTGGTCGAGAATCGCCCCGGCGCCGCCGGGCAGGTGGCCATGCACGAGGCCGCACGCGCACCGCTCGAACGCCCGACCCTGTTGTTGGGCACGGTGGGCTCGGTCAGCATCGGGCCGCTGCTGGCCAGTGGGCCCGAGGCACCCGTTCGCTCGCTCCAGCCGCTGGCCATCATCGGCAGTACCCCGCACGTGCTGCTGATGGCTGGCGATGGCGAACGCACCGCCGACGCGCGCGCCGCGCTGCTGCAGCAGCTTGCCGAGGCGCGACGTCGACCCGGCGAAATTCCATACGCGTCGCTGGGCATCCATTCCAGCGCGCATCTGGTGGGCGAACTGATGTGCCGGCAGGCCGGCGTGTCGATGGTGCATGTGCCGTATCCCGGCAGCGCGCGAGCGTTGGTCGATCTGCAGGGCGGTCATGTGCGGCTGCTGGTCAGCACGTTGCAGGCGGCCTTGCCGCTGATGCAGCAGGGACGCGTGCGCGCGCTGGCTGTCACGGGCAAGACGCGCAGCCCGCTGGCGCCGTCGGTGCCGACGTTTGCCGAGGCGGGCATCCCGGGGATGCTGCAAGCTGCGTGGTACGGCGTGCTGGCCGCTCCAAGCCTGCCCGTGTCACACGGGCAAGCGCTGAGCGCGCGATTTGCCCGGTTGCTGCATGCGCCGGCGCTGCGGCAACGGCTCGCGCAAGGCGGCGCGGAACCGCTAAGCCTTACCGGCCAGCAGGCCGTCGACTATCTCGCGCGCCAGCGCGATATCTGGCGGCAGGCCATCGCGGCAGTGGCCGACCGCATCGGCTGACGCTTCGTCGGAGATTCCACAAACGCAAGACGCCGGAGCATGCTTGCGGATGCCCCGGCCGCAGAACGCAAGACGCCGGAGCATGCATGCGGATGCTCCGGCCGCAGAACGCAAGACGCCGGAACATCCTTGCGGATGCTCCGGCGTTGGGCCTCGCTTCTGTGAGGCCCGCCCTGACTTCAGACGCGTTGTGACGACCGTGGAGATGTCACGGCGAAGCCCGGAAAAGCGATCAAATTGCGGTCGCTGGTGCGCCGTTATTGCTGGCGGTTCTTCTGCTGTTGCGAGCCCTGCTGCTGACGGCCCGCGTCGCTTTGCTGCTGAGGCTGGCCAGAACTCCTGTCCTGGTTGCCCATCTGGCCGCCACCCTGTTGACGCTGTTGATCCTGGCTACCTTGCTGCTGGTCGCCACGTTGGCCGGGTTGCTGCTCTTGTTGTCGTTGACCCCCCTGGCCCGATTGGCCCGATTGGTTCGACTGGCCCGACTGGCCGGCTTGGCCCGATTGATTTTGGCCACCTTGCTGCTGTCCCATTGCTGTCTCCGAGAGTTACGGCGGGGCTGCCGCGTAGGAATATCAGCAATCGGCGTGCCACGCCGCAATGTGGGCGGCATGCCATCTGTCGGACATACAGGTAACTGATCCACGACATCGGTCTTGTACCGATTTACAACGCATGCACGCTTTTCACACGGGCCGACCGACACGCCGTGCGCACACGTGCCCGTCACTCGCGCCACGCCCCGTCAATGCGCGGCGTGGCGCCATCCTGCACCCGTTGGAACGCGATTTGCAGATCCGAAGGGCAATGGCATCTGGCGCACGCCGCAGCACGAAGAACGCTCTGGCGGCGCGGTCAGTGCCAGTCCGACACCGCCAGGCCGGTGCTGTCTGGCAAGAAAGCAAGGCTTGATTTTGGGCTTGATTCATCGCGATTCAAACGCTAACAAGGAGATATCACCATGAAGACCATGCAAACGATTCGTGTGACCCTGATGGTTGCCGCGCTGGCGGCCGCAGGCGGTGCCCAGGCGCTGGACATGAACAGCGGCGGCTTCATCAAGGTGGCCGGCACCCCCACCAACAACACGGCCACGCAGCCGCCGAACAACAACGCGCCGGGCATGCCGGGGCATACGGAAGGAGACAAGGAAAAGCTGCCGGCCGCCTCGAACGGTGCCTCGACCGATGCCGGTGTGAACAACGCCAAGCAGGCCGTCACCGACGGCGCGCTGACCACGAAGATCAAGACCAAGCTGCTGGCTACCAAGGACTTGAAGTCCACCGGCATTCACGTGAAGACGAAGGATCGCGTGGTAAACCTGACCGGCACGGTGCCGAGCACCGAGCAGCGCCAGATGGCGGTGGATACCGTGAAGTCGGTGGAAGGCGTGGATTCGGTGAGCGACCACCTCAAGGTGTCGTCGCGCTAAGCGCCGGGCTGGATGACGGGCGCCACGTCCAACGCTAACAGGACGATCGGCGCCAGGGTGTAAAGGTTGATGATGCGCGGCGACTCCGGTCGCCCCTGCGCTGAGCCGCGACCATCCCACGTGTCGCGGCTCTTTTTCTTGTGCGCCGGCATGGTGGCGCAAGTCTTTCGGGCGGCTACGGGCCCGACGGTCAGGCCGCCTTGCGGCGCGGGGTGGACTCGGTTGCCCTGGTTGACGGCTTTGCCTTTGCCCTGGCTTTCGTCGCCGCGTGGGTGGCCGCGTTGGTGGCCGCCTTCGCCTTGGCCGAGGTCTTGTGCGCCGCCTCCTTCGCCGCCGCCTTCTTCGTGGCTGCCTTTGTCGCTTTCGTAGCGGTCTTCTTTGTTGCCGTCTTCTTTGTCGCCGTCTTGGTCGTCGTCTTCTTCGTCGTCTTAGTCTTCGTCGCCTTCGTCGACTTGCTCGCGGTGGCCCGCCGCGCCGCCTTGCGCGGCAACGCTTCGCTGTCCTCGGTCGCGTCCGCTTGCTCGTCCGTCGGGGCCTTTGTCGCGCGGCCCTTGCCGCGTTGTCCGATGCTCTGCTTGAGCAGCGCCATCATGTCGATGACCTTGGCGCCCTTGCGTGCCACCGGTGCCTCTTCGGCCGGCGTCAGCAGGTGCGTCTTGCCGGCCTTGATCTTGGCGTCGATGCGGGCCAGCAGGTCTTCGCGATAGGTGTCGTGGTATTGCTCGGGCTTCCAGTCCTCGGTCATGTCTTCCACGAGCTGGGTGGCCATCTGCACTTCGCGGGCAGACGCCGCGTGCTTCTTGCCGCCGGGCAGGCTCAGGTCTTCCACGGGCACCACCTCGTCGGCAAAGCGCATGGTGTTGAGGACCAGTGCCTTGCCCACCACCAGCAGCGCCGCCAGATGCTGGCGGTTGCGCAGCACCACCAGCGCCAGCGCGGCGCGGCCGGTCTTGCGCATGGTTTCATGCAGCAGCGCATAGCCGCGCTCGCCGCGCTTGTCCGGCTCCAGGTAGTAGGGCGTTTCGAAGTAGTAGGGCGGAATGGCCGCCGCCTCGACGAAGCTGACGATATCCACCGTCTGCGTGGCTTCGACATTGGCCTGGCGAAAGTCCTCGTCGCTGAGCACCACGTACTCGTCTTTCTCGTACTGGTAGCCCTTGACGATGTCGTCGCGCTCCACGGTCTTGCCGGTGTGCTTGTTGATGCGCTGGTAACCCACCGGCGACATGTCGCGCTTGTCCAGCAGGTCGAGGTCCAACGTCTGCGAGCGCGAAGCCGGCTTCAGCGCAATGGGAATGTTCACCAGCCCGAAGCTGATTGCGCCCTTCCAGATGATGCGAGACATGGCAGTGTGCGGATCAGGCCGCGCGTTGCGGCGGCGGTGGCGGCATGTCGCCCGGGGGCGGGTCGCTGACAGGCTCGGGCGTATTGTCGGGCGGTTCGGGCGGCGGTACTTCCGGCTTCGGTGGCGTGATGTCGGGTTCGGGTGTGATATGCATGAGGCTCCTTGTTTGGGTCCTGGTTCGGGTACTTGTGCGCGTCCTTGTGCGGTTCCTGACGCTGGCACGCGCGCGTGACAGCGCGCGCGGCCAGCGTGGGCGCCTATGCGTCGAGTTCGTCCAGCAGGCGCGTCAGGGCGTTCAGATCGGCCGGCTTCACCAGGTGCAGATCGAATCCGGCGGCGCGCGTGCGGCGTCTGTCATCGGGCTGGCCGAAACCGGTCAGCGCCACCAGCCGCGCATTGCGCAACTCGGGAATCTCGCGCAGGCGCCGGGCGGTTTCGAAGCCGTCCATGGTCGGCATGCCCAGGTCCAGCAGCACCACGTCGGGACGCACGCTGGCCGCGCGGTCGATGGCGCTCTGGCCGTCGGGTGCGGTCACCACGGTGTGCCCCAGCGTTTCCAGCGTCATCGTCATTGCTTCCAGTGCGTCGACGTTGTCGTCCACGAGCATGATCGTGTGGGTGGCCGCCGATTGCGCCCGCGCCTTGCCGCTGGGCGGATGCCAGTTCTGCCAGGGCTCCACGGGCAGTTCCACGGTAAAGGTACTGCCCAGGTTGCGCCCCGGGCTTTCGGCGCTGACGCGGCCACCGTGAAGACTCACCAGCTTCTGCACGAGGGTCAGCCCGATGCCGGGACCTTCGCGCGCGGCGAAACTGTCGGGGTCGGCCAGGCCGTCCGGGGTGGCAGGGCGGTCGTCGTGTTCGTTCACGGGGTGCGCTGCCGCATCGGTGCCCCCAGTGTCGGGCGCCAGCGGGTCGAACAGCTGGCGCTGCATGGCCGGCGACAGGCCGTTGCCGTTGTCGCGCACGCGCACGTGCACCTTGCCGTCGGCGGCGCTGGCTTCCACCGCGATCTCGCCGCCTTCCGGCGTGTACTTCGCGGCGTTGTGCAGCAGGTTGGCGAAGATCTGCGTCAGCCGCACGAGGTCGCCGCGCACGGGCAGTGGCTGTTCCGGCAGCGCCAGCCGCAGCGTGTGGCGGCGGGTTTCCAGCAGCGGGCGGACGGTCTCGACAGCCGTGTTCAGCGCGCCGCGCAGTTCCACGAGGTCGCGCCGCAGCGTGATCTTGCCCTGGTTGAAGCGCGACACATCGAGCAGTTCGTCCACCAGCCGGGTCAGGTGATGCAACTGGCGGGCGATGATATCGCGCGCGCGGAACATGTCTTCGCGCGTGGGCGAGAACTGCTGCAGCAGATCCACCGCGCTGCGCATCGGCGCCAGCGGATTGCGCAGTTCATGCGCCAGCATGGCGAGGAACTCGTCCTTGCGGCGCTCCTCGTTGTGCAGCGTGCGTTCGGCGCGGTTGTGCCGCGTCACGTCCTGGCAGATACCGGCCACGCGCAGGCAACGGCCGTCGGCACCGCGTACCGGGAAGGCGCGCATGTGCACTTCGCGGATCTCGCCGTTGGGGCGTTCGAGCTGGAACTCGGTGTCGAGCCGGCCGTCGCGCAGCATGCTCTGCCATTCCTGCTCCATGCGCATGCGGTCTTCGGGCGCCACCCAGCGCAGCCATTGCGCGGGGTTCTCCTTCACGGCATCGGCGGGGCGGCCCCACAGCGTCTCGAAGGACGGGCTGACGAACAGAAAGCGGTGCGTGGCCGGGTCGATGATCCACACCACGTCGGCCAGGGCCTCGGCCAGCTGCCGGAACAGATCCTCGTTTTCATGCAGGGCCTGCGAGGTACGACGGAAGGCGTCTTCGGCGCCGCGCATGCGCAATAGCGCATTGATGTTCGACACCAGTTCCTCGGGTTCCACCGGTTCCACCAGGAAGCTGTCGGCGCCGTCGTTGAGCGCCTGCACGCGCCGGTGCGAGTCGCTCACGCCGGGCGAGGTCAGCAGCACCATCGTGCGCGCGGTTTGCGGGTCGCCCTTGATGAGCCGGCAGACGTCCAGGCCGTCGATGTCGGCCAGCTGGCCAGACAGCAGCACCAGGTCGGGGGCGTGCTGGCGCACCAGCGCGAGCGCGGCCTGCCCGTCGGACGCCTCCAGCACCGAGAACTCGGCGCGGTTCAGGATGCGGCTCTTGACATAGCGAGGCCCCTCGCGGCCCTCGACATTGAGCACCAGCGGGCGACGTACCGGATGAAGCGAAGACGAGGCGTTCATGGCTGACTGGCGGCAAGGCGCACCGCTGGAAAGATTGCCGGGCACGGAGCGCGCAGGTTTCCAACACGTCCGATGGCGCACCCGGGGCGGGTGGCGAGTGGCGTGAACCTGTCTCGATTTGTATTTCTTGCCAGCGTTCCGATCATTTGCTTTGTAGTTTTTACACGTGTGAAGAATCAAGCCGTGCCGCCGCTCAGGCGCGCATTGCCGCGGCGGGCAGCGTCGCCCCGTACACCCCTTCGGCCGGCGAAGCCAGCAGCCACGCCAATGCCAGCATCAGAATGGCGATGATGGCGCGCTGCCAGAACTCGCGCGAATACCAGGGATCGGGGTCGGGTCTCATTGTTTTTTGCCATGCTGCGTTGTGCCTGACGGATGGGTCATGGGTCCGTAGTGGCAAAAAGCGTGCCGCGCATGGCCGATTGGCTGACAGACGAACGCCGACACGCCCGGGGGCGGGCTGCGGCGGCGAGCGATCGGGACCGGCAGGCGGGGGGGAATTCAGGCGTTGTCGAGCAGCTTGCGGGCTTGCGTCAGCGTTTGGCGCACCTTGTCATGGCCGGCCCACGGGTCGTGGCGGGCCAGGTCGTCGAGGCGCTCGTGGACGTTCGCGATGGTCCATTGCGCAGCGCCGGTCAACCCGTCGAGTTCATCCCAGCTGACCGGAATCGACACCCCCAGCCCGGGTCTGGCCCGTGCCGAGAAGGCGGCCGCCGTGGTAGCCCCGACACCGTTGCGCAGGTAATCGATGAAAATCTTGCCAACCCGGTTGCGGGGGCCGCTCTTCGATACAAAGCGGTCCGGGATGGTGCGCGCCATATGGTTGACCACGTCCTGCGCGAAGTCGCGCACGGCGTCCCAGCCGGCCCGCGCCGCCAGCGGCACCACGACATGCAGCCCCTTGCCGCCGCTGGTCTTCAGGAACGACTGCAGCCCCAGCGCGTCGAGCAGCGCCTTCACCAGGCTGGCGGCTTCCTGTATTTCCTGCCAGCCGACGCCTTCGCCCGGATCGATGTCGAAGACGATCTGGTCGGGTTTGTCGATGGCACGTGCGCGGGCATTCCAGGTGTGGAACTCCACCACGTTGAGCTGGGCGGCTTCCACGATGGCCGAGGCCGCCGTAAGCGTCAGCAGCGGCGGATGGCCCGGCCACAGCGACGCGTCCAGCGCCTTCATGCCTTTCAGGTGCAGCGTGTCGCCGTGCCGCTGGAAGAACTGCTCGCCGTCGATGCCGGCCGGCGCGCGCACCAGCGCCAGCGGCCGCCCCGACAGGTACGGCAGCATCAGCCCGGCGGCGCGCGCGTAGTAGGCCACGAGGTCGCCCTTGGTCAGGCCGGTGGACTTGTCGATGACGCGCTCGGCGTGGCTGACGACGATCTTGCCGATGGCGGCCTGCGCCGCGGCATCGGACTTGGCGCTGCGCTTGGTACTGGCCCTGGTGTTGGCCTTGGTGTCGGCCTTTGGGTCGGCCCTGGTGTCGGCCTTGGTGCCTGCCTTCGCACCGGCCTTGGCGCCGGCGTTCGCCGGCAGTTCCAGCGTCACGCTGGACGCGGGCTTGTCCGTGCGCAGCGCGTGGAACACCGAATGCCGGATGCGGCCTTCGCGCGTCCAGGCGCCGAACGTGACCTCCGCCACCAGCTTCGGCTTGACCCAGTGGCCCCGCACGCCGCGCGGCAGCGGCTCGAAGGGCGTGGTGTCGGTACGCAGGGCATCGAGCTGCTTGCGCAGCGCATCGAGCATGTCGGTGTCGAAGCCGGTGCCCACGTTGCCGGTGTAGCGCAGCTTGCCATCGGCATCGTGCACGCCCAGCAGCAGCGAGCCCAGGCCGCTGCGGCTGCCCTTGGGATCGGTGAAGCCGCCAATCACGAATTCCTGCCGGTTCTGGCACTTGAGCTTGATCCACGACCCCGCGCGCGCGCTCACGTAGGGCGCATCGAGCCGCTTGCCGATGATGCCTTCTAGCTTCATGCGGCAGGCGGCGTCGAGCATGTCGCCGGGGTCGCCCTCAAAGTTGTCGCTGAAGCGCACGCGGTTCGGCTGGTGGTCGGCCAGCAGCTGGTGCAGCAAGGCGCGCCGTTCGGCCAGCGGCACGGCGCGCAGGTCGTGGCCGGCAAAGTAGGGCAGGTCGAATGCATAGAACTGGATGGCCTCGGCGTGCGCGGTCTCGAAGGCGTTCTGCAGCGCCTGGAAATCGGTGATGCCGTGCGCGTCCACCACCACGATCTCGCCGTCGAGCCAGCCGTCGGGCCACCCCAGGCTGGCGATTTCGGCCGCCAGCGCGCGCAGCTTCGACGTCCAGTCGTTGCCGTTGCGCGTGAACAGGCGCACGTCGTCGCCATCGATGCGGGCCACGATGCGGTACCCGTCGAACTTGATCTCGTACTGCCATTGCGTCGGGTTGCTGGGCGGCTTGTCGACGAGCGTGGCCAGCTGGGGCGCCAGCGCCAGTGGCAGCGCGGCGGGCCTGGCGCCGTCCGGCAGTGCGGGTAGCGCCGCTTCGGTCGCTTTGGTCGCTTCGGTCGCTTTGCCCGCTTTGGCTGATTTGGCGTCGTTCGACTTGCCCGACGTCCTGGTGGCCACCTTCGAGGATTTCGAGGCTTTCGCACCCTTCGCACCTTCCGCCGACGCTTTTGCCGTCTTCGCCGTGCCGGCCAGCACGCTGTCGGGCAGCGCGTCCACCACGTTGAACTCCGCCGCCGGGCGCGCAAATTCGTCGCGCTCCTTGATCAGCAGCCAGGCGTTGTCGTCGCGGGCTTTCTTGCCGCCCATGCGCACCAGCGTCCAGTGGCCCTGCAGCTTTTCGCCGCGCAGCTCGAACTTGAGCTTGCCGTCGCGATAGCCGGCCTCGGGGTCGGTGTCAGGTATCCATACGCCCCGATCCCAGACGATGACGGTGCCGGCGCCGTAGTGGCCGGCCGGAATCACGCCTTCGAAATCGGCGTAGTCCAGCGGATGGTCCTCGACGTGCACGGCCATGCGCTTGTCGGCGGGATCGTAGCTGGGGCCCTTGGGCACGGCCCAGCTCTTGAGCGTGCCGTCGAGCTCCAGCCGGAAGTCGTAATGCAGGCGCCGCGCGGCGTGCTTCTGGATGACGAATGCCTGCGCGCCGTTCTTGCCGGCACGGGCCTGGCCGGCGCGCTTGCCGCTGGGTTCGGGCGTGGCCGAGAAATCGCGCTTGTCGTGGTACTTGCGCAGCGAGGCCGGGGAGGCGGTGGCTGAAGCGGCTGAGGCGGCTGAAGCGACTGAAGCGACTGAAGCGGCGGGCTTGGCCATGGTCGGTGTCCGGGCGTGATCTGGCGTAATCGTTAGGTGCGGCATGGGCACAGCGTCTGGTTTCAGCTTATGCAGCGCACGCCGCGCGCGAAAGCGGCGGCCGTCCTACAGCAAAGGGGCGGCAAGCAGGCAGCAGTCGGCCGGGCGGCCGCCAGTGACGCCCTTTCCAGTGACGACCTTTTTGCCAGTTCTTGTAAATCCTGTCGCCGGTTTGCTGCGGTGCACATCCGGCCGTCGTGGCGCGCGCGCGGGCACGGGATGTGCCTGCGGAAGACTGGCATCCACCCAACCATGAGGGGCAAGATGAAGACGCTGAAGAAGATTGGCTCGCAGGTCATTGTGCTGACGGGCGCCACCAGTGGCGTGGGGCTGGTCACCGCGCGCAAGGCGGCCGCACTGGGCGCCAAGCTGGTGTTGGTGGCGCGGGGCGAGGATGCGCTGCACAAACTGGCCGAGGAACTGCGCGAGACAGGCACCGAGGTCATCACCGTGGCCGGCGACGTGGGCCGGCACGAGGACGTGGGCCGGGCGGCGCATGCAGCCATCGAACGCTTTGGCGGCTTCGATACGTGGATCAACAATGCGGGTGTGACGATCTTCGGCCGCCATGAAGACGTGCCGCTGGAAGACCAGCGCCGGCTGTTCGACACCAACTACTGGGGCGTGGTGCACGGGTCGCTGGCCGCCGCCGCGCATCTGCGGCAGAACGGCGGGGCCATCATCAATATGGGCAGCGAGGCCTGCGACGGACCGATGCCGCTGCAGGGCGCCTACGTGGCATCGCAGCACGCGATCAAGGGCTTTACCGATACCTTGCGGCTGGAGCTGGAGCAGGAGAAGGCGCTGGTGTCGGTCACACTGATCAAGCCGGCCGGGCTCGATACGCCGCTGGTCACGCATGCCAAGAACTTCCTGCATGTGGAGCCCAAGCAGGCGCCGCCGCTCTATGACCCCGCGATGGCCGCCGATGCCATCCTGTTCGCGGCCGAGCATCCGCGCCGCGACATATTCGTGGGGGCCTCGGCCAAGGCGTTCTCGGCAGCGGCCTACCATGCGCCGTTCGCGTTCGACCGCTTCATGCGCCGCTTCATGGGGCGCGCGCAGCAGACTTCCATGCCGGCCGGCCCGCGCGACGACAATGCGCTGCACAACGCCGGCAACAGCCTGCGCGAGCGGGCGGGCGGCCGCCACGCGATGAAGCATTGTGCGTACACGGCCACCGCGCGGCATCCGCTGATGACGGCCGCGCTGGTGGTGGGCGCATCGGCCGCCATGGCGGCCCTGATGCGCCACCGGCGCGCCTAGCTTCGGAGGACTGGCTTCAGATTTCAGATGATGGTGTCGACCACGCCGCCGTCCACGCGCAGTGCGGCGCCGGTGGTGGCCGACGCCTGCTTCGAGCAGGCATAGACGATCATGTTGGCCACCTCGTCCACGCTCGCGGCGCGCTGGATGATTGACGTACTGCGGTGTGCCTTGACGAAATCGGCCGCTACTTCCTCGGCGGGCTTGCCGGTGCGGGCAATCTCGTCCTTGAGCATGGCCTCCACGCCTTCGGACAGCGTGGGGCCGGGCAACACCGCGTTCACGGTAACGCCGGTGCCGGCCAGCCGCTTGGCCAGCCCGCGCGACACCGCCAGCTGGGCCGTCTTGGTGAAGCCATAGTGGATCATCTCCACGGGGATGTTGACGCCCGATTCCGACGCCACGAACACGATGCGCCCCCATTTGCGCGACGCCATGCCCTGCGCATAGGCGCGCGACAGCCGTACGCCGGTCAGCACGTTGACCTCGAAGAAGCGCGACCACTCGCTGTCGGGAATCTCGAAGAAGTCCTGCGGCTGGAAGATGCCGAGGTTGTTCACGAGGATGTCCACATCGGGATGGGCCTTGAGCAGCGTGTCGCAGACGGCCGCGTCGACCAGGTCGCCCGCAAAGCCCGCCGCGCTGGCGCCCGGCACTTCGGCCTTCAGGCTGGCGAGCGCGCGATCGACACTGCCCTGGCTGCGGCCATTGACGATCACGTGTGCGCCCGCTTCGGCCAAGCCGCGCGCGGTGGCAAAGCCGATGCCGGCGGTGGAACCGGTAACCAGGGCGGTCTTGCCCGATAGTTCGATCTTCATGTGCACTCCCGAGGATGAGGGGTCGGTGGAAAGGGTGAGGCGGGACAGGAACAACTGAGGGACAAGCGGGGCAGCCCGTGAAGTGTATGAACCGATTGGCCTTGCGCCAAGCCTCTTGCGCGGCACACGGCATTGCGGCCGTGCGCCGCCGAAAAAATGAAAAAAGGCCGCAATCGCTTGCGGCCTTCGGTACGGCGGGGAACCCGGGGGCTTACTGGAACAGCTTCAGCGCCTGGGTCAGCGTGTTGGAGACGCCCCAGACCAGCGGCACCAGCACGTAGAGCCAGAACACGGCCAGCAGGCCCTTGTTGGTCGGGTGGGCGTTCAGGTTTTGGTTTTCCATTTCCATGACTCCTTGGCGCTTAGTGGGCAGCACCGGTGCCGGCGCCCAGCCGGGCCACGTCGGCATCGCTCATGTGGTGCTTCTCGTTGACGCGCGACACCAGCAGGTTGCAGATGAAGCCGACGACCAGCAGCGCGGCCATGATATGCAGCGTCATGGTGTAGGCGGCGGCGCCGGTTACGCCGTGGGCCACCTGGTACTCGCGGATGTAGTTCACCAGCACCGGGCCGGCGATACCAGCGGCGGCCCAGGCGGTCAGCAGGCGGCCGTGGATACCGCCCACGAAGGCCGTGCCGAACATGTCGGCCAGGTAGGCCGGGATGGTGGCAAAGCCGCCGCCGTACATCGACATGATCACGCAGTAGGCCAGCACGAACAGCGCGATGCTGCCGCTGGCGCCCAGTTGCGGCACCAGCCAGTACAGCACGGCGCCCAGCGCGAAGAACACGAAGTAGGTGTTCTTGCGGCCAATCCAGTCCGACGACGAAGCCCAGAAGAAGCGGCCACCCATGTTGAACAGCGACAGCAGGCCCACGAAGCCGGCCGCGGCGGCGGCGGTAACGCTGCCCTTGAAGCTTTCCTGAATCATCAGCGAGGCCTGGCCGAGCACGCCGATGCCGGCCGTCACGTTCAGGAACAGCACCAGCCACAGCAGGTAGAACTGGGGCGTCTTCAGCGCTTCGTCGATGTGCACGTGGTTACGCGTGATCATCTTGTTTTCCACCACGGGCGGCGTCCAGCCTTCCGGCTTCCAGCCGGGCGGCGGCACGCGGATGGCCAGCGAACCGATCGTCATCGAGATGAAGTAGCCCACGCCCATGACCAGGAAGGTCTGGGTCACGCCCACCGAGGTGGCGCTCTTGAAGTAGTTCATCAGCGCCACGGACAGCGGGGCGGCGATCATCGCGCCGCCGCCAAAGCCCATGATGGCCATGCCGGTGGCCATGCCGCGACGGTCCGGGAACCAGCGGATCAGTGTGGACACGGGCGACACATAGCCCAAGCCCAGGCCGATACCGCCGAGCACGCCGTAGCCGAGGTAGAGCAGCACGATCTGGTGCGTGTACACGCCCAGTGCGGAAATCAGGAAGCCGCCGCCGAAGCAGCAGGCCGCCGTGAACATCGTGCGGCGCGGGCCCACGCGTTCCAGCCATTTGCCGGCAAACGCGGCGGAAATGCCCAGGAAGAAAATCGCCAGCGAGAAGATCCACCCCAGGGTGGTCAGCTTCCAGTCATCGGGTGCCGATTCGGTAATGCCGATCACCTTGGAAAGGGGGGCATTGAAAACCGAGAAGGCATAGGCCTGGCCGATACAAAGGTGCACCGCCAGCGCGGCAGGCGGCACCATCCAGCGGGAAAATCCCGGCTTGGCGTAGGTCGCCTCCTTTGAAAAAAACGGCGCCTGCCCGTTAGACGGGTTGCCACCATCATTCATCACACTGCTCATTGAATGTTCTCCAGTCGTGGATCCTCGGTAATCCGTCCATGCAGTCTGGCGTGTCCGCCGGGTCTGGATGCCCGTCGGTTGACCCCGTCACACCCTGGTTGGATTACCTCCAGAGGTTTCGCCAGTCCGGGCTTTGAGAGACGTTATGGCCCGGTGTCTGGCGAAGGTTGCTACAAGGTTGCTACAAAACGGATTGACGCCTTCGGGCGCGCGGACGCGCGCAGGCAAGGCCCGGCCATGGGCGGAATGAGGGCGGCTGGAGACGCGTGGCGTCCCGGGTTGAATCGGTGCATTTGTTTTTCCGGCTGGGGCGAACAATATAGGCTTCGGGGTGCATATATTGCCGTGGAAAATATTATGCGCTGACCATAGCCGCCCCGATTGATCACTTCAATAGGCTAAAGATGACATATTCGGGCGAAGCCTGAATTTGCGTGGTTCATGCGCAAATGTCAGCAGTGGTTTGTTCCGGACGTTTGATTTTCACCACAGTATGGGAGCCGCTGGCGACATTCACCACGCTGAAATCGCCCCGCTTCGAGCCGGCCGATTGTTCGGGGCTGGAGACAATGGTCGGGTGATTGCGTGCCTGTTTGTCTGGACAGGCTGTCACGAACGAGACATGAAGCCGCATTACGATCTGCACCCGTGGCGGTTTTCCTCTGCCATGCAGGAACCAGCCGGTCGAACCAGCAATGGGGTGCAACGGGCGACATAGTGGGTGTCGTGCGGACCGGCGAATTCACGCGCCGCGGCCAATCTCTGGCCGCGGCGCTTTTTTTGGCTCGCGATTCTCGCCTCCGCCGGGCAGGCAAGCGGGTGTCGCATGTCAGCCATTCGGCGCGGGTTCAACTTGTTGTCATAAACCTTCCCTAGGATGCGATCCCGGCATTGGCTTGTGCAGCCGACCTCACAACTGCGAGCCGACCGGCCCGGGCGGGCACGGCGCGTTCGATAACTATTCAGACGGGAAAACATCCAGATGTTCGAGAAACCTGACGCTTCGCGCCGCAAGGCCCTGAAACTGCTGGCCGGCGCGCCGATGCTGCCGCTGGGCCTGGCTTCCACTTCGCTGCTGGCCGGTTGCGGCGGCGGCGACGATGCGCCGGCCACCGTCACGCCGGGCACGACCACCCCGGGCGCCACCCCGACCTTCGTGTCTGCCGAATTCACCGGCATGGCCGCACCCGCCACGGCGGCCGACATGGCCAAGACGTCGGTGGGCTCCAGCCTCACGGTGAAGATGAGCGACGGCACCAGCCAGACCTACAAGCTTGCCTACCAGCCGTTCTTCATGACCGGCGACATGGTGCCGGACGGCAAGGGCGGCCAGATCCTGGCCGGCGGCTACTTCAACATCAACAACAGCCCGATCATCGACCCGACGTCGACGCTGGGCACGGGCCAGTTCTTCTCCGATTCGCCGGACGGCACCTCGCTGCTGAAGATCGACGGCGCCAAGGCCGACGGCGTGACGGGCAACACGGTCTTCGCCGTGGTGCAGTTCGAATACACGACGTGGGACTACGCCAAGGCCAAGAGCATGTACGGCCGCCTGCCGTCGCCAATCGCCGTGCTGACGCTGGACCAGGACCCGGCCACCGGCAAGCTGAAGCTGGTGAAGTACCACAATGTCGACACTTCCAGCGCCAACGGCCTGTGGATCACCTGCGGCGCCAGCCTGTCGCCGTGGAATACGCACCTGTCGAGCGAGGAGTACGAGCCCGATGCGCGCACCGCCGCCGCCAACGCACAGTGCATCGACTTCGCCCTGAACCTCTACGGCACGGGCACGATCCCGTTCAATCCGTACCTGTACGGCCACCTGCCCGAAGTGACGGTGAACCCGGACGGCACCGGCACCATCCGCAAGCACTACTGCCTGGGCCGCATCTCGCACGAGCTGGTGCAAGTGATGCCGGACAACCGCACGGTGCTGATGGGCGATGACGCCACCAACAGCGGCCTGTTCATGTTCGTGGCCGACAAGGAGAAAGACCTGTCGGCCGGTACGCTGTACGTGGCCAAGGTGGGGGCCGGCTTCTCGGTGGACCCCACGGCCGCCGGCGCGGACCTTACGTGGATCAAGCTGGGCCATGCCACCAGCGCGCAGGTGGAAGCGTGGGCCAAGTCGCACACGTTTGCCGACATCATGGACTTCTCGGCCACCGATCCGGCCGACGCTACCTACACCAAGGTCATGTACAGCGGTGCCGCGCAGTGGATTCGCGTGAAGACCGGCAAGGAACTGGTGGCGGCCTTCCTGGAAACCCACCGCTACGCCGCACTGGTTGGCGGCAGCATGGGCTTCACCAAGATGGAAGGCACGACGGTCAACATCAAGGACAAGATTGCTTACTCGGCGCTGCAGAACATCGTGGAATCGATGGTGACGGGCCACGCTTCGTGGTATGCCGGCAGCAATATCGGCGTGCCGGCGGCCATCAACTCGGGCGGCGTGATGCAGCACAAGCTGGCCGGCGGCCAGAAGGACACCGGTGGCGCCGCCATCAACAGCGAATGGGTGCCGATGCACACTCAGGCGCTGATCGTCGGCAAGGACATCGCGGCCGACGCCGTGGGCAATACGTCCGATCCGGAAACCATCGGCAACCCGGACAACCTGAAGTTCTCGGAAAAGCTGCGCACGCTGTTCATCGGCGAGGACAGCAGCCGTCACACCAACAACTTCCTGTGGGCGTACAACGTCGACACGAAGAAGCTGTCGCGCCTGCTGTCGGTGCCGGCCGGCGGTGAGTCGACGGGCCTGCACGCCGTGGACGAGATCAACGGCTGGACCTACATCATGAGCAACTTCCAGCACGCTGGCGACGGCATCAAGGCGCAGGTCAAGGCTGCCGTGGAGCCGCTGGTGTTTGCCAATTACAAGAACGGCCTGGGCGCCTCGGTGGGTTACCTGACCGCCGACGCCACCAGCGTGAAGCTGGGCAAGTAAGCGTTGCTGCCGTCGGGCAAACGAGCGCCGCGGGCTGTCTGGCCCGCGGCGTTTTTTCTTGATGGGACGGTTGGGCGGGGGCAGCGCGCCGGCGGTACCAAGGCTGGCGGCTCAGGCTGGCGGGTCGGTCTCGGTTTCGGTGGCGGTGGCGGTGGTGGTGGCGGTGGCGGTGGCGGTGGCGGTGGTGGCGGACGCGGAAGCCGTCGGCTGCTCGGCGTCGCGCGCCCGGTTGCGTGCCAGATACACCTCGTGCAGCGTGATCTTGCGCACTTCCGCCTGGCTCGCGCCGATATGCGAGCGCAGCAACCGGCATGCTTCGTCGGTGCGGTGGGCCAGCACGGCGCGCAGGATCTGGCCATGCTCGGCGTAGGTGGCATCCACGCGCGCCGGCTTGGTGAAGTCCAGCCGGCGAATTAGCCGGATGCGTTCGGTCACGTCGCGATGCACGCGCGCCATCTCGTGATTGCCGGCGGCTTCCACCAGCGTGCAGTGGAACGCCTCGTCGAGCTCGCCCACGCGCGCCATGTCGGTCAGCCGCTTGTCGGGCGTGACCAGCCAGATGGCGGCCAGCGCCGCCAGCGCCTCGTGCGTGCCGTGCGGTGCCATCGCGCAGAGGCGCCTGACCGCCTCGGTCTCCAGCACCATGCGCAGGTCGTACAGCTGCTCGAACTTGTCGAAGTCGAACGGCAGCACGTTCCAGCCGGCGCGAAAGTTCACCTCGACAAAGCCCTCCTGCTTCAGCCGGAACAGCGCCTGGCGCACCGGCGTGCGCGACACGCCGAGCCGCTCGCAGACCTCGCTTTCGGTAAAACGGTCGCCCGGCACCAGCCGGAAATCGGCGATATCGCGCTTGAGCAGCGCATAGACGTCGTCGGCGCGCGACGTGCGCCCCGGGCCGGCCTGGCCACCCTGGCCGGCCTGGACGGTCACTTCGACCCGGTCGAGATCGTTGGCCGCAGTGTCGCCGGCATCGTGCGGGGGCTGCGGAGAGCCTGGGGAGGGACGCATCGGAGTCTTCAGGTGGACACGGCACGCGATGTCGCCGGCCGTGGGCCGGCGCTGGAACGGATGATACGCCGGGCGCGGCCGGCCAGCCTCAACGGCGCACCTCGCGCTGGAAGATCTCCAGGCTTTCCCGCTTGGCCGCGACGAAGCTCGCCTGCGACAGCGTCTCCACGGTGCGCGGGCGCGCATCGCGATAGTCGAGGATCTCCGCCACGCGCGTGGGGCGCTTGGTGAGCAGCAGGATCTGGTCGGCCAGGTACACAGCCTCTTCCAGGTCGTGCGAAACCAGCAGCATCGTGGTGCCAGTCTGCATGAACACCTCCTGGAGCTTCTCGCGAATGAACAGTGTCATTTCGAAGTCGAGGGCGGAGAACGGTTCGTCCAGGAACAGCACTTCCGGACGCGGCGCCAGCGCGCGCATGATCGACGCGGTCTGCTGCTGGCCGCCCGACAACTCGTACGGATAGCGGTTCAGGTCGAACTTGACGTCGAACGACGCCACCAGCTCCGCCATGCGTCGGTCTACCTCGGCCTTGCTCTGGCCCGCCAGCAGCAGCGGATAGGCAATGTTGTCGATGGTACGCATCCACGGGAACAGCGCCTCGCGGTAGTTCTGGAACACGTAGCCGATGCGCGTGTCCTTCAGCGCCTTGCCGTCGAACAGGATCTCGCCGCGATCCACCGGAATCAGGCCCGCGATCATGTTGATCAGCGTGCTCTTGCCGCAGCCGTTGGGGCCGAACACCGAGACGATCTTGCCCTTGGGGATGTCGAGGTCGAAGTTCTCGTACAGCGGCCAGCCGGCGAAATACTTGGTCAGGCCGCGGATGGTGATGTGCGTGCCCGGCGGGCCCGGGCGGAACGGTGGCGTCGGCACGTCGGCGTGGCGGGCAGGGGACAGTACGGTGGTCATGATTACCTTCCACTCCAATGGATGATGCGGCGTTCGAGCATGAGGAACGCGATGTTGAGCAGGTAGCCCAGCGCGCCGGCCGCCAGGATGGCCGCGTACATGGTCTTCACGTTCAGCACCTGCTGGGCGTCGATGATCGCGTGGCCCAGGCCGTTCTCGGAGCCGATGAACATCTCCGCCACGATCACGATGACCAGCGCCATCGACACCGCCGAGCGCAGGCCCACGAAGCTCGGTTGCAGGCTTTCCCACACCAGCACGTCGCGGAACACGCGCCAGCGCGAGGCCCCCATGACCCGTGCCGCCATCACGCGCTGCTTGCGCGCGTTGATCACGCCGTAGGCGCTGTTGAAGACCACGATCAGCAACGCGCCGAACGCGGCGATGGCCACCTTGTTGATGTCGGACACGCCGAAGATCAGCAGGAACAGCGGAATCAGCGCGGACGAGGGCGTGGAGCGGAAGAAGTCGATCAGGAACTCCACGCTGCGGTACGCGCGCTCGTTGCTGCCGAGCAGCACGCCGAGCGGCATGCCGATGACCGCCGCGATGGCGAACGCCTGCAGCGTGCGGGCCACCGTTACCGCGAAGTCGGCCAGCAGCGCGCCGCCGGCCAGGCCGGACACCAGCGCCGCCACGGTATCGGCCGGGCTGGGCAGCAGGATCGGCTTGACCAGGTGAAAGCGCACCACCAGATCCCAGATGACAAACAGCACCAGCGGGCCAACGGCAGGCAGCAGGCGCTCGGCCAGCGAGGCGCGCGGCGCGGCGTCGTGCGAGGCCGGCGGTGCCCAGGGCTGGGCCGCGCCAGCCGCGCCGGGCGGGGCATTCGATGCCGCGGCGGGTTGCGAGAGCTCGGACATGATGATCAGGCCTTGTAGAGCAGCGTGTTGACATCGACCTTGCGCGAGAAGATGCCCTTCTCGGTGAACAGGTCGTAGAACTTCTGGAAGTACGCGGCGTCGGCGGCCTTGAATTCGTCGAAGAACAGGTAGTTCGACATCGGCACCTCGGCGGTCAGCGCGCCTTCGATGGCGGTGTAGCCCTTGAGGAACGGGCGCGCCTCGTTCGGGTTCTGGCGCACCAGGTCCACACCGCGTCGGTAGGCGGTCATGTAGGTCTTGGCCACATCCTTCTGCTTGCCGAGGAAGTCGGTGGTTAGGCTGGCCGAGCCGCCATGCCACGGCGCCATGGCATCGCCGAGGATGTAGCGCGCCACCACGCCGGCTTCGAGCGTGCGGGTGGTGCCGTTGAGGCGGCCGATGGTGCCGGTGGGCTCCAGCGAGTAGACGCCGTCGATCTGGCCCGCCGCCAGCGCGGCAACGTGCTGGCCGATCGGCAGTTCGGTGACGTTCATCTTGCCGGCGCCGGCGCGCTCCAGCATGGTCTTGGCCAGCACCACGTTCTGCAGGCCCGGGCCGCATGCCACGCGCTTGCCCTTGAGTTCGGCCACTGACTTGATGGGGCTGTCCTTGGGGACGATGAACTCGTCGAGCACGAACTTCGCGTTGGTCGGATTGGTGCAGAAGATCTTCAGCAGGCCCGGTTGCGCGATCTCGCCAATGGCCAGCGCGGCCGACGCCGTGCCGTTGGCGCTGCCGTCGCAGCGGCCGGCCAGAATGGCCTCGATCACCTGCTGCGGGCTGGCGAACTTGAGCGGCTCGACCGAGACGCCGGCATCCTTGAAATACCCCTTCTCGAGCGCGGCGAAGAAGGGCAGCCCGGAGGCGACGGGCCAGTAGCCGATGCGCAGCTTCGGCGTGCCCTGCGCGCGGACGATGGCCGGCGCGGCCAGTGCGGTCATGGCGGCGGCACCGGCTTTCAGCACGAGACGGCGGGTCGGATGGGTCATGGCGGTTTCCTGGTTGGATGAGGAGATGGTTTTCGGCAAGGCGTAAAAGCGACTCGGGAGGGTGCTCAGGCAGTGGCTGCGCGCATGTAGGCGCGCCAGCCGCCGTGGGCGCTCACGTCGGGCGCGTCAGCCAGGGCGTGGCCCTCGCAGACAAAGCCGTGGCGCCACTGCCCATCGGCCAGCTCCACGCTGCCGAGCGCCAGCGGCGGCGGTATCTGGGCAAGGAACTGGCCGACGGCGGACAGCGGCAGCTGCCACACCTCCACCTCGATGCACACGCCAGCGGCGTCGGCACCGTCCGCGCCGTCCGCACGCACGCGGCGCAGGCCCGGCTTGGGCGGCGTGGTGCCGGGCAGCGCGTGCAGCCGGTAGGCGGGCGCGGTGGTGGTGGCGGCCTCCAGCGTGGCGCCCAGCGACGTGAGCTGATGGTTGAGCGGCATGCCGGACAGGTGGGCTCCCACCATCACCAGCGGCAGGTGCGTGGCCGGCGACGGCTGCAACGCCGCGATGGGCACCGGGGCCGGCAGCGGCCGGCCGGTGGCGCCCTGCGTCAGGCCGGTGCCATGGTGAAAGCGCTGCCCCAGATCGGCCAGTTGCCAGTCGCTGCCGGCCTGGCCGATCAGCGTGATGCCGAAGGGCAGGCCATCGGGACGCATGCTGGCCGGCACCGACAGCGCCGCGTAGTCGAGCAGGTTGACGAAGTTCGTGTAGTGGCCCAGCTCGCGGTTGCGCACCACCGGCTCGGCGCGCATCGCCTCGATGGTGCAGTGGGTGGGCGCGGTGGGTACCACCAGCAGGTCGATGTCGTGCCACATGGCGTTGGCTTGCTGGGCAAGCGCCTGCAGGCGGTGCTGCGCGTCGAACACGTCGGCCGCGCCATAGCGGCTGCCGGCGGCCAGGATCGAGCGTACGGGCTCGATCACGTCGTCGGGCGACTGGTCGAAGAACGTGCGCACGGCCGCGTAGCGTTCCGCCACCAGTGCGCTGTCATAGAGCAGCGCGGCGGCCTCGGCCAGCGGCGCGTAATCGATCTCGACGGCCTGGCCGCCCATGGCCCGCAGGGCTGCTACGGCATCGTCGAAGGCGCGGCGTGCGAGGTCGTCGCCGAAGAACTCGGCGGCGCGCGGCACGCCGAAGCGGAAGTTGGCGCGGAACGGCGTGCGCAGGCGCGGCAGCGCGCGCGAGTACGGGTCGGTGGCGTCATGCGCCGCCGCCACGTCCAGCACGCGCACTGCGGTGGCCACCGTGGTGGCCAGAATCGATACGCAGTCCACGCTCTGCGCGGCCGGCACCACGCCGCGCGCGGAGATCAGCCCCTTGCTGGGCTTGAGCCCCACGATGTTGTTGAGGCCGGCGGGCACGCGGCCCGAGCCGGCCGTGTCGGTGCCCAGCGCGAAGTCCACCTCGCCGGTGGCCACGGCCCGCGCGGAGCCGGAACTGGAGCCACCGCTCACATAGGCGGGATTGAAGGCGTTCGGTACCGCGCCATAGGGCGAGCGCGTGCCATTGAGGCCGCAGGCGAACTGGTCGAGGTTGGTCTTGCCCGCCAGCAACGCGCCGGCGTCGAGCAGCCGGCCGATGACCGTGGCATGCCGCTCGGGGGTATAGGCGAACGGCGGGCAGGCCGCCGTGGTGGCCACGCCGGCCACATCGATGTTGTCCTTGGCGGCGAAACGCAGGCCGGACAGCGGCGCCGCATCCGACGGGGCCGACGCGGCAGACGCGGCAGAAGCCGACAGGGGCTGGTCGAAACGGTGGATCCACGCGGTATCGTGTTCGGGGCAGTCGGGCGTTGCTGGGCGTTGGCGCATACGTGTTCCAGATGAAATCCAATCTTGGATACAAGACAGCAAGCGCCGTGCCAATCGCCCCGAGGCGGGCGGTAACCGGTCGATGCCAGACGGTGGCGCCAACCGGAGAAACATCGAAGAAACATCGGAGAAAGGCCCGGCAAGCCAGCAGCGGCGCGGGTTTGAGGCGGATGGGTGCCGATCAGCGCGGCTGTGGCGGGGCTCTGGCGCGAGGCTGTTCGCGCGTCGCTCCGCGTGGCTGGGGTGGGCTGGCCGGGTCGGCAACACCAGGTTTCCGTCGCCGGCCCGCACCGAAGTCGGCGCACGGCGGCGCATGGCGGCGCCGCGATGGTGCGTGGCGCGGGGTGTCATGCACGGTTGCGGAGCGCGCACGGTGGCGCCGGCGGATGCCGTCGGGGTGCCATCGGCGTGCCATGGGGATGCCATGGGGTGCCGGCATTGCCGACGACCAGCCCGAGCGTGGCGCGGGCGGGGCCGCAACGGAAGCAAGCGTTCGCACCCGGACCCATCAACGCCGCATCCGCCGGCAGGGCCCGGTGTTGCCTGTTTTCACCAACCGTTTGCGCCGTCGGAATTTAGCGACATGTTGCGGCGTTAGCGTTGATGATGCGAGTTGGCGAGGCGCAGCGCACCGCGGGTTGTCGCTGTCGCCGCCATGCTTGCCGAACCCGTTTCTTCTTTTGACCTGGCGCACACAACCTGGAGGAAAACCGATGCCATCCGCCGATCTTTTCGCCCCACAGACCTCTTCTGTCAGCCGCAGTTCAGCGCCGCCCTTGCCGGGATGGATCGAGGATCGCATGGCCACGCATTTCGTCGATCGCATGGAAAAGCTCTGGGGCGGAGATCATCTGCTGCACGGCCGCACGCCGGGCCCCGACGCGCTGCACCTGAGCAGCAACGACTATCTGTGCCTGCTGGGCGAGCGCGCGCTGGTGCAGGCGCAGGCCCGTGCGCTGCTGGAAGAGGCGCCCGAGCTGCTGATGTCGTCGGTGTTCCGGCATGGCGATACGCCGCAGCAGCAGCTGGAGCGCAAGCTGGCCACGCTCATGCAGGCCGAGGACGGCCTGATCGCTCAGTCCGGCTGGGCCGCCAACGTCGGGCTGGTGCAGTGCATCGCCGGGCCCGGCGTGCCGGTCTATATCGACATGAACGGCCACGCCTCGCTGTGGGAAGGCATCAGCGCGGCCGGCGCGCAGGCCGTGCCGGTTCGCCACAACGACGTGGCCCATGCCGCGCGCCAGATCGAGCGCATCGGGCCGGGCGTGATCATGGTGGATTCGGTCTACAGCACCACCGGCAGCGTGGCGCCGCTTGAAGCGTACGTTCAACTGGCCGAATCCTCGGGGTGCGTGATCGTGGTGGACGAATCGCACGCGCTGGGCACCCATGGCCCGCGCGGCGCCGGGCTCGTGCCGGCCCTGGGTCTGTCATCGCGCGTGCACTTCCGCACGGCGTCGCTGGCCAAGGCCTTCGCGGGCCGGGCCGGGTTTGTTACCTGTTCCACCCGGTTCAAGGAGTTCTTTGCCGTCGAGGCGCGCCCGGCCATCTTCAGCTCGGGGCTGCTGCGCCACGAAATCGCCTGGTTCGACGCCGCGACCGACTTCATCGCCCGCGCCGACGACCGCCGCGAAGCGCTGCACGCCATCACCCGCCAGACGCGCTCGGCCATCACCGCGCTGGGCTACAACATCAGCGACGGCTCGGAGCAGATCATCGGCCTGGAGGCCGGCTCGGAGCCGCAGGTGATGCTGCTGCGCAACGCCTTGCAGCGCCACGGCATTTTCGGCGCGGTTTTCTGCTCGCCGGCCACCCCCAAGAATAGGGCATTGATGAGACTTACACTGCATGCGAAACTCGCCCATTCCGAGATCGAAAGACTGATCGACGTCCTGGCGGCGATCCGGGACGAGGTGAGGCTGGAAGAGTGGTCGTCCACGCGCCGCGCGCGCCGGGGCCACGCCAGCTCGCCAGCCGGCGCGGAGTTGTAATCCCCCCAAGGACCTGGACCAGGAGTCAGAAGCGCGATATGGAAGCCACGCAGGAGCAAACGGAGGCCGAGCCCTCCGTCGTCCGGCTTGCCAGGAATGCATGGCGCGCCGTGTTCGAGAAAGCGTCACGCACCACGCTGCTCGACGAGGAAAGCGTCGCGCGGCTGCGCCGCATCCAGATGGTGGGGGCGCTGGGCGTCATCGGCCACCCGCTCTATTACGTCATCTGGTCGTACGTATTCCCGCAGGCTTACGAGAATATCTGGCTCAGGCTGGTCTGCACGGCGCTGTTCGTCCCGCTGCTGTTTGCCTCGGCGCTCTCGCACAAGCGCTGGCTGCCGGCGTACGCGCTGTTTGCCATCACCATCGGCATGCCGTTCGCGTTCATCTTCCTGTACCTGGAGAACCACGGCTCGCTGGTGTGGGCGGAGTCGGTCATCATCGCCGTGGTGGTGCTCTACCACTTCAGCGCGGCGTTCGCGACCATCGCGCTGTTGTCCGGGGCCGCCGGCGCCTTTGTGCTGTTCGTGGTGGCCGGCCACTCGATCTCTGGCATTCCGTGGCAGCCGCTGGTGCTGCAGCTGCCGATCATTGCATTCGTGATCGCCGTGCTCGTGGTCATCAAGCTCGACCGGCAGTTGCTGCTGGAACAGAAGCGGCGCGGCATGGCGGTGGCGCTGGCCACCGTGGCGCACGAATTGCGCACGCCGCTGATGAGCCTGACGATGACAGCCGCCGGCCTGCAAAGCCGGTTGCCGGCCGCGCTCGACCCCGGCACGGCGCATCGCGAAGGGCTGATGCAGGCCGTTGCGCGGCTGCAGGCCGACCTGGCCCACGTCAACAGCAGCATCGACCTGCTGGTGGCCAACTCGAAAGATCCGAAGCTGGCCCGCCAGGAGGTATTCGACCTCGTCAAATCGATCCGCGACAGCATCGCGCGGTTTCCGTTCGAGCCGATGCACCAAGACGTGGTCACCATCGAGGATTCGGCGCCGCTGCACGTGATGGGCAACGCCCAGCTGTTCGAACTGGTCATCACCAACCTGACCAAGAACGCCATCGAGGCGATGAAGCGCGTGGGCAAGGGCACCATCCACATCCGCTGCGAGGCGCGGGCCGACAGCATCCACGTGCTGTTCCGCGATACCGGCGCCGGCGTGCCGCCGCACGTGCTGGCCCGCATGTTCCAGCCATTCTTCTCGTTCCCCGCCCATCGCGGCACGGGCATCGGCCTGGCCTTCTGCCAGGACGTGCTGCGCAGCTGGGGCGCCGCGATCGCCTGCCGCTCGGTGGAGCACGAGTTCACGGAATTCGAACTGTCGTTCCCGCGGCTGAAGGGGTGAGGGGGCGGGCGTCAAGCCTGCTTGCGGCTGTCCGTCGACCGGCAACAGCGCTTGCTCCGCCCGCCCCGGCTTATAATCCGCCAGCCTTCCGCCTTCGCCCGATCCATGTCTGCTGTCTCTTCCGTCGCACCTACCCGCCATGAAGGCGTCATCGTTATCGGTGGGGGGCCGGCCGGGCTCATGGCGGCCGAGGCTATTGCCGCGCAGGGTTTGCCGGTGCAGGTCTACGACGCCATGCCGTCGGTGGGCCGCAAGTTCCTGATGGCGGGCAAGGGCGGCATGAATATCACCCACGCCGAGGCGGCCGAGGCCTTCCGGCGCCGCTATGGCAACCGCGCTGACCGCATTGGCGCGTTGCTGGATACCTTCGATGCCGACCAGCTGCGCGCCTGGGTGCATGCGCTGGGCATCGACACCTTCGTCGGCAGTTCCGGCCGCGTGTTTCCCGCTGACATGAAAGCCGCGCCGCTGCTGCGCGCGTGGCTGCACCGGCTGCGCGAAGCGGGCGTGCGTATTCACGTGCGGCACCGCTGGCTCGGTTTTGGCGCGTCCGCCGACGGCTGGCACGTGCTGCGTCTGGCCACCCGCGAAGGAGAGATCGAAGTGGCGGCCCGCGCCGTGGTGCTGGCACTGGGCGGTGGCAGCTGGGCGCGCCTTGGGTCCGATGGCGCGTGGTTGCCGTTGCTGACGGCGCGCGGCGTGAACGTGGCGCCGCTGCGGCCCGCCAACTGCGGCTTCGATATCGCATGGAGCGAGGTGTTCCGCAGCCAGCATGCGGGCGATCCGGTCAAGGCGGTGGCCATCGGCGTCACCACCCTGGATGGCACGCCGCTGCATCGCCAGGGCGAGTTCGTGATCAGCGAGACCGGTATCGAAGGCAGCCTGGTCTACGCGCTGTCGGCGCCGATCCGCGACCTGATCGACGCCCATGGCGCCGCCACCATCACGCTCGACCTCGCGCCGGGACGTTCCGCCGAGGACGTGGCCGCCGAAGTGGGCCGGCCGCGCGGCGCGCGTTCGGTATCGAGCCATCTGCAAAGTCGGCTCGGCATCACCGGCGTCAAGGCGCGCCTGTTGCGCGAGGTGCTGTCCCGCGAGGCCATGCACGACCCCGGGGCGCTGGCGGCGGCCATCAAGGCGCTGCCGCTGCGGCTGGAACGCGCGCGGCCGATCGACGAGGTCATCAGCACGGCGGGCGGCGTGCGCTTCGAGGCGATGGACGAGCGGCTGATGCTGACGGCCCTGCCGGGCGTGTTTTGCGCCGGCGAAATGCTCGACTGGGAAGCCCCGACTGGTGGCTACCTGCTGACGGCCTGTTTTGCCAGCGGACGGGTGGCCGGCGCGGGCGCCGGCGCCTACCTGCGCGGCTGAAAGCGCTGGCCCGGCCGCGTGCCGGGCGCGGCTATTGCACCAATACATGGCTTGCCGTGACCGGCAGGCCACCTCCAGCGCCGGTCGCACTGGTCTGTTCCGGCCGCTTCTGACCCGTACGAGATCGCTTATCTCGCGCGCCAAAATTTTTCACTTCGCCGCATTCGTTGGCGATGGGACGATGCCGTCTTTCGGGGGCCGATACTCAACGCTCGCGCGCCGGCAGGGGCCGGCGCATCCAACTGGGAGGCAATGTCATGCAGACGGTCAGGACCAAGGATGGTATCGATATCTTCTACAAGGACTGGGGCAGCGGCCAGCCCATCGTCTTCTCCCACGGTTGGCCGCTGAGCGCGGACGACTGGGACGCGCAGATGATGTACTTCCTGAATCACGGCTACCGCGTCATCGCGCACGACCGCCGTGGCCATGGCCGCTCCACGCAGACCGCCGACGGTCACGACATGGACCACTACGCCGATGACCTGGCCGCGCTGACCGCGCATCTGGATCTCAAGAACGCCATCCACGTGGGCCACTCCACCGGCGGCGGCGAGGTGGTGCGCTACCTGGCGCGTCATGGCGAAGCGCGCGCAGCCAAGGCGGTGCTGATCGCCGCCGTGCCGCCGCTGATGGTCAAGACCGAAGCCAATCCAGGCGGGCTGCCCAAGGACGTGTTCGACGGTTTCCAGGCCCAGGTAGCCAACAACCGCGCGCAGTTCTATCGCGACGTGCCGGCGGGGCCGTTCTACGGCTACAACCGTCCGGGCGTCACGGCGCAGGAAGGCGTCATTGCGAACTGGTGGCGCCAGGGCATGCAGGGCGGCGCCAAGGCGCACTACGACGGCATCGTGGCGTTCTCGCAGACTGACTTCACCGAAGACTTGAAGAAGATCAGCGTGCCCACGCTGGTCATGCACGGCGACGACGACCAGATCGTGCCCTATGCCGACTCCGGCCCGCTCTCGGCCAAGCTGCTGCGCAACGGCACGCTGAAGACGTACAAGGGCTTCCCGCATGGCATGCCCACCACGCACGCCGAGACCATCAACGCCGACCTGCTGGCGTTCATCCGCGGCTGACCGCACACCCCGGGCGCCTTTCAGAACGCTTCGTTGATCTGAAAGTAGGCGCCCTTGGTGTGGCTGCCCACGCCCACGTCGAAGCGCACGTTCACGCGCGGCTTGAATTCGAAGCGGTAGCCGATGCCGGCGTTGGGCAGCCAGTGCGCCGATGCCAGCGCACCGGGGTTGCCGGCAATGGCGCCCGTGGCGGCCCAGAACACCATCCCCTGGCGGCCGGCGATGTGCCAGCGGTACTCCACCTGGGCCGTCAGCATCGCCTTGTCGCGGTACTGGCCCAGGAAGTAGCCGCGCATGCGCCGGTTGTCGCCCAGCTTGGACATCATGCTCCACGGCACGTCACCCCAGTTGAGCTTGCTGTAGACGTCGAAGGCCAGCACGTCGCGCTCGCGCACGCGGAAGTAAGTGTCGTAGGTAATCTCCAGCGTCTCGAAGTCGGTGTCGCTGCCGAAGCCGCGCCGATACACGGTGCCGTTGAGCAGCAGCGCCTGGCCTTTGTACGGGTTGGGCAGGAAGTCGCGCGTGTCGTACGAGAAGTGCGCGGTCAGCCCGCTGCTGAGAATGCGCGTGCCGTTTGGGTCGGTGGCCAGCTTGCTGCTGCCGCCGCGTTCGAGCTGGGCCGCGTTGTCGTACTCGAAGTCGTAGCCGCCGCCCACGTAGATATTGGGCCGCACGCGCACCATCAGCCTGGGCTGGAACACCACGCCGCGGCGCGTATAGCCTTCCTTGTTGGCCTGGTCGATCGCATTGTCGTAGCCGATGCCCCAGTACGAGGTGGGCATGTTGATCAGCGCCCCGCTGAAGACGAAGCGATAGCTGTCGTCGGCAAAGAACGTGTTGTTGTCCACGCCAATGCCCACCGCGCCCGTGCTGGTCAGGAATCCGGTCAGCGAGAGTGTGGAAAGCTGGGTGTCCTTCTCGGCATTCCTGGGCTTGTACAGGCCGATGGCCGCCGCGCCCACGCCGAATCCCATCTCGGGGTTGTAGAACGGGCCGGGCAGCACGCCCCAGTCGATGCCATGGCTCACGTCCACCTCCTTCGAGGCGCCCAGCTTGTCGAGCACGCGGTCTATCCAGCCCTTGTCTTCGGCGGTTGCGGGCGTGGCGGGCGCGACGGGCGTGGAGGCGGCGTCCGGCGCCTGGGTTTCGGCACAGGCGCCGCTGGCGGCGAGCAACAGCACGGGGAGCGAGGCGGCACGCATGGTGGGCGGGGCCGGCACAGGCCGGCGGCGCGAGCGGGGAACGCCCCGATGTTCCCCGATTGCACCGCATTGCCGAAGTGAATGTTTTTATCGGCCCCGTTACGAAAATCGCGCGTCGATGCGAGCTTCGGCGAAGTCAGCGTCTGGAGTATTCTTCGCACATTGCCAACTCACGGTTGCGAATAACCGCTAGATCCATGGACAGGGCGCGAGTCTTGACGCTGTTTCTCGGCGTGGTACGGGCGAAGAGTTTTGCGCGGGCGGCGACGGAGGCGGGCGTGACGCCCCAGGCCGTCAGCAAGGCCGTGCGCACGCTGGAAGCCGAACTCGGCGTGCGCCTGCTGCACCGGACCACGCGCAAGCTGAGCCTGACCGACGAAGGGGCGCGACTGTTCGAGTTGGCCGATCCCGGCCTGCGTCAGCTCGATGAGGCCCTGGCGCAGGTGCGCAGCGCAAGAAGCGAGGACGACGGCCTGATCCGGCTGACGGCGCCGCCATCGCTCGGCGTGCATGTGCTGGTGCCCCTGATGCAGCAGTTTCGCGCCGCCTATCCCGGCATCACCTTCGACGTGCAGCTCAGCGATCTGTTTACCGATCTCGTCGAGTCGCGCATCGACGTGGGCTTTCGTTCGGGCACCAGCCCCGGCCAGAACCTTGTGGCGCGCCGACTGTGCGACCTGCCCATGACGATCTGCGCCGCGCCGTCATACCTCGCCCAGCATGGCGAGCCGAAGACGCTCGACGCGCTGGCGCGGCACGCCTGCACGGGCTTTCGCCGCCCCGTGACGGGACGCATGGTGCCATGGGAACTGAACGTGGACGGCGACCTCGTCTTTCAGGACGTGCCCGCCGTGGCCACGTTCAACGACGTGCAGACCGAAATCGCGGCGGTGCGCGCCGGCATCGGTATCGGCCAGCTGTCGATGCACCTGATCCGCGACGACGTGGCCGCCGGCCGGCTCGTGCCGATCCTGCGCCAGTTCGACAGCAACAGCGTTGGCCTCTACCTGTACTACCCGCATCGCACGCACATACCCGTGCGCGTGCGCCGGTTCATCGATTTCGTGGCGGAAGCAGGCCGGGTAGCGGCGCTGACGTCGGTTTGACGGAGCTCTTTGCGCGTTCCCCTCTCCCGCAGGCGGGAGAGCAACCGTGTCAAGCAGGCAATCTGTTTTCCCACGGTTGGCCGGTTTTGACCATCGAGTTGAGGATCGTCAGGATCTTGCGCATGCAGGCGGTGATGGCAAGCTTGGACGGCTTGCCAACCGCTTTCAGGCGCTGATGGAATTCCCGT
>Ga0102591_1000263_pt1 | contig 117158 bp, 95 predicted proteins | sample AraplaCol_mCL_r2_2_FD_76860 | JGI IMG/M metagenome (GOLD analysis project Ga0102591, IMG submission 76860) | Arabidopsis root microbial communities from North Carolina, USA - plate scrape MF_Col_mCL_r2 (SPADES assembly) (version 2) | ecosystem: Host-associated > Plants > Roots > Endosphere...
ACACCCAGAAGGCGGTGATCGAGGCGTCCGACAGCAGGATCGGGTGGCCCTTCATGTCGGCGATCGAATTGATGCCCACGCCGTCGTGGGCGATCAGCACCTGCGGGTCCTTGTCCATGAAGGCGGCCACGGCTTTGACCGGCACCTTCTCCTTGGCCAGGTTCAGCACGATGAAGCTGTTGGAGCCGACGCCGACGTCGACCGCGCCGGTGGCCAGCAGCTGGGGCACGTTCACGCCCGGACCGCCCTGGATCAGGGTCACGTCCAGCCCGCGCTTGGCGTATTCGCCGGTGGCCACGGCCTGGTAGTAGCCGCCCAGCTCGGCCTCGCCCTTCCAGTCGGTGGCCAGCTTCAGCGCCGTGCGGCCGGGGGGCGGAGCGGCTTCCTTTTTCGCGGGCGAGCAAGCGGCCAGGGCGGCGCACAGCACCAGCATGGGGGCCAGGGCGGCCAAACGCAGGATCTTCATCGTCGTGTCCCCGAATTGCCGGGGGAGGTTAGTGGGGGAGCGCTGGAGAGGGAAGGGCAGTAAGGGGTTTGTGGCTAACCCACTTTGCCCCCGCCTGGCGGCTTCGCCGCCTGTCCGCCCCCGTAGGGGGCGGAGCCTTGCGCTCTTCCCCCTCCGGGGGAAGACGACCGCGTAGCGGTCCGTAGGGGGCAAGTATTCACCGGCACGAAGGCGCTACTTCCTGGCCAGCCAGCGATTCACCTTGGCGTACAGCACCTCGCGCTGCACCGGCTTGGCCACGTGGTCGACCATGCCGGCGGCGTAGCAGCGCTCGACCTGCTGGGGCAGGGCGTCGGCGCTCATGGCGATGATCGGCACCTCGCCGGCCCCGCCGTCCAGCGCCTTGATGGCCCGGGTGGCGGCCAGGCCGTCCATCTCGGGCATGTGGATGTCCATCAGGATGATGTCGAAGCCGCCGCGCGCGGCCTTGGCCACGGCCTGCTCGCCGTTGTCGGCGGTCTCGACCTCGCACCCGACCAGGGTCAGCAGGGCCGCGCCGATCTCGCGGTTCATCGGGTGGTCGTCGACCAGCAGGATGCGGGCCGCGCCCGGCGCGGCGGCGGGCTCGGGCTGGCCGGCGTCATAGGCCTCGACCTGGGGCGCCTGCAGTTCCACCCAGAAGGCCGAGCCGTGGCCCTGGGCGCTGTCGACGCCGATCCGGCCGCCCATCAGCTCGACCAGCGCCTTGCTGATCGCCAGCCCCAGGCCCGCGCCGCCGTAGGGGCGGCTGGCCGAGCTGTCGACCTGGCTGAAGCGCTGGAACAGCCGGCCCTGGTGTTCGATGGGAATCCCGACACCGGTGTCGATGATCTCGAATTTCAGCCGGTCCTCCAGCTCGCCGGGCTCCACGGTGAGGCAGGCGCGAATGCGGCCGGCCTCGGTGAACTTCACCGCGTTGTTCAGCAGGTTCAGCAGCACCTGGCGCAGGCGCAGGCCGTCCAGGTCGTGCAGGCCGCCAACCGGGTCGTTGACCTCGACCTCCAGGGTCAGCCGCTTGTTCTCGGCCTCGGGGCGGATGATGCCGACCGCGTCGTGCAGCACCGCCGCCGCCGAAGTCGGCTGGAACAGCAGCTCCACCTGGCCCGCCTCGACCCGCGAGAAGTCGAGGATGTCGTTGACGACGGTCAGCAGGGCGGTGCCGGCGCTGTCGATCAGGCCCAGCTGGCGGCGGACGTCGGGCGGCAGGTCCTTGCGTTCGACCAGCAGCTGCGAGAAGCCCAGCATGCTGTTCAGGGGCGTGCGGATCTCGTGGCTCATGGTGGCCAGGAACTCGGTCTTGGCCTCGTTGGCGGCCAGGGCCCGGGCGCGGGCGGCGCGGGTCAGCTGCTCGCGGCGCACCAGCAGCCGGCGCAGGCGCTCCTGCTGAGCCAGGGCCAGGCCGGTGGCCAGGCTGGTGACGAACAGCACCCCGACGAAGATCTGCACCAGGCGGTTCTGGTGGGCCTGGGACCAGTCGGTCGAGATCTGCGGTCCCCACAGGCCGTGGACCGTCAGCGGGATGGCGACGCAGGCGACGATCAGCGAGGCCTGGGCCGCGCCGCGCGGGCCCAGGCGGAAGGCCGTCAGCAGGGCGACGGGGAACAGCAGGAACGGCGCGGGGATGCCCCGGGCGTGGAACACCAGCGCGGTCAGGGCGGCCATCAGCAGGCCCAGGCCCCACGGCTCCAGCGGCGAGCGCTGGAAGGTGCGGCGGTGCTCGCTGTCCAGTAGGACCAGCACGGCCGGCAGCACGATCGACATGCCCAGCACGCCGCACAGGAACCAGTCGGTCAGGACGGACACGAACGGCATGCCGTAGCCCAGGGCCAGCACCGCGGCGGCGACCGCGGCCATCAGCAGCGTCACGGGCGCGGTCAGGGTGGTCAGCAGGGCCAGCTGCCGCATGGTCCGCACGCGCGGCGTTCCGCCGAAGAAGCGTCGGGTCACGCGCCAGACCAGCAGGGCCTCGCCGACGTTGACCACGGTGGAGAGGATCGAGCGGCCGATCCCGTCGCCGACCAGCAGGTCGATGATCATGTGGCCGACCACGGCGATGACCGTCAGGAGGGTCCGCCGCCGCGGGTTCAGCACCAGCAGGCCGCCGGCCAGCAGGGCGTTGGTCGGCCAGAGGGTGGCGACGCCGAGCGCGTTGCGGGTCAGGAAGTCGCTGAAGGCCTGGCTGGCCAGCAACGCCACGGCCAGGACGAACAGGATCCGGTCCTGCCGCCGCTGTTCCTGATGGGCGACGTTAGCCTGCATGGTTTTCCCGTTCCCCGGACGGGAGGAATACGCGAACAGGGCCTTTGCGTTTCCTCGATACGAGGCGCTGTGACGCTTTGCCGCATCCTAAGGTGAAGTTCAATCCCGTTGAGGTTGCGGGTCGTCCCGATGCAAGACCTCGCGCCGCCGCCAGGCGTCGATGCGGGTCATCAGCGGGGTGGCGGTGACGCCGTGGACCAGGATCGAACACAGCACCACGAAGCCGGTGATCGCCCACAGCCGGTCCCAGCCGTGGAAGTCGCCGTGATTGAGGCCGTAGGCCAGGTAGTAGAACGACCCGATCCCGCGGATGCCGAAGAAGGCCACGACCGCGCGCTCGCGCATGGAGTGGGGCGCGCCGATCAGGCCGATCCAGCCCGCCAGCGGCCGGATCACGAACACCAGCGCCAGGCCGAAGGCCGCCTCCTTCCAGGTCAGGCCGTCCAGCAGGCCGCCCGCCACCGCCCCGCCCAGCAGCACCAGGACCAGCATCATCAGCAGACGCTCCACCTGCTCGGCGAAGTCGTGCATGGCCTCGTGGAATTCGTGGTCGCGCTCGGTCGCCCTCAGGGCCAGGGCGGCGACGAACACGGCCAGGAAGCCGTAGCCGTGGGCGGCCTCGGCGACGCCGTAGGCCACCAGGGTCGCGCCCAGGGCCACCAGCCCGTCGCCGGTGCCCGAGATCCGGGCGTGCGGCGCCTTGAAGGTGGCCCAGCCCAGGACCTTGCCGACCGCCCACCCCACGCCCGCCCCGGCCGCCACGCGCCACAGCACGTCGACCGCTAGCCACTGGGTCAGCAGGGGCGCGCCGACCGTTCCTCCTGCCAGGGCGATGGCCACGGCCAGGTGTACGAAGGGGAAGGCGAAGCCGTCGTTGAGCCCGGCCTCCGAGGTCAGGGCGAAGCGGGCCTCGCCGTCCTCGCCCGAGCGCGGCGGCCCCACCTGGACGTCGGAGGCCAGCACCGGGTCGGTGGGGGCCAGGGCGCCGCCCAGCAACAGGGCCGAGGCCAGGCCGAGGCCCAGGCCGTGCACGCCCATCAGGGTCACCGCCACGATGCTCAGCGGCATGGTGATGGCGATCAGCCGCCAGGACGAGCCCCAGCGCCGCCAGCCGATCCGCCGGTCGATCTTCAGCCCGGCCCCCATCAGCGAGACGATGACCACGACCTCGGTCAGCCGCTGGGTCAGGGTCGAGAACCGCACGGGATCGGAACGGAACGGCAGGACGCCGCCGTGGAACACCGCCACCCCGATCAGCACGCAGAGGATGGCCAGGGACAGGGGCAGGCGGCTCAGCGCCATCGGCAGCCAGGCGACCAGCAGAACCACGACGCCCAGGCCCAGCAGGAACAGCAGATACGGATCGAACATCCGTCCCTAACGCATGGGGCGGGGAACCGGAGCCGTCGCCGTCCGAACCCAGCGGCGCCGTCGGGCGTTATGACCTCGGGCCCTCGCGCCTGAAAGCTGGGAGCGTCATGGACAAGCTGTTCGCCAAATTCGCCAACGCCACGGCGCGGATCACCGGCAGCCCGCCGGCCTTCATCGTCTGCGTGGCGCTGGTCGTCGCCTGGGCCGCCAGCGGGCCGATCTTCAAGTTCTCCGAGACCTGGCAGCTGGTGATCAACACCGGCACCACGATCATCACCTTCCTGATGGTGTTCCTGATCCAGAACACCCAGAACCGCGACGGCGCGGCGGTCCAGACCAAGCTGGACGAGCTGATCCTGACCTCGGCCGCCGAGAACGACTTCATGGGCATCGAGAAGCTGACCGAGAAGGAGCTGGCGGCCATGCACGCGCGCTGCACCGAGCACGCCCAGATCGCCCGGGACCGTCTGGACAAGATCGAAGCCGAGCGCGAGGCCCGCAAGGGCGCCAAGGCCTCGCCCAAGGCCAAGCGCGCCCGGGCCAAGCGTCCGCCGGCCAAGAACGCCCCGCCGCGGCGGGTGAGGGCCTAGCCTCGAAGCCGCTCATCCCGGCGAATGCCGGGACCCAGATGGAAGGGCTTTGAGGCTGACGCCAAGAACTCAGAGCTCATCCAGTCATCCACACCGTTATGGGATCTGGGTCCCGGCGTTCGCCGGGATGAGCGGATGTTGGGGAGCGTGACCGCTACTTCTTCTCCAGCAGCAACTGGCCCTGCTTCTTGACCGCCCCGGTGATCTTGCCGGCGATCATGCCCAGCAGGCCGGGCAGGACGATTTCCATCCGCACCGAGTCCGCGAACACCGTCAGCACGCCCGAGATCGGCTGGCCCATGGCCTGGGCCGAGAAGGTCAGGGCGTCGCCGGCCCAGCTCTTGTTGACGTCCTTGACCATGCCGCCGGTCTGGCTGAGCAGCTGGCCGAACCCTTCGTCGATCCGGCGGCGCGCCTCGGCGACGCCCAACTGGTGGGGCAGGGTGATGGTGACCGGCTTGCTCATGCGCGGGATGCTCCTTGGCTACGGGGTCTAACGCCCGTCGGCGACATATGGTGGCGAGCGGCCTTCGATCATACGTCCGGATTTGACGCATCGCCCGGCGAAGGTCTCCTCATCCACGGAGGACGCCATGACCGACATCGCCATGCCCAGCCTGTTCCAGCCCCAGCCCCGCTCGGTCCGTTTCACGCGTCCGGGCCGTCCGGCGGGCGTGCTGGGCGCCCTCAACTACGCCGGGGTGCTGCTGGTGTGGGCCGGGCTGTTCGTGTGGGACCCGCGCCTGGCCATGCAGGTCTTCCGCGAGCGCCGCGCCGACTCGCCGATCCGTCGTCGCCCCTAGCCAAATCCCGCTGACGGTGGGATGGCAGGGACATGCAGCGCACCGTCTCGATCGCCCATGTCAGCCACCGCCTGAAGGCCCCGTTCCGCATCTCGCGCGGGGTCAAGACCGCCGCCGAGGTGGTGGTCGTCGAGATCGTCGAGGATGGGCTGATCGGGCGGGGCGAGAGCGTGCCCTACGCCCGCTACGACGAGACGGTCGACAGCGTCGTCGCCCAACTCCAGCCCGCCGCCCAGGCCCTGCGCGACGGCGCCCGGCCGCATGACGCTGTGGCGCTGCTGACGGCCGGCGCGGCCCGCAACGCGCTGGACTGCGCCCTGTGGGACCTGCGGGCCAAGCGCGAGGGCCTCAGCGTCGAGGCCCTGACCGCCCTGCGCGTCCCCGACAGCCTGGTCACCGCCGTCACCGTCAGCCTGGACAGCCCCGAGGCGATGGGCCTGGCCGCCCAGGCCGTGGCCTCCGCCCCGCTGATCAAGGTCAAGCTGTCGGCCGAGGACCCCGCCGCCCGCCTGCTGGCCGTGGCCAAGGCCGCGCCGCGCGCCCGGCTGATCGTCGACCCCAACGAGGGCTGGGACTTCGCCATCCTCGACGGCCTCAAGCCCATTCTGTCGGACCTCAACATCGCCCTGGTCGAACAGCCCCTGCCGGCCGGCGCGGACCAGGCGCTGGAGGGCTACGACCCGCCGTATCCGATCTGCGCCGACGAGTCGGTGCACGTGGCCGAGGACCTGGCCGGGCTGAAGGGCCGCTACCGCGCCGTGAACCTCAAGCTCGACAAGGCCGGCGGCCTGTCCGAGGCCCTGCTGATGCTGGAGGAGGCCCGCAACCACGGCTTCGAATTGATGGTCGGCTGCATGGTGGCCTCGTCCCTGGCCATCGCCCCGGCCCTGCATCTGGCCGGCTCGTGCGCCTTCGCCGACCTGGACGGGCCGTGGTGGCTGGCTGAGGATCACCCGGGCGGCTGCCGCGTGGCGGACGGGCGGATGACGCGTCCGGCCGAAGGGTTCTGGGGCGACGGCGTGACGGCGACGGGGCTGTGGCTCTAGGCGGGAAGCCGCGTCGACTTCACGTCCACCGCCCCGTGGCACGCCTCGCAGCGCGCCTTCGTCTCCAGCGGCGATCCGCAGGGCTTGTGGATCAGCACCTCCGGCGGCCCGGCCTCGCCTGACAGCCAGCGGTCGCCCCAGGCCATCAGGGCCACGATCAGCGGGAACAGGTCGCGCGCCTCTTCCGTCAGCCGGTACTCCCAGCGCTCGGGCCGGGCCTGGTAGAGCCGCTTCTCCAGCATGCCCAGGGCGGTCAGCCGCGCCAGCCGGTCGGCCAGGATGTTGGTCGCCGCGCCCAGCTCGGCCTGCAGGTCGTTGAACCGCCGCCGGCCGTAGAAGCACGCCGCCAGCAGGTGGGCCGTCCAGCGGTCGCCCAGCACGGCGATCGAGCGCTCCAGCATCGGCGTCAGCGGCTGGGCGGCCTCGGCGGTCGAGCGGCGCTGCAGGCGGGCGCGGGGCGCAGGCTCCAGGCCGGCGCCGGGACCGGGGACCAGCTCGACGTCGCGCGCCTCGACCGGCCGCTCGCAGGCCTTGCAGACCAGCTCGGCCACCAACGGCTCGCCGCAGGTGGCGTGCCGGATCCGGTGCGAGGGGCTGGTCTCGTCATAGTGCCAGCGGGTCTCCCAGCGCAGGATCATCAGGGCCGCGTCGTAGAGGTCCTTGCCCATGGCCGTCAGGTGATAGCCGTGGCGGACGGGACGCTCCTGGTAGGGCCGCTTCTCCAGCACTCCGGCGGTCTCCAGCCGGCCCAGCCGGTCGACCAGCAGCGAGCGGGCCATGCCGGTCAGCTTCACGAAGCCGTCGAACCGGGTCTGGCCCATGAAGGCGGCGTAGAGGGTCAGCAGGGTCCAGCGGTCGCCGATCAGGTTCAGGGCCCGCGCGGCCGAGCTGGCGCGGACCATCTGAGGGGCGGCGACGACCTGGCTGGGAGCCTCTGGGATCATGACCTCTGGTTCGGATGTTTCGCGGCGGGCTGTCAACGCGGAGCATTGCCTCGCGACAAGTCACTTGTATAGTCGGACTGACTAAGCCGGGGCACATCGGCGAGGACGGCGAGCGGGAGGGAAACGGCGATGGTCTACATCCTGGGCGGCTGGCAGAGCGACTATTCGGCCAACTGGGCGCGGCAGGGCATGGACCTGGCGGACGCCTTCGCCGAGGCGGTGGGCCAGGGCCTGGCCGCCGTCGACCTGGACCCCGCGGACATCGAGACCGGCCATGTCGGCAATTTCGCCGGCGAGCTGTTCGCCGGGCAGGGCCTCTTGGGCGGCTTCTTCGGCCAGGTGCATCCGGCCCTGGACGGCCTGCCCACGGCGCGGCACGAGGCGGCCTGCGCCTCGGGCAGCGTGGCGATCCTGGCGGCCACCGCCGAGATCGAGGCCGGCCGCTACGACCTGGCCTGCGTGGTCGGGATCGAGCAGATGCGCAACGTCGCCGGCCAGGTCGCCGCCGAGCACCTGGGCTCGGCCGCGTGGGTCGGGCACGAGTTCCAGGACGCCCGCTTCCTGTGGCCGCGCGCCTTCTCCGACCTCGCCGACGAGTACGACCGGCGGCACGGCCTGAAGTACGAGCACCTGATGGCGATCGCCGAGAACAACTTCAACAATGCTCGCCGCAACCCCGACGCCCAGACCCGCGACTGGCGGTTCGGGCCGGGGGCCTTCACCGCCGACGACGTGGCCAATCCCGTGGTCGAGGGCCGCACGCGCAAGCAGGACTGCGGCCAGGTGACGGACGGGACGGCGGTGGTGTTCCTGGCTTCGGAGCGCCGGGCCAAGGCCTACGCCTTCCTCCGCGGCGTGCCGCTGGAGAGCCTGCCGCGCATCAGGGGCTGGGGCCATCGCTCGGCCCCGATCAGCTACGCCCGCAAGGTCGAGGCCAGCCGCGACCAGCCCTACGTCTTCCCGCAGGTGCGCCGGGCCATCGAGGACGCCCGGGCCCGGGCCGGCATCACGGACGTCTCCCAGATCGACGCCGTCGAGGTCCACGACTGCTTCACCGCCACCGAATACATGGCTATCGACCATCTGGGCCTGACCGCGCCGGGCGAGAGCTGGAAGGCGGTCGAGGATGGCTCCATCGCGATGGGCGGCCGCCTGCCGGTCAACCCCTCCGGCGGCCTAATCGGCGCCGGCCACCCGGTGGGCGCCACCGGCGTGCGCATGGCCCTGGACGCCTTCAAGCAGGTGACCGGCGCGGCCGGCGACTGCCAGGTCGAGGGGGCCCGGACGGTGCAGACCCTGAACATCGGCGGCTCGACCACGACGACGGTGAGCCTGGTGGTGGGGGTGTAGATCCGCCCCCCTCGGGGGAGGTGGCCCGAAGGGCCGGAGGGGGCAGCTCCGCCGGCTCGGAAGTCCCCCTCCGTCGGCTTCGCCGACACCTCCCCCAGAGGGGGAGGATTTTCTGTTCGACATCTCCAAGGCTTCGCGATGCCCCTCCTGACCCTCCTCCTGATCAACGCCGCCGTCTCCGCCGTCGCCTTCGTGGCCCTCTGGCTGATCGGGCTTCGCCTGAAGGACGTCAGCTTCGTCGACGCCTGGTGGGGCGTGGGCATGGCGCTGATCGCCTGGGCGACGCTGGTCCAGTCCGGCGCCACCCCGCACGGCGTGCTGCTGACCGGCCTCTGCACCGTCTGGGCCGCGCGGCTGGGCGGCTACCTGCTGTGGCGCTGGCGCAGGCAGGGACCCGACCGGCGCTACGTCACGATGATGCACTACGCCGAGACCCAGCGCGGCTGGGGCTTCGCCAAGGCCTCGGCCCTGCTGGTGTTCGCCCTGCAGTACCTGCTGCAGTTCGTGGTGGCCCTGCCGGTGCAGCTGGGCCAGCTGATCGCCGCGCCGCTGGGCGGGCTGGCGATCGCCGGGACCGTGCTGGCCCTGGTCGGGATCGGCTTCGAGAGCCTGGGCGACTGGCAGCTGGTCCGCTTCAAGGCCCAGCCCGCCAACGCCGGCAAGGTGCTGGACACGGGCCTGTGGCGCTACACCCGCCACCCGAACTATTTCGGCGACGCCTGCGTATGGTGGGGCCTCTACCTGATCGCCGCCGAGACGGGCCTGGGCGCCTGGGCCCTGCCGGGGCCGGTGCTGATCACCGTGCTGCTGACCCGCTGGAGCGGCGTGCCGACGGTCGAGGGGCGCATGCGCCGGAAACGTCCGGACTACGAGGCCTATGTCGCCCGCACCTCGGGCTTCGTCCCGTGGTTCCCCAAGGCCTGAGCCGCCGCTGTACTTTGGCGCGCGCGGGCGTAACCTTCGATTGAAAAATCATGGAGGTCGCGTCATGCGTAAGCGTTCGGCAGCTTTGGCGGTCGTCGCCGCTTCGATCCTGTTCGCGCCCCAGGCGCTGGTCCCCCAGGCCCAGGCCTTCGGCACCATCCGCAGCTTCGGCCAGAACGCCGAGCACGAGCGGATCACCCGCAGCGGCCTGGCCGGGTTCGGCTTCGGCCCGGATTCCCTCAGCGAGATCGCCGGCAAGAACGGCACCTGGGGCGCGGTCGGGGCGCCCGACAACCCGACCCGGGGTCTTGGCGGCAACAAGGCGGCCCATTGCGACGGCGGCGACTTCTTCGCCAGCCCCGGCTATCCCCAGAGCTCGGTCGCCGCCGCGACCGAACTGACCCGCTGCCGCAACTACATCTACAACAACATCAACGCCGCGGTGACCGACGCCGCGGGCCTGGTGAAGGCGAACCTGGCGCTGGACAGCACCAGCATCTTCGGCGGCTGCAACTACAACGGCGCCAAGGGCCGGGCCAAGTGCAACGTGTTCGAGGACATGGGCATGGCCTTCCACGCGGCCCAGGACTTCTATTCCCACACCAACTGGATCGACGCGCCACGCGCCACGCCCTCGATCGCCAATCCCCAGGGGCTGAACAACACCGTGCCCGCGACCTGGCTGTCGCCGACGCCGGTGACCTTCCCGACCGGCCTGATCAGCGGCTGCTACGACGGCTTCCCGGAGGCGTTCCATTGCGGCGGGCGGATCAAGCACGCGACGCTGAACAAGGACACCGCCGGCGCCGCGCGCGGCGGGGGCGGGGCCTATGCCCGCGCCATGAACGTCGCCGCCATCGATACGCGGGCCAAGTGGGCCTATTTCGAAAGCCGCCTGATCGCGGTGTACGGCGCCCCGCGCGGGAACAAGATGATCTGCGTGCTGAAGCGGGACAATCCGGGCAGCTGCTAGGCGCCGAGCGCCGCCCGTCCCGCCCACACCGCATGCGTGCCGCTGCTGATCTTGTGGGGCAGGGCGATGCGGCAGGCCGGCTGCATGGTCTTGGCGTCGACCACCAGGCACTCGGACGTCCCCCGGTTCTCGTCGATGATGAAGCTGACCAGGTAGCCGTCGTCCTCATCGACCGCGCCGACGCGCGGCGCGAACGGGGCCTCGCTGGCGTAGCGGCCGGGCTCCAGCGGCAGGGTCCAGCTGACGCCGGTCTCCAGGTCGTGCTTGACGAAGCCGTTGAACAGGAACCAGCCCGGCTTGGCGGTAGTGGAATAGGCGTAGCGGTAGGGCCGCCCGGCATAGGCCTGGTTGAACATGCCGAACTCCAGGATGCGCTCGTCCAGCCGCTGTTCGACGGTCTCGCCGGTGGCCAGGTTGAAGCGCCAGCGGTGCAGCTTCGGCCGGAAGCTGTGCTCGTCCAGATAGGCCATCAGGTGGCCGTGGCCCTCGGGCGCGTCCTCCAGCGGGCGCGGCGTGGGGTTCTCCTGGAAGTAGCCGTCCAGCACGATCTCGTCGCCGTCCTCGTACGCATTGAGCCAGTGCAGGACGTAGGTCGGCGCGGCCTCGAACCAGCGGACCTCGCCGCCGTGGCGCGGCACGATCCCGAACCGCGACGGCACGCCCTTGTGCAGGCGCACGGCGTGGATGTCGCGCTCCAGCAGGGCCTGGTCCCAGAACACCGGCAGGTCGTTGAGGATCGAGTAGTTGGCCGTGAACGCCATGTCGTGCGGCAGGCGCGGGCCGGGCAGGTCGATGGCCTGGTAGACGGTCCGCTTCCCCGACGCGTCGACCACGCCGTAGTGCATATAGGGCGCGTGCTTGGAGTAGTTGAAGAACATCAACTCGCCCGTGGCCTCGTCCACCTTCGGGTGGGCCGACACGCCGTCCAGCGGCGCCCATGACGCCACGCCCAGGTTCTCCAGGGTCAGGGGATCCAGGCGATAGGCCTCGCCGCACTGGTAGAAGGTGGCGATCGCCTCGCCGCGATGGACCAGGATGTCGGTGCTGGCGGTGTCCTTCAGGCTTCCGTGCGCGCCGAAGCCGGGGCGCTTGCTGGTGCCCGGTCCGTCGGCCAGCCCGCCCCAGAGGCTCTCGCCCGCCTCCTGCTCGGCCTCGAAGCCGCGGGTGCGGATGAAGCGATTGCGGTAGCTGGCCGCCCCGTTCCTGAACTCGATCTGGTGGACCATGCCGTCGCCGTCGAACGGATGGTAGCGGCCCAGCGGCTGGTGGACGGGGTTCTCGGTGTTGCGCAGGTAGACGCCGTCCAGGTCGGCCGGGATCGCACCCTCCAGCACCTCCAGGTCGACCGCGTCCACCTCCTCGTGCAGCGGCGTCCAGGCCCCAGTCATGTACGGATGGTTGGTCGGCTGGAGCGAGGTGCGGACCGGCGGCAGGCGCCTAATCTGCGTGGCGATCTTCATGGCGGGCTCCCTGGCGTCTTGGCGCGAGCTTAGGAATGTAAGTCTCGTTGTGCAAGTGACCGAAAAGGGGATTGCGCCGACGCGGGCCGCCGTTCTTTCGTCACGCCGGCGGTCCAGCTGATACAAGACGCCGCCGAGTGAGATTGACCATGCCCCTGGACGCCCCGCCCGCCCTTGAAGCGCCCGCCCCCGAAGCGCCCGCCGTCGAGCAGGTGATCGTCACCGCCGCCCGCCTGCCGCCCGCCGCCGCCGAGGCGGCCTTCTCGTCGGTGCATCTGGGCGAGCGCGACCTAGCCCGGACCCAGCGGGTGGACGAGGCGGTGGGCCAGACGCCGGGCGTCTCGCTGTTCCGCCGCACCTCCAGCCTGTCGGCCAATCCGACCACCCAGGGGATCAGCCTGCGCGCCATCGCCCCGTCGGGCGCGGGGCGGGCCCTGGTCACCCTGGACGGCGTGCCGCTGAACGACCCGTTCGGCGGCTGGGTGATCTGGTCGCAGCTGGCGCCGGAGTCGCTGAGCGGCGTGGACATCGTGCGCGGGGCGGGGGCGGGGCCCTACGGCGCCGGCGCCCTGACCGGCGTCATCGACCTGAAGGAGCGCGACGCGGGCATCGCCGGCGACGTCTCGCTGGGCGAGCTGGGCAGCCAGCGCGCCTCGGCCGCCGCCACCTCGACCTTCGGGCGGTTCGAGTTCACGGGCGCGGCCTTCTACGACAAGTCCGACGGCTATGTGCCGGTGCGCGGGCCCCAGCGGGGCGCGGCCGACACCCGGACCGACCTGGAGGCCAAGAGCATCTCCGGCCGTATCGACCTGGCCACGGGCCTGGGCCTGCTGTCGCTGCGCGGCGGCTTCTTCGAGGAGGGCCGTGGCGCGGGCCTGGCCGGCGCGCGCGCCAACGCCTCGGGCAACGTGTTCAGCGCCACCCTGGTCAAGGCCCCGCGCGGCGAGGCCCTGGGCTGGAAGCTGCAGGCCTGGCGGCGGACCAGCGACCTGTTCAACAGCTCGGTCGCCGTGGCGGCCGACCGCTCGTCCACCACGCCGGCCAACAGCCAGGACAAGACCCCGGCCACCGGCTGGGGCCTGAACGGCGCCCTGCGCCAGAAGGTCGGCGGGCTGGAGTGGGAGCTGGGCGCCGACGCCCGCCTGAACGACGGCGAGGAGCGCGAGCGCTACAGCTATTCGGGCGGGACCTACACCCGCAACCGCGTGGCGGGCGGCAAGACCTCGGTGGTCGGCGCCTATGCCGACGGCTCGTGGACGACCGGTCCGTGGCTGGTGGCCGGCGGCCTGCGGCTGGATCACTGGGAGACCACCGACGGCTTCCGTGTCGAGCGCAACGCCCTGACCGGCGCGGTGCTGCTGGACCAGCGCCCGGCCGACCGCGACGGCGAGGTGGTCAGCGGCCGCCTGGGCGTGACGCGCGACCTGGGCCACGACGTGACGGCGCGCGTGGCCGGCTACACCGGCTTCCGCCCGGCCAGCCTGAACGAACTCTACCGCCCCTTCCGGGTGGGCAACGACGTCACCGAGGCCAATGCCGGCCTCAAGCCCGAGCGGCTGGAGGGGCTGGAGGCGGGCCTGTCGCGCAAGGGCGCCAAGGGCTTGATCGAGGCCACGGCGTTCTGGAACCGGATCGACGACCCGATCGTCAATGTCACCCTGGGCGTGGGGCCGGGGACCTTCCCGATCGGCGGCTTCATCCCGGCCGGCGGCGTGCTGCGCCAGCGCCAGAACGCCGGCTCGATCGACGCCGTCGGGCTGGAGGGCCGGGCCGAACGCAAGGTCGGGGTCGTGACCCTGAGCTCGGCCTTGTCGGTCACCGACGCCCGGGTGGACGGCGGTTCGACCGCGCCCCAGCTGACCGGCAAGCGCCCGGCCCAGGCCCCGGTCTGGAGCGCCACGGCGGGCCTGTCGGCCGACCTGACCGAGACCCTGGTCCTGGCCACCGACCTGACCTGGGAGGGCAAGCGCTTCGAGGACGACCTCAACAGCCGCGTGCTCGACCCGGCCTACCGCCTGGACGCGCGTCTGGACTGGCGCGTGCGGCCGCTGGTGACGGCCTACGTCGCGGGCGACAACCTGCTGGACGCGGATATCCAGACCTCGCGGACGGCCGACGGGGTCCCAGGCTATGCGGCGCCGCGGATCGTGCGGGTGGGGCTGCGGGTGGCGATCTAGCCTGAGGAAACCTTCTCCCATAGGGAGAAGGAGGGGCCCGCGCCGTTAGGCGTGGGAGGATGAGGGGTTACGCCGCCAACCGGCGTGCCGGCACGCCGTCAGCCGTCCCTAACCCCTCACCCTCCCACCGCTACGCGGCGGGCCCCTCCCTCTCCCTTTGGGAGAGGGTTCAAGGTCACCGCACCGGCTTCCCCCGGAACACCACCTTCGCCCCCTTCTGCACGGCCGCGCCCAGCTCCGCCGCGTCCCAGTTCGTCAGCCGCACGCAGCCGTGCGAGGCCCGCTTGTTGACCAGGCGCGGGTCGGGCGTGCCGTGGATGCCGTAGGTGTCCTTGGTCAGGTCGATCCAGGTGGAGCCCACCGGATTGTTCGGCCCGGCCTTGATGGTCAGCTTGCCCGTCGGCTTGCCGAAGGTCAGGCGGGTGGGGTCGTAGGTGTAGGTCGGGCGCGGGGCCACGGTGTTGACCGCCCATTCGCCGACCGGGGCCGGGCGCTCGGTGCTGCCCACCGTGGCCGGATAGACCGCCAGCAGCTGGTCGCCGTCGGCATAGGCCTTCAGCGTGCCCTTGGCGTTGTCGATCTCGATGCGGGTGACCTTGCCGTCCAGGCCGTCGGGACCCAGGGCCGCGACGACGATGGTGGTCCCGGCCTTCGCGAAGTCCACGCCGGGATTGAGGGCCTGCAGCAGCGGCTCGTCCATGTGGAACTTCTCGGCCAGCAGCTCCAGCGGCGTGCCGTAGCCGAGGGCCGGCAGCTTGGCCATGGCCTCGTAGTCGTCCTTGGGGATGTCGGGCGTGAACGGGCCGGCCACGTCCTCGGCGGTGATCACATAGTCGGTCAGGGCCGGCGCGCTGTCGGCGACCAGGGCGTCCCAGGTGGCGGGGCTCAGCTTGCCGTCGACCGTCAGGCGGTGGGCCTCCTGGAAGGCGCTGAGCGCCAGGGTCAGGTTGCCGCCCTCCTGGCCGTCGATGACGCCGGGCGAGAAGTGGGCGCGGTCCAGCAGCACCTGGGCGCGGGCCAGATAGGCCTGCTTGGCCTCCGGCGTCGTGGCGGCGGGGTCGAAGGCGGCGGCGTTCACGGCCTGGGCCAGGGGCGAGGGGGCGGCCGGGGCCGGGGCGGGCGGGGCGGCGACCAGCGGCGGCGGCGTCTGCGGCGCGGGCGCGGCGGCGGGGTTCGACGCGGCCGGCTTCTGCTGTTGCGGGGCGGGGTCGGAACAGGCCGTCGTGGCCGCCAGGCAGCCGAGCAGAAGGACGACGGGACGCAAGGGCAGGGGCATGTAACAACTCCGAGGCGGGAACGCCTTGCCCCTCTCAAGCCTTGAGCCATGGCGAAGTTCCACTGCTGCCCCCTGGGGGCGAGGAGCCCCGATTGAAGATTCTGCGTCGGCTGATCTGGGTGCTGGGCGTCCTGCTGGTGCTGGTTGTCGCCTTCTCGGTGTGGGTGATGTGGCCCAATCAGCGGCCCGCGCCCGCCATGCCGCCGCCGTCGGTCTCGGCCGCCCGCGAGCCTCTGCAGTACGAGCCGCCGACCTACCTGCCGTCCAACGATCCGCCGGCCAGCCCGAGTTTCGCGCCGACCGGCGGGACGCCCGAGGCCTGCGACGCCGGCGGCGCCTCGGCCAGCGCCGCCCCGGTCAACGCCGCCTCGCTGACCACCCTGGCCTGGACGCCGTTCGGCCGTCCCGAGACCGGCTGGGAGATCTACGCCCCCCGCGTCGCCCACGAGATCCAGACGACCTGCGCGCCCGGCTCGCCCCGCTTCGCCGCCGCCCTGGCGCGCTGGCAGGGCGGCCATGGCCTGAAGTCGACCGGGACGTTCGATCCGGAAACCTTCCAGGCGATGCTGGTGCGCTGGCACCGGGCGCGGCCGTTCGTGAAGGTCAACGGCGAGGGGATCTGCCCCGGCGCGCCGGCCGTGAGCCTGCTGTCCACCGCCGGCCCCCAGGAGAGCTACGGCGGCAAGACGATCCAGCTGCGCCCCGGCGCGTTGGACGCCTATCGCCGGATGGTCGCCGAGGCCAAGGCGGCGGGCGTGGCCCGCGACCCGCGCGCCCTGACCATCTTCTCGGGCTTCCGCGACCCGCTGGCCGACGCCGCCCGCTGCGCCCGCGACAACAATTGCCAGGGCGTGTCGCGCACCATCTGCTCGGCCCATCGCACGGGCCTGGCCCTGGACATGTTCATCGCCGCCGCTCCGGGCTTCGGGCCGGACTCCAGCGCCGACGCCAACCGCCTGGCCATGGCGCGGTCGGACCTCTATCGCTGGCTGGTCGCCAACGCCGCGCGGTTCGGCTTCGTCAACTACGCGTTCGAGCCCTGGCACTGGGAGTGGACGGGCGAGCCGATGCTGCCGGGCGTGCCGATCGCCAGCCTGCCCCTGGCCGGTTCGGGCCGTCCGGGGGATCCGCTGCTGACGCCGCCTCCTGGGCCGACGCCGCCTCCCGCGACCGCGCCGAAGCCGCCGCCCAAGGCCCCGAAACCGGGCGCGGCGAAGCCCCGGTCATGAAACCTCCCGAATTCGTGGACATTGTCTGGACGACAGCCAGCGTACACAGGGAGTCATGAGCTTCACCGCACCGCGTTTGCCCGATCGCCGCGCGTTCCTGGCCGGCCTGCTGTTGGCCGGCCCGGCCGCCGCCGCGCCGCGCGCCCAGCTGAAGCCGCCGCCCAGGCCGCCGGTGGTGACGGTGCTGGGCGACTCCATCACCTCGGGCTTCGGCGTTCCCAGCCGCGACGCCATGCCGGCCCAACTGCAGGCGGCCCTGACCCGCCTGGGCGTGGTCGCCCAGGTGCGCGCCGCCGGCGTGCCGGGCGACACCAGCGGCGGCGGCCTGGCGCGGGTCAATCGCAGCGTCCCGCCGGACACCGCCCTGTGCGTCGTGGCCCTGGGCGGCAACGACCTGCTGCAGGGGATCGAGCCCCGGGTGACCAAGGCCAATCTGCGCGCCATCCTGCAGAGCCTGCGCGACCGGCGGATCGGGGTGGTGCTGGTCGGCGTCGGCGCCCCGACCCTGTTCGGCGCGGGCTACGCGCGCGAGTTCAACGCCGTCTATCCGGCCCTGGCGCGGGAGTTCTCGGCGCCGCTCTATCCCAACATCCTGGCCGGGGTGGGCGGCTCGCGGCAGCTGATGCAGGGCGACGGCATCCACCCCAACGCCGCGGGCGCGCGGGTCATCGGCGACCGGCTGGCGCCGCTGGTGGCCCAGGCGCTGCGGTCGATCCAGACCGCCGCTAGGTGAAGAACTCCACCGCCACCAGCACCACGCCGGCGATCCACACCGTCTCGAACACCATCAGGGCCACGGGCCGCCAGCCGGCGGTCATCAGGTCCTTGAACGAGGTCTTCATGCCCAGGCCCGCGATGGCGGTGACCAGGCACCAGCGCGAGACCTCGTTGGCCGCGTCTGTGACCGGCTTGGCCAGCCAGCCCAGGCTGTTGATGACGACCAGGGCCGCGAAGCCGATCAGGAACAGCGGCACGGTCGGCTTGGCGCCGCCGCTCGCGCCGGGACCCATCCGCGCCACGACGAAGGCGATGGTGAAGACCACCGGCAGCAGCATGGTCACCCGCAGCAGCTTCACATAGGTGGCCACGTCGCCGGTGTGCGGCGAGATCATGTAGCCGGCGCCGACCACCTGGGCCACGTCGTGGATCGTGCCGCCCAGGAAGACCCCCGCCCGGGTGTGGTCCAGGTGCAGGGCCGCCGTCAGCAGCGGATAGGTGATCATGGCGATGGTCGACAGGGCCGTGACCGTGACGACCGCCAGGATGGTGTCGCGCTCGGCGTCCTTGCCGCGCGGCAGGACCGAGGCGATGGCCAGGGCCGCCGAGGCCCCGCAGATGCCGACGGCCCCGCCCGACAGCACGCCGAAGCTGGAGCGCAGGCCCATGCGCTTGGCCACGAACGCGCCCAGGGCGATGGTCGAGCCGATGCCGACGATGACCATGATGATCGGGGTCAGGCCCAGGCCCAGGATCTGGCTGGCGGTGATCCGCGCGCCCAGCAGGGCCACGCCGAAGCGCAGGACGGCCTTGGACGAGAACTCGATGCCGGGGATGCAGCGGCCTTCCTGGTGCAGGAAGTGGAAGGTCATGCCGAACAGCAGGGCGAACAGCATGACCGGCGCGCCGTAGTGCTGGGCCAGCCACTGCGAGGCCAGGGCGATGGTCACCGCCACCAGCACGCCGGGATAGAGCTTCAGCAGGGCCGCCTGGCCTGGGAAGCCGGCCTTGGTCTTCGTCGCGACGGCGGGCTCGGGCCGCGACAGCCCCTCCATGCCTTCGAGCGACTGGAAGAGCGCCCGCGCCGCGGCGGTGTCGGTGTCGAGGTCGGAATTCATCGTCTGGCCCTGGAGCGGCGAGTCGCGCCGGTCGGATGATCGAGACCACGATGCGGAAGGCGGGTACAGGCCAAAAATAAACCCCTCGCCGCTGGGGCGAGGGGTTCGGCTTGGCCTTCAAGGGCGAAGACGAGGGTTAAAGCTCCCGCCCGCCGCTGACGATCGGTTCGGGCTGGTGGCCGTGACCGGGGACCGCGTGGCTGGGCGCGCGCTTCTGGTGCTGGAACAGCTTGTCGATGATCTTGCCCGACCAGTTCTTCAGCATGTCCATGAACACGAACACCACGGGGATGTAGAGCAGGGACAGGAAGGTCGAGGTGATCAGGCCGCCGATCACCGCGATGGCCATCGGGGCCCGGAACTCGACGTCGGCGCCGAAGCCGACCGCCACCGGCATCATGCCCGCGCCCATGGCGACGGTGGTCATGATGATCGGCCGGGCCCGCTTGTGGGCGGCGTCCAGCAGGGCCTCGCGGCGGGTCATGCCGCCCTTCATCGCCATGATCGCGTACTCGACCAGCAGGATCGAGTTCTTCGCGGCGATGCCCATCAGCATCAGGATGCCGATCAGGGTCGACATCGAGAAGCTGGAGTGCGCCAGGACCAGCAGGGCGAAGGCGCCGCCGATGGCCAGGGGCAGGGCGGCCATGATGGTCACCGGGTGGGCGAAGCTGCGGAACAGCAGCACCAGCACGACGTACATCAGCAGGATGCCGGTGATGAAGGCGGCGGCGAAGCCGGTCAGCATCTCGGCGATGAACTCGGCGTCGCCGGCCGGAGCCTCCTTCACGCCGGGCGGCAGGTTCTTGACCGACGGCAGGGCGTGGACGGCCTTGGCCGCGTCGCCGACGACGATGCCGTCCAGCTCGGCGGTGATCTCGGCCACCCGCGAGCGGTCCTGGCGCGAGATCTGCGACGGACCGGCGCCGAAGCGCACGTCCGCCACCGCGTTCAGCGGCACGGCGCCGCCGTGGCTGGACGGGACCTTGAGGGTCTCCAGCACCGACATGTTCTCGCGCGCGTCGTCGGTCAGGCGCAGACGGATCGGCACCTGGCGGTCGCCCAGATTGTACTTGGGCAGGGACTGGTCGATGTCGCCGATCGTGGCCACGCGCACGGCCTGCGAGATCGCGCCGGCCGAGACCCCGGCCCGGGCAGCCTGGTCGGGCTTGGGCATGACGATGATCTCGGGACGGGCGATGGCCGCGGTGTTGACCACGTTGGCCAGGCCCTTGACGCCGCGCATCTGGGCCTCGACGGCGCGGGCCGCCGCTTCGAGCTGCGGACCGTTGTCGCCGATCAGGCGCAGGGTGTAGCTGGAGCCGTCGCTGGGACCGCCGCCGTTGTTGCTGCCCGCGCCGATCCGCGCGCCGGGGATGGCCTTGAACTGGTCGACCATCTGGCGGCTGAAGTCGCGCTGGCTGATCCGCTGGCCTTTCGGCACCAGGTCGGCCGTGACGCGGGCCTGGTTGACGCCGTCGCTGCCGACCGAGGCGTAGACCCCGGTCACCTCGGGACGGGCCTCCAGCTCGCGGGTCATCTGCATGACGACCGCGTCGGTCTCGTCCAGGGTCGCGCCCGGGGGCAGCTCGACGCTGAACGGCGCGCGGCCGCGGTCGGCCGCCGGCTGGAACTCGAACGGCAGCTTCCCGGCCAGCAGGAACGAGCCGACCAGGATCGGCAGGGCCAGCAGGGCCACCTTGATCTTGTTGCCCAGGGCCCAGTTCAGGGCCTTGAGGTAGGGCGCCATCCAGAACGGATCGGTGTCGGGCTTGTTGTGGGCCTTCAGCATGTAGGCGCCCATCAGCGGCGTCAGCATGCGGGCGACCAGCAGCGAGAACAGCACCGAGATGCAGGCCGCGAGCGCGAAGGCCTTGAAGAACTGGCCGACGATGCCAGGCATGAAGCCGACCGGCGCGAACACCGCCACGATGGTGAAGGTGGTGGCCACGACGGCCAGGCCGATCTCGTCGGCCGCCTCCATGGCCGCGTCGTAGGGTGATTTGCCCCCGCGCATGTGCCGGACGATGTTCTCGATCTCGACGATGGCGTCGTCGACCAGGATGCCGACGGTCAGCGACAGGGCCAGCAGGGTCACGCCGTTCAGCGATTGGCCCAGCGGCGCCATGACCGCGAAGGTCGGCAGCAGCGACAGCGGTATGGCCACGGCCGCCAGGAACGTCGCCCGCCAGTCGCGCAGGAACAGCAGCACCACCAGCACGGCCAGCAGGGCGCCCAGGCCCAGGGCCTCGAGCGAGGCGTAGTAGCTCTGCTCGATGTACTTCACGTTCGAGGTCAGCTCGACGATCTTGATCTCGGGATGGGCCTTGTCGAGCTTCTCGACTTCCTTGCGGACCTTCTCGGCGACCTTGACCTCGCTGGCGCCGCGCGAGCGGACCATGTTGAACGTCACGACTTCCTGGTTGTCGAAGCGCGCGCGGTTGCGCGGCTCGGCCCAGCGGTCCTCGACGTCGCCCAGGTCGCCCAGGCGCACGGTCTCGCCATTGCCCAGCTGGACGCGGGTCTCGCGCAGCTGATCGACCGAGCCGGCCGCGCCCAGGGTGCGGATGGCGCGCTCGGAGCCGGAGACGGTGACGCGGCCGCCGGGCAGGTCGGCGTTGGCCGACTGCAGGGCCTGGCTGACCTGGGCGGCGGTGACGCCGCGCGCGGCCAGGCGGTCGGGGTCGAGGGCCACCTGGATCTCGCGGCTGACGCCGCCCTGGCGGTTGACCTGGCCGACGCCCTTGATGGCCAGCAGGGCGCGGCTGACGTCGTTGTCGACGAACCAGCTGCGTTGTTCCGGCGTCAGGGTCGGGGCCTGGACCACGTAGGTGATCAGGGCGTCGCCCGAGATGTCGATCCGGGTGACGTTGGGGATCTGCATGTCCTGCGGCAGCGAGCTCTGCAGGTTGGCCATGGCGTTGCGGACGTCGTTGGTCACCCGCTCGTGGTCGACGCCCAGCTCGAACTCGATGAAGGTCGAGGAATAGCCGTCGCCGACGGTGGAGCTGATGTGGCGCACCTGGCCAAGGCCCGCGATCGAGTCCTCGATCAGCCGGGTGACCTGGGTCTCCAGCTCGGTCGGGGCCGCGCCGGGGCGCGAGGCGTTGACCACCACGAAGGGCAGGTCGACGTCCGGATTGTCGTTGATCCGCATGCTGGTGAAGCCGCCGATCCCCGCCAGGGTCAGCAGCAGGAACAGCAGCATCACGGGGATCGGGTTCTTGATCGCCCAGCGGGAAATGTTGTTCATCGCCGGCCCCTAGCGCTTGGCCGCGACGGCCACGGCGGGCGGCGCGGCGTGGGCGGACGAGCCGGCGACGCGCACGGCGTCGCCTTCGCCCAGGAAGCCGGCGCCTTCGACCACGACCCGCTCGCCGGGGTTCAGCCCGTTGGCGGCCGTGCGGTCGGTGTTGCGGGCCAGGATCTCGATGCGGCGGAACTGCACGTGGTTGCGGGCGTCGACCACGAACACGCCGGGCTGGTTCTGGCGATACAGGATCGCGGCGGTCGGGATGGTCGGGGCCGGCTGGGCGCCGGCGGCGATCTGGGCGCGGGCGAACATGCCCGAGCGGAAGCCGCTGCCGGGCGCCAGGCTGATGCGGGCCAGGCCGACGCGGGTCTGGGTGTTCACCTCGGAGGTGACGATGCGGATCGTCCCGGTGGTCTGGCCCACCTGGTCGGAGGTGACCGTGGCCGGCATGCCGGCGCGCAGGGCCAGCAGGTCGGCTTCGGGGATCTCGGCGTCCAGCTCCAGGCGGCCGTCGCGGACGATGCGGAACAGCTCGGTCCCGGGCGAGATGATCTGGCCCTTGGTGACGCTGCGGCGGCTGATCAGGCCGGAGACCGGCGCGCGGACCACGGCCTGGCCCAGCCGGGCGACGGTCTCGCCGTAGGCGGCTTGGGCCGCGGCGACCTGGGCGATCGCGGTCTGCTGGCGCATGGTCGCGGTGTCGAGCGCCGAGGCGGCCAGATAGCCCTTGGCCTGCAGTTCGCGCGAGCGGTTCAGGGCGGCCTGGGCCTCGGCCAGGGTGGCCTTGGCGGAGGCCACCGAGGCCTCCTGCTGGCGGGCCTGGGCGCGCAGCATGGTGTCGTTCATCGCCACCAGGACTTGGCCCTGGCGCACGACCTGGCCTTCTTCGGCGTTGACCGACACGGCGGTCAGGCCGCCGGTCTCGGCGCCGACGGGCACTTCTTCCCAGGGCGTGACGGTGCCCGAGGCGTTGATGATGCGCGGCAGGGCCTGGACGTTCACCACGGCGACGCTGACGGTCTGGCTGGCGGCCTGCGAGGGCTTGGGCGTCTTGGCCTTGGCCTTGTCGCCATGGTCGCACGCGGACAGCCCCAGGGCGCCGATGCAGAGCACCACGGGTAACGCAGTCGAACCCACGCCGCGTTGTTTGATCCGTTGATGCACGACCACCTCAGCTCCGATTATTTGAACAGCCAGACGCCTTCTAACCGAGAAACGCTGTTCACCGGATTAAATGATCGTAAGGCGACGCCTGGAGGTCAGGCCAAACCGTCCGGACGAGGCTTTTCCCGCCGGCCGGCGTTCCAGGCGCCGACCAGAAGGGCGCCCATCACCAGATAGCTGAGCAGGCTGCCGGCCACGTAGTAGGCGCGGGGGATGATCTGCTTGTCGATCGCGGCGGCCAGGTGGACCAGGGCGGCGACGCCCTGGAAGGCCGCGGCGGCCATGGTCCACCAGCGGTCGGAGGTCAGGGCCAGATACAGCAGGACCAGCAGCAGCAGGACGTCGACCATCAACACGCCGCCTTGGGCGCCGAGGGTCTGGCTGTCGTCCTGGACGAGGGGGCTGGCGAACCAGGCGGCGGCCATCGCCGCGGCGGCGACCCGTTCGACCCAGCGACCGCGCCAGACGGCGAGCCCGCAACAGGTCAGCAGCACGGCGAGGCTGAACAGCTGGTCGAGGGTCTGGACGTACATTCGGGGGCGTTTCTTGGCGGGTTCCGGCGGCCGTCGGACCGCCAGCTTAACCTGATCCGGGATCGAAGCCGATCCGGCCGGAAACAATCTGCCAGTTCGCGGGCCCGATCACATGTGGGGGTGCATGATCGGGCCCGCGGCGCGAGGCCTGAGGGGGGAGGGTTCAGGCGACTTCGCGCGCGGTCGGCACCGCCCGCAGGCTGCCGATCAGGCTGGGGGGCGGCTTCTTGCCGCCGCCGCCGAAGGAAACGGCCGACAGGCCGATGTCGTGCTGGGCCTTGCTGAGGCCCTGGTGGGTTTCGAGGATGTTCTGACGGGCCACGCCCAGGGCGCGCATGGTCTCGATCGCGCTGATCAGGGCGTCCTGGCCGACCATCACCGACAGGTTCGCGGCTTCCCGCGAGGCCGGCATCAGGGTGGTCAGGGCGGCGGTGCTGGCGATGGCCGCGTCGATCGCCTTCTCGGCGGCGAACAGGGCTTCGGCCACGGCTTCGGCGGCGTGACGACGTTCCTTGAGCATGACGGTTCTCCTCGCGCCGCGGGAGGGCGGCGCGTCATCTGGGGTGGAGGCGTGGAGAGCGCTCGGAAGCGGCGGTCTAGAACAGGCCCCGGAGGGCGTGCAGGCCGGCCAGCAGGGAGCCGAACGCGAAGGCGGTCGCGAGCATCATGGCGGCGATCAGGGCCAGCCGTTGGCCGACGGTCAGGTCATTGGGGCCTCCCCAATTTCCGAATGGCCGAAGCTCTCGTCCATCAGCGCGCCGGCCACGCAGAGGATCTCCCTCAGCACCATTTCCGGCGGCTTGAAATTGGCCTGCTTCCGCGTCGCGCTGACCAGGTCCGAGGCCATCAGCGCGCTCTGGGCGGTCGCCGCCAGGCTGGCGAGCTGACGTTCCAGTTCGGACCAGGTGAAGGCCGGGACCCGCTCGTCCTGCGAGTTCAGGGTCGGCCACGCCTTGTGGAAGTTCAGGGCGTCGCGGCGCAGGCTCAGCGCCTGGTCGATCGCGTCCTTCTGGGAGTCCGTGAGTGGCGGCACGTGCTGTTCCTTCCTCGGTGTCGCGGTCGTCGGCGGGGAACCGCGCGGCCTCGACGTGAGATCTGGAGGAAGGATGGGCAGGGGCCGGCGGAGGGGCTAGCCCCGCCGTGTCGGACCCCGACGCGATCGGAGGGGGGGAGGCCCCCGCGGAGGCCTGGTTCCGCGGCGAGAGCAGGCGGGCCGCCTCGTAGCGGTCGGCGGCGCCCAGGCGGCGCCGCGCCTTGTCCAGGTGCCAGTCGACGGTGTGCTTGGACAGGCCGAGACGACGGGCGATCTCCTTGGAGCTGAGATGCTCGTCCACGAGGCGCAGGCAATCGCGCTCACGCGGCGTCAGTCGGTCCATACCGCTTACTGTCCGGTCCAAGCCGTCGGCCCCCGAGTTCATGGACTGATTGTATTCCGAAACCACTCTACCGCAAGGCGCGGTCAGCCCTTGGGCAGGTCCGCCGCCTCGAGGTTAGACGAAATCTTCCACAGATCGATGGCGCCCTCGGTGGCGTGGCGGTCGATTTGCGCCAGCTCCTCGGCGGTGAAGCCCAGGGTGTTCAGCGCCGCCAGCGAGTCCTCCAGCTGGGCCACGGTGCGCGCGCCGATCAGGGCCGAGGTGACGCGCGGATCGCGCAGCACCCAGGCCAAGGCCATCTGGGCCAGGCTCTGGCCGCGGGCCTTGGCGATCTCGTTCAAGGCCTTGATGCGGGCGATGTTGTCGTCGCTCAGCAGATGGCCGCCCAGCGAGCCGGCCTTGGCCGCGCGGGAGTCCTGCGGCACGCCGCCCAGGTACTTGTTGGTCAGCATGCCTTGGGCCAGCGGCGAGAAGGCGATGCAGCCCACGCCCAGGTCCTCCAGGGTGTCCAGCAGGCTGTCCTCGATCCAGCGGTTCAGCATCGAATAGGACGGCTGGTGGATCAGCAGCGGCACGCCCTCGCTCTTGAGAATGGCGTGGGCCTGGCGGGTCAGCTCGGGCGAGTACGAGGAGATGCCCACGTACAGCGCCTTGCCCTGGCGGTGCAGGTGGGCCAGGGCGCCCATGGTCTCCTCCAGCGGCGTCGTGGGGTCGACCCGGTGCGAATAGAAGATGTCGACATAGTCCAGGCCCATGCGCTTGAGGCTCTGGTCGCAGCTGGCGATCAGGTACTTGCGCGAGCCGCCGATCCCGCCGTACGGCCCCGGCCACATGTCCCAGCCGGCCTTGGTCGAGATCACCAGCTCGTCGCGGTGGGCGGCGAAGTCGGCGGCCATGACCTTGCCGAAGTTCTCCTCGGCCGAGCCGTAGGGCGGGCCGTAGTTGTTGGCCAGGTCGAAGTGGGTGACGCCCAGGTCGAAGGCGCGGCGCAGGATCGCGCGGCCGGTCTCGAACACGTCGGCGCCGCCGAAGTTCTGCCACAGCCCCAGCGAGATCGCCGGCAGGTCCAGGCCGCTGCGGCCGGTGCGGCGATAGGGCATGGCGTCATAGCGGGTGTCGGCGGCGACGTAGGGCTTCTGCACGGCGAGGGTCCTGGGGAGAGGATACGGAAGCGGGATGGATGGCGCGAAACGGGGTCCTTGTCATCCGTCACGATCCGTTGTCGCGCCCCTCGCTTTCCGGGATGACAACGTTAGTGGTTATTTCGGAACCAGCGCGTCGTGGATCGGCGCCACCCAGGCGTCGGCCTTGATGTCGTAGGCGATGAAGTCGCTGTCGAACTGCCAGTAGGACCAGGCCCAGCCGCGCGCCTCGGCCTCGCGGGCGGCGGCGGCGGTGTAGGCGGCGCGCGAGGCCATGTCGCCCTTGTCGTAGGCCCCGAACTCGCCCAGCAGCATCGGCCGGTCGTTGGCCTTGGCCCAGGCCTGGACGCCGTCGAAGTCGGCCTTCATCCGCGCGCGCTCGGCGGGCGTCCCCCAGGTGACGCCGGTCTTGGGCGTGTCGGGATTCCACGACGCGCCCTGGTGGGTAAACTCCATGGGCAGGTAGTAGTGGACCGTCGCGATCAGGTGGCGGTCGCCCTGCGGCAGCTTCAGCTGATCCAGGTGGCTGATGTTGTTCCAGAAGGCCGGGCCGACGATCACGTTGCGGGTCGGGTTGCTGGCGCGGACCACGGGCAGGACCTCGGCGATCCAGCTGTTCCACAGTTCGTCGGTCAGGCCCTTGTTCGGCTCGTTCAGCAGCTCGAACACCACGCCGTCGGGCGCGTCCTTGTAGCGTTCGCCGACCTGCTTCCAGAAGGCGACCAGCTTGGGCTTGCAGGTGGCCGGATCGTTGCCGCAGTCGCCGAAATTGTGCTCGTCCAGGATGACGGTCAGCTTCTGGTCCAGGGCGGCTTTCACGACCTGGTCCAGGGTGGCCAGCCAGGCCGGGTCCAGCCGGTTGTCGGCGTCCATGTGCGAGAACGCGTGCAGGTTCAGCCGCACCGCGTCGAAGCCGCCGTCCTTGATGACCTTGAAATGGCGCATCTGGAAGCGGGCCCTGGCCGGGTCCTTCCAGATCGGGTCGTAGCCCAGGACGTTGATCCCGCGGGTCATGGTCTTGACCTGGTCCCGGGCCGAGATCTCGCGCGCGGCGGCGGGCGTGACGGCCAGGGCGGACAGCAGGGCGCTGGCGATCAGGACGCTGGCGAGCGCCTTGAGGGACTTGGGCATGGCGTTTCCTCGAGCCTCTGCGGGCTTTGACGTGACAACGCTGTCAACATCGCCCGGAAAACGCCGGCGCGCAACGCCCGAACGGCCTTCGATGTCAGGCGTCGCGGCGGGCTTCCACCGACTCGGTGTCGGGCGAGGCGGCGCGGATCAGCTCCAGCACGTCGACGATGATCACCTGCATGGCCTTCTGGGCCGCCACGGCGTCGCGGGCCATGATGGCGTCGGCCACGTCCTCGTGCGACGGGATCGAGGCGGTGCGGCCCTTGATGCGGTTGGTGAAGCGGATCGAGATCCGCAGGGCGGTGTTCACCAGCTCGTGCAGGTCGCGATAGAACGGGTTCTTGGTGGCGTTGAGGATGGCCACGTGGAAGGCGATGTCGGCCGACAGCGGGTCGTCCTCGCCGCCGGCGGCGGCCTTCATGCGGTTCAGCGCCTTGCGGATGCCTTCCAGCCCGGTCTCGTCGGCGTTGCGGGCGGCCAGGGCGGCGGCGGCGGGCTCGATGCCCAGACGCATCTCGGTGAACTCGGCCAGCAGGCGCAGGCTGAACTTGCGCTCCAGCATCCAGCGCAGGACGTCGGGGTCCAGCAGGTTCCACTCGGTCTCGGGCTCGACCACGGTGCCGTGGCGGGGGCGGGCGCTGAGCAGGCCCTTGGCCGTCAGCATCTTGACCGCCTCGCGGGTCACGGTGCGGCTGGCGCCGAACTGCTTGGACAGTTCGCCTTCGGTGGGGAAGCCGATCGTGGCGTATTCGCCGGTGACGATGGCCTGGCCCAAGGACTCGACGAGTCCATAGGTCAGACTGAGGCCCGGCTGCGTACGGATCACCAAGTTGTCGCCCCCAAAACGCTTCTTGAAATCGGTCGTCGTCTAAATAGGTCTGACCTTGTGTAGCGTGCTTCGTTCACGCCCGGAACAATCATGTCAAAGACGAAAGCCCCGCCACGCTCGCGTGACGGGGCTTTGCGCTTCAGACATGCGTGGACACCGGTGGACACGCCGTCGGCGACGTCACCACCAGGTGGCGTAAAGCGCGATCAGGATCACGATCACGCCCAGTCCGGCGATGTTGAAGCCGGTGGTGGTCTTGTAGCTGACCCCCTCCAGCGACACGACGTTGACCTCCTTCTTCTGGGGCGCGACCAGCGAGACGAGGACGGCGGCGGCCAGGGCCAGGAGGAAGACCAGACCGACGCGGTTCATGAAGGGCATGTCGGGCATGCCGAACTTCAGGGCCAGCGACAGGATCACCGAGCCGGCCGTGGCCACCAGGGCGCTGGCGGTGGTGGCGCGCTTCCAGAACAGGCCCAGCATGAAGATCACCACGATGCCCGGGGTGAAGAAGCCCGTGTACTCTTGGATCCGCTGGAACACCTGGTCGGCGCCGCCCAGCAGGGGTCCCGCCGACACGATGCCGACGAGCACGGCGACCACGGCGGTGATGCGGCCCACCAGCACCAGGTGCTGTTCCGACGCGTCCTTCTTGGCCTTGGCGTAGATGTCCAGGGTGAAGATGGTGGCGATCGAGTTGATCTTGGCGGCCAGCGACGCGACGATCGCCGCGACCAGGGCCGAGAACACCAGGCCCAGCAGGCCCGGCGGCAGCAGCTTCATCATCTCCGGATAGGCTTGGTCGGGCTTGGCGAGACCCGGCGCCAGGACCAGGGCGGCCAGGCCCGGAACGACCACGATCACCGGCATCAGCAGCTTCAGATAGGCGGCGAAGGCGATGCCCTTCTGGGCCTCAGCGATGTCCTTGGCGCCGAGCGCGCGCTGGATGATGTACTGGTTGAAGCCCCAATAGCTGACGTTCATCACCCACAGGCCGCCGATCAGCACCGACAGGCCGGGCAGTTCCTTGTAGTGCGGGCTCGACTTGTCGAGGATCATCTTGAAGTGGTCGGGGAACTGGGTGGTCAGATGGGTGAAGCCGGCCACCGCGCCGCCTTCGCCGCCGATCTTGGTCAGCGACAGGTAGACGATGATCAGGCCGCCCATGACCAGCAGGGCCACCTGGACGATGTCGGTCAGGGCCACGGCCTTCAGGCCGCCCCACAGCTGATAGGCCAGGGCGAAGACGCCGATGATGATCAGGGCCTGCATCTGGTCGATGCCGGTCACCGTGTGCACGGCGATCGACCCCAGCCACAGGATCGAGGTCAGGTTCACGAAGATGTAGAGGCCCAGCCAGAACCAGGCCATCAGGTTGCGCACGCTGGGTCCGTACCGCTGCTCCAGGAACTGCGGCATGGTGCTGATGTTGTTCTTCAGGAAGATCGGCAGGAAGAACTTCCCGACGATCAGCAGGGTCAGGGCCGCCATCCATTCGTAGGAGGCGATGGCCAGGCCCAGGGCGTAGCCCGAGCCGCTCATGCCGATGATCTGCTCGGCCGAGATGTTGGCGGCGATCAGCGAGGCGCCGATCGCCCACCAGGGCAGGGCCTTGCCGGCCAGGAAGTAGTCGGTGGAGTCCTTCTTGTGGCCGCCCTTGTCGCGGGAGACCCACTGGGCCAGGCCGAAGATGGCGACGGCGTAGATCGCCAGGATGACGAAATCGATGGTTCTCACTGGGGTCCCCCCTTTGGGCCGTGTTCTTGTTCCGACGCGGACGCTCGTTACTGGGTGGTCTGTTCGGTCCAGGCGGCCACCAGGGCCTTGGCGCGGGCCCCGACCTCTTCGGCCGTGTAGCCCGGACGATAGAGCTCGCCGCCCACGCCGATGCCGGCGACGCCGGCCTTGATCCAGGGCTCCAGATTGGCCGCGCCGACGCCGCCCACGGCGTAGACGCTGACGTCCTTGGGCAGCACGTCGCGCACGGCCTTGATGTGGCCCGGGCCGAAGGTGCCGGCTGGGAACAGCTTCAGCGAGCGGGCGCCGGCCTTGACGGCGGCGAAGGCCTCGCTGGGCGTGGCGAAGCCGGGCATGACGGTCAGGCCCAGCCCCACGGCGTGGCGGATGACCTCGACGTCGATGTTGGGCGTGACGATCAGCTTGCCGCCGACGCCGGCCACCTGGTCGACGACCTCGGGCGACAGCACCGTGCCGGCCCCGCACAGGGCCTTGTCGCCGAACGCGGCGCACAGCTTGCCGATGCTAACCAGCGGCTCGGGCGAGTTCATCGGCACCTCGATGGCCTCGATCCCGGCCTCGACCAGGGCGGCGGCGATGTCGAGGACCTCGTCGGGCTTCACGCCGCGCAGGATGGCGACGATGGGGGGCGTGCTAGGCAACGACGTGTACTCCACGGGTGGGCGACAGGACCGAAAGACCGGCCAGGACGGCGGAGTCGCCGTCGACCGTCACGCTGGTCCCGCCGAAGGCGGCGATGGCCTGGGCGTAAAGGCTGCTCAGGGCGGGCGCGCCGATCAGCGAGACCTGGCCCAGGGCGCCGAACCAGTCCACCGTGGCCGCTACGTCGGCGGCCAGCAGCAGGCCCGACAGGAAGCCCATGGCGTCGGCCTTGGGCAGGCCGTCGATCAGCTGGCGGCTGCGGGTCTCGAAGATCAGGTGGGGCAGGCGCGCGGCGCCTTGTTCGCGGATGCGGGCCACGCCTAGGGCGAAGCCCTCGGCGGACTCGGGTTCGTCGCCCGGCGCGGCCTTGGCCAGGATCGAGTGCTCGCGCAGCAGGGCGTAGAGCTCGCCGACGGGCGCGGTGACGAAACCGGCGATGCGGCCGTCCTCGACCGCGACCCACTTGGTGTGGGTGCCGGGCAGGGCCAGCAGATGGCGGCCATGCTTGAGGGCGGGGTCCAGTTCGAGGGCGCCCAGGATCTGGGTCTCCTCGCCGCGCATCACGTCCGGACCGCCCAGGGCGTTGCGGCACGACAGGCCCGGCACGATGGCCACGGGCAAGCCGTCGGCGTCGAGGTGCAGCAGCCGCTCGCGGACGTCGGCGGCGCCGGCCGGGCAGGGGGCGTAGGCCGCCTCCTGCCAGCCGTTGCGCGAGCCGACCATGCCGCACAGCAGGGCCAGGGAGGGACCGGCCTCGCGCCAGTCGCCGACCAGGTCCAGGAACGCCTCGCGCGGCGAGGCGCCGTTCAGCGCCCCGATGCCCGGTCCGTCGCGGCGGTCCAGCACGCTCTTGCCCTGGCGCAGATAGAGCCGCAGACGCGAGGTGCCCCAGTCGCCGAAGATCGTGACCGAGCTGTCCATCGGATTCATCAGTGCGATTCTCGCGTGACGACCGAGCCGCTCGACCCGACCAGGAAGTCCAGGTCCGCGCCCTTGTCGGCGCCCAGCACGTGGTCGATGTAGAGCTTGGCGTAGCCGCGCGTCGCCTTGGGCGCGGGCGGATTGGCCTTCCACTCGGCCAGACGCGCCGCCAGCTCCTCGTCCGGGATCAGCAGGTTCAGCGCGCGGGCGGGGCCGTTCAGCTCGATCTCGTCGCCGCTGCGGACCACGGCCAGCGGGCCGCCGGCGTCGGACTCGGGCGAGACGTGCAGGATCACCGTGCCGAAGGCCGTGCCGCTCATCCGCGCGTCGCTGATACGGACCATGTCCTTGACGCCCTTCTCCAGCAGCTTGGTCGGCAGGGGCATGTTGCCCACTTCCGGCATGCCCGGATAGCCCTTGGGACCACAGCCCTTGAGCACCAGGATCGAGGTCTCGTCGACCTCCAGCTCGGGGGAGTCGATGCGGGCCTTGAAGTCCTCAATGGTCTCGAACACCACGGCCTTGCCCTTGTGGCTCAAGAGCTCGGGGCTGGCGGCGCTGGGCTTGATCACCGCCCCGCCGGGCGCGAGGTTGCCGCGCAGCACCCAGATGCCGCTGTCGGGCTTCACCGGGGCTTCCAGGCCGCGGATGACCTCGGCGTTGAACACCTCGGCCTTCTCGTACTGCTCGCCGATCCGCGTACCGGAGACCGTCAGGGCCTCGGGGTTCAGGAACGGCGCCATCTGCTTCATCACCGCCGGCAGGCCGCCGGCGTAGTGCAGGTCTTCCATCAGGAAGCGGCCCGACGGCTGCAGGTCGACCAGCAGGGGCACGTCGCGCGACAGGTTGTCGAAGTCCTCCAGCGCCAGCTCGACGCCCAGGCGGCCGGCCAGGGCCAGCAGGTGGACCACGGCGTTGGTCGAGCCGCCGATCGCGGCGTGCACGCGCAGGGCGTTCTCGAAGGCGGCGCGGGTGGCCACCTGCGACATGGTCACGCCGTCGTGCACCATGCGCACGATGGTCCGGCCGGTGTGGTGGGCCATGGCGGCGCGGCGGGCGTCCACGGCCGGGATCGAGGCGTTGTAGGGCAGGCTCATGCCCATGGCCTCGACGATGGCGGCCATGGTCGAGGCGGTGCCCATGGTCATGCAGGTGCCGGGCGAGCGGCTCATGCCGCTCTCGGCCGACATGAATTCCGGCAGGGTCATCTCGCCGGCCCGCACGGCCTCGGAGAACTTCCAGACGTCGGTGCCCGAGCCGATGTCCTTGCCGCGGAACTTGCCGTTCAGCATCGGGCCGGTCGAGACGACGATGGTGGGCAGGTCGACGCTGGCCGCGCCCATCATCTGGCCCGGGGTGGTCTTGTCGCAGCCGCCCAGCAGCACGACGCCGTCGATCGGGTTGCCGCGGATCGACTCCTCGACGTCCATGGCCAGCAGGTTGCGGAACAGCATGGCGGTGGGCCGCATCTGGGTCTCGCCCAGCGACATGGCGGGGAATTCCAGCGGCAGGCCGCCGGCTTCCCACACGCCGCGCTTCACGTGCTCGGCGATGTCGCGCAGGCCCGCGTTGCAGGGGGTGATTTCCGACCACGTGTTGCAGATGCCGATCACCGGCCGCCCGTCGAACACGTCGTCCGGCAGGCCCTGGCTCTTCATCCAGCTGCGATGGATAAAGCCGTCACGATCCAGCTTCCCGTAGCTGTGACCGCTGCGGAACCTGCCGCCCCCGTTTCCCTGACCCATGTTCTTCCCTGACGCCACGGACAGCGCTACTCGCGTCCGATGGAGCTTCATTTATAGTATAATAATGATGGTTGCAAACGTCGTGGATTCACAGGGGTTTGAGGCCAGCGTGGCGCAAAAGTCGCGCCCTTCGGCTCAAATTGATAGCGCTATCAATTTGGTATTGTAAGTCTCAATTATATGACTAAAGCTCCCCTCAGATCGTGTGACCGCTACCCGTGCGGCGCACGTCACCGGCGCCCTTAGAGCGCTGGGACGGATCTCATCTGGGGGAAGGAAACCGGAATGCCGCCTCGTAATTCTCGTCGCAACGTCATGTTCATGGGCGCCTCGGCGCTTGTCCTTTGCGGCGCCCTGCCCGCGGTCGCCTTCGCCCAGGCGGCTCCCGCCCCGGCCGCCGACACGGTCGAGGAAGTCGTCGTCACCGGCCAGCGCGCCGCCCTGCAATCGGCCCAGAAGCTGAAGCAGAACGCCGAGCAGCTGGTGGACTCGATCACCGCCACCGACATCGGCGCCCTTCCTGACCGTTCGGTCACCGAAGCCCTGCAGCGCGTTTCGGGCGTCACCATCGGCCGCACCGCCGACGGTCGCGACGCCGACCGCATCTCGGTCGAAGGCAGCGGCGTGCAGGTTCGCGGCCTGAGCTGGGTTCGCGGCGAACTGAACGGCCGCGACAGCTTCTCGGCCAAGGCCGGTCGCACCCTGAGCTTCGAGGACGTGCCGCCCGAACTGATGTCCGGCGTCGACGTCTACAAGAACCCCTCGGCCGACATCATCGAAGGCGGCGTCGGCGGCACCGTCAATCTGCGCACCCGCCTGCCGTTCGACAGCGGCAAGCGCATCCTGGCCTATTCGCTCGACAGCAGCTGGGGCGACCTGTCCAAGAACTGGCAGCCCAGCGGCTCGGTGCTCTACAGCAACCGTTGGGACACCAACGTCGGCGAGGTCGGCTTCCTGATCGACCTGTCGGACTCCAAGCTGTCCAGCCGCACCGACACCATCTCGGTCGACCCGTTCTTCGCCCGGACCGACCTGCAGCCCGGCAAGACGGTCTACGTCCCCGGCGGCTTCGGCTACCGCACCCTGGACTACGAGCGCGAGCGCAAGGGCATCGCGGCCGCCCTGCAATGGCGCCCGAACGACCAGTGGGACGCCAGCCTGCAGTTCCTGCGCTCGTCGGCCTCGCAGGCCTCGACCGAGCACGCGGTCGGCTTCAACGTCGGCTCGACCAACTGGCCCGCCGCCGGCACGGACTTCACCTACGATTCGAACGGCCATTTCATCAAGGGCACACTGGCCCAGAGCCAGACGGACAACACCAGCCTCGGCTCATCGACGATCGACACCCGCTACGCCGACCGCAGCTCGGTGACCTCCGACTACGCCCTGAACGTGAAGTACACGCCGAACGACAAGTGGACGTTCTCGGGCGACATCCAGTACGTCTACGCCAAGACCAAGACCGTCGATAACACCGCGTTCAACTCGCTGAACGGCAACGCCGCCCCGGCCAGCCTGGACCTCACCGGCAGCCTGCCGGTGATCACCATGAACAACGACGCGGCCTTCACGTCCAACCCGGCCAGCTACTACCTGGTCGCGGCGATGGACCACCACGACCGCAACGAAGCGGCCGAATGGGCCGAGCGCTTCGACGGCGACTACCGCTTCGACGACGGCGGCTGGCTGAAGTCGTTCCGCTTCGGCGTACGTCACACCTTCCGTCAGGCCACCACCCGCGAAACCTCGTATCGCTGGGACACGGTGGCCCCCAGCTGGTCGGCTCCGTCGATCAACCAGCTGGACGGCTATCAGGGCTATTACGGCCTGTATCCGTTCGACAACTACTTCCGCGGCAAGGCCCACCTGCCGGCGACCTTCGTCATGCCGAGCGCGGCCTTCGTGAACAACTACGGCGACACGTCGAAGCTGCTGTACCGGATCGCCCAGGCGAACGGCGGCAGCTGGTGTCCCTTCAACGGCGACTTCGAGGACCAGAGTTCGTGCGGCGGCAAGGGCAGCACCAACCACCAGAAGGAAGAGACCCTGGCGGCCTTCGGCCTGCTGCGGTTCGGCCATGACGTCTCGCTGTGGGGCGACGATCGCGAGATCGACGGCAACTTCGGCGTCCGCGTCGTCAAGACCGAAAGCGCCAGCCAGGGCCTGCAGGTCTTCACGCCGAACAGCAGCACCAGCGTTCCGGCCGCCGACCAGGCGTTCTCGAACGGCGGCAAGAGCCCGTACAAGGGCGGTCGGGACTATGTGAACGTCCTGCCCAGCCTGAACGTGCGCCTGAAGATCACGCCGGACATGTTCGTGCGCTTCGCGGCGGCCAAGGCCATCGTCCGTCCGGACTTCCAGCAGCTGCAACCGAACTACACGATCGCGCCCACCAACGGGTTCATCACCGGCGGAACTTGCTCGAGCTTCATCCCGGGCGGCTCGCAGGCCAACTGCGTCTACCAGTACACCGCCAACGCCGGTAACCCGGACCTGAAGCCCACGCGCTCGACCCAGTTCGACCTGTCGTACGAGTGGTACTTCAACTCGACCGGCAGCCTGACGGCGACGCTGTTCTACAAGGACATCTACAACTTCATCACCAACGGCTCGACCGTCATCAACTTCACCAACAACGGGGTGACCCGTCCGGTGCAGGTGATCCAGCCGTACAACGCCGGCCACGGCACCATCAAAGGCTTCGAAGTCGCCTACCAGCAGTACTTCGACTTCCTGCCGGGCGCCCTGCGCGGCCTGGGCGTGCAGGCCAACTACACCCACGTCGACAGCAAGGGCACGCGCAACGCGGCGTCCAACCCGTACGACACCAACCAGACCGGCAACATCTCGTCGCACGACGACGAGATGCCGCTCGAGGGCCTGTCGCCCAACAGCTACAACGTCGCCGGCCTGTACGACCTGGGCAAGGTTTCGGCCCGCTTGGCCTACAACTGGCGTGAGCGCTACCTGCTGACGACCACGGCCGCGAACATCAACATCCCGGCCTGGTACGACGACTACGGCCAGCTGGACGGCTCGGTCTTCTACACCGTCAACGACGCGCTGAAGATCGGCTTCCAAGCGGCCAACCTGACGAACTCCGAGACCCGGATCCTGGTCAGCTATCCCGGCCGTCCCGAGGAAGGCCTGACCAAGCACAACTGGGTCGTCGCCGATCGTCGCTACTCGATCGTCCTGCGCGGCACCTTCTAAGGTCCTGATCGCGAGACCCTGAGCGGCCCCCGTTCCGGCCCGGTCATCCGGGAAGGGGCGGGGGCCTTTTTATACGTCGCGCCGGCCGCGGAACCCGCTAGCCTGCGCGAGCACGCAACGACGGAAAATCCGCGCCATGACCGAGCAGCCGCTCAAGTTCGTCATCGTCGGGGGAGGCACGGCCGGCTGGATGGCGGCCGCCGCCCTGGCCCACGCCCTGAAGGGCCGGGTGGGCGAGATCGAGCTGGTGGAGTCCGACGAGATCGGCACGGTCGGCGTCGGCGAGGCCACCATCCCGCCGATCCAGTTCCTCAACAGCCTGCTGGGCATCGACGAGATCGACTTCGTCAAGAAGACCCAGGCGACCTTCAAGCTGGGCATCGAGTTCCGCGACTGGCGGCGGCTGGGGCACAGCTACATCCACCCGTTCGGCCCCATCGGCATGGCGATCGAGGGCGTGGGGTTCCATCACTACTGGGGGCGGCTGCGCCGTCACGGCGACACCAGCGACATCTGCGACTACGCCATGTCGGCGGTCGCGGCGCGCAAGGGCAAGTTCGTCATCGCGCCCAGCGAGCTGCCGCCCGGCGTGCCGCCGCTGGCCTACGCCTACCATTTCGACGCCGGCCTCTACGCCCGCTTCCTGCGCGACTACGCCGAGAAGCGCGGCGTCCGGCGCACCGAAGGCAAGATCGTCGAGGTCAAGCAGCGCCAGTCCGACGGCTTCATCGAGGCGGTCGAGCTGGAGGGCGGCAAGCGGATCGAGGGCGACTTCTTCATCGACTGCTCGGGCTTCCGCGGGCTGTTGATCGAGCAGACGCTGAAGTCCGGCTACGAGGACTGGACGCACTGGCTGCCCTGCGACCGCGCCCTGGCCGTGCCCTGCGAGAGCGTCGCGCCGCTGACGCCCTATACGCGCTCGACCGCCCGGACCGCCGGCTGGCAGTGGCGCATCCCGCTGCAGCACCGCACGGGCAACGGCTACGTCTATTCCAGCCCGTTCATCAGTGACGACGAGGCCGCCGCCACCCTGATGGCCAACCTCGACGGCGCGCCGCGCGCCGAGCCCCGGCTGCTGCGCTTCGTCACCGGCCGGCGCAAGCAGGCCTGGAACAAGAACGTCGTGGCCCTGGGCCTGGCCAGCGGCTTCATGGAGCCGTTGGAATCGACCAGCATCCACCTGATCCAGACGGGCGTGATGCGCCTGATCTCGCTGCTGCCCACCCGGAACCACGACCCGGCGGCGGTCGAGGAGTACAATCGCCTGTCGAAGCTCGAATACGAGCAGATCCGCGACTTCATCGTCCTGCACTACCGCGCCACCGAGCGCGACGATTCCGAGCTGTGGCGCTACTGCCGGCGGATGGCGCTGCCCGACAGCCTGACCCACAAGATCGAGCTGTTCCGCGAGCGCGGCAAGGTCGCCCGCTTCGACGACCAGCTGTTCGCCGAGCCCAGCTGGGTGTCGGTGTTCCTGGGGCAGGGCGTCGAGCCCCGCGACTACGACCGCCTGGCCGACGTGCCGCCGCTGGCCGACGTCCAGCGGGCCCTGGCCAATGTGCGGGACAAGATGAACCACATCGCCGACCGGCTGCTGACGCACGACGAGTTCATCGCCCGGCACTGCAAGGCCGATCCGATCTAGTCAGGCCTGGCGGCCCGGAAGGCTTGCCAGTCAATTATCATACTTATACTTCTGATAACGGTAACAGCGCTGTCACGCCGAGGTTCGCCTCGCGGAAGACGGCCCAGCGGGAGGCGACACTTGCGGATCCAGCATCGAGTCCGGACCGAGGGGGCGACCCGCCCTCGGCTCTTCCTGTCGGCCCTGGTCGCGGCCACGGCGCTGTGCGGCGTTCTGGCCGCCACGCCGGGCGCCGCCGCCGACCTGCCCAAACTGGTCGCCAAGGACGGCCGCCACGCCCTGATGGTGGACGGCGCGCCGTTCCTGATGCTGGGCGTCCAGGCCAACAACGCCGCCAACTACCCTTCGCAGCTGCCCAAGGTGTGGCCGGCGGTGAAGGCCATGCACGCCAACACCCTGGAGATCCCAGTCGCCTGGGAGCAGATCGAGCCGGTCGAGGGCCGGTTCGACTTCTCGTATGTCGACGTGCTGCTGAAGCAGGCCCGCGAGAACGACACCAAGCTGGTCCTGCTGTGGTTTGCCACCTGGAAGAACAACGGCCCGCAGTACGCGCCCGAATGGGTCAAGCTGGACAACAAGCGCTTCCCGCGGGTGATCACCGCCAAGGGCGAGACCCGCAACTCGCTGTCGCCGCACTTCCCGGCCACGCTGGAGGCCGACAAGAAGGCCTTCGTGACCTTGATGCGCCACCTGAAGGCGGCCGATCCGGACCACACCGTGATCATGGTCCAGCCCGAGAACGAGACCGGCACCTACAGCGCCGTCCGCGACTATTCGCCGACCGCCCAGAAGCTGTTCGAAGGCCCCGTACCCGCCCAGCTGGTCAAGGCTCTGGGCAAGAAGCCGGGGACCTGGAGCCAGGTCTTCGGCAAGGACGCCGACGAGTTCTTCCACGCCTGGTCGATCGGCCGGTTCGTCGACGAGGTGGCGGCCGCCGGTAAGCGCGAGCTGCCGCTGCCGATGTACGTCAACGCGGCCCTGCGCGACCCCTTCAACGACCAGGACCCCTACACCTACTCGTCGGGCGGCCCGACCTGGAACGTGCTGGACGTCTGGAAGGCCGCGGCCCCGTCGATCGACGCCATCGCGCCCGACATCTACCAGCGCGAAAGCGCCAATGTCCGCAAGACGCTGGAGCAGTACGGCCGCCCCGACAACGCCCTGTTCGTGCCCGAGATCGGCAGCGACAAGGGCTTCGCCCGCCACGTCTACGACGTGCTGGGCCGCCATGGGATCGGCTTCTCGCCGTTCGGCCTGGATTACACCGGCTATTCCAACTACCCGCTGGGCGCCAAGCAGGTCGACGCCGAGGCGCTGGAGAACTTCGGCGTCCACTATCGCCTGCTGGCCCCGATGGCCCGCGAATGGGCCAGGCTGTCGTTCACGGGCGACGTCTGGGGCGCCGGCGAGGCCGACGACCGCAAGGCCGAGACCCTGAAGCTGGGCGATCGCTGGACCGCCACCGTCTCGTACGGCGAATGGCAGTTCGGCTCGATCGAGGCCCCCTGGATGTCCAAGGCCGAGAAGCAGCCCAATCGCGCGGTCCCCGACGGCGGCGCCCTGATCGCCCGGCTGTCGGCCGACGAATTCCTGGTCACCGGCTATCGCGCCCGCATCACCTTCGGCTCGGCCAAGGGGGAGCGGTTCATGATGTCCCGCGTCGAGGAAGGCCACTTCGACGACAAGGGCCAGTGGGTGTTCGACCGCCTGTGGAACGGCGACCAGGTCGACTACGGCCTGAACCTGACCACCCTGCCGCAGGTGCTAAAAGTAAAGCTCGCGACCTACTGAACCCAACTTTTCAACCGCTCATCCCGGCGAATGCCGGGACCCAGATCCCATAGCGGGACGGCTGATTGGAAGGGCGCAGAGCCCGTGGCTCCAGTCTCGAAGCCATTCCATCTGGGTCCCGGCATTCGCCGGGATGAGCGGAGATAAAAACGAGATCAAAGGGAAGAAACCGATGCGCATGCTGCCCAAGGCCCTCTTCGCCGGCCTCACGCTCTCCCTCCTGGCCTCGACCAGCGCCTTGGCCCTGGACGGCGCCTTCGAGAAGACCGCCGACGGGGTGATCGTCGCCCCCGCCTCGGGGCCGGCCAGGAAGGTGCGGCTGCAGGTGATGGGCGAGCGCGTGATCCACGTCACCGCCGCCCCGACCGACAGCCTGGACGTCCCGGCCAGCCTGATGGTCGCCGCCAAGCCCACCGGCGCCTTCACGGTCGAGGAGGCGGCCGGCAAGGTCGTGGTCAAGGCCGGCAAGGCCACCGCCGAGGTCTCCCTGGCCAGCGGCGCGGTCAGCTTCCGGGACGAGACCGGCAAGCTGGTGCTCAGCGAGAACGGCCGCCGCCCGTTCAAGACCGAGACGATCGACGGCAAGACCTTCTACGGCGTCAGCCAGCAGTTCAATCCGGGTACGGACGAAGCCTTCTACGGCCTGGGCCAGCACCAGAACGGCCAGATGAACTACAATGGCCAGGACGTCGAACTGGCCCAGTACAACCGCGACATCGCCATCCCGTTCGTGCTGTCCACCCGGAACTACGGCCTGCTGTGGGAGAACAACGGGATCACCCGCTTCGGCGACCCGACGCCCTACGACCTGGCCTCGCGCGACCTGAAGATCTTCGACGCGGCCGGCAAGCCGGGCGGCTTCACCGCCAGGTACTATGTGGGGAACGACCTGAAGTTCACCCGCGTCGAGCCCGACATCAACTACCGCTACCTGAAGGACCTGCCCAACTGGCCGGCCGAGCTGACCGGTCCGGACAAGAAGCCGGTCAAGGGCGCGCGGGTGGTCTGGGAGGGCTCGGTCGAGGCCTCGGTCGCCGGGGTCCAGAAGTTCAAGCTCTACTCGTCCAGCTACGCCAAGCTCTCCATCGACGGCAAGGTCGCGATCGACCGCTGGCGGCAGAACTGGAACCCGTGGTTCCACAACTTCACCGCCCCGATGAAGCCGGGCGCGCGCCACAAGGTCCGCGTCGAGTGGGAGCCCAACGACGGCTATATCGGCCTCTTGCACAACAACCCGATCCCGGCGGCCGACCAGCACTCGCTGACCTTCACCTCCGAGGTCGCCCACGCCGTCGACTACTACTATGTCGGCGGCTCGGACCTGGACCAGGTGGTGGCCGGCTATCGCGGCCTGACGGGCGACGCGGTGCTGATGCCGCGCTGGGCCTACGGCCTGTGGCAGAGCCGCCAGCGCTACGAGACCGCCGACCAGCTGCTGGACGTGGTCAAGCAGTACCGGGCCCGCAAGCTGCCGCTGGACAACATCGTCGAGGACTGGCGCTACTGGAAGGACGACGCCTGGGGCAGCCACAAGTTCGACGAGACGCGCTTCCCCGACCCCAAGGGCATGATCGACCAGGTCCACGACCTGAACGCCCACTTCATGATCTCGATCTGGCCGAAGTTCTATCCGACCACGGAGCACTTCAAGGAGCTGGACGCCAAGGGCCACATGTATCACCGCAACCTCGAGCAGGGCGCGGTGGACTGGGTGGGGCCGGGCTACGCCAACTCGTTCTACGACCCCTATTCCAAGGAGGCGCGCGACATCTACTGGCGCCAGGTCAAGGACAGCCTGAAGGGCTTCGGCGTCGACGCCTGGTGGATGGACAGCGACGAGCCGGACATGCACTCCAACCTCGACATCCCCGAGCGCACCCTGCGCATGGGCCCGACGGCGATGGGACCGGGGGCCGAGTTCTTCAACTCCTATCCGCTGATCCACACCACCGGCGTGTTCGAGGGCGAGCGCGACCTGAACCCCGACAAGCGCAGCTTCATCCTGTCGCGCTCGGGCTTCGGCGGCATCCAGCGCAACGGCGTGGCCCTGTGGAGCGGCGACGTGGTGGCCCGCTGGGACGACCTGAAGGACCAGATCTCGGCGGGGGTGAACCTGTCGATGTCGGGCGTGCCCAACTGGACCACCGACATCGGCGGCTTCTCGGTCGAGGACCGCTACACCAACAAGGACCCGGCCCACTGGGCCGAGTGGCAGGAGCTGAACCTGCGCTGGTTCCAGTTCGGCGCCTTCAGCCCGCTGTTCCGCAGCCACGGGGAGTTCCCGTACCGCGAGATCTACAACCTCGCCGACGAGGGGACCGAGGTCTACAAGGCCCTGGCCTGGTACGACGAGCTCCGCTACCGGCTGATGCCCTACGTCTACACCCTGGCGGCTGATACCTATCAGCGCGACGGCAGCATCATGCGCGGCCTGGTCATGGACTTCCCGTCCGACCTGAAGGCGCGCGACGTCAACGACGAGTACCTGTTCGGCAAGGCGTTCCTGGTCGCCCCGGTGACCGCGTTCAAGGCCCGCTCGCGCGAGGTCTACCTGCCGGCGGGGGCGTCCTGGTACGACTTCGAGACCGGCAAGGCCTTCAAGGGCGGCCAGACGATCAAGGCCGACGCGCCGCTGGCGCGCATGCCGCTGTTCGTGCGGGCTGGCTCGATCGTGCCGACCACGGTGGTCCAGCAGTACGTGGGCGAAAAGCCCGACGCCCCGCTGACCGTGGTGGTCTACACGGGCGCCGACGGGACGTTCGAGCTTTACGAGGACGACGGCCTGACCAACGGCTACGCCCGCGGGGCCTGGAGCCGCATCCCGATGAGCTTCGACAACGCCTCGGGAAGGCTGACGATCGGCGCGCGGTCGGGGAGCTTCAAGGGGATGGTCGAGAACCGCGAGATCAAGGTGCGGTTCATCGGAGCCGGGGCCAAGCCGGTGGACTTCGAGGCGGTGGATCAGACGGTGGCGTACTCGGGGCGGCCGGTGGTGGTGACGCGGAAGTAGGTCAGTGGCTCACTGACTTGCCCCCACCTGACCGCTTCGCGGTCTGTCCGCCCCCGTAGGGGGCGGAGCCTTTGGCGCGGCGTCGGCGGTCGAGGCTCTTCCCCCTCTGGGGGAAGACGGTCGCGAAGCGACCCGTAGGGGGCAAGTGTTCGCCGCCGAGGCTTAGGCCTCCACCACCAGCTTCTTCACGATCAGCTCGGCCGCGTTCACCCGCTCGCCGCCCGGCTCCATCACCTCCAGGTGCACGTGGTTGGTGATGCCCGGATAGTGCTTCTGCAGGCTCTGGTCCTTGCCGATCACCTCGCCCAGGCGCACGGCCTGGCCGACCTCGACCCCGGGGGTCACGTAGAAGGCGCGGGCGATGTAGCCGAGGGCCGGGTTGCTGATCTCGACGAACTTCAGGTCGCTGGACCCGGCGTAGGCGTAGCCGATCTTGGTCACGTAGCCGGAGATCGGGGCCATCACGTCCTGGCCGGCCTTGGCCACGTAGTCGACGCCCTCGTGGTCGCGCGAGCCACCGTCGCGGCGGGCGCCGAACCGGCCGTCGCCGAACTCGTCGTGGCCGCGCGGGGCGCCGCCGGTCGGGTTGGCGAAGTCGGGCGCGCCGTCGCCGTCGATGTCCGAACCGCTCCAGACCAGCTCCTTGCGGACCGGCTTCTGCGGCTTGGCGGCCAGGTCGGCCAGCAGGCGCTGCACGGCCGGCGTGGCGTGCGGGGCGTTGTGCGGATTCTCCATCGCCGCCACCATCATCGGAGCGAAGACCAGGGCCAGACCCAGCGCGCCGCGCGCCAGAGGGGCGAGTTTCTTCGCTGTCGATGCGTGCATGAAATCTTCCTGGATTTGTTTTGGGGATCGTTTCGGAGCGTTGAGCGTTGGCCCGGTTAACGATCAGATAAGGCAAAGACGTGGCGAACTCAGTGCGGCGCGAGGTCGCGCGCGCATTCGCCTATACCGGGATCTATTCCAAGCTTTACTGTTGGATGTGCTCGGGATCGACCGTGATCTCGCAGATCAATGTTCGGCCTCGGCCTTCCAGGCTCAGGCGCGAGTGGCCGTGCTCCAGCACGACCGCATCCAGCGGCGACAGGTCGATCGCGCCGCCGGGCCTCACGATGCGTAAGGGGTCCAGGGCCAGGACCAGGGTCACTCTGGCCTTGGCCGCCACGTCGCTGGCTCCGGTCACGGTCAGCCGCCGGGTCCGCGCCCGCTAGGCGCCCCGTCGCACCATCACGTTCAGGTCGCTGATCGGACCGTCGGTCAGGCGGGCGGCGACCCGCGCCTCGCCGGGGAAGTCCAGGGGCGGGGAGGCGGCGTCCAGGGCCAGCATGCGGTCGTCGACCGTCAGCAGCAGGCCCTCGCCCTGGATCACCGTCAGCACCCGGTCCACGCCCGGGAAGGTCGAGAACGGCCCGTCGGCGGCGATCTCGGCCAGGCTGATCCGCCACTCGAAGCCGTCCAGGTCGGCGCCCGGCGGCCAGGCGGCCACCTCGCGCGTGACGCCGCCGCCGTTCTTCCACGGCGTGGCGATCCGGTCGGCGGCTCTCAGGACGCGCATCTAATTGATCCGATGAGCGGAGGAAGGGGGAGTATGGCTTACAAAATCTCCGGCAGGTCCAGTCCGTGCTCCCGCGCGCAATCCTTGGCGATCTCGTAGCCCGCGTCGGCGTGCCGCATGACGCCGCTGGCCGGGTCGTTCCACAGCACGCGCTCGATCCGCTTGGCCGCCGCCTCGGTGCCGTCGCAGACGATGACCATGCCGGCGTGCTGCGAGAAGCCCATGCCCACCCCGCCGCCGTGGTGCAGCGACACCCAGGTGGCGCCCGAGGCGGTGTTGAGCAGGGCGTTCAGCAGCGGCCAGTCCGACACCGCGTCCGACCCGTCCATCATCCCCTCGGTCTCGCGGTTGGGCGAGGCGACCGAGCCGCTGTCCAGGTGGTCGCGGCCGATCACCACGGGAGCCTTCAACTCGCCCGAGGCGACCATTTCGTTGAAGGCCAGGCCCAGCCGGTGGCGATCGCCCAGGCCCACCCAGCAGATGCGGGCCGGCAGGCCCTGGAACTTGATCTTCTCGGCGGCCATGTCCAGCCAGTGGTGCAGGTGAGGATTGTCGGGGATCAGTTCCTTGACCTTGGCGTCGGTCTTGCGGATGTCCTCCGGATCGCCCGACAGCGCCGCCCAGCGGAACGGCCCGATCCCCCGGCAGAACAGCGGGCGGATATAGGCCGGCACGAAGCCGGGGAAGTCGAAGGCGTTCTCGACGCCTTCATCCAGCGCCATCTGGCGGATGTTGTTGCCATAGTCGACCGTGGGCACGCCGGCGGCCTGGAAGTCGAGCATGGCCTTCACGTGCACCGCCATCGAGGCGCGGGCGGCCTTGTTGACCGAGGCCGGGTCGCGCTCCTTGGCGGTCGCCCACTGCTCCAGCGTCCAGCCGGCCGGCAGGTAGCCGTTGATCGGGTCGTGGGCGCTGGTCTGGTCGGTCAGCAGGTCGGGGCGCACGCCGCGCCCGAACAGCGCCGGCAGCAGTTCGGCGACGTTGCCCAGCAGGCCCACCGAGATCGGGGTCTTGGCGGCGCGGGACTCTTCGATCCAGGCCAGGGCCTGGTCGACGCTGTCGGTCGAGCGGTCCAGATAGCCGGTGCGCAGGCGCATCTCGATCCGCGAGGGCTGGCACTCGATGGCCAGGCACGAGGCCCCGGCCATCACCGCCGCCAGGGGCTGGGCCCCGCCCATGCCGCCCAGGCCGGCGGTCAGCAGCCACTTGCCCGACAGGTCGCCGGCGTAGTGCTGGCGGCCCATCTCGACGAAGGTCTCGTAGGTGCCCTGCACGATGCCCTGGGCGCCGATATAGATCCACGAGCCGGCGGTCATCTGACCGTACATGGCCAGGCCCTTGCGATCGAGCTCGTTGAAGTGCTCCCAGTTGGCCCAGCGTGGCACGAGGTTGGAGTTGGCGATCAGTACGCGGGGCGCGTCGGGGTGGGTGCGGAACACGCCCACCGGCTTGCCGGACTGGACCAGCAGGGTCTGGTCGTCTTCCAGGCGACGCAGGGTCTCGACGATCTTGTCGTAGCTCTCCCAGTCGCGGGCGGCGCGGCCGATGCCGCCGTAGACCACCAGCTCCTCGGGCCGCTCGGCGACGTCGGGATGCAGGTTGTTCATCAGCATCCGCAGCGGGGCTTCGGTCAGCCAGGACTTGGCGGTGAGCTCTGTTCCGGTGGCGGGGCGGATGACGCGGGTGTTGTCGAGGCGGGTCATGCAGGGACTCAGGCTTGGGCGAAGGCGAGGCAGGCCTTCAGCACGTCGGAGAGGGCGGCGCGCAGCGGGGCGGCGCGGGCGGCGGCGTAGGGCGTGGGCCAGGTCTGCGGCGTCAGCGCCGCCGGCTCGTCGATGTAGCCGCGGCAGGCCAGTTCCATCTGGACGGCGTGGACGCCGTGGTCCGGCCGGCCGTAATGGCGGGTGATCCAGCCGCCCTTGAACCGGCCGTTGGTGACGCGCGGCAGGCCGGTGGCGGCGCACGCCGCCTCGACCCGGGCGGTCAGGCCGGGATCGCACGCCGCGCCGCTGTTCGTGCCGATGTTGAACTGCGGCAGCTCGCCGTCGAACAGCCGGGGCGCGCGCGAGCGGATCGAGTGGGCGTCGTACAGCACCACCTTGCCGTGGCGCGCGAGCAGACGGTCCAGCTCGGCCTCCAGCGCGTCGTGATAGGGATCGAAGAAGGTCGCGCGCCGCCGGGCGATCTCGGCCGCGTCGGGCTCCTGGCCGGCCTGGTACAGCGGCTCGCCGTCGAAGGTGTCGATCGGGCAGAGGCTGGTGGTCGCCTGGCCGGGATACAGCGACACGCCCGACGGGTCGCGATTGACGTCGATCACCGTGCGCGAGACGCCGGTGCGCACCACCGTGGCGTCCAGGCCGTCGGCGAAGGCGTAGAGCTCGCCCAGCCACCAGTCGGCGTCCTTGCGGGCCAGCCACGGCGAGACCAGGCGAGCCTCGACGTCGGACGGGATGATGGTCCCGGCGTGCGGGATGCTGACGACCAGCGGGGCCTCGCCCCGGGTGAGGTGGAGCCAGTCGGTCGGGCTCAACGCACTCATGAGGTTGTCATCCCGGCCGAAGCGAAGCGTAGAGCCGGGACCCAGGTGAACCGCACCGCATTCGCCCAGTCTCCTGGGTCCCGGACAGCTCCTGCGGGGCTTCCGGGATGACAACGGTTTGGGGCAGAGCTCATCCCTCCACCCCCGGCAGGTCGATCGCCGAAGCCGCCGCGATCACCGCCCCTGACCGGACCAGGGCGTTGGCGGCCTCCATGTCCGGATGGAAGTGGCGGTCGTCCGACAGGTGCGGGACCTGGGCGCGCAGCACGCCGCGCGCGGCTTCCAGGGCCGGGCTCGACGTCAGGGGCGCGTGGAAGTCGCAGCCCTGGACGGCCGCCAGCAGCTCGATGCCGATCACCGCCTCGGCCGCCTCGACCATGGCCAGCAGGCGCCGCGCGCCGTGGGCGGCCATCGAGACGTGGTCCTCCTGGTTGGCCGAGGTCGGGATGGAGTCGACGCTGGCCGGATAGGCCTTCTGCTTGTTCTCCGACACCAGGGCGGCGGCGGTGACCTGCGGGATCATGAAGCCGGAGTTCAGGCCGGGCTTGGGCGTCAGGAAGGCCGGCAGGCCCGAGCAGGCCGGATCGACCAGCATGGCGATGCGGCGCTCGGAGATCGAGCCGATCTCGCAGACCGCCAGGGCGATCATGTCGGCTACGAAGGCCACCGGCTCGGCGTGGAAATTGCCGCCCGACAGGGCCTCGTCGGTCTCCGGGAAGATCAGCGGATTGTCGGAGACGCCGTTGGCCTCGATGGCCAGGGTCGTGGCCGCTTGGCGCAGCACGTCCAGGGCCGCGCCCATCACCTGGGGCTGGCAGCGCAGGCAGTAGGGGTCCTGCACCCGGGCGTCGCCCTCGCGGTGGGAGTCGCGGATCGCCGAGTTCGCCATCAGGGCCCGCAGGGCGGCGGCGGTCTCGATCTGGCCGGGCTGGCGGCGCAGGACGTGGATGCGCGGGTCGAAGGGCGTGTCCGAACCCTTGGCCGCCTCGGTCGCCAGGGCGCCGGTGACCAGGGCCGACTGGAACAGCCGCTCGGCGTCGAACAGGGCGGCCAGGGCGTTGGCGGTCGAGAACTGGGTGCCGTTCAGCAGGGCCAGGCCTTCCTTCGGACCCAGGGTCAGGGGCTTCAGACCCGCTTCCATCAGGGCCTGGACGGCGGGCAGGCGTTGGCCGCCGACGGAGATCTCGCCGACCCCGATCATGGTCGCGGCCATGTGCGACAGCGGCGCCAGGTCGCCCGAGGCGCCGACCGAGCCCTGGCACGGCACGACCGGCGTCAGGCCCTTCACGAGCATCGCTTCCAGCAGGTCGGTCGTCGCCGGCCGCACGCCCGAGGCGCCTTGCGCCAGGCTGGCCAGCTTCAGGGCCATCATCAGCCGGATCACCGGGACCGGCGACGGCGCGCCCGTGCCGGCGGCGTGGGACAGGACGATGTTGCGCTGGAGCGTCTCCAGATCGGCGTCGCCGATGCGCACGCTGGCCAGCTTCCCGAAGCCGGTGTTGATCCCGTAGACCGGCGCGCCCTTGGCCAGGATGCGCTCGACCGCCGCCGCGCTCTCGGCGATCACCGGAGCGGCGCTGGGATGTAGCCGCGCGGGCGCGCCGCGGTAGACGGCCTTCCAGTCGGCGAGGCTGACTTCACCGGGGTTGAGAACGACTTCGGTCACGCGATTTCACCCTTCCAGACGCGCGCATGGAGCGGATTGAACCCCATGCGGTAGACAAGTTCGGCGGGACGCTCGATGTCCCAGACGGCCAGGTCGCAGGCCTTGCCGACCTCCAGCGTGCCGACGCTTTCGAGGCGGCCGATCGCCCGCGCGGCCTCGCGCGTGACGCCGGCCAGGCACTCGTCGACGGTCATCCGGAACAGGGTGGCGGCCATGTTCATCGTCAGCAGCAGGCTGGTCAGGGGCGAGGTGCCGGGGTTGCAGTCGGTGGCCAGGGCCATCGGCACGCCGGCGGCGCGCAGGGCCTCGATGGGCGGAAGCCTGGTCTCGCGCACGAAGTAGAAGGCGCCGGGCAGCAGGACGGCGACGGTCCCGGCCTTGGCCATGGCGGCGATCCCGGCGGCGTCCAGATGCTCCAGGTGATCGGCCGACAGCGCCCCGAACTCGGCGGCCAGGGCCGCGCCGTTCAGGTTCGACAGCTGCTCGGCGTGCAGCTTGACCGGCAGGCCGTGGGCGTGGGCCGCCTCGAACACCCGGCGGGTCTGGGCGGGCGTGAAGCCGATGCCCTCGCAGAACGCGTCTACCGCATCGGCCAGGCCCTCGGCGGCGACGGCGGGGATCATCTCGCGGCAGACCAGGTCGACATAGCCGTCGGGATCGCCGGCGAATTCGGGGGGCAAGGCGTGGGCGCCCAGGAAGGTGGTGGTCACCGACACGTCGCGGACGTCGGCCAGGGCGCGGGCGGCGCGCAGGCTCTTCAACTCGTCGTCCAGCGACAGGCCGTAGCCGGACTTGATCTCAAGGGTGGTCAGGCCCTCGGCGATCAGGGCGTCCAGGCGGGGCAGGGCGGCGGCCACGAGGTCGGCGCGCGAGGCGGCGCGGGTGGCCTTCATGGTCGAGACGATGCCGCCGCCGGCCCGGGCGATCGCCTCGTACGACGCCCCGGCCAGCCGCAGCTCGAACTCGTGGGCGCGGTCGCCGCCGAACACCAGGTGGGTGTGGGGGTCGATCAGGCCCGGGGTGATCCAACGGCTGGCGCAGTCGATCGTCTCGCGCGCCTCGAAGGTGGGGGCGTCGGCGGCGGGGCCGGCATAGACGATGCGGCCGCCCCGCGCGGCCACGACGCCGTCCTCGATCGCGCCGATTCCGGAACGATCGACGGCGAAAGTGGCCAGGCGGGCCTTGCTCCACACCCGATCGCAGCGCATGGGCTGGGGTCTCCCGAACGCCGGTCCGGTCTCTTGCCGTCGGCTTCAATATGTATAGACATATTCGCTCGACACGAGGATTGTCCAGTGACCGACGACGCGTTTCCGCCGGAAGCCGACCACGACGACGACGCTCCCATCTACACGCCGCCTGAAGAGGTGGCGGCGGCGCCCGCGCCTGAGCCGACGCCCGAGCGCCCGTCCCAGGGCGCGCCGGCAACCGGACCCCAGACCCTGTGGTTCGAGCAGGCCCTGCTGGCCGACGGCTGGGCCAGGGACGTGCGGTTCACGATCAGCGAGGGCATGATCAGCCGGGTCGACACCGACGTGGCCCGCCAGTCCGGCGAGACGGCCCACGGCCCGTGCCTGCCCGGCCTGCCCAACCTGCACAGCCACGCCTTCCAGCGCGCCATGGCCGGCCTGACCGAGACGCGGGGACCCACCGGCGACAGCTTCTGGACCTGGCGCGAGCTGATGTACCGCTTCGTCGACCGGCTGGGTCCCGACGAGGTCCAGGCCATCGCCGCCCTGGCCTATCTCGAGATGCTGGAGACCGGCTCGACCCGGGTGGGCGAGTTCCACTACCTGCACCACGACAAGGACGGTTCGCCCTACGCCGACCCCGCCGAAATGGCGGGGCGGATCGCGGCGGCGGCGGACGAGACGGGGATCGGCCTGACCCTGCTGCCGGTGTTCTACGCCCATGCCGGCTTCGGCGGCGTCGCGCCGGGCGAGGGCCAGCGGCGGTTCATCCACGACGTCGACGGCTACGGCCGGCTGATCGAGGCCAGCCGCGCGGCGGTCGCCGGCCTGCCGGACGCGGTGGTCGGGATCGCGCCGCACAGCCTGCGGGCGGTGACCGGCGAGGAGCTGACCGCGATCCTCCCCCTGGCCGGCGCCAACCCGATCCACATCCACATCGCCGAGCAGACCCAGGAGGTCGACGACTGCCTGGCCGCCACCGGCGCGCGGCCGGTGCGATGGCTGATGAACAACGCCCCGGTCGATAAGCGCTGGTGCCTGGTCCACGCCACCCACCTGAACGCCATGGAGACCGAGCGCCTGGCCAAGAGCGGCGCGGTGGCCGGCCTGTGCCCGATCACCGAGGCCAATCTGGGCGACGGCGTCTTCCCGGCCCACGACTACCTGGCGGCCGGCGGGGCGTTCGGGATCGGCTCGGACAGCAACGTGCTGATCGACGCGGCCGAGGAGCTGCGCACCCTGGAATACGCCCAGCGCCTGACGCGGCGGGCCCGCAACGTGCTGGCCAAGGCGCCCAGGAGCTCGACGGGCGGCGACCTGTTCCGCGCGGCGGTGAACGGCGGCGCCCAGGCCCTGGGCGTGGCCGGCGGCCTGCGGCGCGGGCGTTCCGCCGACTTCGTGACCCTGGACCGCGCCCATCCGGCCATGATCGGCCGCGACGGCGACGCCCTGCTGGACAGCTGGGTGTTCGCCGGGCGACACGGGGCCATCGACGGCGTCTGGCGCGGCGGCCGCCAGGTCGTCAGCGGCGGCCGCCACCACGCGCGCGAGGCGATCCTGGCGCGTTACGCGACGGCGTTGAGGAGCGTGCTGGCTTGAGTGATCCGGGCGTGGAAGGGGGGACGCTGTATCGGCGCATCCGGGGCGAGATCGAGGACCTGATCCGCTCGGGCGCCTGGGCGCCGGGCCGCAAGATCCCCTCCGAGATCGAGCTGATGAGCCAGTTCGGCTGCTCGCGGATGACGGTCAACAAGGCCATGTCGACCCTGGCCAAGGAGGGGCTGATCGTCCGCCGCCGCCGCGCCGGCTCGTTCGTGGCCCGGCCGCGCGTGCACTCCACCGTGCTCGACATCCCCGACATCCAGGCCGAGATCGTGGCGCGGGGCGAGACCTATCGCTTCGACCTGCTGGAGCGGAAGCGGCGCAAACCCAAGGCGGGCGATGTCGAGGAGGTCGCCCTGGCCGCGGGCGGCGAACTGCTGGTGCTGCGCGGCCTGCATGTGGCGGGCGATCGACCCTTCGCCCTGGAGGACCGGCTGATCAGCCTGGTCGCCGTGCCCGAGGCCGCCGAGCAGGATTTCGCCGAGGAGGCGCCCGGGGCCTGGCTGCTGCACCACGTGCCGTGGACCGAGGCCGAGAACCGGATCAGCGCCGTCGGCGCCGAGGCCGACGTCGCCCGCCTGCTGGCGCTGGACGAAGGCGCGGCCCTGCTGGCGGTCGAGCGCCGCACCTGGCGGGCCGGCGAGCCGGTGACCTGGGTGCGCCAGCTGTTCCCGGGCGAGGCGTACGACCTGGTGGCGCGGTTCGGGCCGGCGCGGACCTGAATTCCGCTCATCCCGGCGAATGCCGGGACCCAGATGGAATAGCTCTGAGGCTGACGCCAAGAACGCCGAGCCCTTTCAGTCATCCGCTCAGCCATGGGATCTGGGTCCCGGCATTCGCCGGGATGAGCGGAGTTTAGAGGGACTGCCCGTCGTCCACCGTGAACACCGAGCCGGTCACGGCTCTGGCCGCATCGCTCGAGAGATACAGCGCCATGGCCTCCAGGTCGCTCGTCTCCATCAGCCGCTTCCTCGGGAAGCCCGCCACCAGCTTTTGGCCGCCTTCGCTGTCGAACCAGTCGTCGTTGATCTCGGTCCGGATATAGCCGGGGCACAGGACGTTGACGTTGATCCCCTTGCGCGCCCACTCGCGGGCCAGGCTCTTGCCCATGTGGGCCGTGGCGGCCTTCGAGGCGACATAGGCGGTGAGACCCGGCAGCACCTTGTGGGCGCCGATCGAGGCCACCAGCACGATGCGGCCGCGCTCGCTGGCCGGGCTGCCGGCCTTGATCATCCGCCGGGCGCCTTCGCGGGCGGTCAGGAAGACGCCTCGGGTGTTGACCGCCATCACCTTGTCGAAGTCCTCGATGGCGATATCGAGGGCCAGGCCCTCCATGTTGATCCCGGCGTTGGCGATCACCGAGTCCGGCGCGCCGAAGGCGGCCTCGACGGCGTCGTAGGCGGCGATCACCGAGGCCTCGTCCTCGACGTCCATGGCGAAGGCCCGGGCCGTCCCGCCGGCGGCGGCGATCTCGGCGACCAGGGCTTCCAGCTTGTCGGCCCGGCGGGCGGCGGCGGCCACCTCGGCCCCGGCCTTGGCGGCGGCCCGGGCCAGGGCGGCGCCGATGCCCGAGGAGGCGCCGGTGATCAGGACGGTGCGGCCGGCGAGGGAGGTCATGGGGGCGCTTCCTTTTTTCGGCAGTCTGGGGAACTGCCGTAAGGGGCGTCAATGCGCAGCGGCTCACCCGCTTGCCCCCACCTGACCGCTACGCGGTCTGTCCGCCCCCGTAGGGGGCGGAGCCTAAGGCGCGAGGCTCTTCCCCCTCCGGGGGAAGACGACCGCGCAGCGGTCCGTAGGGGGCAAGTGTTCAGACCAACCCAGGTCCGGAGATTCTCAGAACCGGCGTGAAAGCCGGCCGCGCGCTCGGTATCTCAACCCGCAACCCCTTGCCGTCCCGCTTGAACGCCAGCGGCGCGGGCGAGCCCAGCAGCTCCACCCGCCGCACCTCGCCCGCGCTCGTCGGCCCGTTCGTCGCCAGGCTCTCGATCACCAGCTCGCCCGACGGCCAGGCCATCGGCAGCGCATACAAATCCCCGCCCTTGGTGACGAACCGGATGTCGGCCGCCTCGAACGGCTTGGCCGCGCCTTCGTTCTGCATGCCCTCGACCAGCTTGGTCGGCCCCTCGCCGAAGATCCGCCAGGGGCGCGAGCCGTAGATGGCCGGACCGTTGACGGCGATCCAGCCGGCCATGCCCTCCAGCACCTTTTCCTCCTTGTCGTCGATCGTGCCGTCGCCGCGCTGGGGGATGGAGAGCATCAGGCAGCCGTTCTTGCTGACCACGTCGATCAGCCGCTGGATCACGTCCTGGGCGCTCTTGTAGCCATCGCGGTCGTAGAGGGCGCGGTCGTAGTGCCAGTTGCCGATGCAGGTGTCGGTCTGCCAGGGCTCGGGCCGCAGCCGGTCGGAGAAGCCGCGCTCGACATCCTCGACGATGCCCCGGCGCTGCAGGGGGCTGAGCTTCTTGCCGGTCACCACCACGTCGGACGCGCCGCGCCAGGCGCGGGCCCGGTTGTAGTAGTGGGCCGTGGCCGACAGCCCCGCCTGGCCCAGCGGCAGGCCGTAATTGTCGAAATAGATCATGTCGGGCCGGTAGCGGTCGACCAGGTCGTTCTGGCGCGCCAGCCAGTTCGCCGTGAAGGCTGGGTTGTTCGGCGGCGGGGTCTCCAGCCACTCGCCGTCGTGCTTGTCGTGCCAGGCGTTGGCGGCGGCGATGCTGTCGATCCCGTCGGGGATGACCATGTTGCGGCCGGTGTAGAGGTCCTGCGGGTCCAGGCCCTGCCACCACTTGCCCTTGCCGTCGGCCTTGGTCAGCTGGAAGGCGTCGTAGCGCCGGCCCTTCAGCGGGCCTTCGGCGTCGTAGCCGTAGGCGGTCTGCCACCAGTGCCAGGCGTGGGCCGAGTGGTTGGAGACGCCGAAGCGCAGGCCGTGCTGGCGGGCGACCTTCTCCCACGTCCCGACGATGTCCCGCCCCGGACCCACGCGCAGGGTGTTCCAGGCATGGTGGCGGCTGTCGAACATGTCGAGGTTGTCGTGGTGGTTGGCCATCGACATGAAGTACTTGGCGCCGGCGGCCTTGTACTTGCGCATCAGGCCTTCCGGGTCCCACCGGTCGGCCTTCCAGCGCGGGATGAACTCCATGAAGCCGAACTGGGTGGGGTGCCCGTACGTCTTGACGTGGTGCTCGTAGAACGGGTTGCCCTGCTGGTACATCTGGCGGCCGTACCAGTCGCCGAACTCGGGCACGCATTGCGGACCCCAGTGCGACCAGATGCCCAGCTTGGCGTCGCGGAACCAGTCGGGGGTCTTGTAGCCGTCGGCCAGGGACTCCCAGCTGGGCTGGAAGCCCCGCTTCGAAGCGGCGAAAGCAGGCCCCCCCAGAGTGGATTGGGCCGAGGCGGCGGCCAGGCCGGCGCCGAGGTTCAGAAGGTCGCGGCGATTGAGGCTCATGCCTGTCCCTAGTTCTTGGCGGGCGACGGATCGCCGTAGAGGATGCCCCGGCCGTGGACGCCCAGATAGACGCGGCCGTAGCGGTTCGGATCGCCGGTCAGGGCGCGCAGTTCGGCGAAGCCCCAGCGTTGGTCGTGCAGCTTGATCCAGGTCTTGCCGACGTCGTCCGAGCGGAACACGCCCTCGACGCCGCCGACCTTGCCCCAGACGAACACCGCCGGATGGGCCTGGCCCGGGGCGGCCTTGCCGAAGCCGACCAGGCCGGCGTCGTCGACGCCCGCCACGGCCTTGAAGCCGGCGCCGCCGTCGGTCGAGCGCATCAGGCCCTGGGACGTGGGCAGCCAGACCTCGCCCTCGATCCCGGGCACGGCCTTCAGCGGGCCGCCGCCGGCCAGGCCCCGGGCCGTGACCTTGAAGGTCTCGCCGCCGTCGGCGCTGGCCAGGACCGCGCCCTGCGCGGCGTCATAGACGTAGAAGCGCAGCGGGTTCACGCGGTCCGAGGCCGGGGTGAAGTCGGGGCGCTCGCCCTTCGTGACGCCCTGCACCGGCCGCCAGGTGCTGCCGTCGTCGCTGGAGACGTAGGGGGCGGCGTTGCGCATGGCCCAGACCATCCGCGCGCCGTCGGCCGACAGGGCGATGCGGCCGGTGTGGATGTGGGCGTCGCGGGGCGGGGAGGCGGCGAAGGGCGTCCAGGTCCGGCCGCCGTCGGTCGAGCGGAAGCCGGCCGTGGGCGTCGGGTCGCTGGTCCGCACCAGCACCTGGGGCTTGAGGGCCGCATAGTCCAGCCCGCGATTGGTGCCGCCGTGCGGGTCGAAATAGCGGCTGGCGGCGGCGCGATCGAGGTCGTCGTGGCGGAAGCCGCCGATGTCGCCGATCGTGCTGATCAGGGGCTCGCCGGGCGGGCTGACCAGCTCCAGGGCCACCGTCTCCTCCAGGCCCTCGTCGTCGAACCGCCAGTGGGTGGCGCCCGAGCGGTCGGCCTCGGTCAGGTTCGTGGTCCGCCACAGGCCGTAGCCGGTGACATAGATCGCCTCGTCGGGATTGGTCGGGTCGATGTCGATGTCGCCGATCCAGTGACCCATGGCCCGGCCGGCCTTGGACTCCAGGCTGCGCACCCAGGGCGCGCCGCCGGTGTCGTGCTCGGATTTCTCGCGCAGGGCCTTCCAGCTCCTGCCGCCGTCGGTGCTGCGGAAGACGTCGTCGCCCGCCGCCCAGCGATCCAGGGTGGAGACCACGATCGTCCCCGGATGGGCGGGGTCGAGGCTGAGGCCGCCATAGCCGAAGACGTCCGTCCCCTGCGGCTTGACCGGGGTGATGTCGGTCCAGGCGCCGGTGTCGGGGTCCAGTTTCCAGACCGCGCCGTCGGTGACGTCGTTGGGGCCCAGGCCGTTGCCGTAGGCGATGTAGACGACGCCCTTGGCGTCGATGGCCAGATGATGCGGGACCAGGCCTTTCGGCTGGCCGGTGACCAGACCCCACGTCGCGCCGCCGTCGGTGCTGACCAGCAGGCCGCCCCCGCGCTCCCCGGCCACGCCGGCGTAGAGGATCGCCGTCTCGCCGGTCTTGGTCTTCATCACCGGATCGAAGGCGACGAGGGTGACGTGCAGGCGCGGGAAGGCCTCGACCCGCGACCAGGTCGCCCCGTGGTCGGCGCTGCGATAGAGGCCCTCCTTGGTCCCCAGGAACAGCACCGCGCCCTGGGCCGGATCGACCATCAGCCGCTCGCCGGTGTTGCGACCGTCCTCGTTGCCGCCGATGCCGACCGGCAGCTCGGTCTTGGCCCAGGTGGCGCCGCGGTCGGTGGAGCGCAGCACGGCCCCGCCGCGCGCTCCGGGACGGGTGTACTCGCCGGCCGCCATGTAGAGCCGGTCCGGATCGCGCGGATCGACCGCCAGGCTCAGGGCTCCGGCCAGCTGGCCGTCGGCGCGGGGCAGGGCGTCGTTCAGGGCGACCCAGCGGCCGGTCGTCCGGTCCAGGCGATAGGCCCCGCCGATGTCGGTGCGGGCATAGACCAGCCCCTTCTCGGTCGGGTGATAGACCACCCCGCTGACGAAGCCGCCGCCCAACACCTCGACGGTGTTCCAGCCGTAGGGCTGGACCTTGGGCGCGGCGGCGGGCGCGGTCCCGGCGAACGCCACGACGCCCGCCGCGACCGCCAGGGCCAGGATGCGTTGAAGGCGAGGCACTAGCGGGCCGGCGTCAGACGGACGGCCGCGCCGCCGCTGGGCGCCAGCTTCAGGGTCAGGACGTCGCCGGCCTTCACCGTCCGCGTCGAGGCCACGAGGTCGGTCGGCGCCGCCCCGTCCTGGCGGATGTCGGCGGTGAAGGCGCCCGCGCCCAGGAAGCCCAGCGGGACCTTCACGGTCCGTCCGGCCTCGTTGGTCATGGCCCCGATCCACCAGTCCGCGCCCTTGCGGCGGGCCAGCACGACCGACTGGCCGATCTCGCCCGCCACGAACCGCGTCTCGTCCCAGGTGGTGGGGGCGGCGGCGACGAAGTCCAGGCCCGCGGGGCTGTCCTTGTAGGTGTCGGGGCTGTCGGCGACGATCCCGAACGGGCTGTCATAGACCACGTACATGGCCAGGGCCTGGCCGCGCGTGGTCTGGACGAAGGGCAGGGTGTTGCGCGGATCGAACGCGGCCGGCGCCACGTTGCGGAAACCGCCGGGCGTGTAGTCCATCGGCCCCAGCAGCATGCGGGTGTAGGGCAGGGTGACGTTGTGGGCGGCGGTCACCCGCCGGCTCCACTTGTTGTACTCCGCGCCCATGACGCCTTCCTGGGTCAGGTAGTGCGGATAGGTGCGGATAAGGCCCGTCGGATGCTCGGCGCCGTGCAGGTCGACCATCAGATGGTGCTGGCCGGCCTTGGTCAGCAGGCGGTGGTAGTAGTCGACCATGGCCTGGTCGTCGCGGTCCATGAAGTCGACCTTGATCCCCTTGATCCCCCACTGCTCGTACAGCGGGACAGCCTCGTCCATCTGGGCGTCCAGGGCCTTCCAGTTCAGCCACAGCCACAGGCCGACCTTGCGCTCCTTGGCGTAGGCGATCAGGCCGGGCAGATCGAGTTCGGGGATCGGGCGGGTGACGTCGACGCCCGGCTGGACCGCCCCGCCGCCGCCGGCGCCCGCGTGCCAGCCCTCGTCGATCAGCATGTAGTCCAGGCCGTTGGCGGCCGCGAAGTCGATGTAGCGCTTGATGGTCTCGGCGTTCATGCCGGGCTTGGCCACGCCGCTGATCGACGGGCCGTTCCACCAGTCCCAGGCCGCCTTGCCCGGCTTGATCCAGGACGTGTCGGCCACCTTCGACGGCGCGCTCAAGGTGGTGACCAGGTTGCTTTCGATCAGCTGGCCGGCCTTGGGGGCCACCATCACGACGCGCCAGGGCGAGACCACGTCGGCGCCGATGCGGGTGCGCACGGCCACGGTCGGATCGTCCAGGCGGGGCGACAGCTTGGCCTGCACGCCCAGCCCGCCGTCGCCGCGTCCGGTCAGGTAGAGGCCGGCATAGTCCTTCAGGTCGGCCTCGGCGATGGCGAAGGCGGCGTTGGCGCCCTCGCAGACCAGGGGCGCGTCGTAGAGATTGTGCTCGCGCAGCTTCGAGGCCTGGACCGGATCGAACTCGCCCTCGTGGCTGGTGCCGAACTTGCCCAGGTTCAGGCCCCAGCAGCGGTAGTCGGCCGGGAAGTCGAAGCGGGTCTCCTCGTTGCGGATGTTCACCGCGTCCAGGCCGGGCTGACGGGGCAGCACGTAGCGGAACGCGACGCCGTCGTCATAGGCCCGCACGATCACCCGCAGCCGGCGCTTGCCGCCCTCGGGCTCCTGGAAGTCGACGTCGAGCTGGTTGTAGCGGTCGCGGACCGTCCGGGTTTTGCCGGCCACGAGATCGTAGGTCGCGTCGCCGCTCGAGGGCGCGGCGCCGGCGATCTTCAGCCCGTGGCTCAGCGAGCCGCCGGCGCTGAGCACCAGGCCCAGCGGCGAGGGCGCCAGCAGGGGCTGGCCCTTGTAGGCCACGGCGTAGCGGGCCTGGCCGTCGCTGTCGGAAACCGTGACCTGCAACGCGCCGTCGGGCGAGGTCAGCCGCTGTTCGGCGGCGAAGGCGGGAGAGGCGGCGACGATCGCCATGGCCGCACCGGCCATCAGGCCCGCTGCATGAGTCCGCATGTGGTCGTTTCCCCGCTGGTTGCTTATGGGCCGCTTAATGGGCGTTTCTATTTGTCACACAAATTAGACCGTGTATGGATCGCCGTCGAGCTTTTAGATACCGGTACCAGCAAGGCGTACGGATTGCCCCGACATCGTCGGCGTGCGACTGACAACGTTGTCGGAACCGAACGATAAAATGTGGGGAGTTATGAACACCAAGGCCTTCTGCGCCGCGTTGCTGGCGACCACCCTCCTGACGACCACCGTCATGACCGGCGCGGCCTCCGCCGCCGACTCCAAGAGCACCGCCCATCCCGCCCTGTGGCCCGCGGCCAAGAGCCAGGGCCTGGTGGATCCCCAGACCGAGGCCTTCATCGACGCCCTGCTGGCCAAGCTGACCCTCGAGGAGAAGGTCGGCCAGATGATCCAGGGCGACATCGGCTCGGTGAAGCCGGAAGACCTGAAGACCTATCCCCTGGGCTCGATCCTGGCCGGCGGCAGCTCGCCGCCGCTGGGCGCGCCCGACCGCTCGCCGATCGGCCCGTGGGTCAAGTCGGTCGAGGCCTTCCGCGCCGCCGCGGACCGGCGCCAGGGCGGCACGCACATCCCGCTGATGTTCGGCATCGACTCCGTGCACGGCCACGGCAACGCCGTCGGCGCCACGCTCTTTCCGCACAACAGCGCGCTGGGCGCCACGCGCGATCCCGAGCTGATCCGCAAGATCGGCGCGGCCACGGCCCAGGAAACCGCCGCCAGCGGCTTCGACTGGGCGTTCGGCCCGACCCTGACCGTGCCGCGCGACGACCGCTGGGGCCGGGCCTACGAGGGCTATTCGGAAGACCCCGAGATCGTCCGCAGCTACGCCGGCCAGATGATCCTGGGCCTGCAGGGCGCCGTCAGCCAGGGCGGCGTCATCCAGCAGGGCCACGTGGCGGCCAGCGCCAAGCACTTCCTCGGCGACGGCGGCACCCACAACGGCAAGGACCAGGGCGACACCCAGGTCTCGGAAGCCGACCTGATCCGTCTCCACGCCCAGGGCTACGTGCCGGCGATCAACGCCGGGACCCTGACCGTCATGGCCTCGTTCTCCAGCTGGAACGGCGAGAAGATGCACGGCAACAAGAGCCTGCTGACCGACGTGCTGAAGGGCAAGATGGGCTTCGACGGCTTCATCGTCGGCGACTGGAACGGCCACGGCCAGGTGGCCGGCTGCACGCCCCGCAACTGTCCGCAGGCCGCCAACGCCGGCCTCGACATGTACATGGCGCCCGACAGCTGGAAGGAGCTCTACGCCAACACCCTGGCCCAGGCGAAGTCGGGCCAGATCCCGATGGCCCGCATCGACGACGCCGTGCGCCGCATCCTGCGCGTGAAGGCCAAGATGGGCCTGTTCCAGCAGGCGCGTCCGCTGGAGGGCCGGGAGTCCGTCATGGCCTCGCCCGAGCACAAGGCCATCGCCCGCCAGGCGGTGCGCGAGTCTCTGGTGCTGCTGAAGAACAACGGCGTGCTGCCGGTGAAGGCCAGCGCCGACATCCTGGTGGCCGGTTCGGGCGCCGACGACATCGGCCAGCAGGCCGGCGGCTGGACCCTGTCGTGGCAGGGCACGGGCAACACCAAGGCCGACTTCCCCAACGCCCAGTCGATCTATTCGGGGCTGAAGGAGACGGTCGAGGCCTCGGGCGGCACGGCGACGCTGAGCGTCGACGGCAGCTTCGACAAGAAGCCGGACGTGGCCATCGTGGTGTTCGGCGAGACGCCCTACGCCGAGGGCGTGGGCGACATCAAGACGCTGGAATTCCAGCCCGGCAAGAAGACCGACCTGGCCCTGCTCAAGAAGCTGAAGGCGGCCGGCGTGCCGGTGGTGGCCGTGTTCCTGTCGGGCCGGCCGCTGTGGGTGAACCCCGAGATCAACGCCTCGGACGCCTTCGTGGCCGCCTGGCTGCCGGGCTCGGAAGGCGGCGGGATCGCCGACGTGCTGATCGGCGACAAGGCCGGCAAGCCGCGCACCGACTTCCACGGCAAGCTGGCGTTCAGCTGGCCCAAGACCGCCGGCCAGTTCACCCTGAACCGCGGCGACAAGAACTACGACCCGCAGTTCGCCTACGGCTACGGCCTGACCTACGCCTCCAAGGTCCGGGTCGGGACCCTGTCGGAGAGGCCGGGCTTCACGGTCGCCACCGAGAATGTCAGCGACTACTTCGTGGCCGGCAAGACGCCCGCGCCTTTCGAGTTCAAGGCCACGCCGACCACGGCGGTGCAGATCCGCCCGGTCGACGCCGGCAACGTGCAGGAGGCCGGCCGCCAGCTGATCTTCTCGGGCGACAAGCCGGCCACGGTCGCCCTGGCGGCCGACGAGGCCTTCGACCTGTCGTTCCAGACCAACGCCGAGATGAACCTGCTGGTCGAGTATCGGCTGGACGCCAAGCCGACCGGTCCGGTCACCCTGGCCAACGGCTGGGGCAAGCTGGACCTGACGCCGGTGCTGAACGCCGCGCCGACGGGCGAGTGGAAGAGCCTGAAGGTGCCGCTCAAGTGCTTCCAGGCGGCCGGGACCGACGTGACCAAGGTCACCACGCCGTTCGCCCTGTCGACCCCGGGCTCGCTCACGGTGTCGCTGCAGACTGTCAAGCTGACCACCGAACCGGCGGGCGCGACCTGCCCGGCGAAGGCTCAGGACTGATTTTTTATCCCGCTCATCCCGGCGAACGCCGGGACCCAGATCCTATGGCGGTGTGGATGATTGGAAGGGCTCAGCGCCTTTGGCGTCAGCCTCAAAGCCATTCCCTCTGGGTCCCGGCATGCGCCGGGATGAGCGGATTTTGGGAGTAGGCTCATGCGCTCGAAGTTCCTTGGCCTCATGGCCGCAACGGCTCTGACCGCGCTGAGCCCGGCCCTTGCCCAGGCCGCCCCGCTGCTGGCCCCGGTCTTCACCGACCACGCCGTGCTCCAGCGCGGCCAGCCGATCCGGGTGTGGGGCGCGGCCCGGCCGGGCGAGGCGGTCGAGCTGTCGTTGGACGAGGCCAAGGCCACCGCGACGGCCGACGCCCAGGGCCGCTGGTCGACGACCTTCCCGGCCCGCGAGCCGGGCGCGGCCCTGACCCTGACGGCCCAGACGAGCGGCGAGCGCCAGACGATCTCGGACCTGCTGGTCGGCGACGTCTGGCTGTGCTCGGGCCAGTCGAACATGGAATACCCGCTGCGCCGGTCGCTGGCCGGCGAGGCCGAGGCGGCCAATTCGGCGGACCCGAACATCCGCCTGCTGCAGACCGGCCGCACCAGCCTGCCCGAGCCGACGACGGCCCTGCCCAAGGAGGCGGCCTGGCGTCCGGCGACCCCGGAGTCGGCCAACAACTTCAGCGCCGCCTGCTTCTTCATGGGCCGCGAGATCAAGAAGACCACCGGGGTTCCGGTCGGCCTGATCGACGCCACCTGGGGCGGGTCGGTGATCCAGGACTGGATCAGCCGCGAGGGCCTGCACGCCCTGGGCGGCTATGACGAGGGCCTGGCCGTGCTGGCCGACTACGCCAAGTCGCCGGACCTGGGCATGGCCAACTGGAGCGCCATGCTGGGCCGCTGGGCCGCCAAGGCCGAGCCCCAGGCCGCGACCTGGAGCCGCCCGGACTTCGACGACCGCGACTGGAAGACCATGCCGGCCGAACAGTTCTGGGAGACCAATCCCGGGCTCGAGACCTTCGACGGCACGATCTGGCTGAGGGCCACGATCACCCTGACCGCCAAGCAGGCCAGGCAGGGGGCGACCCTGTCGCTGGGGCCGATCGACGACCTGGACACCACCTTCGTCAACGGCCGCGAGATCGGCTCGTCGCAGGGCTGGGACAGGCCGCGGAACTACAGGATCGCGCCGGGCGTGCTGAAGGCCGGGCCGAACCTGATCGCCGTGCGGGCCATCGACACCAGCGGCGGCGGCGGGGCCTGGGGCCCGGCCGCCCAGAAGGGGCTGAAGTTCGACGACGGGTCGTTCGCCCCGCTGGGCGCGACCTGGCGCTACAAGGTCTCGGCCACCATCGCGCAGTCGGGCCTGCCGCCCACCGCCCCGTGGGTGGGGACCAGCGGCCTGTCGACCCTGCGCAACGGCATGATCGCCCCGCTGGTCCCCTACGGCGTCAGGGGCTTCGCCTGGTACCAGGGCGAGGCCAATGTCGCCGAGCCCCAGACCTACCAGCGCCTGCTCACGGCCCTGGTCGCCGACTGGCGCTCGGCGTTCAAGGGGGAGGGCGGCGGGCCGGACCTTGCGTTCCTGGTGGTGCAGCTGGCCGACTTCGGGCCGCGCCAGACCGCGCCCGTCGAGTCCGGCTGGGCGGGCGTGCGCGACGCCCAGCGCCGGACGGCGGCGGCCGATCCCAAGGTCGGTTTGGCCTCGGCCGTCGACATCGGCGACATCTACGACATCCATCCGGCCAACAAGCAGCAGGTGGGCCACCGCCTGGCCCTGCAGGCCCGCAAGCTGGCCTATGGCGAGACGACCCTGGTCGCCGCCGGGCCGGCCCCGCTGTCGGCGACGCTCTCCGGCGGCGCGGTGGTGGTGCGGCTGGACCAGCCGGCGGTGGTGCAGGCCGACGTCCGGCCCGTCGGGTTCGAGCTGTGCGACGCGGCGGGCGCCTGCCGTTTCGCCGAGGCCGCCCTGACGGGCGAGGGGGTTCGATTGGCGGTCCCGGCCGGTTTCGCGCCGGCCAAGGTCCGCTTCGCCTGGGCCGACAGCCCGATCCTCAACCTCTACGGAGTCACCGGATTACCGGCGACGCCGTTCGAAATGGCGGTGGCGCCCTAGGCTCGTCTGGGCCGCGACCAGGCGGATTCCAAGGGTTTCGCTCGATTTCCACCCGCCTTCGGCCGCGCCTACGCTGGTGGTCTGGCTTGTGCTGGGGCGCAACCGAACCCGGGTTTGGACGCGGCCCGGCGCGGGCAGGGGGCGGACGGCGCGCGCTGAACCGCGCGCGCCGTTAACCAGCAACGCATTGACCCGCAAAGGCATTTGTCTCTCGTAAGGAGAGCGTAGCGTGCCCGATGTCGCGTACCAGGAACTGGCGGAGCTGTGGGAGGCCGTGTTCGGCGAGCAGCCTTCCGTCGTCGCCGAGCCCGGCCTGACGGCCAAGATCCTGGTCGACTGCCTGCCGCCGGCCGAGCCGTACAGCTTCAAGACCGAAGACGAGGAAGAGTAGGGGGCCTAAGCCGCCTTCGCCCCCGCCGCCGCCACCAGGGCGCCCAGCGCGTCCATCGCCGTCATGCCGCCCAGTAGCTGGCGCACGATGGTCAGGGTGTCGGAATAGATCCGCTCGCAGACCAGGGTCTCGCCGTCGAACAGGAAGAAGGCGGTCATCTGGCAGCTGAACGGGCGGCCGGTGGCGGGCAGCGGGCCCAGCGGGCCCGACTGGGTTCCTTCAAGAATGAACTCCACCACGATCCCGTCGTCGACATGGCGCAGCGACAGCAGGGTGTTGCGCTGGTCGGGGAAGGTCTGGCGCGAGGTGGTGTAGTAGCGCTCGACGTCGGGGCGGCCGTCATGGACCGCGCCTGTGGCGATGATCTCGTAGTGGGGGTGGGGGAAGGTGGCCAGCACCTTGTCCCAGGCGTGGTCGATCTCGTCGGCCATGTGCTCGCGCACGATCTTTTCGCGGCGGGCGCGCAGGGCTTCGTCGGTCATGATCCGTCCTCCCGGCCGCTCTGGGGCGGCGTCGGGCGGATCATAGGATCGTCGAACGGGCGTTTGGAAGCGCTAAGCCGCCGCTTAGGCCGCCCAGGCGGCCGCGAAGCGCTTGAGCTGCGAGCGGGCGACGCTCTCGGCGCCTTCGCCCAGGGCCTCCAGGCGCAGGAAGAGGTCGCCGGCGCGGTGCGGGCCGCGGGCGGGCAGGCCCTGGCCCGGCAGGCGCACCAGGCCGCGCGCGGCGGCCTTGGTCGAGATCCACACCAGGCGCGGGCCAAGGGCCGTGGCCACCTCGATGCGGCCGCCCTCGGCCAGGGCGCGGGCGTCCAGCCGCGCGGTCAGCCACAGGTCGCCGCCGCGCACCAGGGCGTCGGGGTCGTGCTTGAGCGTCACGCGGAAGGTCACGTTCTCGACCCGCACCTTGTCGTCCTCGCGCAGGCCGGCGGGCAGGGTCAGGCGCAGCTTGCGGCCGTCCAGCGCCAGGTCGAGGGTCCCGCCGGCGAAGGCCAGGGCGGCGTCGACCTGCAGGACGGCCTGCTCGACCCGGGCCGGCTCGGCCACGGCGGGCGGGAAATGGATCTGGCGGGCCGGGGCGTCCTGCAGCAGGCGATAGGCGGCCAGCACGTCGCGGAAGAGGGCCGCGTCGCCGCCGGGACGGTCGGGGTGGGCGCGCTTGGCGGCTTCGCGATAGGCGGCCCGCAGCTCGCGCTCGTCGGCGCCCGGCGCGACGCCGAGGATGGCGCGGGCGGCCTGGAGGCTGAGGACGGAGGACGAGCCGGCGGTCATGCCGCCGACCCTGCCGCCCTTTGGTCAACGGGGGGTTAAGTTAACGAATCTGACCGCTTAGCAGCCAGACCAGGCCGAAGATCCCAAACACGCCCGCCACGAAGGCGATCACCGCCCACGAGCCGCTGCGCTTGTGCCAGGTGACCGGCACGTCGACCTCGGGCCCCTCGACCCGCGCCCGCTCGGCCGCCTTGGCCCGCAGCCGCCAGAAGTTCCAGGCCCCGCCCGCGAACAGGAACAGGCCGCCGGCCGCCAGGATGATCCAGTCCTGGGTGTCGTCGCCCTTCCACTTGATCGCCTGGGCATAGCCGATCCACAGGCCGGCCGCGCACCACAGCGCCAGGGGGATCCAGGCCAGTCGCGCCCGCGTGCCGAGTTTCATAGGGTGTCCTTCATGTCGCGCGGCAGATGCGCGCGACCGGCCATCCTCGTCAAGCGTGACCCGCCGCTCTATATCCGTCCCATGACCGACGCGCCCCTGATCCCCGCCTCGCCCTCCGAGGACGACTATGTCCGACAGGTGACCGAGGCGACGCCCCCGCCGCTGCTGCCCGAGGGCGATCCGATCCACCTGTTCGAGGACTGGCTGGCCGAGGCCGGCAAGGGCGAGCCCAGCGATCCCAACGCCGTGGCCCTGTCGACGGTCGACGCCGACGGCCTGCCGGACTCGCGCATGGTGCTGCTCAAGAGCGTCGATGCGCGCGGTTTCGTCTTCTACACCAACACCCAGAGCGCCAAGGGCGTGGAGCTGGGCGGCCAACCCAAGGCGGCCCTGCTGTTCCACTGGAAGTCGCTGCGCCGCCAGGTGCGGGTGCGGGGCGTCGTCGAGCCGGTGACCGAGGCCGAGGCCGACGCCTATTTCGCCAGCCGCGCCCGCCACAGCCAGCTGGGCGCCTGGGCCAGCGACCAGTCGCGGCCGCTGCCCGACCGCCTGGCCCTGGAGCGCCGGGTGGCCGAGATGGCCCTGAAGTTCGGCCTCGGCAAGGTGCCGCGCCCGCCGCACTGGTCGGGCTATCGCGTCGTGCCGCAGGTCATCGAGTTCTGGCGCGACCGCCCGTTCCGCCTGCACGAGCGGCTGGTCTACGACCGCGTCGGCGACGGGTGGGAAACCAGGCGGCTGTTTCCCTGAGCAGACACCCTCTCCCTCTGGGAGAGGGATTTTGGCCCCATACCGCGCCAGGAAGGTCTCCACCGCGTCCGCGCAGATGTCCGCCAGCGGCCGGAGCGGCTGGGCTTCGTCGCCGGCGGTCAGGCCCAGGACCAGGGTGGCGTCGTCCAGCATGCCCAGCAGCTGGCCGCCCGCCCAGGCCGGCTGGCCGATGGTCAGTTCGCCGGTCTCGACCAGGTCCTCGAGGACCTGGATCGCCGCGCGCCTCAGGTCCTGGTGCGCGCTGTGCAGGACGGGGTCGGTCACGGCCCCGAAGCGCGGCCGCTCGCCCGCCACCATCCGGAACATGGCCCGGGTGGCCGGGCGTGACATGACGCCGGCATAGGCCAGGGCCAGGGCGGTCAGGCGGGCGCGGGCGTCGCCCTGGACCTCGAGGCTGGCGCGCACGGGCTCGGCCATGCGTCCCACGGCCTCGCTGACCACCACCTCGAACAGCTTGGCCTTGCTGGGGAAGTGCGCGTACAGGGTGGCGGTGGACACGCCGGCCATCCGGGCGACGGCCTCCATGCCGGCGGCCGTATAGCCCTCCCGCAGGAACACGCCGCGCGCGGCGTTGAGGATCTCGCTCTTCTTGCGTTCCGAGCGGGTGAGGACAGCGCCTGCGAGCATTGTGGTTATGACTCGATCTATGGTTCACGGACCATAGACATGCAACTTAAGCGTAAGCAAGCGCGCCGGGCGCGACGCCGCGCGAACTTTCCGCTATGGGGACGCCTTCGCCCGGATCAGGGGCGAAAATCCCAGGGCATGGCAGCCGAAAGTGGATGCCGGTTTCGGCGGCCGCCATGCTCGGAATGATGAAATGGAGCCTGTTCGGAAGGCTCCGGTGTTTTGGACGAGGCTTGGGCGTGATCAAGGACGCGGAGACGGTTCGCGAGCAGGAAGTGGCCGCCTGGATGGGCGAGCGGGCCGATCGGGTGATCGAGACCTCGTGCGCCCGCGTGTTCCTGGTCGGGGAGGCGGCCTGGAAGGTCAAGCGCCCGGTCAACTTCGGCTTTCTCGACTACTCCACCCTGGAGCTGCGCCGCTGGTCGCTGGAGCGCGAGCTTTCCTTCAACCGCGCCGCCGCGCCCGACATCTATCGCGCCGTGCGGCGCCTGACGCGGACCGGCAACGGCGGGGTCGAGATGGACGGGGCCGGCGAGGTGGTCGAGTACCTGCTGGAGATGCGCCGCTTCGACGAGCAGGGCGTGCTGGCCCAGCAGCCCTGGGCCATCGACGACGCGCTGGAGGAGTCGCTGGGCCGCACCATCGCCCAGTTCCACGCCGGGGCGCCGCTGCGTCCGAAGGGCGGCGGGGTGGGGGCCCTGGGCTACACCATCGCCTCGAACGCCAACCTGCTGCGCGGCCTGGCCCCGCGCCTGGGCGCCCAGGCGGTGGAACGGCTGATCGCCGAGACCGACCTGGCGCTGGAGCGCCTGGGTCCGCTGCTGAACGCGCGGGCCGGCCAGGGCTTCGCCCGCCACTGCCACGGCGACCTGCACCTGGGCAACATCCTGGTAGAGGACAACAAGCCGATCCTGTTCGACTGCATCGAGTTCAACGACTCGCTGTCGGACATCGACATCCAGTACGACCTGGCCTTCCTGCTGATGGACCTGGACTTCCGCCGTCGTCGCGACGCGGCCGGCCGGGTGTTGAACGCCTATCTGGACGAGGCCGCCCGCACGTTCGGCGAGGGCCTGTGGACCGGGCTGGCCGCCCTGCCGCTGATGCTCAGCGTCCGCGCCGCCGTGCGCACCCACGTCTGGGCCTACAGCAACGACGACGAAGCCGCGCGCGCCTACCTGGCCACGGCCCTGGAGCACCTGGCGCCCAAGCCGGTCAGCTTGGTGGCCACCGGCGGCTTCTCGGGCTCGGGCAAGTCGACCTTCGCCCGCGTCTGCGCGCCGGGCCTGGGCGCGGCGCCGGGCGCGGTGGTCCTGCGCACCGACGAGATCCGCAAGCGCCTGTGCGGCGTGCCCTCGCTGCAGCGCCTGCCGAAAGAGGCCTACACGCCGGAAATGAGCGACAAGGTCTATGACGAGCTGTTCCGCGACGCCCGTCTGACCCTGGCGGCCGGCCGCTCGGTGGTGGTCGACGCGGTGTTCCTCAAGCCCGAGCAGCGCGCCCGCGCCGAGGCCCTGGCGAAGGAGGTCGACGTGGCCTTCCAGGGCGTCTGGCTGGAGGCCCCGCCCGAGGTGCTGCGCGCCCGCGTCGCCGCCCGCGTCAACGACGCCTCGGACGCCGACGTGGCGGTGCTGGAAAGCCAGCTGACCCGCGACACCGGCGAGATCGCCTGGCGCAGGGTCGACACGGTCAGCGCCTTCGAGGACGAGGCCCGGGCCCTGGCGGAGTCGATGGGCTAGGGCTGCTGGGGCTGGGGCGTCGCGCCCTGGACGGGACCCGGCGAAGCAACGAGCTTGCAGGAGAAGATGTTCGCGGTGGCCGGCCTCGCGGCGGCGTCGCCGACGCCCATGCCCAGGACCGCCGGCCGTTGGCTGATCAGTATGGAATAGAGCTGATCGCGATCCTTGCCGCGCGGGCACGGCTCCCTCGCGATCGCCGTGATCGCCGCTCCGGGCGGATCGACGGGCTTCAGCCTCACGGAATAGGCCAGCTCCTCGACTCCGTCCGAGAAGCCGGTGACGGGGGAGGTCGACAGCACGTGCGCCGTGATGGTGGAGAGGGGATCGGCGGCGGATGCTGGATTTGCGGAGACGCACCAGGCCAGGGCCAGGATCGTCAGGGCGGAAGCAGGAGCTCGGATCATGGCCCGAGGCTCCGTCGCGCCCCGGCGGAAGTCAATCGGACCCTGGCCGCTACGACCCCGTCGCCGCTTCCGCGCAGCCCCTGGCCTTGCCGCGCACCGCGCCGCAGATCGACGACAGCAGTTCCACGGGACGGATCGGCTTGCCCAGGTGGTCGTCGAAGCCCATGGCCAGGAAGCGCTCGCGGTCGCCCGACATGGCCGAGGCGGTCAGGGCGATGACCGGGATCGCCGGGTCGCCCCCGCGACCGGCGCGGATCTCGCCCAGGGCGGTGATGCCGTCCATCACCGGCATGTTGATGTCCATCAGCACCGCGTCGAACGTTTCGGTCGCCAGGGCGTCCAGCGCCGCTTGGCCGTCGCCGACCACGGTCAGGCCCACGCCGGTGGCCTCCAGCATGGTGCGCACCACGACCTGGTTGATGGCGTTGTCCTCGGCCATCAGGATGCGCAGGGCGTCTAGGTCGGGTTCGTCCTGATCCTCGACCTCGTCGATCACCGCCGCCGTTACGGCCTGCGCCGCGATCGGCGTGGCGTGCAGGGTGAAGACGAACGTCGCCCCGCCGACGCCGCTCTCCAGGACCAGGTCGCCGTCCATCTGGCGGGCCAGGGCGCGCGAGATGGTCAGGCCCAGGCCCGTGCCGCCATGGCTGCGCGAGACGGCGTTGTCGGCCTGGGTGAAGCTTTCGAAGATGCGGTCGTGGACGTTGGCGTCGACGCCGACGCCGGTGTCGATCACCCGCAGCCGGATCTCGCTGTCGCCGTCGGCCAGGGGCGCGTTGCGCGCCGACAGCTGGATCGTCACCCCGCCCTGGCTGGTGAACTTCAGGCCGTTGGAGATCAGGTTCATCAGCACCTGGCGGATGCGCTGCGGGTCGGCCAGGATCCAGGCGGGCGAGGAGGGGGCGATCTCGACCTTCAACCACAGGCCCTTCTCGGCGGCGGCGTCGCGCCAGGCGTCGCCGGCCGCGCGGACCAGGTCGTGCAGGTTGACGGCCACCCGGTCCAGCTCGACCTTGCCGGCCTCGATCTTCGACAGGTCCAGCACGTCGTTGAGCACCTGCATCAGGCTGTCGCCCGACTTGATCATCAGGCGCACGTGGCGGCGCTGGGCCTCGTTGAGGTTGCTGCGGTCCAGGGCGTAGGCCATGCCCAGCAGGCCGTTCATCGGCGTGCGCAGCTCGTGGCTGGTGACGGCCACGAAGGTCGACTTGGCGCGGTTGGCCTCCAGGGCCCGCTCGCGCTCCTCGCGCAGGCCGCGGGTCAGGGCGTCCATCCGCTTGGCGGCGGCGCGGTTGGCCAGCATGACGTTCAGGGTCGTGGCCACCACCATGACCAGGCCCCAGCGGGCGATGTTGGGACCCACGCCCTGGTCGGGGAAGAAGAACAGCGGGAAGACCACCAGGCTGACCATCGGCGCGAAGGCCGACACCGCGACCAGGGCGGCCGGCTGGTGGCGGAAGTTCTGGGTGTAGACGATCTGGCCCACCCACACCGAGGCGGCGGCCAGCCGCATGTCGTGCAGCGGCGAGAACCACATCGCCGCCGCCAGCCACGACCAGGTCAGGTTGATCGGCAGGGCGCCCAGCAGGAAGACGGCGCGCATGGTCGGCGTGCCGGCGACGCCCGGCTTGAACCGCCCGGTCGCCAGTCGCGCCAGGCCTTCGCTGGCCAGGAACACCGTCAGCCAGCACAGGGCGAAGTTCAGGCCCAGGGCCATCTGGGTGACGCCGGCCGCCATCGCCGCGGGGATCACGCGGGACAGCAGCAGGCGGTGGGTGTCCATCGCCACTTCGTCCAGCCGATCGTCGGCCAAAATGGCGTCCACTCGTCCCACTCGAATCCCAGCCCGCTATGTCGTCCAGTCGACCGATTATAGACGATCAAGGCTTCCAGGAGCTGAACAAGGGCTGCGGCGGATCAGCGCGATGCGGCCCGGGTTCGCCTCGGGCGCGCCGCGCGTTGCGCCGGGGGCCGCGCGCCGCTAGCCTTGCCTGAACAACGATAATGGACTGAGAGAGCGGGGAACGATGCAGGGCTTGATGCAGCACGGGGCTTTGACGGTCGACAAGATCATCGACCACGCCGCCCTGTGGCACGGCGGGCGCGAGGTCGTCACGCGCTCGGTCGAGGGGCCCATCGTCCGCACCACCTACGGGGCGATCCACGACCGCGCCAAGCGGGTGTCCAACGCGCTGCTGGGCCTGGGGATCAAGCCGGGCGACCGCGTCGGCACCCTGGCCTGGAACACCGCCCGCCATATGGAGGCCTGGTACGGCATCATGGGCGTGGGGGCCGTCTGCCACACCCTGAACCCGCGCCTGTTCCCCGAGCAGATCGCCTGGATCGCCAACCACGCCGGCGACCGCGCCATCTTCGTGGACCTGACCTTCCTGCCGATCATCGCCGGCGTCCTGCACCACCTGCCCACCGTCGAGCACGTGGTGCTGTTCACCGACCGCGCCCACATGCCCGCCGACTTCAAGCCGGCCGGCGAGGCGCCCAACTTCAAGGGCCTGCTCTGCTACGAGGACCTGGTCGCCGAGCATTCGGCCGACTGCGCCTGGGGCGGGTTCGACGAGGGCACGGCGGCGGGGCTCTGCTACACCTCGGGCACGACCGGCGACCCCAAGGGGGTGCTGTACTCGCACCGCTCCAACTTCCTGCACACCCTGATCACCCTGCAGCCCGACGTGATGGGCCTGTCGCAGAAGGACGTGATCCTGCCGGTGGTGCCGATGTTCCACGCCAACGCCTGGGGCGTGGCGTTCTCGGCCCCCGGCACCGGCGCCAAGATGGTGATGCCCGGCGCCAAGATGGACGGGGCGTCGATCTACGAGCTGCTGGACACCGAGGGCGTGACCTTCTCGGCCGCCGTGCCGACGGTCTGGCAGATGCTGCTGCAGCACCTGAAGGAAAGCGGCGGCAAGCTGCCCAACCTGCGCAAGGTGGTGATCGGCGGGGCGGCCTGTCCCGAGGTGATCATCCGCGCCTTCCAGGAGGACTACGACGTCGAGGTGGTCCACGCCTGGGGCATGACCGAGACCTCGCCGGTCGGCACGCTGTCGGTCATGACCGACGAGCTGGAGAAGCTGCCCTACGACCAGCAGATGCCCTACCGCCTCAAGCAGGGCCGGCCGCCGCTGGGCGTGGAGCTGAAGCTGACCGACGACGCGGGCCAGCGCCTGCCGCACGACGGCAAGAGCTTCGGCAACCTGAAGATCCGCGGCCCGATCATCGCCGCCGAATACTTCCGGGGCGCCGGCGGCAGAATCCTCGACGACGAGGGCTTCTTCGACACCGGCGACGTGGCCACGATCGACGACCACGGCTTCATGCAGATCACCGACCGGGCCAAGGACGTGGTCAAGTCGGGCGGCGAGTGGATCAGCTCGATCGACATCGAGAACATCGCCCTGGGCCATCCCAAGGCGGCGATGACGGCGGTGATCGGCGTGCCGCATCCCAAGTGGGACGAGCGGCCGATCCTGCTGGTCAAGCTGAAGGACGGCGAGACCGCCACCAAGGAAGAGTTCCTGGAGTTCCTGCAGGGCAAGATCGCCAAGTGGTGGATGCCCGACGACGTGGTCTTCGTCGACGAGATCCCGCTGGGCGCGACCGGCAAGATCGACAAGAAGCTGATCCGCCAGCGCATGAAGGACTATGTCCTGCCGGGCCTGGCGGCCGCGACCGTCGCCCGGGCGGAGGACGAGCCCAGGCCCGAGCCGCCGCCCGCCGCCCTGGCCGCCGCCGACGGGGCCCAGGCCGCGCGGATCTACGCGCCCGAACCGGAAGAGCCGCTGTCGGAGCCGCCGCCCATCCCCGAGCCCGAGGTGGTCGAGGCCCTGGCGCACGCCGACGCCGAGGCCGGGGGCGCGACGCCCGTCGCCTCGCTGCTGGCCGAGGCCGCCGCGGCGGCGGCCGCCAGCCCCGCCGAAGCGCCGCGCCCGGCGCCCGCGCCTCACGTCGAGCCGGCGTTCGAGCAACGCGGCCAGGAGGAGCACTTCCCCCTCGGCCCGCTGCCCGCCGCGCCGACCCTGGCCCCGGTGCCGGAGGAGGCCTTCCACGCCGAGCCGGTCTTCGTGGCCGAGGAGGCGCCGCTGGCCATGCCGGTGGTCCCCGAACGCCGAGGCAGGAAGGGCAGAGGGACGTCGAAGGCGAAGAAGGCCGAGACGGGCGGCCGGTCCAAGGGCGGGTTCACCGGCGGCCTGCTGGACCTGATCGTGCTGATCGCCCTGGCGCCCGCCCTGCTGGTCGGGGCCGGCGCCCTGGGCGTGAAGGCCGGGGTGATCCCGCTGGCCCTCGGCTACGACCAGATGACCCTGGACTGGGCGCCCAAGGCCGCCATGCTGGGCGTCGCCACGGGCGTGCTGGGCCTGATCTTCGCGCTGTTCGGCGGCTTCTCGCGGCACTGGAAGAAGGCCTTGCTGGCCCTGGCGGTCACCGTGGCCACCCTGGGCGTCATGGTCGCGGCCAACGCCATGGGCGGCCGCGCGCCGCCGGTGCACGACGTCTCCACCGACTGGAAGACCCCGCTGATGCTGTCGGACGCCGCCCTGGCGGCGCGGGGCGGCGAGGCCCAGACCGTCGAGGCCGATCCCAGCCTGCCGGTCGGCTCGCTGGCCTATGCCGGCCGCCGGATCGCCGACGTCAACGCCGAGACCTGCCCGGCCGCCCGGCCCCTGGTCCTGACGCGCTCGCCAGCCGACGCCTACGAGGCCGCCAAGGCCGCCGTCCAGGCCGCGGGCCTCTCGATCGTCACCGACGACCCGATGGACGGCCGGCTCGAGGCCACCGGCCAGAGCTTCTGGTACGGGCTGAAGGACGACCTGGTGGTGCGGGTGCGCCCCGACGCCTCGGGCGCGCGGGTCGACATGCGCGCGGTCGGCCGCGAGGCCGGCGGCGACATGGGCCGCAACTGCCGCCGGGTGGGGGATCTGCTGGCGGTGGTGAGGGGGTAGAGGGCTCACACCCTTGCCCCCACCTGACCGCCACGCGGTCTGTCCGCCCCCGTAGGGGGCGGAGCCTCACGCGCGGCGCCGGCCACAGCACTCTTCCCCCTGTGGGGGAAGACGACCGCGAAGCGGTCCGTAGGGGGCAAGTGATCAGGCCAGCCGATAAAGACTGTCCAACCCCGGCTCGCCCTCCGTCACGACCCGCCCTTCCTTCACCAGCAGCAGCATGTGCGCCAGGACCGACATCGCCGCCGCCGGATGCAGGCGCGGATCGACGGCCGCGTACAGGGTGGGGACCATGGCCTTGATCGTGGTCGGGCCCTCGGTCAGCGCCGCCAGCACCTGGGCCTCGCGCGCCCGGCGGTGGTCGGCATAGGCCTGGAGGAACGGCGCCACCTCGCGCACCGGCGCGCCGTGGGTGGGCCACAGGGTCTCCAACCCCATCGCCGCCACCTTCTCCAGGCTGGCGAAATAGTCGCCCATGTCGCCGTCGGGCGGGGTGATCACCGTGGTCGACCAGCCCATGACGTGGTCGCCGGAGAACAGGGCGTTCTCTTCCTTCAGGGCGAAGCAGACATGGTTGGAGGTGTGACCGGGCGTGGTCACGGCGCGCAGGGTCCAGCCCGGACCGTCGAACGCGTCGCCGTCGGCGATCTCGACGTCGGGACGGAAGCCCTCGTCCTCGCCGGCCTCCAGCGCCAGGCCCGGCGCCAGCTCCGCCAGGTGCGGCGCGCGGCGGCCGAAGATCGTCGCTCCGGTCGCCTTCTGCAGCGGACGGGCGAGGGGGGAATGGTCGCTGTGGTGGTGGGTGACCAGGATGTGGCTGACCGTCTCGCCCTCCAGCGCCGTCAGCAGCGCCTGGAGGTGGCCGTCCAGATCGGGACCCGGATCGATCACCGCCACCGTCCCGCGCCCGACGATGTAGGTGCCGGTGCCGACATAGGTGAACGGCCCCGGATTGTCGGCGATCACCCGGCGGATCAGCGGCGAGACCTGGTCGCAGCGGCCGTACTCGAACTCGATCTCGCGGACGAAGGGGATCATGTCGATATCGGCCTTTCGAGGGGCGGAGCGGCGCCGGTCTTGCGGTGGGCGGCCCGTGAACCTCCAGGAGTACGGATCATGGCCGCCGACGCAGCGATTTTTGTTTCAAAACGGCTCCAGCGCGCGGCCTTCGCCATCCTGTGTCTCATCGTGGCCCAGTTCGTGGTGGCCAGCTGCACGCCCGAACCGGCGGCGATGGCGGCCCGGGTCGGCCTGACCCACCACTACTAGCCGGACGACCGGGCGCTGGGGCGCTAGACCCCCAGCACGCCCGACAGGTCGTAGCCGGCGTCGGCGCCCAGGCGCACCAGTTCGGCGCGGTCGGCCGCGCCCGAGGCCGCCTGGCCCAGCGACCAGGTGACGATCGAGCGCGTGCCCGAACGACAGAAGGCCAGGACCGGCCCTTCAGCGCCCTCGACCGCGCGCCGCACGGCCTCGACCTGGTCGAAGGTCGGCCCGCCCCGCACCGGGATATGCACGTAGTCCAGACCCGCGGCCCGGGCCGCCGCCTCGACCTGGGCGCTCGACGGCTGGCCGGGCTCCTCGTCGTCGGGGCGGTTGTTGATCACCAGGACGAAACCTTCGCCGGCCGCGCGGCCCAGGTCGTCGAGCGCGATCTGGGGGCTGACCGAAAGCGAGTCGGTAACACGTCGGAACGCGGTCATGGGCATGTCGCTCGTGGGGCAAATGGAAGAGACGGCGCCGCGGCGGCGCGCCCTCATCATCCCGGCACTCGGGCGCCCGTGCAACGGTCGCCGGCGAGCAAATGTGACGGAAATTTGGGCGATACATAGGAAGAATTTCTCGCCGATCGTCAGGGTTCGGCATTTGGTACCGGTAAAAGCCACGTTTCGTGGGGTGATTTCTCGGATGTCAACCCGCAGGCGGCTGTTTTTGACCCTCTAGCGCCCGGTCGCGGGCGAGGGGCGCCCTCCGCCGGGGTCCGGGTGGAATTTGCCTGTGCGACCAACGGGATACAGGGGGTGAGACCCATGTTATCCGGCGGTTTGTGGAAAATCTGAGCGGCGTTCGTCAGAAATGAGGCGATCGTGTTGCGATAATGCGACAGCCCCAGGCGATGTGATTACAGACTGGTAATGGGAATTGACCGGCGCGCGGCGCGCCTCCTAACGTCACCCCAACCGGGGAAATGTTTTCCGGGACACCTAAGTTCTCGTGGTGGAGTTGGGGCAAAAATCCAGACAGGCCGAACGTAACGCCCCCGAAAAGGGCGCGTGCGGGCGGTCGGGATGCTTCGCCATGTCAGAGGGGATATTATGAAGATGAATTCCACGAAGGGCGGCGCCCGCGCGCGTCTTTTGACGTCGACGCTGCTGGCCGGTCTGGCCACCGTCGCCGCGCCGCTGGCCGTCACGGCGATCGCCACGGCGATCCCGACGCTCGCCAGCGCCCAGGACTACAGCTCGGGCTCGCTGCTCGGCACCGTCAAGGACTCGGCCGGCGTCACCGTTCCGGACGCGACCGTCACCGTTAAGTCGCTGGATCAAGGCTTCACCCGCACCGTCACCACCGACGGCGCCGGCCAGTTCCGCGTTCCCCTGATCCCGATCGGCGGCTACTCGGTCTCGATCGCCAAGGAAGGCTACCAGCCGACCAGCGACGGCAACGTCCGCGTCGCCCTGGGTGGTTCGACCGCCTACTCGTTCACGCTGACGGAAGTCGGCGGCTCGGTCAGCGAAGTGGTCGTCACCGCCACCGCCAACCCGCAGCTGGACTTCGCCGCGACGACCAAGGGTCTGAGCGTCGACATGGAGACCCTGACCAAGCAAGCGCCGATCGGCCGCTCGCTGACCGCGGTCGTCCAACTGGCTCCGGGCGTCGTCGTCGGTTCGGCCGCGCGCGTGGGCACCGCCCCGAGCGCCGCGAACTTCGGCGGCCAACCCTCGGTCGGCGGCGGTTCGGTCGCTGAAAACGCCTTCTACATCAACGGCCTGAACATCACGAACTTCGACACGTACATCGGCGCCGCCGAAGTGCCGTTCGACTTCTACAAGTCGGTCGAAGTGAAGACCGGCGGCTACCCCGCCGAGTTCGGCCGCGCCACGGGCGGCGTCATCAACGCCGTCACCAAGTCGGGCTCCAACGACTTCAAGTTCGCCGTCCACGGCAACTTCGAACTCGACAGCATGCGCGAAGACTCGCCGGACTCGTACCTGATCGCCAACCACCGCGGCGCCCAGTCGAGCAAGAGCGGCACCTTCGAAGTCAGCGGCCCGATCATCAAGGACCACCTGTTCTTCTACGTGCTGAACCAGCAACGCGAGAACTCGCAGTCGACGGCCTTCAAGACCACCGGTCAGTACACCGTCGACAAGTCGAACGACCCGTTCTGGGGCGCCAAGATCGACGGTTACATCACCGACCGTCAGCGCGTCGAACTGACCTATTTCGACACCCAGAAGACGATCGACCGCACCGCCTATCTCTATAACGGCACGACCGACGTCATCGGCGCCCAGCTGCCGTCGACGGTCTACCGTCAGGGCGGCGTGAACTACGTCGCGCGCTACACCGGCACGTTCACCGACTGGTTCACCCTGTCGGCCGCCTACGGCCGCAACCGCGACTCCAACAGCGTCCTGCCGACCAACACGGTCGACCCGCTGGTGCAGGAAGACTACACGAGCGGCGCTCTGAACGTCCTCAGCAACCAGAAGCAGGGCTCGATCGAGACCCGCAAGACGCTGCGCGAGTTCTACCGCGTCGACGGCGACTTCTACTTCAACCTGATGGGTGACCACCACATCCGCACGGGTTACGACCACGAGAAGACGACGCTCAACCACGCCAACATCGACACGGGCCCCGGCGCCACGGGTATCGCCTACATCTACCACCAAGGTGGTACGGGCGACGCTCTGGAAGTTCCGGCCGGCGTGAACTACGTCGAAATCTCGACGAACCGCTTCGGCGGCGCCCCGGTGCACGGCGTGAACGCCGCCTGGTACATCCAGGACGCCTGGGACATCACCCCGGACCTGAACCTGCAGCTCGGCATCCGCAACGACAAGTTCACCCTGGACAACCTCCTGGGCGAGACGGTGCTGAACCTGAAGAACAACTGGGGCCCGCGCATCGGCGTGACCTGGGATCCGGTCGGCGAAGGCAAGGACAAGGTCTCGGCCTCGTTCGGCCGCTACTACATCCCGCCGGCGTCGAACCTCAGCTACCGCGGCGCCGACCTGGGCTACAGCACGTTCTTCTACGCGCCGGGCTACGTGGTCGGTTCGGGCAGCACCACCCCGAACTTCACCCGCGGCGCCAACTTCGCGCCGACGGCTCTGGGCACCCAGATCACCACGACGACCAACCCGGGTATCGATGCGGGCTTCCTGGTCCGCTGCCCGAACTCGGTCGTGGCCGGCACCCCGAACGTCGCCGGTTGTAACGTTCCCTTCGGTCTCGGTGTCGCCGAACCGGCCTATTCCAAGGCTCAACAGGGCATCAAGGCCTCGCAGGAAGACGAATACACCGTCGGCTACGAGCGTCAGTTCAACGACCTGTGGAAGGGCGGGGTCAACCTGACCTACCGCAAGCTGAACCGCATCTCGGAAGACACCACGCTCGACCCGTTCGTCATCAAGTGGTGCGCCGCGCACACCACCGGCGCGACGCTGGCGGCCTGTAACACGATCTGGGGCGCCAACTCCTGGCAGTACATCGTCTTCAATCCGGGCACGGACCTGACGATCAATCTGCGTCAGCCCGACGCCGCGGTCTTCGACGCCGCGACGATCGCCGCCGCCGCCGCCCTGCCGAAGCAACTGACCTTCACCAAGGACGAGCTGGGCTTCCCGAAGCCCAAGCGCGAATACATCGCCCTGGAGTTCACCTTCGAGCGCGCCTTCGACGGCAAGTGGGGCCTGAAGGGCTCGTACACCCTGTCGGAAAGCAAGGGTAACTACGAAGGCACCGTCCTGTCGGACAACGCCCAGGCGGACGCCGGTTCGACCGTGCTGTACGACTTCGTCGGTCTGACCGACAACCAGTACGGCCTGCTGCCGAACCACCACGCCCATCAGTTCAAGGCCTTCGGCAGCTACGCCGTGACCGACAACCTGATGTTCGGCGCCAACGTCCGGGTCATCTCGCCGAAGCACCAAGGCTGCTTCGGCCTGCACCCGACCGATGGTCCGTCGCAGAACTACGCCGCCGCTTCGCGCTGGTGTAAGACGTTCAACGCGGACGGCAGCCTGGCCCAGGCCAGCCACCCGGTTCCGCGTGGTTCGGCTCTGGAAACCGACTGGGAAACCAACCTCGATCTGTCCCTGCGCTACACCGTGCCGGAAAAGATCATGGCCCTGGGCGGCAACCTGGTGCTGCGCGCCGACGTGTTCAACGTCTTCAACGCCGACGCGATCACCTCGCGCGAAGAGCGTGGCGAAAGCAACGCCGGCGGCCGTCGCGCTCAGTACGGCTTCCCGATCGCCTACCAGACCCCGCGCTACGTGCGTCTGGGCTTCGATCTGGACTTCTAAGGCTCGACCACAATCGAACCTGGAATGGCGGCGGGCTCCTCGGAGCCCGCCGTTTTTCTTTGGGGCGTCGGGGACATGCACTCACGGCAGGGCGTCGCTCGGTTCACACGGAGCCAAGGGTGAGTGCGTGTCCCCCAAGTCGTCCGCTGACGGGGACATGCCCTTGGGCGTGTCCCCAGGTCTCGCGCGGCGCCAGGTGGTTGGGGACACGCCGCAAGGGCATGTCCCCGACTGAGCGACTTGTGCTCGGCGGATAGCGAAAAGACTTCAGCGTTTTCAACGCCCTGAACTTTTTCGACCGAACTTATCCTCACCCTTCCAGACCCCCGTATCCTGATCCCACCTGAAAGCAGGGAAGGGCGTCCGGCCGGCGACCGAACGGCTCTCAGGGGTGGACGAGCGGGAAGCGCTCGCCGGTGGTCTTGAGTGACGCCTTCGCGGCGGTCCTGGGCAGGTTCTTCTGTGAAGACGAAACCCAGGCGGCGGAGGATCGGCGGACGCAACAGGCCTGGGCTGAAATCGCCCAGGCGGTCCGGGGTGCGGCCAGCACCCCGCCCGTCGGGGGCCTCCATCGGAGCGGGTTAAAAATCCGCGATCCGAAGGCTTCCGGATAACGGTTCCGCGCGAAGCGCCTGTCTTCGTCGAAACGGTATTCAAAACTGCAAATCATCCGGGCGAGGTCCGGGCGCTTCGCACCCTTCCCACCCGCTCACAGCCGCAGGCGTGGGATCACACCCGCTTGCCCCCACCTGGCGGCTTCGCCGCCTGTCCGCCCCCGTAGGGGGCGGAGCCTTCGCGCCAGCGCTCTTCCCCCCTCCGGGGGAAGACGACCGCGAAGCGGTCCGTAGGGGGCAAGTGTTCGGTGCACGAGAAAGGGCCGCCCGGTCGCCCGGACGGCCCTTCGATCTTCGCAAAGCCCGCGCCTAGTGAACCGGCGTGTCCGCCAGCACCGACGCGCCGCTCGGCGTCGAGCGCAGCCGGGCCTTGGCCATCTCGTCCATGATCGACTGCGAGCGTGGGTCGCCCAGCAGCCAGGCCGAGGCGGCCAGGGTGCGCATCGAGGTCTCGCTGACCCCCAGCACCTTCTCCAGGGCCTCGAACGGCGAGTTGGAGGCGCCGATCTTCTTGAGTTTCACCTCGCCCTTGATGCCGGCCAGGCTCTTGGCCTTCTCCACGGCCTCGTAGAAGCCGCCCAGCTCGTCGACCAGGCCCAGCTGCTTGGCCTGGACGCCGGTCCAGACGCGGCCCTTGGCGATCTCGCGCACCCGGGCCTCGGGCAGCTTGCGGCCCTCGGCCACGCGGTGGACGAAGCCGGCGTAGATGCGGTCCATCCAGGCGGCGAACCGGGCCCGCTGGTCGGGGGTGAACTCCTGGCCCGTGCCGAACGCGCCCGAATAGTCGCTGCCGACATGGACCTGCTTCACGTCGACGCCGAACCGGCCCAGGGCCTCGCCCAGGGCGAACTTGCCGCCGAACACGCCGATCGAGCCGGTCAGGGTGGTGGGCTCGGCGACGATCGCCGAGGCGCCGGAGCTGATCCAGTAGCCGCCAGAGGCCGCATAGGTGCCCATGCTGACCACCACCGGCTTGTTGGCCTTTTTGGCGGCCTTCACCGCGGCCAGGATCTGTTCCGAGGCGGTGTCGGACCCGCCCGGCGAGGAGACCCGGAAGACGATCGCCTTGACGTCCTTGTCCTCGATCGCGTCGTACAGGGCCTTGGCCACCTGGTCGGAATAGATCGTCGAGTCGCCGCCGAACGGCGAGCCGCCGTCGCCGCTGCCGGTCATGATCGCGCCCTCGGCCTGGACGACCGCGATGGTCGGGCCGGTCTTGATCGGCGGACGCTTGGAGCGAGAGACGTAGTCGTCGAAGTCCATCAGCTTGGCGCCCTTGCCGGCGCGGGCCAGCATGGCGTCCTGGGCTTCCTTCACCTGGCCGACGCGGTCGATCAGGCCCTTGGCCTTGGCTTCCTCGGCGCTGTAGGGGCCGGCCTCGATGGTCTTGATCAGGGCGGCCGGATCGACCTTGCGGTCCTGGGCGGCCGTGGTCAGGGCCGTCGTATAGACCGAGCCCATCCACGACAGCGTCGATTCCCGGTGAGCCGGCGTATAGTCGCTATAGAGGTACGGGTTGACCGCGTTCTTGTACTCGTAGCGCTGCTCGTAGTCGGCCTTGACGCCGTACTTGTCGAAGAAGCGCTTGAAGAACATCTCCTCGCTGGACGCGCCGACGGCCTGCAGCGAGCTGTCGGGCTGCATCCAGAACTCGCTGGCCGCCGAGCCCAGCATGTAGGTCGAGGTGACCAGGCCCGAGGGGTACAGACCCTGGCTGTGGGCGAAGATCGGCTTCTTGCCCACCGCGCGGAAGTGCTTGAAGGCCAGGCGCAGCTCGTCGGCCGAGGCCGGGGCCATGCCGCCCTCGGGCAGGCGCACCAGCACCGCCTCGACCTTGTCGTCGGTCTCGGCTCGGCGCAGCGTCTCGACGATCGACATAACCGACTGGCCGCCGCCGCCGCTGAGGGCCGCGAAGGGGTTCTGGGAATCCTGGTCCGAGAGGCCGCCGCGCAGGTCCAGCTGCAGCACCGTGTGGGCGGGGACGGGGGCGGGACGGGCGGCGCTGGCCGCCATCACGATCAGGAGGAAGGGGACGCCGACCAGGAACAACACCAAGCCGACGAAAACGCCGGCCACGGTCATGAGAAACTGCTTCATCGGACGTCCTGCTGCCTATTGTCGCGCTAGCTAGTAGCGCCCCTGGCGTCGCGGTCAAATGAACAGCGCGCAACCTGGGTTCCCGACGGGGGAGGGGGCGAGGACCGGACGCACGTGAAGACCGGCGCAGGGCGCCCCGAAGGGGCGGCGGCGCCGTACCGTATGCTTTGGAAAATCTCGGGAAAAGAATGGTCGGAGTGGCAGGATTTGAACCTGCGACCCCTGCGTCCCGAACGCAGTGCTCTACCAGACTGAGCCACACTCCGACTTGGAGGGCGGCTTATAGACATGCGTCGGCGGTCTCGCAAGCGACAAAAATCACCTCAAAAAAAGAAGTTCAAAGCAGCGTTGCATCCGTCCGACTCCTGCGCTATCTCCACCGCCTCGCCGGGCCCAGACGGGTCCCGCCGTTCCTGCTGGGGAATGGTGTAATGGTAACACTGCGGTTTTTGGTACCGTCATTCTAGGTTCGAGTCCTAGTTCCCCAGCCACGCTTCTTCTGCGGAATCAGCCTCCGCCGCGATGCTCCCCAAAGACGATTTCCAGACGGCCGCACCGCCGCCTGATCTGGAATCGCAGTTTTCCACAGAAATTAGCCTGGGCGTCTCACGCCCCGATTCCGACACGACGGACGGTCGAACGCCAGCGCCGTTCGCGACGTCCGGCCTGAAGTTGTTCCGACGTCCGGAGGCGGACCTTGGCCGTCGAGATTCAAGACGGCGTCTGTGATCACATATCGTCGGTCAAGTCGGCCCGCCGCCGACAAGTCTTTGTCTTTACAAGGCCAAGGCGCAGCTTCGAGAACGCGCGTCATCGAAAGAATGCTGATCTTGGTCTGATCTGCGGCGGGCGCGAATCATTGCGACACTGAAACTTTGGTTCGAGCAACATGGGTCTGGAAGGGCTGGTCAGGGACCGGCTAACCAGGCCTCCAGCGCTTCTCATGGTTTAGAGGCGAGGCGATTTTCTCGTTGCTGTTCTCAACATTCGCTTTGCTTAAGGGCTTTGCAAGCACGATTACCCGGATTGAGTACTTGTATTTCGACGAGGCGGGTGTATTTCCAAGTCAAATACCCACCGGAGAGACCCTCGTGGAAGACAAGGCTACCCTGATCGAGCTCACCGCCGAGATCGTCGCCAACTATGTGGCCAATAACAGCACGTCGGTTTCCGATCTGCCGGCCCTGATCCGGGCGACTCACGACGCTCTGGCTGGTATTGGCTCTCCGGAAGCGGCCCCCGTCGAAACCGTTACGAAGGCTACCCCGGCTCAGATCCGTCGCAGCATTACGCCGGACGCCCTGATCAGCTTCGAGGACGGCAAGCCCTACAAGACGCTGAAGCGTCACCTGACCACGCACGGCATGACCGTCGCCGAATACAAGGCCAAGTGGGGTCTGCCGAACGACTACCCCACCACCGCCCCGGCCTACAGCGAAGCCCGCTCGGCCATGGCCAAGGCCCTGGGCCTTGGCCAAGGCGGCCGCAAGGCCAAGGCCCCGCGCGGCCGCAAAGGCTGACCCGACCCTCCAGAGGTTCGGAAGACGAACAAGACCCTCGCCGGCGACGGCGGGGGTTTTTCTTTTGGCCGACGCCGGATCAGGGGGCGGCCGATCCCCAGGTCGCCAGCACCGCGCCGCCGCCGCCCACCACCGAGACCTTCTCGACCTGGGCCGTGACGAAGCACTGGCGGGCCTTCACCACCAGGTTGACGGTGTCGTCGATATGGGTGTCGGGCGCGCTCAGCCGCCCCCAATAGTCGCCGCAGAACACTTCCGGGGTCTGGCCCAGGGCGGTCAGCCGCCCCTCCAGCACCAGGGTCATGCCGCGGACCAGCCGGTGGTAGGTCTGCTGGTCCATGCGCACCTTGTGGACCATGAACGGCTGGAAGCGGGGCGGCAGGGCCGAGGCCCCGTCGGCGGCGTAGGGAATGGCCAGGCCATAGTTGGTGACGTAGCTCTGCTGGCCGATCTCCTCGACCGCGCTGAGCCGGTCGAAGGTCCGGACGGTGGTCTGGCTGCGCACCTCGTCGCCGTCGAAGAAGGCCGTCTGCAGCGCGGGCAGCTTCGGCAGGCCCTGGGCGGCGAAGCCGCTGTAGTTCTGCGGGCTGATCTGGCCCAGGCCGATCATCACCGTCAGCTCGCCGCGCGAATAGTCGTACCGCCAGCGGGCCGGGCTTTGCAGGACCTTCATGGTCCGCTTGCGCTCGTCGACGAAGGGGATGGCGACCTGGAACCGGCGGCCGTCCAGCGAGTCGGCGGCCGGAGCCTTGCGGGCGACTTCCATCGCGCCGCGCAGCTTCGCGCCGTCCAGGACGTCGCCGGAAGCGGCCGCCAGCAGGCCGATCGCCAAAAGACCGCCGATCATCGTCCAGTTCTCCGATGCCTCGCGACAGGAAAACCTTGCGTTGAGCGGCGGTCAAGGCGTCAGCCGATCTTCAGCCGTAAGAAGGCCATGCCGCCCGTCGGATCGTCATAGCCCAGCGCGCGGGGCGCATCGAAGGCGCTGGCCAGGCCGCCGAAGCCCAGCTTGACGCTGTCCGACAGCCGGACGTCGTAGATCGCGCCGACCGACAGCTTGCGCACCGTGGCCACGCCGCCGTGGTGGCCGGCCAGCTCGTCCTGCTCCACCTGCTCGGCGCGGGTGAAGAGGGTCCAGTGCCGGTCGGGCGCGACCGCCCCCTCGAACAGCCAGGCCTGCAGGGCGTCGCCGGGAATGCGGTCCTTGCGGGCCCAGGCCAGGGTGGCGCTGACCGAGCCCGTCGCGCCGACGTCGCGGGAATAAAGGGCGCTGAGCGAGGTGCGGGCCTCGTCGTCGTCGGGCTCCAGCGCCTCGGGGCTGTTGATCCGCGTCCAACTGGCCTGCAGGGCCCAGTTCTCGGTCGGGTTCCATGACACGCGGGTCGCGACGCTGTCGAGACGGCCGGTCTCGATGTCGTAGCGGTTCTGGTCCGGCTCGCGGCCGCGGAAGGCGCTGGCCTCGACCTTCCAGTTGTCGCGCGACACGCCCGCCGTCACCACGCCGAAGGTGATGTGGGTCGAGTCGAACCAGTGGTGGGTGATCGGGGCCTCGGGGCTGTCCATGGCCGCCTGGCGGTGCATGAAGGCGGGCGGACCGAAGGCCGGCTCGCCCGGCAGGCCGCCGTAGAGATAGCCCCTGAAGCCCGCGCCCAGCGATCGGCTGTAGCTGGCCGACAGTTCCATGAACAGGTCGTGGGGGTGCTGGCGGTCGACCAGGGGATGCTCGCCGTCGGCCGTCTCGCCCGTGGCCAGCAGCAGCGGATAGCCGCTCTTGCCCATGAACGGGTCGGGGCTGAGCATGGCCTTGAAGCCCACCTTGCCCTCGCCGAGGTCGTGCTGGGCCATGCCCATCACCATGCCGGCCAGGAAGGCCTTGTCGCCGCCGCGCGGGCCGCCCTGGCTGTCATAGACGCCGTTGAACACGGCGTGGCCCATCAGCATCCAGCCGGTCTCGGTGAAGGTCATGACGCCGTCATGCGGGGAGGCGTCGGGCTGCCAGCTGGTGCCGGAGGCGTCGCGGGTCATAGGATAGTAGCCCAGCGGGCCGCTGCGGCCGGTGGGATTGACGAGTGCATCGACGGAGACGGGGTCTTCCATGGGCATGGGCGTCGTCATGCCGTGGTGATCGTGCTCCTGGGCGAGCACGGGGGCGGCGAGGCTGAGGCTCGCGGCGAGTGCGGCGGCGCCGAGCAGGCGCGCGCGGAAAGTCCGGGTGGTCATCGGGACCGACCTTTCTGAAGCGAGAAGGAGAGTGACCCGCGCGGCGACCGCGCGGAAGGCTTCAGGCGAAGGGTCTGGGAGGCCCGTGGTCGGGCGCGGGGCTCAGGCCGGCGAAGGCCTGGCGCAGCGGCGTGAAGGCGATGCGGACGACGGCGCCCGGGGCGAGCACGGGCGCGGCGTCGCGGACCGAGGCGGGCAGGCAGCCGGCGCAGCAGCTCAGCGGCATGGCGTCGGGACGGCCCTTGTGGACCGGGGCCTTGTCGTGGGCCATGTCCGCCATGTCGCCGGTCATCTCGTGGCACGGCGGCGGCGCGGTCGGTTCGGCGTGGCAGGGCAGGGCGCGCAGCGGCCCGCCGACGACGAAGACCGCCGCGACGAGGATCAGCAGGAGAGTGCGAAGGCCGCGCATGGCGCCAGGGTAGGGAGTTCGGTGTGGGGCGTCCAGGCCCGGCCCACCAAACCCCTCTCTCAAAGAGAGAGGGGGTCGCTAGTCTATACCCCGCTCAGCTCCATGCCCGGCGCGTCCGGCTCGCGCGAGCCGCCGCCGTTCAGGGGGCGCTGCATCCAGACCAGGTCCACCCAGCGGCCGAACTTGTAGCCCATGTCGGGGAAGACGCCCTTCCGCTCGAAGCCCAGGGCGGCGTGCAGGCCGATCGAGGCGGCGTTGCCGCTGTCGCCGATCACCGCGCACATCTGGCGCAGGCCCAGGCCCTCGCAGGCCGCGATCAGGGCCGACAGCAGGGCCTTGCCCACGCCCTTGCCCACGGCCTCGGGGCCGACATAGACGCTGTCCTCGACCGTGTAGCGATAGGCGGCCCGCAGGCGGAACGGGCCGGCATAGGCGTAGCCCAGCACCACGCCGTCCTCTTCGGCGACCAGATAGGGCAGGCCCTTGGCCAGGAAGGCCCCGCGGCGGCGGCCCATCTCGGCCTGGTCCGGCGGGACCTCCTCGAAGGTGCCCAGGCCGTTCAGCACGTTCCAGCCGTAGATGGCGGTGATGGCCGCCAGGTCGGCGTCCGTCGAGGGACGAATCTTCACGCTCACGCCTTGGTCCAACCCTTCTCGACCGCCCAGACGGCGAACGCATAGTCCAGGGCGATCTCCTTGAGGAAGTCGAACCGTCCGGAAGCCCCGCCGTGGCCGGCCTCCATGTTGATCTTGAGCAGGATCGGGGCGCCGCTGGTCGTATGTTCGCGCAGCCGGGCGGTCCACTTCTCGGGTTCCCAATAGGTGACGCGCGGGTCCGACAGGCCGCCGGTGGCCAGCACGGCCGGATAGGCCTTGGCGGTCACGTTGTCGTAGGGCGAGTAGCTGGCGATGTAGTCGTAGGCCTCCTTGTCCTCCAGCGGATTGCCCCATTCGGGCCATTCCGGCGGGGTGAGGGGCAGGCTGGTGTCGCTCATGGTGTTGAGCACGTCGACGAACGGCACCGCCCCGATGATGCCGGACCACAGGTCGGGCCGCAGGTTGGTGATCGCCCCCATCAGCATGCCGCCGGCCGAGCCGCCATAGGCCACGGTGCGGCCCTTGGCCCCGTAGCCGGCGCCGTGCAGGTGCTCGGCGCAGGCGATGAAGTCGGTGAAGGTGTTCTTCTTCTTGAACTTGCGGCCGTCCAGGAACCAGCCGTAGCCCTTTTCCGAGCCGCCGCGGATGTGAGCCGTGGCCCAGATCCAGCCGCGGTCCACCAGGCTGAGGTTGCGGATCGAGAACGACGGGTCCATCGACATGCCGTAGCTGCCGTAGCCGTACAGCAGCAGAGGCGCCTTGCCGTCCAGGGCCACGCCCTTCTTCATCAGCACGGTGATCGGCACTTCGGCGCCGTCCGGGGCCTTGGCGTAGAGCCGCCTGGTCACGTACTGGGCCGGGTCGTGGCCGGAAGGAATCTCCTGGGTCTTGCGCAGGGTCTTCTGGCCCGTGGCCATGTCGTAGTCGAACCACTGCCGGGGCGTGGTCGGCGACTGGTAGACATAGCGCATCACCGGGGTGTCGAACTCGTAGCCGCCCTCCAGGCTCAGGACATAGGCCTCCTCGTCGATGACGATCGGCTTCTCGGCCTTGCTGGCCCGGTCGGTGATGACGATGCGGGTGTTGGCGTTGACCCGCTCGACGCGGACCAGGTGGTCCTTGTAGGCGGCCAGTCCCGTGATGAAATGGCCCGGCTTGTGCGGGACGAAGTCCTTCCAGTGGGCGCGGCCCGGCGTGGCGACCGGGGCCTCGACCAGCTTGAAGTCGATGGCCTCGTCGGCGTTGGTCAGGATGACGAACCGGCCGTCCCAGTGCTCGACCGAATAGCGCAGGCCCACGGTGCGCGGCTCGACCACCTTGGGCGCGGCGGTCGGGTCGGCGGCCGGGATCAGCAGGGTCTCGGACGTCTCGTGGTCGCCGGCGCTGATGGTGATGAAGGCGTCCGAGCTGGTCGTGCCCACGCTGACGAAGAAGCCGTCGTCGGGCTCGTCATAGACCAGGACGTCGTCCTTCAGCCCGCCGCGGGCCGGGCGGCGGTAGATCTTGTCGGAACGGCCGTTGTCGTCGCGGTGGGTCCAGAACAGCCATTTGGAGTCCGGCGACCAGGCGAAGTCGCCGGTGCTGCTCTCGACGGGCTCCTTCAGGACCTCGCCGGTGGCCAGGTCCTTCACATAGATGTGGTGCACCTCCGACCCTTGCGCGTCCTCGGCATAGGCGAACAGCCTGTGGTCCGGGCTGTGGTCGGCGGCGCTGACCTGGCTGTAGGCCTTGCCCTTGGCCAGGGCGTCGCAGTCCAGCAGGATCTCCTCGCCCTCGATCTTCTCGCCCCCTTGGCCCTTCGGCCGACGGGCGAAGATCGGGTGCTGGCCGCCGATGTTGAAGCGCGAATAGTACTCCCAGGGACCATCGGGGGCGGGGACGGAGGCGTCGTCCTCCTTGATGCGGCCCTTCATCTCCTCGAACATCGCCGCCTGCAGCGCTTCGGTCGAAGCCAGCATGGCCTTCACATAGGCGTTCTCGGCGGTCAGGTGGTCCTTGACCTCGGCCTTGATCAGGGTCGGGTCGCGCAGGACCTTCTGCCAGTTGTCGTCCTTCATCCAGGCGTAGTCGTCGACCCGGACACGGTCCAACTGCTCGATGCGCTTGGGAATCTTCTGGGCGGCGGGTGGGACGGGCTTGGGCGACTCAGGCATCATGCTCTCGGATAGGGCGTTCTCGGGGCGGATTGCCGACACCGACGTAATGACCGCCGCCGCGCTCGTCATCATTTTGCGCCGGTTCATGGTCAGTTTTTCCCCCGAGATGCGTCAGAACGCCAACTTGTGCGCCTAGAGGGCGCTGGTCAAACTGACCCGCGTGTAGAGTGAATCCGGGGGCGTGAGGGCTTAGATGGCTTGGGACCTGTCGGTCGATTTGATCCAGGCGACCGTGCAGCTGGAACAGCCGCTGGGCGACGGGTCACGCACCGTCGGCACCGGCTTCCTGATCGAGGACCCGACTCCCGACGGCCGCCCCCGCACCATCCTGGTCACCGCTGGGCACGTCTTCGACAAGATGCCCGGCGTCTCGGCCAAGATCGGCTATCGCATCCAGAGCGCCGACGGCGTCTGGCGCTATGACCCCCATACCCTGAAGATCCGCGACGGCGACCACCCGCTGTGGGTCAAGCATCCCACCCGCGATGTCGCCGCCATCGAGGTCGAGGCCCCGCCGGAGTTCGCCAAGGCGGCGATCCCCCTGGCCTGGCTGGCCCAGGACGACACCTTCAACAAGTACGGCCTGGGCCCGGGCGACGAGATGATGGCCCTGGGCTTCCCGCGCGGCCTGTCGGCCAATCCGGCCGGCTTCCCGATCCTGCGGTCGGGCCGGGTGGCGTCGTACCCGCTGGCCCCGGCCAGCGTGTTCCCGACCTTCCTGATGGACTTCTCGGTGTTCCCCGGCAATTCGGGCGGGCCGGTGTTCATGGCCGAGGGCGCGCGCCGCCGGCCGGGCTCGACCGAGAGCCAGGAGGTGCAGTTCGTGGCCGGCATGCTGACCCAGCAGGTCGAGCTGTCGGGCGAGCGCCTGGAGATCGGCATCGTCACCCACGCCAAGTACATCCGTGAGACGGTCGCCCAACTGGACAAGACGGCGGGCGCGCCGCTGATCCAGGCCAAGCCCGCCACGCCGACCGGGGCGTCCACCCAGGCGGCGACCCAGGCCGGCGCGGCGGTGTCGGCCACCGAGATGGCCGTGTCCCGGTAGGGCTCGGTATGCCATCTCACTGTAGGATAGGCGACACAGGAACCTTCGCTCCCGGCCCCCCGTTTCTAGCGGGAGTTCAAATCCAGCAGGAGCGAAGTCATGAGCACCAATCGTGTGGAAGGCGCCGTCGACAAGGGTCTCGGCGCGGTCAAGGAAGCCGCAGGCAAGCTGACCGACAACGAACGTCTCGAAGCCGAGGGCGCGGCCCAGAAGGCCAAGGGCGACGTCCAGAACAAGGTCGGCCAGGCCCAGGACAAGATCGGCGACGCGATCAAGCACTAGGCTTGGTCCAATCGACCCCACTGAAGAGGCCGCGGGAGCGATCCCGCGGCCTTCTTCGTTTCAGGCCCTGTCCGCGCTGGACGGAGCGATCAGACGCTGGCGCCCCAGAGCGCCATCCATCCCACGGCGGCGCACACGGCCAGGACTGAACCCAGGGCCATCGCGGGCTGGACGAGGCGGCGGGGCGCGGCGCCCAGGCCGACGGTCAGGATCATCATCGCCGCGGGGATGATCACCAGGGCCAGTTGGTCGCCATCAGGTCCATAGGTTCGCGCGCGACCGGCGCCGCCGATCAGCGGGAGCAGCCAGAACAGGACGCCCAGCGTCGTAAGCACGAGTCTCCAGATCATGCGGTCTGCTAGCAGGCGGCCCTCCGGTCAGTCGACCTCTTCGTAGGTCGCCGCGTAGTTGACCGGGAAGTTCACAGAGCGGGCGATGAAGCAGACCTTGTGGATCTCGTGATGGACAGCGTCGGCCTTGGCCAGGTCCGCGCCGCGCTCGACCAGGATGTGGGGCTTCAGCGTCGCTCGCAGGAAGCGGCCCGCGCCGTCGGGCGTGCTCTCGCCCACGCCGATCGGCTGGTCCTTGTAGCCCTTCACCACGATCCCGGCGTTCGAGGCCAGGTGCAGGTACCACAGCATGTGGCAGGCGCTCAGCGACGACAGCAGCAGGTCCTCGGGATTGTGCAGCGTCGGGTCGCCGCCCAGCAGCGGGTCGTTGCTGCAGTTGACCACCGGCTTGCTGGGCGTGGCGATGTTCCAGGTGCGGTCATAGCCGCGATAGGTCCGCGTGCCGTCGCCCCGGTCGCCGGTCCATTCGATCAGGCAGGTGTAGTCGTGCTGCTTGGCCATGGGCGGTGCTCCTTCAGCGGTCTTGGGGCGGGACGTCCTGGAGCCGCGCGGTCATGGCGGCGACCTCGTCGCGGCTCCAGCGGCTGTGTTTGCGGGATTGGCCGGCGGGGTGGAAGCCCAAACCGAGTGAAATGTCCGGCGCGCGATAGGCTCGCCGGGGGCGGATCGGCCGCGCCGTCAGGCCGCCGCCGCAGGTGGGGCAGACGTTCCGCAGCACCTGGTCCGCGCAGTCGGCGCAATAGGTGCATTCGTAGCTGCAGATCCGCGCGTCCGGCGCGTCGGGCGGCAGGTCGCGGTCGCAGAGTTCGCAATTGGGTCGAAGCTCGAGCATGCAAATCCCCTGGCGGTGGTTCCGCCCGCTATCGCGAACGGCCGCCAGGGGAAATGACGAAGAAGCCTCGTTTTCGGCCGAAGGGCCGTGTCAGGCCCCGTAGAGGATCGAGATCGTCTCGGCCACGCAGGCGGGACGCTCCTCGCCCTCGATCTCGATGGTGCATTCGTTCTTCAGCTGCAGGCCGCCGGCCTTGGGCTCGACCGACACCAGCTTCTGGCGCATGCGCACCTTCTTGCCCACGCGGACCATGCCGGTGAACCGCACCTTGTCGCAGCCATAGTTGATGCCGCGCGTCACGCCGGTCACCCGCAGGATGTCGGCGCCCAGCATCGGGATCAGCGACAGCGTCAGGTAGCCGTGGGCGATCGGGCCGCCGATCTCCTTGGTCGCGCGCTCGACGTCGACGTGGATCCACTGGTGGTCGCCGGTGGCCTCGGCGAACAGGTTGACCCGCTCCTGGCTGACCTCGACCCAGTCGGAGACCCCGATCTCCTGGCCGACCAGGCTGGCGAGGTCGGCATAGGCGACTTGCTTCATGGCGTTTTGCTCCCGAACGTTCTTGTAAACAGTTGTTTGGTTGGTCGCACGGGCTGGCCTCGTGGGCAAGCGTCCCCTGCGTCAGAACAGCCGCGCCTGCAGCCACAGGATCGCCGGATAGACCGCCAGCCAGGTCCAGAAGAAGCGGTTCAGGCCGAACAGGCAGGCGTTGGCCAGGTGGAAGAGCGCGGCGACCGCCAGGCCGGCGATCAGGGCCGGGCGCGACAGCAGGGTCAGCGGGAAGGCCAGCTCGAACAGGATCACGGCCCAGGACATGGCGCGCAGCACGCGCGGCCGGTCGGCCCAGCCGCGCAGGGCCTCGCTGACCGGATAGGCCGAGAACCGGAACACGTCGCGCAGGGCGCGGCCGCTGCGCCAGTCGGGGTTCAAGATCTTCACCCCGCCGGAGATGAAATAGGACAGCACCAGCTGGACGCCGAGATAGCCGAAGGCCAGCTCTTTCCACTGCGGGACGGGCGCCAGGCGCGACAGGGTCAGGCACCACAGCGCCAGCAGGCCCATGCGGTCGCTGCCGCCGTTGTAGGGCCCCTGGAACCGGTGGAGGATCAGCAGCGACAGGCCCGCCAGCCCGACCAGCGGCCACGGCGAGGCGACGCCTAGGATCAGCAGGACGCACAGGATGGTGCGAGCGCCGAACAGCAGGCGCTCCTCGCGGAAGCCGCGCAGGTGCTCCAGGCCCTGCTGGATCAAGGCCAGGGCCAGCAGGATCTCGGTCAGGCGGGCGGCGGCTTCCAGGGTCATCGGACGTCGATGTCCTGGAGCGGTCGCGGCGCGGACTGAAACAGCACCTCGCGCTCGATCACCTCGCCCTGGCGGCTGAGGAAGACCAGGCGGAACGACAGCCACGGGGCGGCGTCCAGGTCGGGGGACAGATCGGCGGCGATGCGCCGGAAGAGCTCGTCCTGGCTGTGGTCGGTGGGATTGTCCGCCAGCCGCTCGGCGCAGCTGACCACGAACAGGGTCTGGTTCCAGCGCGGGTTCCAGAACAGGCGGGTCAGCAGGGCCGGGACCGACACCCGCTCGGGGCGCGGCCGGAACTCGCGCCAGTCGGCGGGCGCCGCGTCCTTGGCCGAGGTCAGGGCGTATTCGACGCGCGGCGACGGCGCGATCACGTCGAAGAAATTCCACGACGGGATCAGGGCCGGAAGGAGGAGGCGGAAGGCGTTCAGCATGTTCCCTCCTTACCGGAGCCAAGCGCCCGGGCGAAGACTGCGCCGGCCGGGGACACGCCCTTGGGCGTGTCCCCAAGGCTCGCGCTTCCGGATGGGGACACGCCCAAGGGCGTGTCCCCAGCGTCAGACGATCCGGCTCTCGCCCTTGCCCCAATAGGCGTCGCGGATCAGGCGCTTGTAGAGCTTGCCGGTCGGGTGCCGGGGCAGCTCGGCCATGAAGTCGATGCGCTTGGGCGACTTGACGTGGCTGAGGTTGGCGCGGGCGAAGGCCATCAGTTCCTCGGCCAGGGCGGCCTGGTCAACACCGGCGTCCAGGGGCTGGATCACCGCCACCACCTGCTCGCCCATCTCCTCGTGCGGCGCGCCGACCACGGCGGCGTCGGCCACCTTGGGGTGGGTGATCAGCAGGTTCTCGATCTCCTGCGGATAGATGTTCACCCCGCCGGAGATGATCATGAAGCTCTTGCGGTCGGTCAGGTAGAGGTAGCCCTCCTCGTCGACCCAGCCCACGTCGCCCAGGGTGGTCCAGCCGTGCTGGTTGTAGCTCTCGGCGGTCTTGTCCGGGGCGTTGTGGTAGTTCACGGCCGGGCCGTTGGCGAAATAGACCGTGCCCTCCGTGCGGGTCGGAACCTGCTCGCCGGCCTCGTCGCAGATGCGCAGCTCGCCCAGCACGGCCTGGCCGACGCTGCCCTTGTGGGCCAGCCAGTTGTCGGAATTGATCCAGCAGAAGCCGTTGCCCTCGGTGCCGGCGTAGTATTCGAAGATCACCGGACCCCACCAGCCGATCATCTGCTCCTTGACCGGCACCGGGCAGGGGGCGGCGGCGTGCACGGCCGAGGCGATCGACGACACGTCGTACTTGGCGCGCACCTCTTCGGGCAGTTTCAGCATCCGCACGAAGTGGGTCGGCACGAACTGGCCGCAGCTCACCCTGTGCTTCTCGATCAGGGCCAGGGCGGTTTCCGGATCGAACTTCTCCATCACGATCACCGTGCCGCCCAGCTTGTGCACGGTCATGCACCAGCGCAGCGGGGCGGCGTGGTAGAGCGGGGCGGGCGAGAGGTAGACGCTGTCGCCGCTGAAGCCGAACAGGCCCATGGCCATCATCTGCAGGGCGTTGGGCGCGTCGATCGGGGCACCGGTCAGGGCGGGCTTCACGCCCTTGGGCCGTCCCGTGGTGCCCGAGGAATAGAGCATGTCGCTGCCGGAGGTCTCGTCGGCGATCGGCGTGGTGGGCATGGCCGCGCGGGCGGCCTCGAAGTCCTCGTAGGGACCCTTGCCGCCGTCCACGCGGAACAGGCGCACGCCCGGGACCAGCGGAGCCAGGGCCTGCGCCACGGCGTCCAGGGCGGGGCTGACGATCAGGACCTTGGCCTCGCAGTCCTTGACGATGTACTCGGCCTCGGCCGGCGTCAGCTTGGTGGAGATGCAGGTGTAGTAGAGCCCGGCGCGCTGGGCGGCCCAGGCGATCTCGAAGAAGCGCGGGTGGTTGTCCATCAGGATGGCGATCACGTCGCCGGTCGCCAGCCCCATCGACCGGAACAGCTGGGCGCCCTGGTTCGAGCGCTCGTCCAGCTGCTTGTAGGTCACCGTCTCGCCGGAGCCGGCCATGACGTAGGCGGGCTTGTCCGGCTGGGATTGGGCGTGATGGAACGGATGCATCAGGCGGCCATCTCCGTCTTGGCGGCCTGGCGGATCATGTCCGAGGCCTTTTCGGCGATCATGATGGTGGGGGCGTTGGTGTTGCCCGAGACCAGGCGCGGCATGACCGAGGCGTCGACCACGCGCAGGCCCTGGAGACCCCGCACCCGCAGCTGGCTGTCGACCACGGCCATCGGTCCCGCGCCCATCTGGCAGGTGCCGACCGGGTGGTAGATCGTCGAGCCCGTGGCGCGGGCGAACTCCAGCAGGGCCGCGTCGCTGGCGAAATCCGCGCCGGGGTTCATCTCGTGGTCGATCAGCGGGGCGATGGCCGGCTGGGCGGCGATCTTGCGCGCCCATTTCAGGCCCGCCACCGTGACCTCCTGGTCCAGCGGATCGGACAGGTAGTTGGCGAAGATCGCCGGATAGGTCGACGGATCGGCCGACTTGATGCGGATGTGGCCCCGGCTCTCGGGCCGCAGCTGGCACGGGGCGATGGTCAGGCCCGGCGCGCCCTCCAGCTCCATCTTCTGCTCGTTGAACAGCTTCTCCAGGTCCATCGTGGCCGGCAGGATGTGGAACTGGATGTCGGGCTCCGCGAGATCGGGCCGAGATTTACAGAAGGCGGCGATATGGGCCGCCGACAGGGTCAGCAGGCCCTTGCGCTGGAACAGGTACTTCAGGGCCTCGGCCGCCAGGCGGCCGCCCTTGCTCTGCTCGTTGACCGACACCGTCCCGGCCTTCAGGCGGAAGCGGGCGCCGGTGACGTAGTGATCCTGCAGGTTCTCGCCGACGCCGGGCAGGTCGTGCACGACGGGGATGCCATGCTCGGCCAGCAGCTGGCCCGGGCCCACGCCCGACAGCTGCAGCAGCTGCGGCGAGTTGATCGCCCCGCCGGCCAGGATGACCTCGGCCCGCGCCTTGGCGGTGCGGACCATGCCGTTCTGGATGAACTCGACGCCCACGGCGCGCTTGCCCTCGAACAGCACCTTGCGGCCCAGGGCGTTGGTCTCGACCTGGAGGTTCGGCCGGTTCATGGCCGGATGCAGATAGGCCACCGCCGCCGAGCAGCGCTGGCCGTTCTTCACCGTCAGCTGGTAGTAGGCCACGCCCTCCTGCTGGGCGCCGTTGACGTCGGCGTTGCGCGGGATGCCGGCCTCGACGCAGGCCTCGACCACGGCGTCCGAGATCGGGTTGGTCTCGGTGACGTCCGAGACGTTCAGCGGGCCGCCGGTGGCGTGCCAGTCGCCGCAGCCGCCGCGCTCCTGGTGCTGGGCCTTGCGGAAGTAGGGATAGACGTCGTCCCAGGCCCAGCCCTCGCAGCCCAGCTGCCGCCAGCCGTCATAGTCGGCCTGCTGGCCGCGGATATAGAGCAGGCCGTTGATCGAGGACGAGCCGCCCAGCACCTTGCCGCGCGGCCAGACGTGCGAGCGCCCGCCGGTGCCGGGGTCGGGCTCGGTGGCGTACAGCCAGTTGACCTTGGGATCCTTTAGGGTCTGGGCGTAGCCGACCGGGATGTGGATCATCAGGTTCGACATGAACTGGGACGGGTTCTTCGTCGGTCGGTCGTCGCCGCCGGCTTCCAGCAGCAGCACCTTGCGCCGGCCGTCCTCCGACAGCCGCGCCGCCAGCACGCAGCCGGCCGAACCGGCGCCCACGATGATGTAGTCGGCCTCGATGATCGACGTCATCGGATCCTCCCTTCACCGCCCGCGTGTGGTCCGCGTGATCGGTGTTCACCCGAACAATGCGCGGGTCTTCCGGGAACGCCAAGGGTGTCGTTGGGGAAGGGCGCGCAAGCGGTTGCGAGCGGTTCATACGCGTGTTTGAGTGCGGCTGAACTGGAGGAACAACATCATGGCCGCGCCGACCTTCGAGACCCTGCTCTACGCCGTCGAGGACGGGATCGCGACCATCACCCTGAACCGTCCGGACAAGCTGAACGCCTTCACCGCCCGGATGATGAAGGAGATGATCAAGGTGTTCGACCTGACCGACGCCGACGACGCGGTGCGGGCGGTGATCGTCACCGGCGCCGGCCGGGCCTTCTGCGCCGGGGCCGACCTGTCGGGCGGCGGCTCGACCTTCGACCGCACCGCGCCCCAGGCCCTGGAGCGCGAGGAGGGCAAGGTCGGCGACGTCTATCGCGACGGCGGCGGCCGGGTGACCCTGAGGATGTACGAGAGCCTCAAGCCGATCATCGCCGCCGTGAACGGCCCGGCCGTCGGGGTGGGCGTGACCATGCAACTGCCGATGGACATCCGCCTGGCCTCGACCGACGCCAAGTTCGGCTTCGTCTTCGCCCGCCGGGGCATCACGCCCGAGGCCGCCTCGTCCTGGTTCCTGCCCCGGCTGGTCGGCCTGCAGACGGCGCTGGAGTGGTGCTACACCGGCCGGGTGTTCGGCGCGCAGGAAGCGCTGGACCGAGGCCTGGTCCGCTCGCTGCACGCGCCGGAGGACCTGCTGCCGGCCGCCCGGGCCCTGGCCCGCGAGATCGCCGACAACACCGCCCCGGTCTCGGTGGCCCTGACCCGCCAGCTGCTGTGGCGCATGGCCGGCGCCGACCACCCGATGGAGGCCCACAAGGCCGACAGCCGCGCCATCCAGTCGCGCGGCGCGGCCGGCGACGCCAAGGAGGGGGTCAGCTCGTTCCTCGAGAAGCGCCCGCCGGTCTATCCGGACAAGGTGTCGGCGGACCTGCCGGACATCTGGCCCGAGTGGGGCGAGCATCCGTTCAAGTAAAAATACCCTCTCTCATAGAGAGAGGGAGGGGCCCGCCGCCGCAGGCGGTGGGAGGGTGAGAGGTTTCACTGCTCACCGGCAAACCCAGAGCTGTTCAGCGCCTTCGATACGATCCGGACTTCCACCTTCAATGGGGCCGCCGAGACGTGCCGTCTTCGTCGGAGCTTCATCCTGAGAGATTGTAACCTCTCACCCTCCCACCGCTTCGCGGCGGGCCCCTCCCTCTCTCAAAGAGAGAGGGGTTACGCGCCCCCTCGCATCCGCCCTGGAAAGCGCTATATCCCCGCCCATGGCCGAAGCTTTCAACGACAAGACCCTGACCGCCGACAAGGCCGCCCGCTACGCCGAGGTGGCCGACGAGATCGCCTCGGTGCTGGATGGCGAGACCAACCTGACCGCGCGCATGGCGACCGTGGCCTCGATGCTGGCGTCCAGCTTCGACCACTATTTCTGGACCGGCTTCTACGTGGTCGATCCGCTGAAGGACCGCGAGCTGGTGGTCGGGCCCTACCAGGGCACCCTGGGCTGCCTGCGCATCGCCTTCGGGCGCGGCGTCTGCGGCGCGGCGGCGGCCACGGGCCAGACCCAGCTGGTCGAGGACGTCCACGCCTTTCCGGGACACATCGCCTGCGACAGCCGGTCCCAAAGCGAGATCGTCGTCCCGGTGTTCGACGCGGCGGGGACCCTGCTGGCGGTGTTCGACGTCGATTCCGACCGGCCGGCGGCCTTCGACACCGTCGATCAGCACGGCATCGAGACTATCCTGAAGGCCACTTTCGCCTAGCAAGCGTATCTGGGCCGATACAGATGGCCCGCTGGTTGCAACGACAGCTGCACTATTCCCTAACCGGACCGGATTAGGACAGGTGTCGAATGCTGGACGTTGAAACCCTTCATCCCCGTGCTCTGTCGCAGGCCGACGTGGCGCTGTGGCGCGAGATGGCGGCGGCCGAGCCGGCCTTCGCCGGCCCGTTGCTGGGTCCCGACTTCGCGCTGGCCGTCGGCGCCGTGCGCGACGACGCCAGGGTGGCGGTGATCCGTCGCGACGGCGAGACCGTGGGCTTCCTGCCGCATCATCGCCGTCCCGGCGCCATGGCCCGGGCCATCGGCTCGCCGCTGTCGGACTATCACGGCCTGGTCTCGCGCGCCGACGCCCGCCTGGACGCCGCCGAGGTGCTGCGCGCTGCCGACCTGACCGCCTATCGGTACTCCGGCCTGGTGGACCCACACGGCGTGTTCGGCCGGTCCGAGCAGAAGACCGCCCACGTCATCGACCTGGGCACCGCGGGCGGCGACGCGGCCGCCTATCTGGAGGCCGTCCGCGCGGCCAGCCCCAAGAAGATCAAGAACTGGCGCCGGCTGGACAACAAGCTGGAACGCGAGATGGGGACCATCGAATTGGTCGCCCCCGACCGCTCGCAGGAAGCCTTCGACCAGCTGATCGCCTGGAAGCGCGAGCAGCTGGAGCGCACCGGCGTCCACGACTTCCTGCGTCCCGACTGGGTGCGCGGCCTGCTGACGGACCTGTTCCTGAAGCAGACCGGGCCGTTCCAGGGGCTGATGATCAACCTCTACGCCGGCGGCCAGCTGGTGGCCGGCCATTTCGGCGTGCGGCTGGACGGCGTCTACCACCCGTGGATCGCCTCGACCAATCCGGCCTATGGCGAATGGTCGCCGGGCCAGATCTTCTTCATGCGCGCCATCGCCGCCATGCCCGAGTTGGGCCTGCGCCACTACGACCTCGGCCCCGGCCACGACCACTACAAGGGCGCCTACGCCCTGAGCCAGGTCCGGATCGGCGACGGCACGGCCACGGCCGCGACCATGGCCGGCCGCGTGGCCAGCTCGCTGGACGGGGTCCTGGCCCTGGCCGGCTCGCACGGCGCGGGGCCGGTCGGGCGGCTGAGCCGGCGGATGGAAGCCATCGCCAGCGTCGAGCTGACCCTGGGCGGCCGGGTGCGCGGTCTGGTCGACGCCTTCGCTAACCAAGCGCAAAGGCGAGGCGGCTAAGCTCCGCCAAAGCCTGGAGTCCGCATGCGCGTCACGGTCATGATCCCCACCCAGCGGCGTCCGCACGGCCTGGCCGTCGCGGTCCGTTCGGTGTGCGCCCAGGAAGGCGTCGATTTCGCCGGCCTGGAGCTGGTGGTCGTGGACAACGACCAGGCGCCGTCGGCGCAAGGGACCGTCGCCGAACTGGCCGGGCAGGCGCCGTTTCCGGTCCACTATGTCCACGAGCCGCGCCCCGGCGTGGCCCACGCCCGCAACGCCGGCATGGCCAAGGCGAGCGGCGAACTGATCGCCTTCCTGGACGACGACGAGGAGGCGCCGGCCGGCTGGCTGGCGGCCCTGCTGGCGGCCCAGGCGCGCTACCAGGCCGACGTCGTGTTCGGCCCGGTCCGGGCCCGCGCCCCGGCCAGCGTCACCGCCCATCGCGACTATCTGGAGCGCTTCTTCTCGCGCCTGGGTCCCGCCGAGGCCGGGATCATCGACCACTATTACGGCTGCGGCGACAGCCTGCTGCGCCGCGCCGCCTTGCCCGACCCGCTCGCGCCCTTCGCCGTGGAGCGCAACCACATCGGCGGCGAGGACGACATGCTGTTCGGCCACATGAAGGCCGGCGGGGCGCGCTTCGCCTGGGAGCCGGCGGCCTGGGTCTGGGAAGACCCCGTGCCCGATCGCCTCAGCCTGGACTACACGATCCGCCGCGCCTTCGCCTACGGCCAGGGCCCGACCTCGCACTGCGCCGCCGCCGTCCCGCCCGACCGCGTGGGCGTGGCCCGCTGGATGGCGGTCGGGGTCGTGCAGAGCGCGCTGTTCGGCCTGGTGGCCGGCTTCAAGTGGCTGACCCGGGCGGGCGACCGCGCCGAGTGGCTGGACCGCGCCGCCCGCGGCCTGGGCAAGACCCTGTGGTGGGGCCCGTTCAAGATCCACTTCTACGGAAGGACCGCGTCGTGAGCATCATCAGCGACTGGACCGACGACAAGGCCAAGGCGTTCGGCCGCGAGAACCTGGTGTTCCAGCACGGCCTGCACGAGCGGCCGATGTTCGACGACGAGGGCCTGGCGCGCCTGCTGGACCAGTATCCGCGCGAGCACCTGGGCGTCTTCACCATGGGGGAGGACCCCAAGGCCTGGACCACCTGGCGCAAGGGCGCGGCGGGCAACCTGACCGGCGACCAGCTGCTGGAGGCCGCCAAGGCCGGCCGCATCTGGCTGAACCTGCGCAAGACCAACGACTTCGTTCCCGAATATGCCGCCCTCTGCGACGAGATCTTCGCCGAGAAGGAGGCCCGCGCGCCCGGCCTGAAGACCTTCAAGCGCGACCTGGGCATGCTGATCAGCAGCGCCAACGCCCAGGTCTTCTATCACCTGGACGTGCCGCTGGTGTCGCTGTGGCAGATCCGCGGGCAGAAGAAGGTCTGGGTCTATCCGGTCGCCGATCCCTATGTGGGCGAACTGGCGCTGGAGAAGATCGTCCTGAAGGAGACGGCCGAGCAGTTCGCCTTCGATCCCGCCTGGGACGCGGGCGCCCAGGCCTATGACCTGACGCCCGGGACCATGGTCACCTGGCGGCAGAACGCTCCGCACCGGATCGAGAACGGCCCGATGCTGAACGTCTCGATCTCGATCGAATTCATGACGCCGCCGGCCCTGATGCGGGCCAACGTCATCTACGCCAACGGCGTGCTGCGCCGGCGGCTGGGCGCCCGGCCGCGCATCCAGGACGGCTTCGGCCCGACGGCCCTGGGCAAGCTGGCCGTGGCGCGCGGGGCCAAGGCCCTGAACCTGCAGACCCCGCACGTGCGGCATTTGCCGGTGACGTTCGGGCTGGATGCGGCGCGGCCGGGGGTGCTGGTCGAGCGGGGCTGAGCTCGCGCATTTCCCTTAGCTTTTCTATGGGCCGTCATCCCGGGCCTTGTGCCCGGGACCCCTCTGTCCCCCGCAAGTGCGAGTGGGGCGGTTCGCTATCGAACCGCTTGCGCTTCACGTGCGAACTGAAGCAGGGGTCTCGGGCACAAGGCCCGGGATGACGGCTGAAAAGGGGAGTAAAAAGCGCGCCTCGCGCTGGACGTGCATCGCTCCGCGTGGTCCGATCCGGAAAACGGAGGGGCTCCAATGCGTCCGATCCTGTTGCTCGCCGTGTTGGCGACCGTATCCTTCGCGCCTTCAGCCCACGCCGCCCCGTTCAAGCCCGCCAAGCCCCCGCCCAAGGCGGCCGACGACGCCCTGTCCAGCGGTCCGAAGGCCTATGTCGGCGCCTGGAGCGTCGGCAAGGACGGGGAGGGGGCCGACGTCTGCACGGTCCGGTTCAATGCGGCCGGGGTGATCGGCGGTTTCCAGTTGGTGGCGCCGAAGGCCTGCAAGGACGCGGTTCCCCGCTGGGACGACCTCTACGCCTGGCGAGTGGGCCAGAACGGCGACATCGTCATGGCCGACGCCACGCGGCGCAGCGTCTATGTGTTCCACAAGCTGGACGACGACGTCTGGGCCACCGAGGGCAGCGACTGGGAGCGGCTGCTGCTGCAGAAGGCGACGAAGGTGGGCGTCGGCAAGTAGGGTCTTCAATGTTCCATGAGGTTGTCATCCCGGCCGTAGCGGAGCGGAGAGCCGGGACCCAGGGCAACCCGCAGTGCGCCGGCCCCTGGGTCCCGGACAGCGCTGCGCGCTTCCGGGATGACAACAGGTGGAGCGGACTGGGGCAGGCGCGTGGCTGCGACCTCCGCCACCACGCCCCATCCGCCTCGCGAGAGCCTCATCGCGCTCGCCCCCGCACGGCCAGCCAGCCGCCGATCCAGCACAGCGGCAGGCCGGTGACGGCCAGCAGGATCGGGTACCAGTGCGGCCCCAGGCCCAGGTTCCAGGTGGCGATCACCCCCGCCGTACCGGCGATCAGGCCCAGCACGCTCAGGATGAAGGCGTGGCGCAGCGGGGTGTTGGGCGCCAGCCTGGCGGTGATCCAGCCACCGAGCAGGGTGAAGACGCTGCGATAGGCCAGGGCCAGCAGGTTCAGCAGCGGGTCGTGCATCCCCTGTTCCGGCGGCGGATAGACCTTGGCGGCGTGCAGCACCGTGTCGGTGGCGGTGGACAGCACGACCACGGCCAGGAAGCCGGCGATCACGGCCAAGACGCTCCGGCCGAGGCTCAGGGGCGAGGTACGCAGGGCAAGCTCACTCATCGACGGTCTCCTTGGGAGCTGTTGAAGGAAAGACGTTTGGGTAGGGCCCGGCACGACATCGCCGGGTCGGATTTTCTTCGAAGCGCGGTGGAGCGGCTGCGAACGGCCGGATCAGGGCCGCGCCGCCGCCTTCTCCAGCGCCCGCATGGCGTCCTTGCCGATCCACCGCGCCGAGGCCTCGGGCGAGGCGGCCAGGCGGCGGGCGGTCTCGAGCGCGGCGGCTTTCAGGACCGGACTCTCGCGCAGTCCGATCGCCCGCAGCGCCCAGTTCACGGCCTTCTTGACGAAGTTCCGATCATCGCCGGCCGCGCGTTCGATCAGCGCCAGGCCGTCCAGGAACGGCTGGTCGTCGCGGTCCTTGCCGTGCAGGGCCAGGCAGGCCAGCAGGGCGAAGGCGGCCCGGCGGCCGAACTCGTCGTTCAGCGGCGCCCAGGCGGCGATCCTGGCCCAGGCGTGGGGCGAGCGGTCGAACAGCTTGAAGCAGGCGGTGTCGACGATCGCCCAGTTGTCGAACTCGCCCCGCCAGGCGTCCATCTGCTCGGGCGTCACCTGCTCGACGTCGTCGACCAGGCAGGCCAGCATCCGCGCCTCGTAGACCCCGGTGGCCCACAGGGCGGCGGCCAGGTCGTGGTCGCGGCCCAGGCGCTTGGCGATCTTCTGGAGATTGGCCATCGACACCCCCAGGGCGGTGGGCGCGACGATGCCGAACCGGTCCAGATTGGCCAGGTCGTGGGCGGTGGCCGCCGATCGCAGGGCGGCCATGGCGTCGGCGAGGCGCTGATCCATGGCCCGTCCCCTGGTTGCCGCCGTCAGACGGTTTCGAGCAGGGCGTCGAGACGGCTGTAGCCGTACTCCATGCCGTCGGTCATGCCGCTGACCAGGGCGCCCTGGCGCGCCTGCTCGTTGGCGTAGATCACCGAGGTGGTCAGGGTGGTGCGGCCGCCGGTCTCGGTCAGGGTGGAGGTGACCGTGGTCTCGCCGCCGGTCCAGTTGTCGTCGAACGCCTCGTTGTGGACGATCCGCTCCGGCGCGGCGATCTCGCGATAGACGCCGGCCATGGCCATGTCGCGGCCGTCCTCGTTGCGCCAGACATAGCGGAACTTGCCGCCCACCCGCAGGTCGATCTCGCAGACCGGCATGGTCCAGCCCGGCGGGCCCAGCAGCCAGCGCTTCACCAGCTCCGGCTTGGTCAGGCAGTCGAAGATCATCTCGCGCGACGCGGCGAAGGCGCGGGTGAACACCACCTCGCGATCGCCAGCAGTGACGAAGGTCAGCTTGTCTTGGGCCATGGTCCGTTTCCTTCTGAACAGGGAGGGCGCTTCAGCGCCCCTGGGTGGATTTCAGTTCGTCGAGCAGGGCGTCCAGGCGCTGGAAGTTGGCCTCCAGCGTCCGGCGGTAGGCTTCCAGCCAGGCGGTGGCCTCGGCCAGGGGCTTTTCCTCGACCCGCACCGGACGGCGCTGGGCGTCGCGGCCCCGCGAGACCAGTCCGGCCTTCTCCAGCACCTTCAGGTGCTTGGAGATCGCCGGCTGGCTCATCGAGAACGGCGCGGCCAGTTCGCCGACCGAGGCCTCGCCGTCGGCCAGCCGCGCCAGGATGGCGCGCCGGGTCGGATCGGCCAGGGCGGCGAAGGTGGCGTCCAGCGTCGCCGGGTTTCCATAACTCATCAGTTCCATAACTAAATGGTTATATTCAATCGAGGCAGCCGTCAATCCCCGCCAAAATGTCGCGGCTCCGGTATGGTTAATGAGCCGTTAGGACTCAGTCGCCATTTCTCGGTCCAGGCCTGCTGGGCCGTGGAGATTCGAGAGCATGAGCGGGTTCAATCGGCTGCCTCTGGGTTGGAGGCTGATCGTCGTCCTCGGCCTGATCGCGGGCCTGGGCCAGCTGGGCTGGGCGGCGTTCGGCGGACCGGGCCTGGTCTCGCCGTTCAGCATGGCCGGCATGGCCACGCTGGTCGCGACCCTGATCATCGGGCTCTTGGCTTGGAGTGACGCTACGCGTCGCGCCCTGGATGGCCTGGGCCGCTCGGTCGACGCCCTGGGCGCGGGCCAGTACGACCGCCCGCTGGCCTCGCCCGACACCGACGACGCGCAGGTCCGCGACCTGGCCAAGGGCCTGGACGGCGTCCAGCGCAGGCTGGCCGGCGAGCAGGCGGCCCGCGCCGCCGAGGACGCCCAGCGCGCTGTCGCCGACGCCGAACAGCAGAAGCGGACCCAGGACCTGGAGACCTACGCCCGCACCCAGCTGACCGCGCTGAACGCCATGGGGCAGGGCGTCGAGAAGCTGGCCCAGGGCGACCTGATCGCGCGCGTGCGCGAAGACGCCTTCCCCGCCGAGGCTCGGCAGATCCCCAGCGACTTCAACGCCGCCGTCGACAACCTGCAGCAGACCCTGGCCGGCATCCTGAACACCGCCCGCGGCCTCAGCGCCGGCTGCGGCGACATCGCGACCGCCGCCGAGGACCTGGCGCAACGTACGGAGCGGCAAGCCGCAGGCCTGGAGCGCACCGCCGCCGCCCTCGACCAGATCACCGCCACCGTGACCAAGAGCTCGGACAACGCCGAGAAGGCGCGCGGCGTGACCCAGAGCGCCAAGTCCAACGCCGAGAAGAGCGGCCAGGTGGTGCGCGAGGCCGTCGAGGCCATGGGCGGCATCGAGAAGTCCTCGCAGTCGATCACCCAGATCATCGGCGTCATCGACGAGATCGCCTTCCAGACCAACCTGCTGGCCCTGAACGCGGGTGTTGAAGCCGCTCGCGCCGGCGACGCCGGCCGCGGTTTCGCCGTCGTGGCCCAGGAAGTGCGGGCCCTGGCCCAGCGCTCGGCCGACGCCGCCAAGGAGATCAAGGGCCTGATCCGCGCCTCCAGCGAACAGGTCGACAAGGGCGTCAAGCTGGTCGGCGAGACCGGTCAGACCCTGGACCAGATCCTGGGCCAGGTGATCGAGATCAACGACCTGGTCGGCGAGATCGCCGCCTCGTCCAAGGAGCAGGCCGGCGGCCTGGCCGAGGTCAACGCCGCGGTCAACCAGATGGGCCAGGTGATCCACCAGAACGGCGCCGTGGTCGAACAGTCGGCCGCGGCCGCCGGCGCCCTGGCCGCCGAGGTCGAGGAACTGGAGCGGCTGCTGGACGGCTTCCAGGTCGGCGCCCAGATCCACGAATACCGTCCCCGTCACGAGACGCGCCGCGAAGTCCCGGCCGCCCCGCGCCGCGAAGCCTTCCGCGACCGCTACGTGCAGGGCGCCAACGCTCTGAAGATCGAGCCGCGCTCGCGTCCGGGCGGGTAGTGAGGGCTCCGGTGCGCTCGCCTTTTGGGCGAACGGCCGAGTTGGGATAAGACTAGGCCGCTCATCCGCCGTTAAGGGCGTTCAGGTCTAGGTTTGAGCACGACGGGCCCGCCGTCAGGACGACCATGAACGATTTCGCCGCCCCCTTCGCCCGTCCCGAGCCCGAGCAGGCCGCCACGCCGCGCTCGCGCGCCGCCCTGCTCAAGCGCCTGGCCGACGTGGTCTGCCTGCCCGCCAGCCGCATCAACGCCTTCGAACGCGCCATGACCGCCGACCTGCTGGTCGAGATGCTGCGCGACGCGGTGGTGGGCGAGCGCGAGAAGGTGGCCCGCCGCCTGGCCAACCTGACCGAAATGCCCGGCGTCCTGGTCCGCCTGCTGCTGCGCGACGAGCTGCCGGTGGCCCGCGCCCTGCTGGAGCACTCGCCCGTGCTCAGCGACGCCGACCTGATCAGCTGCCTCTACAACAGCACCCAGGACCATCGCCGGCTGATCGCCCAGCGGCGCGGGGTCAGCGAGGTGGTGGCCGACGCCCTGGTCGACATGGACGAGACGGGGGTCACCGAGGTCCTGCTGAAGAACGACCTGGCGCGCTTCAGCCACCAGGGGCTGGAGAACATCGTTGCGGCCACGCGCGACAATCCGCAGCTGATCCCGCTGCTGCTCAAGCGCGCCGAGCTACGGCCCAGCCACGCCTATGTGATGTTCTGGTGGTCGGACGCCGAGGCGCGGCGGACGATCCTGCAGCGGTTCGCCGTGTCGCGCGAGATTCTTCAAGACGCCGTGGGCGACGTCTTCCCCCTGGCCTCGGCCGAGGGCTGGCAGGACCCGCTGTCGCGAAAGGCGCTTCAGTTCATCGAACGGCGTCAGCGAAATCGCGCCGCCATCGACAAGAGCCCCTACGACAGCCTGGAGGACGCGGTCGCCGCGGCCCAGAACGGCATGACGCGTGAAACGGCCGAGGAGATTTCGTACCTGTCGGGCCTCAAGCCGATGACCGGGGCCAAGATCTTCACCGATCCGGGCGGCGAGCCGCTGGCGATCCTGTGCAAGGCCACGGGCCTGCCGCGCGGCGCCGTGCGGGCTTTGTGGCGGGGGCTTCGCCGGCCCGACACCGACGCTTCGGGCGCCGTGGCGCCGGCGCTGGAGCGCGTGCTGACGGCCTTCGACACCATCGCCGTGGACCGCGCCCAGACCATGCTGCGCTACTGGAACTGGTCGCTGTCATCGGCCATGACCCCGGCGCTCCTGAAGGCCATCCGCGAGGGCGACGAGGCCGCCGTGGACGAGTATTCGGTGCCTCAGCGGGCGGCCATGTTGGCGCTTTCCCGAGATTTCGCACGCTAATCGACCGTAGTCGCTGAGTGTGTTCAGCGACTATGGTCTGTCAGGAATAGAGATTTCTGACAACTGAAGGCTGTGTCGGCGATTGGTCATACCAGTCCACACGCGCCGCAGAACCGTAGATACCCGCACGTCTATGTTGCTCGCGTGTAATAATCTGCTATCCAAGACTGCATTGGTTCCTGGGGGACCAGTATGAGTCGGGGGAGCGACAAGAAGATGGACAGAGAGTCCGACCTCATTGAAGTCACGGCCGGAGTGGTCGCCGCCTATGTGGGCGGTAACACCATCGCGGCGGCCGACGTGCCGGGCCTGATCCGCAGCGTGCACCAGGCTCTGTCGAACGTGGGAGGCAAGGCCGAGACGGCCGATGTCGGGCGCGAGCCGGCCGTTTCGGTGCGGCGTTCGATCACGCCGGACTATCTGATCTGTCTGGAGGACGGCCGGAAGTTCAAGTCGCTCAAGCGCCACCTGCGCACCAAGTACGACCTGAGCCCCGAGCAGTACCGGGCCCGCTGGGACCTGCCGAAGGACTATCCGATGGTCGCGCCGAACTACGCCCAGGCGCGTTCAGACCTGGCCAAGCAGATGGGCCTGGGGCAGGGCGGCCGGAAACCGGCGCGCCGCGGGCGCGCCTAGCCGCTTATCCGCGAACCGACCGGGCGGTGATCTGACAGGTCAGCGCCCGGCCGGCTTCGGCGTCCGCCAGGCTGCCCAGGGTGGTCTCGGCGATCGCCGACAGGGCCTCCTCGGTCAGGAAGGCCTGGTGTCCCGTGATCAGCACGTTGGGGAACGTCAGCAGGCGCTGGAAGACGTCGTCCTGGACGATCTCGTTCGAGAGGTCCTCGAAGAACAGGTCCGCCTCCTGTTCGTAGACGTCCAGGGCGACGCTGCCGACCTTGCCCGACTTCAGGCCGCCGATCAGGGCCGCCGTGTCGATCAGCGCGCCGCGGCTGGTGTTGACGATCATCACGCCCGGCCGCGCGGCCGCCAGGCGGTCGCGGTCGATCAGGTGGCGGGTGCCGGGCGTCAGCGGGCAGTGCAGGGTGATCAGGTCGGCTTCGCGCAGCACCTGGTCGACCGGTGCGTAGCGCACCCCGATCGCGACAAGCTCGGGATCCTCGACCAGGTCGCTGGCCAGCACCTCGCAGCCGAAGCCCAGCCGCAGGGTGCGGGCGACCAGGGCGCCGATGCGGCCCGTGCCGACCACGCCCGCCGTGCGGCCCGAGAGGTTGCGGCCGATCAGGCCGTCCAGGGCGAAGTTGTTGTCGCGGACCCGGGTCCAGGCGCGCGGGATGTTGCGGTCCAGGGCCAGGATCAGGCCGATCGTGAACTCCGCCACCGCTTCGGGCGAATAGGCGGGCACGCGGACGACGGAGACGCCCAGTCGCTCGGCCGCCTCCAGGTCGACATTGTTGTAGCCCGCGCAGCGCAGGGCCACGAGGCGCGCGCCGCCTTTGGCCAGGGCCTCCAGGACGGCCGCGTCCAACCGGTCGTTCACGAACACGCAGACGGCGGGAAAGCCCTCGGCCAGGGCGGCCGTGCTGGCGTCGAGCCGGGCCTCGAAATAGCGGATGTCATGGCCGAAGCCGCGATTGGCCGCGTCCAGGAAGCGGCGGTCATAAGGCTTGGTCGAGAAGACGGCCACGCGCATGGGCGGGCTCAGCCGGTGACGCCGATGGTCAGGACGTAGTCGGCCGTCTCGTTCCGCATCGCGGCGTCCTCGGTCATGTAGACGATGATCCTGTAGGCCCCGGCGACGGGCGTCTTGCCGGCATAGTCGCGTGCGTTCGAGCCGTTGAACAGGGGCTGGTCCACGCCGGGGGCGATCACGTTGAACCGGGCCGAGGCGTTGCGGGTCCGCAGCGACACCTTCAGCATCTGGCCGGCCCGCACGGTGAGGGCGTAGCTGACGCCGCCGTCGGCCTTGATCGCGCCGTTGACGGCCGCCGACGACGCGCCCTTGGCGAAGCGGACCTGCTCGGTCCGGAAGGGACCTTGAGCCAAGGCCGGCGAAGACAGGCTCAGCAAGGCGAACCCTAGCAGGACGGGGATGATCGGCGCGGGCTTTCGCATGGTGGGTCCAGGCTCCCTGTCGGATGCGTCGCAATCATAGCATGCAGTCGAGGCCCCGGCGGCGGATTGAATGCTCCAGGTTGTGTCGTGTGCCTGGCGAACGGGCAGCGCGGGCGCCTGGAAAGCGGTCGATCGCGGCGTCCGGAGGCGTCGAGGCGGCTTGAGTCTGAGCGTTCATTAACCCTAATTCAAACAATCGCTTGCGCCATCCGCGCGCCGCTTTCGCATCCGGATTTTGCCCGGGACGTTTCGCTTGCGGATTGACTCACCTCAACAAACTTAGCCGTAGGGCGTGATTTTCGCTGGCGGCGATTCGGTGCTTAAGACATAGTGAATCGTCGTGATTCCAACGGCTTGGTAAGGAATCTGAAGATGAACGCGCAGCTGAGCGCATCGGCCACGGCGGCCCGCGCTCACCAGGAGATGTTCGCCTACTGGGCGTCCCTCCGTCGGGGGGCTAGCCTCCCGTCGCGCCTCGACCTGCACCCTTCGGGCATCAAGCGGATGCTGCCCACCGTCAGCCTGATCGACGTGAAGCGCGACCCCAATGGCGCGGGGGACGGCGCGATCGACTACCGCCTGCGCCTGGCCGGCACGGGCCTCTACTCGGTCTATGGCCGCGAGATCACCGGTCGCACCCTGGAAGACGTCTACAACACCGCCGCCGTCGAATACTGGCGCCGCGAACTGGACAAGGTCGTGACCGAGCGCCGCCCGGGCGTCGGGGTGCACAGCCTGGCCTGGAAGGGCTCGCCGCACATGTCGATCCTGTGGCTGCGCCTGCCCCTGGCCCGCAACGGCAAGGACGTCGACATGATCCTGGGCTACGACGCCGTGGTCGGGTCCCAGGTCGGCGACCAGCAGAGCGGCATCCGCGCCGCTTGAGGTCTGCGCCGCGCACCCCGCACGCGACGATTTCCATGGCTCAGCTTGCTCCCCCGGCCTCGCCGCCTATTGTCCCGCCTGGGATTCCAGCCGAGGTTCGGGGGCAGAGGTCGGGTGACCGTCGATCGGGACGTCTTTCAGTTCATTCGCGAGCACGTGCGTTCGGTCTGGGCGCTGGAGCTGCTGCTGCGCCTCAAGCACGATCCCGGGCGCTGCTGGTCGGTCGAGGACCTGGTCGGCGACCTGCGGGCCAGCCACAGCCTGGTGACCGACAACCTGACCGCCTTCGTGGACGCGGGACTGGTGGTCGCCGACGATCGCGGCGGCTTCCGCTACCAGCCGGCCGCCGCGGTCCTGGCCAAGGTCTGCGACGATCTCGAGATCGCCTACCGCACCAAGCCCGTCACGGTGATCCGCTGGATCTCGGCCCCGGCCGAGCGCCTCCAATCCCTGGCCGACGCCTTCAAGTTCAAGGGTAGAGACCAATGAGCGGGCCGACGGTCGTCTATGTCCTCTGCATGCTGGCCAGCATGACCTGCGCGGGCCTGCTGACCCGCGCCTGGCTGCGCAGCCGCTCGCGCCTGCTCCTGTGGACCGCGATCAGCTTCGGCTTCCTGGCGCTCAACAACCTGCTGCTGGTGGCCGACCTGGTGGTGTTCATCACCCAGGTGAACCTCTTGCCCTATCGTCAGCTGACCGCCGGCCTGGCCATCGCCACGCTGCTGTACGGCTTCATCTGGGAGGTGGACGAATGAGCTTCCCGATCACGCCGGTCGAGGGGCTGATCGCCGGCGCCCTGGCCACGGGGTTCCTGGTGGCCGGCCTGTTCTTCCTGAAGTTCTGGCGGCGCACGGGCGACGGCCTGTTCCTGGCCTTCTCGGCCGCCTTCGGCCTGATGGCGGCGGGCAACGCCCTGCCGGTGCTGCTGGGCACGCCCCATGAGGAGCGCAGCGGCATCTACCTGTTCCGCCTGGCGGCCTTCGTGCTGATCATCGTGGCGGTGCTGGCCAAGAACCTGCGACGCGGCGCCTGAGCCGTTCGACGGCCGGCGTCGCCTTGCTATTCCCGGGCGTTCAACGCAAGGTCGAGGCCTGCGTTTGTGCGTCGGGGGATTTCTACACATGGGTTACGTCATCAACGGCACCGAAGCCGATGATACCTTTTGGCTGGCGGGCGACAGCGCCGGCGGCAACACGATCAACGGCCTGGGCGGCAGCGACCGGATCGACGCCAGGTTCCTCGACGACATCGTCAACGCGGGCGACGGCGACGACAGCGTCCAGATCAACGCGGCGATCGCCCGGGCCGACGGCGGCGCGGGTTTCGACCTGCTGAACGTCTGGATCATGGACATCCTGCCGGTGATCATGACCAGCAATCGGCTTACCTACAACGGCCACACCGCGGCCTTCACGGGTTTCGAGGCGCTGGACATCACGACCGGGTACGGCAATGACCAACTCACGGGCAGCGCCGGCGACGACCGTTTCTACGCCGGGGACGGCGACGACACGATCAAGGGCGAGGGCGGCGCTGACTACATCATGGCCGCCGAGGGGAACGACACGGTCTATGGCGGGGCCGGCGAGGACCAGATCTTCGGCGGCGCCGGCGCGGACATCCTGCGCGGCGACACCGACAACGACACCATCCATGGCGACGCCGGCGACGACCAGCTGTACGGCGGCGCCGATAACGACACGCTCTATGGCGACGACGGCGCCGACACGCTGCTGGGCCAGGCGGGCGAGGATCGGCTGGAGGGCGGCGCCGGAAACGACACCCTGAACGGCGGGACCGAGAACGACACGCTCTTCGGCCAGGCGGACGACGACATCCTGAACGGCGGCGACGGGAATGATCGCCTGAACGGCGGACTCGGGGCGGACAAGCTCTACGGCGACAACGGCAACGACGAGCTTCGCGGTCTGGAAGGCAACGATCGTCTGGAAGGCGGGGCGGGCGTCGACGAACTGTACGGCGGGGCGGGCGACGACATCCTGCTGGGCGGCGCGGGCCAGGACACCCTGTACGGCGACGACAGCAGCTTCTCGCCGACCGGCCGGGACGTCTTCCTGTATACGGCGCTGTCGGATTCCACGACCGCCGCCCCGGACGTCATCGTCGACTTCACGAGCGGCCTGGACGTGGTCAACCTGGCGATCCTGGACGCCAACACGCTGGTGGCCGGCAACCAGGCCTTCACCTTCATCGGCGAGGCGGCGTTCACCGCCGCGGGCCAGGCCCGCATGGTCTACGCTTCCGGATGGCACCTGGAAGTCAATGTCGACGCCGACCTCGCCGCCGACATGAGCATCGAGTTCCTGTCGCGCGTGGCGGGGACGGGGCCCGATCCGATCCAGGTGACCGACCTCATCCTCTAAAGTTCCTATCCTGAAAAGAACGGGCCCGCTCGCGCGGATGGCGCGGGCGGGCCTCGTCTTGTCGGCCTGCCGCCTAGAAGTTCCAGGTCAGGGTCGCGCCGTAGGTCGACGGCTTGCCCGGGAAGCGGACCACGGTGTTGGCGTTGCTGCTGACCGCGCTCCAATAGTACTCGTCGGTCAGGTTGCGGCCCCAGACCTGCAGCTCCCAGCCCTTGTCCGAGGCCAGGCCGACGCTGCCGTTGACCAGGCCGTAGCCGTCGATCGCGAACAGCGGATTGCCCTCCAGGTCGGCGCTGGACTTGCTCTGCCAGCGCCCGTTCAGCGCCGCCTTCAGACGCAGGCCGTCGCCGACCTCGTGATCGAACATGGCCGTCAGGCCGCCCTGGAATTTCGGGCTGTATAGAAAGGACCGCCCATCGAAGTTCTGGGACTGACCGGCGGAGTTGATGCCGGTGTAGCCCTGGACTTCGGTGTGCAGCCAAGTCGCCGAGGCGATAAAGGTGAGGGACCGCGAAGCGCGCCAGGTGATGTCGCCGTCCAGGCCGTGGGCCTCGGCCTCGGGCACGTTGGCCAGGCGGGCGAGGGCGGTGTAGATCGGGTCGGCGAAGTACACCGACAGCTGCTTGTCGGTGTAGTCGTAATAGAAGGCGCTGACATTGGCCTGGACCCGGCGCTGGAACAGGCCGGCCTTCACGCCCACCTCGTAGGCGGTCAGCATTTCCTGCCGCGCCGGGGCGTTCTGGGTCGAGATGTTGGCGGCGTTGATCGGGGTGGCGCCGGCCTTGGCCCCGCGCGAGACCGAGCCGAACAGCAGCACGTCCTCGGTGGCCTGCCAGTCCAGGGCCACGCGCCAGGCGAGGTTGTCCTCGTCCAGCTTGGAGGTCACCAGGCCGAAGCTCTTGACCGGGTCGAAGGTGTTGCACTGGCCCTGGCTGATCGGCGCGACCGGGCCGTAGGCGGTGAAGAACAGCGCCCGGTTCACGACGTTGACGTTGGGCAGCATGTTGCCGTTGAAGTCGCGCGAGCAGCCGTAATAGTCCTGCTTGTCCTGGCTGTAGCGCAGGCCCAGGGTCAGTTTCAGGCTTTCGGTCAGCTTGTGGTCGAGGTTGCCGAAGACGCTCCAGGTGTCGGTCTCGATGTTGCCGACGTCCTCGTAGGTGCGGAACGCCTGGCTCATCTGCAGGGCGGTGTAGCCGCCGCTGTTGAACGGCGTGGCCAGCAGGGTCGAGCCGAAGAAGCGGATCGTCCCGACATTGGCGTTCTGGCCCAGCAGGGTGCGGTTACTGTCGAGGATGTCGTCGTGGGCCGCATAGGCCCCGACCAGCCAAGAGCCCTTGTCGGTGGCCCCCTCCAGGTGCAGTTCCTCGGCGGCGGACTTGATGTCGCCCTTGGCCTTCTGCACCAGGATCTCGTAGGGCGCGCCGCTCCAGTCGAAGATCGCGTTGCGGGACAGGTCGTTATAGCTGGTCAGCGAGACCAGCCGGACCCTGTCGCTCAACTCCCAGCCGACGCGCAGCTTGAGGGCGTCGAAGTCGTCGTCCTCGCGGGCGGGGCCGGCGATGCCCAGGCCCGTGCCGACGTCCGTCCCGCGGGTCGACAGCGGGGCCCAGTCGGCCTGGTCGGCCTTGGTCGGCTGGTGCGAGGCCACGTAGGCGACCACGCCCGGGGCGTTGAACGGGCTGGCGGCGGTGGCGGGGGTGAAGCCGATCGCCTGGGCGGCCAGGGTGTCGGACTTGTTGCGCCAGCCGGCGTAGGAGAAGTCGATGTCGACCTTGTCGGTCGGCTGGGCCGCCAGCGACAGGCGCCAGCCGTCGCGATGGACCTCGCCCAGGCGCTCGTCGCGCGTATTGCTCTTCTGCCAGCCCTCGTCGCTGTCCTCGGTGCGGAAGGCGAAGCGGGCCTGCAGGCCGGGCGCCAGGGCGCCGCTGACATAGCCCTCGAAATTGTGGGTCTTGTAGTTGCCGACCTCGCCCGTGACCGAGGCCTCGAACATCTCGGTGGGCTTGTTGGTGACGAAGTCGATCAGGCCGGCGGTGGTGTTGCGGCCGTACAGCGTGCCCTGCGGGCCCTTCAGCACCTCGACCCGCTCCAGGTCGAACATCGGGCCGGTGTTCATGAACGGATAGGCGTAGGCGACCTCGTCCGTATAGGTGCCGACCGTCGAGGTGGCCGACAGGTTGATCGTGTTGAAGCCGATGCCCCGCAGGGTGTAGGTCGGCACGCCCTGGTAGCTCTGGCTGACCGTGAAGCTGGGCGCGATGGTCGACAGGTCCTTGGGATCGGTGACCCGCAACTGCTGCAGGGTGTTGCCGCTGAACGCCTGGATCGGCATGCCCACGCTGTTGGCGGTCTCCTCGCGGCGCTGGGCCGTGACCACCAGGGTCTCGATCGTGGGAATGTCGTCCTTCTTGGACTGCGCCTGGGCCGCGACCTGGGTTTGGGCGATGGCGGGCATGGCCGCGAGCAGCGCGATGGCCGACGTCCCCAGCGTCAGCAACAGGCGCGATTTACCTGGCATCCGAATTCCTCCCTCTGGCCGCGCCTGCATCGGACGCCGGCTCTGATGGGAGCGTGCGGGTCGCGGCCGGGGGGAACAAGCTATCGGAATTGATAGGGGCGGCCCCCTTCGCGGGCCTGATCAAAGGCCCAGGACGAGCTTGGCGATGATGTCGCGCTGGATCTCGTTGGAGCCGCCGTAGATCGAGGCGGCGCGGTTGTTCAGGTAGCGGGCCATGATGGTCAGGCCATGCTCGGGCCCCACCGGCGGGGCGTTGGAGCCGGCCAGGCGCGCCTGGGGTTGATGCGGCGCGGCGTAGGTCGCCAGGGCGTCCACCGCCAGCTCGTCCAACCGCTGAAGGGCTTCGGAGCCTTGGGCCTTGAGGATCGACGAGGCCGGGCCGGGATTGCCGCCGCCGGTCAGGGCGCTCAGCACCCGTCGCTCGGTCATGTCGATGGCCAGGGCCGCGATCTCGGCCTCGGCCAGCCGGCGGCGATGGTGCGGGTCGTCCAGCAGCCTCCCGGTCTCGTCGCCGGCCTCGTCGCCCGCCTGGGCGCGCAGACGTTCAAACCCTGCCTGGAGGCCAGCCGCGTAGCCGCCGCCGCGCTCGAACTCCAGCAGGTGCTTGGCCACCGTCCAGCCCTGGTTCTCCTCGCCCAGCCGGTCGGCCTTCGGCGTGCGGACGGCGTCGAAGAACACCTGGTTGACCTCGTGCTCGCCGGCCAGGGTGACGATCGGATCGACCCGGATCCCGGGCCGGTCCATCTCGATCAGCAGGAAGGTGATGCCGGCCTGGGGCTTGCCCTCGGTCGAGGTGCGCACCAGGCAGAACATGTGCGTGGCCCAGTGGGCGTGGGTGGTCCAGATCTTCGAGCCGTCCAGCACGTAGTCCTCGCCGTCAGGGATCGCCCGCATCCGCAGCCCGGCCAGGTCCGACCCCGCGCCGGGCTCGGAATAGCCCTGGCACCAATAGTCCTCGCCCGAGAGGATGCGCGGCAGGTAGCGGGCCTTCTGCTCGGGCGTGCCGAACCGCATGATGGCCGGGGCGACCATCCGTAGCCCCATCGGCGCCAGATGCGGCGCGCCGACCCGGGCGCATTCGGCGAAGAAGACGTGGCGCTGGATGTCGGTCCAGCCGGGACCGCCGTATTCGACCGGCCAGGTGGGCGCCGCCCAGCCTCGGGCGTGCAGGATGCGCTGCCAGGCCAGGCTGTGGTCCTTGTCGCAGAACACGCTGGTCATGCGCCGCCCCACCTGGCGCAGTTCCGGCGTCAGCTCGGCGTCCAGGAAGGCGCGCACCGCGTCGCGAAAGGCCCGGTCGGCGCTCGACAACTCCAAATCCACCCGTCCCGGCTCCTCTCCGACGTCGTCGGGGAAACTTGCGGAGAGGG